>Ga0315284_10012190_pt1 | contig 12248 bp, 10 predicted proteins | sample YL17G09_16_MG_FD_203696 | JGI IMG/M metagenome (GOLD analysis project Ga0315284, IMG submission 203696) | Sediment microbial communities from Yellowstone Lake, YNP, Wyoming, USA - YL17G09_16 | ecosystem: Environmental > Aquatic > Freshwater > Lake > Sediment | place: USA: Wyoming | collected...
CCACGGCGAGGACGCGAACTGCGTACTGGCCGGCTTTGTCATTACGGGGGGGCGGGGCCAATCCGCCGGCGCGATTCTCTGTTCCGCGAGCAGTCCGACTATTGCCAACTGCCTGATTGCGGGCAACCGCGTGACCGACCCGAACGGGGCGGCGGTCTATTGCACGGACAGCGATGCGGCATTCGTCAACTGCACGATCAGCGGGAATCATGCGAGCCACCAGGGCGCGGCGCTGTACCTGGTCAACAGCGGGGCGGTCGTGGTCAATTCGATTGTCTGCGGTAACACGCCGGGGGAGATTCTGACCCGTGGCGCTCGCCTGCCCCTGATTCGCTACACCACCGTGGCGGGCGGCTGGCTGGGGCAAGGCTGTGTCAATGCCGATCCTTTGTTCGCCGGCGCCGGCTACTGGACTGTCCCCGGCAAACCCGACGTGATGGTTGGGCCGGATGATCCTCGTGCGGCTTGGATCATGGGCGATTATCACCTGCAATCACAGATCGGCCGCCACGACCCCAGAGCCCGTGAGTGGGTGCTGGATCGGGCGACCAGCCCGTGCATCGATGCGGGCGATCCGGGCAGTCCGGCCGGCCCGGAGCCATCTCCAAACGGCGGCGTGATCAATATGGGTGTCTACGGCGGTACAGCCGAGGCAAGCAAGTCCTGTCCGGACGCCCCTGTCCACTTTCCGGACGCCAATCTGAAGGCCGCTGTGGAGGAGGAACTGTGGATCACTGACCCGACACCGACCGACATGCTGGGTCTGACGCCGAACTTGATCCATCCGAACACCTATACGCGGGAGAATCCCATCACGGACCTCACCGGGCTCGAGTATGCCGTCAATCTGCAGGAATTGGATCTCCGATATCATAAGATTCAAGATATCTCGGCTCTGTCCGGACTGAGGAATCTGCGCACGGTGAAGCTCCTGGGCAACTACATCAGCGACATCTCTCCGCTGTCCGGGTTGAGCTACTTGCGGACGCTGGACCTGGAGCAAAACAAGATCAGCAGTATCTCGGCCCTGTCCGGGCTGAGCAATCTGGAGTCTGTCGGTCTTCACAGGAATTTCGTCAGCGACATCCTGCCTCTGTCGAATCTGACCCATCTCACGTACGTCGACCTGCGGGTCAATCCCATGAATCAGAGTGCCTACAACATCTACCTGCCGCGGATTCGAGCGAACAATCCGGGTGCAAAGCTGGAATACGATGTGTTTTTTACAGGCCGGCTGGTGACCTCCTCCACGGCCGGAGGATCTGTGATCCGTCCGGGCGAAGGCAACTTCACTTACGCGTTCTATGAAGAAGTCATGCTGGAGGCGAGGGCCGATCCCGGTTTTGAGTTCACGGGCTGGTCCGGCAGCTACTCTGCGCTGGAAAATCCCCTGTCATTGACGATGGATCAGGATTACGACCTGCGGGCCAATTTTCAGCCTACCTCGGACCCGAATCCACATTGATGACGATGATCGCCCGTGAAGGCCATCCCTGTTACTCCGGCCGGCCCCGAGCCGCCGCCCAACGGCGGGATCATCGACAATGATCCACTGATTCATAGTTGCTCGCAGCGGAAATTCTGTTGCAAAGCGTTGATGCATCTGTTATAGTATGGTCGCATGAGATGAGGCCGGGAATATCAGCGGCGACGTAGCTGTCGTTGGAAGTGGTGCGACCGCCAGGTTGAGCCAACAGCAGATGAAGTGTGCGCCGCGGAAGCTCGCTATCTGGAGTTCGGCCGATGACTCGATGGGTGAAGGGGTGTGCCCCCGATGCGGATGATTTGTGGTGTGAGAAAAAGGAGGGAAGACAACGATGAGACTGCTGTTTGCGCTGGCCGTATTGCTATTGCACCTTTCTCTCGCGTACGCCAAAGAACCAGTCCAGTTTGCGGATTCCAACTTGAAAGCTGCCGTCGAGTACGAGCTGTGGATCTCGGAGCCAACGCCCACCGACATGCTCGCCTTGACGTTGCTCTGCGCGAACGAGGCCGGGATTACAGACCTCACTGGCCTTGAATATGCGAAGAACCTCCGGACGCTGGAGCTCACCTACAATCAGATCACGGATATCTCCCCGTTGTCCGGCCTGACCAGCCTGAAGTGTCTGATTCTCAACAACAATGCTGTCGCCAATGTCTGGGTCGTATCTGGATTGACGGCTCTCGAGTATCTGGATATCCATAACAATGAACTGAGTGATATCTCGGCCGTGTCCACGCTGAGTAACCTGCGCACCCTGGTCCTGCGCTTCAACCGGATCACCGATCTGTCGCCCCTGTCGGGCTTGAGCAACCTGGAGGATTTGGATCTTCGCGGGAACGGGCTCAGCAGTCTCTCCGCCCTGTCCGGTCTGGAGAACCTGCGGAGATTGGATCTCTACGACAATCAGATCAGCGATCTTTCGTCCTTGTCCGGTCTTGAGGAGATGCAAGCCATCATCCTCCAGCACAATCAGATCAGCGACATCTCGGCCCTGTCCTCGCTGACGAGCCTGCGGGAGTTGAATCTCTACAACAATCAGGTCAGCGACATCTCGGCCCTATCGTCGCTGACGAGCCTGCGAGACTTGAATCTCTTCGGCAATAATGTCAGCGATATCTCCCCTTTGTCGGCCCTGACGTCTCTGAGAGAGCTCGACCTTCAAGACAATCCGTTGAACGAGGAAGCCTGTGATACTTACATCCCCCAGATCAAAGCCAACAATCCGGGCATACGCTTCACATACAATACATTCTGCAGCGGTCACCTGCGTCTCTCTTCCACGGCCGGAGGATCGATTATCAATCCGGGGGAAGGAGAGTTCACATACAAGAGGGGCGAGACCGTTCTGGTGGAAGCGCAAGCTGATCCTCATTTTCTGTTCGTCAACTTCTCAGGCAGTGCGTTCACCAGCGACAATCCGATATACGTCACGATGAGCCGCGATCAGGAGATTTGCGTGCATTTCGTGAGTACGCTCAGTACGATTCATGTCGACGATGATGGTCCCAACGATCCTCGCCCCGGCGATGTCACCATCAGCGATCCGGGGGAGAACGGCACGGCAGAGCATCCGTTCGACCGGATTCAGGAGGTGATCGACGTCGCCGCCAGCGGTGCGACGATCTTCGTGCACGCCGGGACCTATCGCGAGAGCATCGACCTGCTCGGCAAGCACATCGCCCTGACCGGGTTTGCCCCGGATGATCCGAATCGAGCCGCATGGCCCGTGATCGATGGAGGTGGGAGCGGTCCGGTCGTGAGTTTTACGCATGGCGAGGACCCGAATTGCCTGCTGGCGGGTTTTGTCATCACCGCGGGCAAGGGCCGGCAGGCGGGGGCGATTCAATGCGTTGCCGCCAGCCCGACGATTTCCAACTGCCTGATCGTGGGGAATCGTGCGACCGATTCTGACGGTGCGGCTGTGTCCTGCGCGGACAGCCGTGCCACGTTCATCAACTGCACGATTGCCGACAACCAGGCCGGATCGTTTGGGGCCGCACTATACCAATAGCACTCTGACTGTCGTCAACTCGATTCTCTGGGGCAATGCGCCGAAGGAAATTCTGGCTGACGGGATTGAAGGACCTGTGATTCGGTATAGTACGATCTCAGGCGGCTGGCCGGGTCCGGGTAATCGTGAAGCCGATCCGCTCTTCGCGGCCGGTGGCCGGTGGGTGAACTGTGATGACCCCCGGATGGTGGTAGGGCCGGACGATCCCGACGCGGTCTGGGTCGCCGGTGATTACCACCTGCAATCGCAGATGGGTCGCTGGGACCCGAAGACAGGGACATGGCTGTGCGATCAGGCGACCAGTCCGTGCATCGACGGGGGCGATCCGGCCGCTCCGGTTGGCCCCGAGCCGCCGCCCAACGGCGGGATCATCAACATGGGCGCCTATGGCGGCACCGCCCAGGCTTCACAATCCCTTGCCTCGTCCCCATAGCCGCACCGGCAACAAGTGTTAGATTCCGCATGGCAGAGCGAGAGTCCCCGCGGTGGTTGCAGCTTGCCGCAAAGGTCATCCACACAGACGCTACGCGCGTCAGGGAGTGGGATACTTCACGGAGCAGCCGTAGGACTGGGTCTTCGGCGTGCCCACGGGCTGGCCCGACGTCAGCTCGGACAGGGCCTTGTCCACGTAGTTGACCTTATCGCCGCCGTCGAGGGTCTTGCCATTCGGGGCGTTGTCGATGGCGCCGTCGTAAACCACGAAACCATCCCTGCTGATGATGAACATGTGAGGCGTGGTGATGGCGCCGTGCAGGCGTCCCACCCTGCCCGCCCTGTCATCGAGGATCGGGTAGGGCAGCTTGTGCTTCTTGGCGAAATCCCGGTTCGCCTCGGGTGTCGTCTGATTCGTGCTGTTTACGGCAAGCCAGACGACGTTCTTGTCCTTGTACTTCTTGGCCAGCTCGATCATGGTGGCGGCCTTGCCGTAATGATATTGCACGAAGGGACAGTCCAGATTGATCCATTCGAGGACGACGACGTTGTCCTTGTAATCCGAGAGTTTCACGGTCTTGCCTTCGAAGCTGTTCAGCTCGAAATCGGGAGCTCGTCGGCCCCGCTGCGCGGCCGCTTCGGGATTGCCGGCACGCTCTTTGATCGCCTTCTGCATCTGCTGCTGTTGCAGCTCCAACTGCTGCACCTTCTCCTGGAAGTCCTGCTGCTGCCTGTTGATGAGCTTGTCGATCTGTCCGACGGCTTCTGTCGCTTTTTCCTTCATCGCCGTCGCGCGGATGGCGCGCAGGTCCGCGATCAGGTTCTGGTGAGCGGCCCTCAGGTCCTCAATCTGCTTTTGCAGTCTCTGGGCGATCTGTCCCTGTTCGGCCCCCCGGCGCTCGGTGGTGGGTCGCAGCGCTCGCTCGCGTTTGGCGGGTGTTCCCTTATCGGCCTGCTGCCCCATCGCCGTCGAAGCCAGCGCTACAGCCAGTAGTAGAGATATGGAAATCCTTTTCATAATGCGCACTCCTAAACCAAACATTCGTGTTGCACGGCACATCGTGCGTACTGCATCGCGTACGACGAGCCATGCCCGTCAAGTCTACCATGCCGGCGTAGAAGTGCAACTAAGCTCTTACCCGGATTCACAGGACATGTGCCGGGTGTCTGTGAGGATGTCAGAGCACGGGGGCTGGTGGCACGGGCAGACTCGTTTGCCCGTGGGGTCTCGAATGGTCAAGCCCGGTCGAATGAGCACCGTCAAACGAGTTTGGCGGTGCCACCCGGGGCACGAGGGACAGGTACGCAGCTTGCCGATGGCGCCCACACACTGCGGAATCCCATCGGCAAGCTCCGCAGGCTCCGCTTGCCGCTGCCACCCGTCGTCATCGCGAGGAGAGAGCGGCCTTCACTTCGCCGAGGAACGAGGTGATTTCCCTGACGGCTCTGTTCGGGTCGTCCAGGGCACTCTCGATCATTCCCACGAGTGTGGAGCCGATGATCACGCCGTCGGCCCCGGCATCGGCAATCGCTTTCGCATGTTCGGCCGTGCTGACGCCGAACCCGACACAGATCGGCACGCTTGTCACGCTTTTCAGTTTCGTGATGAGCTTGTCCACGGTGTCGGAGAGGGTCGTCCGGCTGCCCGTGACGCCCAGCAGGGAGACGGTGTAGATGAAGCCGGTGGTCTTGGAGGCGATCCGCTTCATCCTCGCGGGCTCCGTGTTCGGCGTGACCATGAAGACCGTGTCAAGACCGGCGGACTTGGCCGGCCCAATGATCTCTTCCGCGTCGTCGATGCTCAGGTCGGCCACGAGCACGCTGTTCACGCCGGCATCGTGAAAGTCCTTGAAGAACTTCTCCACGCCGTATTGATGGATGAGGTTGTAGTACATCAGCAGGCCGATGGGGATGTCACGATGGCCACCGTGCGAGGCCCTCAGCTCCCGGATGAAATCAAGGGCCTTGTGTACGTTCATGCCGCTGCGGATCGCGCGAACGTCGGCCTTCTGAATCGTCGGCCCGTCCGCGATCGGATCGGAGAAGGGTACGCCCAGCTCGAGGATGTCCGGCCCGGCGTCCATGGCCGCCTTGACGATGGCAAGGCTCGTAGCATAGTTCGGATCGCCGATCACGAAGAACGGGATGAGGGCGGCCCTTTTCTGGCTTTTCAGTTCCCTGAATACTTGCTGATAGGTCTTCATAAGTAATATGCGCTCCATGAAGCGGGCGTCTGAATTGCGGATTGCGGATTTCGGATTGCGGATTAGCCCTGCGACTCGAATCCGCAATCTGCAATCATCAATCCGCAATTGAGGCCTTTCTTGCTTTTTCCACGATGCCGACGTCCTTGTCGCCCCGGCCAGAGAGGTTCACCACGGCGATCGTGCCGGGGGCCAGCTTGCCTTTCTGGCGCACGAGGTAGGCCAGGGCGTGGGTACTCTCCAGCGCGGGAAGGATGCCTTCGAGCTTCGTGAACAGCCCGAAGGTGTCGAGGACTTCCTCGTCTTCGGCGGCCACGTACTCGGCCCGGCCGGTGTCTTTCAGATAGCAGTGCTCGGGCCCGACCGCCGGGTAGTCCAGGCCCGCGCTGATGGACTCCGTATCGAGGACCTGCCCGTCTTCGTCCTGGAGCAGGTAGGCTTTGGCGCCGTGCAGGATGCCGACCCTGCCGGCGGTGAGGCTGGCCGCATGTTTGCCGGTGTGGATGCCTTTGCCGCCGGCCTCGACGCCGATGAGCTTGACATCCTTATCGTCGAGGAAGCCGGCGAACATGCCGATGGCGTTGCTGCCGCCGCCGACACAGGCCAGCACCATGTCGGGCAGCCGGCCGATTTGTTCCAGGCACTGCTGTCGCGCTTCCCTGCCGATGCAGCTCTGGAAGTGCTTGACAATCGTCGGGTAAGGGTGCGGCCCGGCCGCCGAGCCGAACAGGTAGAACGTGTCGGTCACGTGGGCCGTCCAGTAGCGAAGCGCGTCGTTGATCGCGTCCTTGAGCGTCCCCGTCCCGCCCTCTACCGGCACGACCTCCGCGCCGCAGAGCCTCATCTTGTGCACATTGACGCTCTGCCGCTCGACATCGGTGACACCCATGAAGATTTTCGTCTCCATGGCGAGCAGGGCGCCGACCATCGCCGTGGCCAGGCCGTGCTGGCCGGCCCCGGTCTCCGCGATCAGCTTGCTCTTGCCCATGTACCTGGCGAGCAGGCCCTGGCCGAGGGTATTGTTGATCTTGTGTGCGCCGCCGTGCAGGAGGTCCTCCCGCTTGAGGTAGACCTGGAAGCCGACGTGCTCGCTGAATCGCTTCGCGTGGTACAAGGGGCTCGGCCGGCCCGCGTAGTTGCGGTACAATTGGGCCAGCTCGGCGACGAACGCCTTGTCCTGATAGAATCGGTAAAAGGCTCCCTCCAACTCTTCCAGCACGGGAATGAGCACTTCCGGCACATAGTAACCGCCATAATCGCCAAATCTGCCATTGTGTATCATATTCTGGCATCCCGTATGAATGAACCATTTCGGATTGCGGATTTGTGGCGACACCATTTCTCAATCCGCAATCGAGTTATGCTCTCAGATGTCTTATGCTCTCAAACAGGGCTTTCATTTTCTTGTGGTCTTTCTTTCCCGGCTCGGCCTCCACGCCGCTGCAGACGTCGATTCCATAGACGCCCAGCTCGACGGCCGCCACGGCGTTGGTCGGGTTGATCCCGCCGGCGAGAAAGATCCGTTTGCCGATATGCCCGATGATGTTCCAGTCGAACGTCAGGCCGGTGCCGCCATGCCGCTTGGGATCGTACGCATCCAGAAGGATCGCGTCGGTGAAGTAGCTGTCCACCTGCTGGAGGTCGCCGGCGTCTTTGACTCGCAGGGCCTTCATCAGCTTCGCCGTGTCGTACGTCAGCCAACGGCAGAACTCGGGGCTCTCCTCGCCATGCAACTGGATCCAGTCCAACTGGCACAGACTGGCGACCTCGCGGATATGCTCGATGGAACTATTCACGAATATGCCGACGACATCGACGAAAGCGGGGAGCTTGCGGATGATGGCCGCGGCCTTCTCCGGCCGCACATACCGCGGGCTCTTGGGGCAAAAATTGAAGCCCAGCAGGTCCGCTCCCATCTCCATCGCGGCGGCGGCGTCCTCGTAATTCGTGAGTCCGCAAATCTTTACTTTGGGTATCAGCATACGGTCAGCTCAGGTACTTAAGACCAGTATGGAGTTCTGCAAAATGGAAGTTAGGCTTCCTAAAACGGAAATGCCTGCTGCTCAATTGGTTAGACGGATTATTCAAAGAAATCCCAAAACCGATTTCCTTGAATAATATAAGCCTAACTTCCATTTTGCAGAACTCCTCATCACTTATACAGCATTTGATATCTCAACGAGTTTCTCGAGACAGTGCAACGCTTTGCCCTCGTCAATCGAGGCGGCCGCCAGGGGGATCGCCTGCTCGAAGCTGTCGGCCAGCTCCGCGACGATGATGGCGGCGGCGGCGTTGATAACGACGATATCGCAGCGGGGACCCCGCTCCTTGCCGGCCAGGACGTCCCGGATCACCGCGGTGTTGGCGATCGCGTCGCCGCTGCCGAGGGCGTCGATGGATGCGTTGGCGATCCCGTAATCCGTGGGGTCCAGCTCTACCGTTGTGATGTTCCCGTTCCGCAGCTCGACGATTTTCGTCTTGCCGAGGAGGCTGATTTCGTCCATACCCTGGCCGTGCACCACCATGGCCCGCCGGGTCCCGAGCATCCGGAGACTCTCGGCGATTCTTTCGATCAGCTCCACATCGGCTACACCCATCACCTGCGCCCGGACGCCCGCCGGATTGGCAAGAGGACCCAGTATATTGAACGCCGTCCGGAAGTCCAGACTCTTTCGGATCGGTTGTACGAATCGCATGGCCGGATGGAATTTCGGCGCGAACATGAAACCGATGTGGGCCTCTCGAATGCACTTGGCGACGACGTCGGGCCCCGGATCGATATTGACCCCGAGCTCGTCGAGCACGTCGGCCGAGCCGCAACGGCTGGTGATACCCCGGTTGCCGTGCTTGGCCACATAGGCGCCGGCGCCTGCCGCCACGAGCGCGGAGGTGGTGGAGATGTTGAACGTCTTGACGACGGCGCCGCCTGTGCCGCACGTGTCGATCAGGTGCTCGAAATCGACTCGCACTGGCACGGCGTGGTCCCGAAGCGACTGCGCCAGCCCCGCGATCTCGCCCGAGGTGGCCCGCTTCATTCGCATCATGGCCAGAAAGGCCGCGACCTGCACCTCCGTCACTTGGCCCTCGAAGATCGTGTCCTGCAATGCCTTGGCCTGCTCGAACGTGAGGTCCTTGCCGTTGAGAATGATCTCCAGGTACTTCGTGATGCTTGCCATTGCTCAACTCCCTACCGTTTGTTTACGAGTGACCGCGATTTGAAGCACGTTCTGAATGATCTTGCCGCCCGCGGGCGTCAGGATGCTCTCCGGGTGAAACTGGACGCCGAAGATGGGCCATTGCCTGTGCTCGACGGCCATCACGATGCCCTCGAACTCGCCCGTCTTTTCGAGGCAGTCGGGCAGGCTCAGGGCGGTGAGGCTGTGGTAGCGTCCCGCCTGCAGCGGGTTCTCGACGCCGCGGAAAACCCCTTGTTCATTATGGGTGATTCGCGAGGGCTTGCCGTGCATGGGCTCGGGGGCGTGGCCGATCTTGCCGCCGAAGTACTGCACGATCGTCTGGTGTCCCAGGCACACGCCGAAAATGGGCAGCTTGTCCTTGAAGTGGCCCACCGCCTCGAGGGACACGCCGGCCGTGTCCGGATTGCCCGGGCCCGGCGAGATCACCAGCAGGTCCGGCTCGAAATCGGCTGCCACGGCTTTCAAGTCCTCGATGCTCGTGTCCGCCCGGTATACCCGCGTCAGGCATTGCCGCTTGGCGAAGTCGTCCACCAAGTTATACGTGAACGAATCGAAATTGTCGATGAACAATACCTTTTTATTCACAGTTTCCATCGGAGTTCCCTTTTTGCCACACTGACATAGTGCATCTTGCCACTCTTGTGGAATTGCCCGGGTGGCAGCGTCAAGGCCGCAGGCCTTGGCGATGGTTGTATTGCATCCGAGTGAGACCGTCGCCAAGCTACGCTTGACGATGCCACCCGGGTCGGTGGCTCCTCGCCCACAGTCGTCATAGATCGGCCAGTCCGCCATGTGTCATTCCCGCGAAGGCGGGAATCCACGAACCTATCGCTCACTTCTGGAGCCCCGCCTTCGTGGGGGTGACATGATGGATCGGTCACAGTCTCGGTCTTCCTTCTCATAAGGCTATTTTCCTCGGATGGCCCGCAGGCACGACCCGGCTTTGTGTTCGGTCTCTTCAAACTCGGTTTTCGGGACGCTGTCGTGGACGATCCCGGCGCCGACGCGGATGTAGGCCGTATGGTCCCGGACCTGCAGACTTCGGATCGTGATGCAGCTATCGAACTGGCCGTCCACGGTCAGGTACATCACGGCCCCGCCGTAGTAGCCCCGTTTGTTCTTTTCGAGTTTCCGGATGATCTTCATCGCCTCGATTTTCGGCGCGCCCGTGAGTGTGCCCATGTTCATCGTGGCCAGGTAGGCGCTCAGCGCGTCGAGATCGGGCCGCAGCACGCCCTTGACGTTGCTCACCAGGTGCTGGACCGACTCGTACTTTTCCGCCGTCAGCAGCTCGTTGACGACGCGGCTGCCCGGATTGGCGACGCGGGCGATGTCATTGCGGGCCAGATCGACGAGCATCATGTGCTCCGCCAACTCCTTGCGGTCCAGCTTCAGCTCCGCCTCGTACCGGAAATCGGTGTCCACGTCGATCTTGCCGTCGATGCGGCCCCGGGGCTTGGTGCCGGCGATCGGCCGAATCTCGACCTGTCGCGGCCCCGTCCCGCTGACCCGCAGGTTCAGCTCGGGACTGGAGCCCATCAGTATCGTATGCGGCGTGTTCAGGTAGAACATATACGGCGATGGATTCAACTCCCGCAGGCGCTTGTACACATCCAGCGGCTCGTCGGGACATGGCTCGGTCAGTGTCCGGCTCAGGACCACCTGGAAAATGTCGCCGTCGATGATGTGCCGCTTGGCCCGCTTGACCATCTCTTCGTATTCGGCCTGGAAGGTATCGGTCGAGGCCTCCGGCAAGGCGCCCGCGTGCCGGCGTCCCTTCGGCGGGTCGAACCGGGCCATGTTGAAGTAGTAATCGAAGCTGCCCTGGGCCTCCGCGATCACGGCCTCGCGGTCGCCGTTGGTAATCATGCAGTTGACCACGATGTAGCCCTGGTTGCTCTCGTGGTCCATCAGGAAGATGTTGTCGGCGAAGTACAGCTCGTAGTCGGGATTGCCGAGCAGGTCGTTCTTGCTGGCGGGGAGCTTCTCGAATTGATCGACGAAGTCGTAGCTCAGGGCCCCGAGCAGGCCGCAGGTGACGCGGAAGGGCTTGCTGGCCAGGCGAAAGGCGAATGCCACCGCCCGCAGCACGTCCATCTGGTTCGTCGTTCGCAGCCGGCTCTGCTCATCCATCGTTTCTTCGCGTCGCCTGATCCGGCCGGTGATGGCCTCTGCCCCGAACTCCACGGACTCGCAGAAGTCGAACCGTTCCCGATGACCGGCCAGGTAGCTCAAGATGCGTTTTCCGGGCTTGCTCAGCGCCTGGATGGTGAACTCGGAACCGGTCCCGGTGAGGTACAGGGCTGGACGCGCTGTGCCGAAGCTCAGTGCCCGCGTGCCGGCGAGATACTCGCGGGACTCCAGCAGGCAGCAGTTCTTCGCCCGGCCGTAATCGCTCAGCTTGGCGAAGAACTCCAGCGGATCGCCCATGTCAATCTGCTTGACAATCGGGACGATCTGCCCTGGCTCCGCGTTCTCTATGATCTGTCGATAATCTTCCATAAACCTCATCTCCCGCCTTCAGAGTCTTATCGGGACATGCCTGAGAACACCTATAAAAAAAGCAGCCTGCCGTTTCCGACAGGCTGCACGATATCTTTGATTTACTTCCGCGATTTTTTAAGGCAACAATATCGCTCGCCCGCCGGATTTATCCTGCAGGCCACCACCAACCCCAAAAGCCGACGTTGTTGTAGCGATTTTGCCTCATAAGACCTCTATTAGATCGACCGCACCCGACTTTGTCAACAGAAAAAATCAGAATTTTCGCTGTGGTTCAGTTTCGTTCAGCCTGGGGGCAACACTCTTAGGACAAAGAGCGGGTGGCACGCAACGCCGTGAACTCAGGTGCCCTTGATTTTTTCGTAAGTCTTTGTGGCGCGGTGTTTTTCGTGCCGGGTTGCCTCGCGCATCTTCGG
>Ga0315284_10012192_pt1 | contig 12247 bp, 12 predicted proteins | sample YL17G09_16_MG_FD_203696 | JGI IMG/M metagenome (GOLD analysis project Ga0315284, IMG submission 203696) | Sediment microbial communities from Yellowstone Lake, YNP, Wyoming, USA - YL17G09_16 | ecosystem: Environmental > Aquatic > Freshwater > Lake > Sediment | place: USA: Wyoming | collected...
CTCATAACCCGGAGGTCGTTGGTTCAAATCCAACCCCCGCTACCACCTTCTTTCTCAAGAAATTCCCTGGAAACGACAAAATCTTTGCTTCTTTCTTTTTATGCTCCCTTAGCTGGAATTAGGCGACTTTAGGCATTTTCTGGTGACAAATTGGTGACAAATTTTTGGAGAGGTCTATTTATTGTTCCCGTGATGTCCCCACGGTAGTAACGCGGCTCCTCGAGCGCGGTGTTGACATCGTCACGATTCAAAAGCTCTACGGCCATTCGTCGGTGCTGGTGACGCAGCGCTACCTTCACCCGAACGACAAATTGAGCATCGAAGCCGTGGAACTTCTCGCCGGCGGAGTGTGGCGCGAACGTCGAAATTTAGTACGTATTTGGCACACGGGGAGAGGACTGTATTCTCGGACACATGACTCTGGATCATGCAATCAAGGTTCGAATCCTTGCTTCCCAGCCACTCCCCTTCCCTCTATTGATCCCGAGATTTCAAAGACTTGCGATAAGGCCTGACCCACTCATCGCCTTCCGTCCGAAACCGTAATTTTACGGCGCTTTCAGTCTATTTTGGCACGCCACAGACAAATGGCGGGGAAATGTATTCGCCAGCGTTGTAGTCTGTGCCCTTCCTTGAGGACGGGTAGCATCAATAAGACGGTGATAGACATTGGTCGAAGAAAGCCGCTCTTGAGCTCCAGCGACTGCGAAAGGCCGGCCATCAGTTCAGATATTTAGCAAATAGTCCAAATAATAGCGAAGTATATCGTTTCGGATTCTTCTCAAATTCCCCGGTTTCCTTTAGATAATCTCCGGTTAAAAACATTATGGCGCCCGTTTTCGTTGTGGGATTGAAGAAAGCCAGGGTCGTGATTCCCGAACCCTCTCCTCCATGTGCAAAATATTGCTGAGAATCATCCTTGGTCACCATCCAGGTTAAGCCCATATCCAATGTTGGCGGGATGATTTTGAATCGTGGGATCTTGACGTTTTGTGGAGTCAGAATCATTGAGACTGTCTCCGGCTTTAGTATCTGCTTCCCCTTATACTTTCCATGATTACATAACATTTTAATGAAATTCGCATATTGATAAGGAGTAGTTTTTAGGCATCCATCGGGATAACCAGGCCAGCCGTAAGGATCGACTCTTTGCTTCTTGGCGATATCTGGAGTATCGCCTTCGTATTGCACGGCAAGACGCGCTTTATCAAAGTCTGCATAAAACCAGCCGGTTTCATTCATTTCCAAAGGTTTAAAAAGGTATTTTTTCGTATATTCGGGAAATGGAGTTTTCGATATCAGTTCCACCAAATAAGCGATGAGGACATAATTAGAGTTGCAGTACATCCAGCCATCACCTGGCTTATTTTTCATAAAATTATCGGCATTATAAAATTTCCCTTTTGCCTCATAGCAATTCTTTATGATTTCGCCAAATGAAACAGCTTTCTGATCGCCGGGACCATACAATGTCTTGATATAAGGCCTAACATCAAGCAAAGAGGAAGTATGAGTGAGAAGCATTCTGAAAGTGATGGGGACGTCCGGAAACTTGGGATTTCGTATTTTGAAGGGTAAATATTTGTTGATGTCGGCATCAAGGGCAAACGACCCTTTATCGAATAATTGCATTAACGCTGCTCCGGTCACGGTTTTTGAAAGTGAAGCGAGTGTAAAGATCGTATCGGGAGTGACGGGGATATTATTTTCGATATCTGCCTTCCCGCGCACCATTGACCAGACGACTTTATTGTTTTTTACTATACAAGTGGAGAATCCGACGATATCTCCAGGTTTTAATAAAGAATCGATGTTATTTTCTAATTCTTTATACGGCGGGCTTTGAATGGGCAGCCCCTGAGATCCTACGATCAACAAAGCAAGAAATGAGAAAAATATCACTTTGTTCTTCATGACGATCTTTCCTTTCGCGGCTCCATCCAGCCTGTCGCTGATAGTTTTTTAACGTCCATGTTTATCCATACGTACGGTCCGGTCCTTTTGTTGGCAGTCACGGCCACAATTCCCCGATTTTCAAGACGCCCGTCCCGTCCGTCGCTTAATATGAGGAGAAAAGGAAGGTCTTCAGACTGAATTCCGTGTCCGCGGTGTTTCGTCCTTCGGCGTTCTTTCTCGGGCAGTCTAAAAGCAATGCCGCTGACTCCCGGCGAAAGGTTGCAGCCGCCATAGGATTTTCGGCAGCGGACCGATGCGTCTCGTAGTCAAATACTCCTTCATGACTCTGGATCATGCAATCAAGGTTCGAATCCTTGCTTCCCAGCCATTTCTTTTTTCCCCTCATTCCCCTGTATTTCAACGACTTGCGACGAGCCTTGACCCCTCATCGTCTTTCCGTCCGAAACCGTAATTTTCCGGCGCTTTCAACCTGATTTGGCACGCGGCTGGCACACGGGGAGAGGTTTGCCTTCCTCGAATTGAATTCTCATTTTCGCTGTGCTATAAGTTAGGTCATAATAGAAGGGGAGAGGCAAAAGTCAGTGGTAAGTTAGTCAACTGCGTGCTATTGGCAGAGCTCTTGCTGCCCCCAAATCTATGAATCATTTTTAAAAGGAGGGTTTTCATGAAACGCATTGCCATTGCGGTCAGCGTGGTGGGCTTGGTCTTTGGCGGCGTTATCTTGGCTCAGACACAGACCCAGAGCGTAGAACAGGAGTTGATAAAGCTGGAGAACGAAGCGAACGATGCTTGGGTAAGACGCGATATCGTACCCTTTGACCGGATTTTAGCGGATGATTATACGGGAACTGACGAAGAAGGGAATGTTATGACCAAGGCCCAAGAACTTGCGAACATAAAGTCCGGCGCGTATTTATCTACCTCCGCCGTGAAGGACGACATTAAGGTTCGCGTTTATGGCGACGCGGCGGTGGTCACGGGTCGTAGTACATATAAAGGGCAGTACAAAGGCAAGGAATATACCAGCAAGTATCGATGGACAGATACGTGGGTCAGAGATAATCTCGGACGTTGGAAGTGTGTAGCATTTCACGATTCAAACATAGCCCGGAGAATAAATGTAGAAGCTGATGTTGCCGCTATCAAAGCGTCACTTGCTGAATGGGTTCAGCTTTATAATGCTGGCGATTTTGACAAGATTATGTCCATCTTTTACGCAGAAATCTCAATACAAATGCCACCCAACGAGCCTATTCGAAAAGGAAAAGAAGCTATTCTGCTTGGGTATCAAAAAGAGAGAGAGTTGAACGACGAACATTGTGATAGCAGTGTAGTTGAAGATGTGCGTGTGTCTGGAAACTTAGCAGTGGTGCGGGGTATAGATACAGGCACTAGTACTCCAAGAAGTGGAGGAGAGCCAGTCAAATATAATTTGAAATGGTTGATAGTACTTGACCGTCAGTCCGATGGTGCTTGGAAATGGATATACGAAATGTGGAATGACAATAATCCACTTCCAGAAACGCCAGGAAAGGAGTAACAGAACTGACTTATAAATTCATATAAACTCGGCATGGAGCTGAAGCCGAAGGAAGTCAAGAAATAGGCCCAACATTCTCAGCAAGGAGGGGGAAATGAAACGCATTGCTTTTGCCGTCGGAGTGATGGTTTTGGCCTTTGGAGCTGCCATCCTGGCTCAGACACAGACCGAGAGCGTGGAACAGGAGTTAAAAAAGCTGGAGAAAGAGATTGGTCACGCCTGGGCTAAGCGCGACGTCGCATCCTATGACCGGATTTTAGCAGATGACTATACGTGGACGGACTTCGATGGCATCGTCTGGACCAAGGCCCAAGACCTTGAAACCCTAAAGTCTGGGGAGGTCGTGAATACGTCCTATGTAGTCGATGATTGGAAAGTTCGCGTTTACGGAGACGCGGCGGTGGTCACTGGCCGCACCACGGTCAAAGAGACGTGGAAAGGCAAGGATGTCAGCGGCCAGTATCGATATACGGATACCTGGATCAAGCGTGCCGGACGTTGGCAGCTCGTAGCCTCGCATACTTCAAAGATAGTTCAGAAATAGTCACAGGTGGTTCCCAGCCATCAGACCGGGGTTCGAATCCCCGTAGCGCCGCTTTCCTTAAAACAGAGTTCGCCTTCGCTTTCTTAGTAAATCAAGCTTTTCTCATATTATCGCGCCGTTTGATTCAAAATTGGAATCGAACCCGATTTCTTGCTATTTTTGAAATAGGATATACAATAATTTCGGCCTAAGAGAGGGAGCCTTCTATGAGAAATAAAATGGCTTTAGTGCTTCTTTTTTCCCTCTTGTTTTCTTTTTCCTGTGCCCGGCAAAAGCCAGCCGAGAGTCAAGCGACCCTTATTTTCACCCATGTTACAATCATCGATACTGCAGGTGGACCGAACAAAACGGATATGACCGTATTCATCACAGGTGACCGCATCACGGAAATCAAAAAAACAGGGAAAGTGCGCCGGGCCAAAGGAACTCAGATGATTGATGCTACGGGCAAATTTCTCATTCCAGGATTATGGGATATGCATGTCCATTGGTATGACGAAAGATATTTTCCACTTTTCATAGCAAACGGTGTCACCGGAATGCGAATAATGTGGGGGACTCCTGACCATTTCAAACAGCGAGAGGAAATTTCTAAAGGTTCGCTTATCGGTCCGCGCATGATTATCGCCAGTCCCGTCATCGATGGACCTCAACCATTATGGGCAGGTTCCATTAGCGTCGGTAATGAAGCTGAGGCGCGACAGGTAGTCAGACATATGAAGGAAATGGGCTGCGATTTTGTCAAAGTCTATCAACTCCTGCCCCGGGAGGCGTACTTTGCCATTGCCGATGAATCGAAAAAGTTAGGAATCCCCTTTGCCGGACATATACCTTCGTCAATCAGTGCAACTGAAGCTTCTAATGCAGGGCAGAGAAGCGTCGAGCACCTCGGAGGCAAGGGGCTTGGCATTTTATTGGCTTGTTCGAACACAGAAGAAGAATTGAGAAAAGAAAGGGAAAAAGCCTATAGAGGTTTCTCAAGACAACAACCTCGGACGCGTTCTCGATTAGTAGCGGTTGGAAGTTTTCACAAGAAACTCCTAGAGACCTATGATGTTGAAAAAGCTTCAGCATTATTCGCCCTCTTCGTCAAGAACAGCACATGGCAGTGTCCAACACTCACAGTCTTGAGAAGCGACAGTTTTCTGGATGATAAGGACTTTACCAATGACCCACGCCTTAAGTATATGACCAAAGCTGAAGGAGAATCTTGGGAGCTTAAGAACAATCCATTTGCCTCCTCTAATACTGCAGAAGATTGGGCCATCGAGAAAAAGGTTTATCATAAAGAGCTTGAGATTGTTGGCGCCATGCGTAAGGCGGGTGTGGAGTTGCTCGCGGGGACGGACGTTTTGAATCCCTTCTGTTTCCCCGGATTCAGCCTGCATGACGAGCTGAGTCTTCTCGTTGAGGCTGGACTGACACCAATGGAAGCTCTTCAGGCTGCCACATATAATCCGGCGAAATTTCTTGGCCTCACGGATTCTCTCGGCACGGTCGATACAGGCAAGATAGCTGACCTTGTCTTGCTCGAAGCTAATCCGCTTGAGGGTATCGGTAATACGAAAAAAATCACGGCTGTTGTCATCGGCGGAAAATACTTTCCAAAGCCTTCTCTGGATGAAATGCTGGCGAAAATCGAAATCTTGGCCAATCAGATGAGGTCGACCCCATTGTCTAGAATGTTCAGGAGGTCTCTGACGGTGCATTAAGGGCCCGCCTGGCTCGACCATTCTAGAAATTTCGATGCTCAAGAGGCATTTTTCCGTGAGCTGCGAATAAATGACCTCGCCATTTGACCTAGAAACGACGATATCGAACGGTTTCATGTTAAACCACGGCCTGCCCAAGGTTGAGGATGCCAGGAAAAGGCTGGCGGGGCTGAAGAGCACTTGACAGGATAGCTCGTCGGGCTCATAACCCGGAGGTCGTTGGTTCAAATCCAACCCCCGCTACCACCCCTTTTTGCCTTATTCTCCCTGTCTTCAGCAATTTAGAAGTTTTCCCGAACCCCTTTTCGCTTTCCGTCTGAATCCTTAGAATTCAGCGCTTTTCAATCTATTCTGTCACAAATCTGTCACAAAAAAGGGAGTGGCATTTTCCCTTGAATCCTGTCTGCTTTCCGGTTAGAATGTATGGAGTTAGGATCGAAAGGGAGGAAGAGACATGAATTGCCTTACTATTATCACAGCCATTGGCTCGATCGTTCTTGTGATAGTGACCTTTCTCTACTTGCTGGAAACAAAAAAAATGAGGGATATCTCTTCTCTAGCCCTAAAGATTGATTCTTCTCCAATGGTGTTTATTCATAAAATACATACCCAACAAACACTGGATGAACCTAAAAAAAAGCTGATAATACAGGAAAACTTTATTATTAAGAATACAGGCAAAATGGAAGCACGAAATATTAATATTAAGTATAAAATTTTAATAGGTAAACAGGTTCAAGTGCCTGGGGAACTTAAAGATTTTCCATATATTTTCCCCACGCAAGAAATCGCATTTGATAGTGTTCCTGTCTTTATTGAGCTTAATAATGAAGAGATCCAAATATCAAAAGGGCAAATCCAGAATGGCAAAGCTATCTTTTTCCGTCCCGAAACAAAGCCCAAATTGGAAATGGAAATCGAGATCTATTATCAAGGCTTTAAAGATGAACCTCAACGAATTCCATATCTCTGCCAGTATCATTGGGATTCAGCTAAATGGGGGATGATGGTTCTCTCCAAAAAAGAAGAGGCCTCTAATGAGAGACAATGATTTCTTAATGCTAGAGAGGAGAGACAAAGATGAGCTCTCACAAAATGCGCTCAGCATGTTTGGAGGATTAGGCAATTGTCATTGCATTTTTACTCATATTAAATTTTTTGAGGATAAATTAGCACGCGAAATCGCTTCCAGTCAAATAAAGTCGATACATCAGAATTGTCCCTCATTTGCTGCCTGGATCAGGTTATGGCCCGAGTATATTTGTAATAGAGCGATGGCTTTCCTTTCTCGTTCTGAAAAATGTGTAAAGAGATTAACCGATTATTATTTTACTGAAATGGCGAAGAAGATCATTGAAATAGTGAAAAGCCGTCAAGATATCAACAAAGTACCTGAGGCTCGGCTGAATAATATGATCAAAGCTCTCAAACTGACGATCGAATTAAGAAATACGATCCAGCACGGAGGATTACCAAGAGTATTAAGGAATATACCCAAGTTCAAAGATATAGATCTAAGAGAAGTAGCCAAAATGGCAAATCCTTTAAACTATCAAGAAACAAAGAAAATATTCTTGGATGCAGATGATCTTGTTGGATTGCTCCAAAAGTATGCTGTTGTGTTCAGGAAAAATGGATATATAAGAGTCAAAGACTCCGAAAAATAGATTAAGATAATCCACCCTTCCATCAAAAATATATCTTGACAGGAACTCCTTTTCAGTTTATATTGATGGTGGAGGATTAAATGATAAAAGGAGAATATTATGAGATTTATTCTGAACGGTAAGGCTTACGAAAAAACTGGGGAGGACTTTGAAAGGGCAATGGCGGATGTTCAACCTGAGGTGCCGAGGCGGTACTACGTCGTAATTAATGGAAAGAAATATCCGCCAAAGCAGGTTCTCGCCAAAGTCCTTGATCTTGGACGAATTGAATTTACGACAATGGCCGCGGGAAACATTTTAAAGCGTTTAGGATTTAAGCTCCAAAGAACCGAGTAGGCGTAGATCAGAACACTAAGGAGGTCTATTTGAGTGTAAAAAAAGGGGGCGGGCTCCCGTAGAAACCTGCCCGTACGATACCGATTTAGCCGAACGATTGAAAAGGGCCGGGGCTTCGGTCCCAGCCTTTTTTATCCAATCATCGCCGCTACTCCCCCGCGCGCCTCAGAGTGTCCGACCGGCCCCCAAAGGCCCCGGGACGGCCCAGGGAGGCCAAAACATACCTGTAAAAACGCCCGTAGAGGCACGAACTCACCGTCCCCCGTGTCCCAGGCAGGGGTCGGAAGTGTCAAAATTGAGCTTATTCGCCATTCTCCCCGAGAAACGGCCTCCTGAGAAGCCCCAGGATCCATTATCTCAAGCCCGCCCTAGCTAGCCGGGCCGCTAGCGATAAATCAGCAGGATCAGGACCCGGACGGCTTGCCTGTATTCAGGCGGCGCTTACCAGCATTGCCGGCAACCCGCTTTCACTGTTATTTGACTGTATTATCAGGACCGCGACCCCTTTTTATGGCGTCGGAAAATTTCCGGCCCAGGCATGATAAATGTTAGGGTTTGCTAGTATTGTAGGCGGCGGGATTTCAAGTCCCGACATGCTCTTTGAGTGCTGATCTTCGCGGCGATTGACACCGCCGCGCTGCAGGAAGTATATTGCCAGTGTGGTTAAGAGGGGGCGCTTCATTCAGGCCGGGCTTCCCGCGCCGCGTCAGCTGATCCTGGACAAGGGGAAGAACTTGAATGAATTCTATAATCTTTCAAAGGGGGAAACATGACCGTCAATCTTTCGCTGACTTATGAATTGACAACGGATCATCCCGCTTCCAGTTATGGCCGGCCGGTTCTGGTCAATCGGACAACTGGGGCGGTCTTCGGCCCGGGGGACGTCGTAAATCCTTATCCTTCACAGCCCGCGTTTGTTTTCCCGCCCTATGGATTCATGCCCGCGAGCGACGCGGTTCGCCGGTTGGCAAAGATGAAGCAGCTGGACAAAGAAGAGCTGGCCCTGGTCGGCCGGTTTATAAAAGGCACGAAGGGGGATGAGCGAAAATGAGCACGGACTTTGACCTTCGGACGTGGGAGATCGTGGCTCTATGGGGCTCTCACGCGGTCGTTTTTCGGAGAACCCGAAATAGCGACGTTGAAAGGGGGGACAATTCTCTTGAACATTAAATATCCGACGAAAGAGAAGCCGAAGCGGGGCTGTCTACTTCAACCCCATCATCGACCTCACGGACGAGGTCATCCGGCGATACGACGCCTCCAAGGCCGCCCTGGCCAAGTGACCTGCCCTTGATCAATATCGAACAGATCCAGAAGTTCCTCCCTCACCGGTTCCCCTTTCTGCTCGTGGACCGGGTGAAGGAAGTCCATCCGGGCAAGTCCATTGTCGCCCTCAAGAACGTGAGTTGCAATGAGCCCTTCTTCCAAGGGCATTTTCCCGGGAAGATGATCATGCCCGGGGTTCTGATCGTCGAGGCCATCGCCCAGGCGGGAGGGATTCTTCTTTTCAATTCCATTCCGGACCCGCAGCGAAAATTCGTGGTCCTGACCAAGATCGACAACACAAAGTTCCGAAGGCAGGTGGTCCCGGGGGACCAGCTGAAGCTCGAAGCCGAGATCCTGAAGCTCAAGGGCAAGTACTGCCATCTAAAGGGCAGGGCGATCGTCGAGGGGGAAGTGGCCGTCGAGGGAAAGATGATCGCCAGCATTTTGGACCTCGAGGAGATGAATGAGCTCACATGACATCACCATCCACCCCACGGCGACGGTCCATCCGAAAGCCCGGCTGGACTCCGGCGTCTGGGTCGGGCCGGGCTTCCCGCGCCGCGTCAGCTGATCCTGGACAAGGGAAAGGACTTGAATGAAATCTACCAGCTGATAAAGAAGGGGTGACAAATGGAAAACACGCTTTACTACGGCGACAACCTGGACATCCTGAAAAGATACATTCCCGATGAAAGCATAGACCTGGTCTATCTTGATCCGCCGTTCAAGAGTAATCAAAACTATAACGTCCTTTTCAAAGAGAAAAACGGAAGCCAGGCGGCCTCACAGATCCGCGCTTTTGAGGATACCTGGACGTGGGGCCAGGACGATGAAGCCGTATATGCCGATCTGGTAACGAAAGGCGGGAAGGTTGCCGATTGCCTTCAGGCTTTCCGAACATTCATGGGGCCGTGCGATATGCTGGCCTACCTGGTCATGATGGCGCCGCGGCTGGCCGAACTTCGCCGGGTCATGAAGCCGCCTGCGAGTATATATCTTCATTGTGATCCGGCAGCGAGTCACTATCTGAAAATGATAATGGATGCAGTATTCGGACCAGAACGTTTTATCAACGAAATAGTCTGGAAAAGAACAAACGCGAAGGGATTAGCCTTCACCCGGTTTGCGGGAGATCATGATACGGTCCTTCGCTATTCCAGAAGCGATAAATGGACATGGAATCCCGCATATACTGAACACGATCCGCAATATATTGAAAATTTTTATAAATATGTTGAGCCGGAGACTGGACGCAGATATACCCTCGATAATTTATTGAATCCCAATAAAGATAGGCCGAACCTTACTTATGAATTTCTTGGCATAACGCGCGTTTGGAGATGGACTAAAGAACGAATGGCCGATGCCTATAAAAGGGGGTTTGTTATTCAATCAGCACCGGGCCGCGTTCCACGGCTAAAACGATATCTCGACGAACAAGAAGGAACTCCGGTAGACGATGTGTGGACAGACATTAAGCCTATTCAATCCCAAGCGGCGGAACGCCTCGGATACCCTACGCAAAAACCTGAAGCGCTTCTTAACCGAATCATTAAGGCCAGTAGCAACGAAGGGGACCTGGTCCTTGACCCGTTCTGCGGTTGCGGGACGACGATTGCAGCCGCGCAAAAGCTGAAACGACGCTGGATCGGAATCGATATCACGCACCTGGCCATAACGCTAATGAAAAAGCGCCTACTGGACGCCTTCGGAATAGGAGCACAATACAAGGTCATCGGTGAGCCGACAAGTGTTCCAGACGCCGCGGCCCTTGCCGAATCCGACCCCTATCAATTTCAATGGTGGGCACTGGGACTTGTCGGGGCGCGGCCGGTGGAACAGAAAAAGGGGGCGGACCAGGGCATTGACGGTAAGATCGTTTTTCAAGGCGACGCACCCGAAATTTTTGAGACGGTCATCCTCTCGGTAAAGGCCGGCCATATCACCGCAAACCATGTTCGGGACCTTCGTGGAGTAGTAGAAGGACGGGAAAAAGCCGCAATCGGCGTCCTGATTTCGATGGGAGAACCGACAAAGCCCATGCAAACCGAAGCCGTCACCGCCGGCTTTTTCGAGTCGAAGACCTGGGGGAAGAAATATCCGAAGGTTCAACTTTTGACCATCGCCGAACTGCTGGCCGGGAAGAAGATCGATATGCCTCCGGTTAAACAGGTTGGTGCGACGTTTAAAAAGGCCGAGCGGTTCTCGGGAGATAAGTCGGAACAGTATGAATTGATAAAAGTTAAAGATCAGCAGCGCGAATAAGGGAATGACGACAAGGGGGGCCGCTATGGTAAGGATCTTTATTGACATTGATAATATCATTGCCGATTTCCATACGCCTTTCCGGGAATACTTAAATACTGAAACAGGTAAAGACCTCAAGTTAGAAGATATAGTTGAGTTCGACTTTTACAAGGACTTCCAAATTCCACAAGATCGAGAAAAAGCTTGCCATAAGGAATTTACCAAGAATAAGGGATATGAAACTCTCAAGATTATTACCGGGTGCAAAGAAGGGATTGAATGCCTTTGTCGTTTTGGAGATATTAAGTTCATTACTGTCCGTCCCCCTAATGTAAGAGAGGCAACGGTAAGATGGTTGAAAGAGCAGGGCATATTCCTCAAACAAGATTCACTAATATTTACAAAAGATAAGCTTTCGTTTTCGTCTAAGTATGACATCATCATTGAGGACAAGTGGCAGGATGCCATCCTGGCCGCGGAACAAGGCAAGGACGTAATTCTTTTCGACTATCCTTGGAACAATATCAAAGACGACGCTGGGAATATCAAGGAACATGAAAATATTAGAAGGGTATCTGATTGGAAGGAAGCACTTGGGTCAATTGCGGACATAGTGGAAAAGAAATATAAAAAGAACCTCGACGAGCAGGCATACAAAATTTGGAAAGATGGCATTGGTGTCCAGATGCACTTTAATGAATTGATAATGAAAAATAGGACCACTGCTTCTTCGATGATAGTCGTGGCAATCGGTGCCGCTTTTGGCTTATACAAATTAGGGCTAACAAGTCATGTTCCAGAGATCAAGCCCTTTTTGTTAGGAGATTTTGTCGCTGGCCTCGCCTTTTTCGGTTTGCTCTCTTATGGGCTAATAGACATCAGGTATTACTTTAACTCATTTTCGACAGTTCCATCGACATTTTAAAAAGCTGCTCTCACATAATCAACAGCTTACGCTTGAAAAAGCCGATTATTGCCGTAAACGTAGTGCCTAAATAGTTTTGGTAACCCCTTGACA
>Ga0315284_10012193_pt1 | contig 12247 bp, 9 predicted proteins | sample YL17G09_16_MG_FD_203696 | JGI IMG/M metagenome (GOLD analysis project Ga0315284, IMG submission 203696) | Sediment microbial communities from Yellowstone Lake, YNP, Wyoming, USA - YL17G09_16 | ecosystem: Environmental > Aquatic > Freshwater > Lake > Sediment | place: USA: Wyoming | collected...
TCAACACTCCAATGATCTGCTCCTCCGTGAACCGGCTCTGCTTCATCTCCTGTCCTCCTTCGGGCTTTTATACCCTGGGAGAACTCTCATTTACACTGGTACAGTTTTCGGGGGGCAGGTCATTGGCAGGTCCAAGCAAACTGGTATTAACTAGCCCCGACACGAGGTCTTTGAAACTCTTCTCTCCAGGCTTTACGTGCATTCCCAGTGCTATCTCTTGCGACGAAATCTCTCCTTTTGTCGTCTGCCGTATGGTGTGCATTGCCGTTTCATAGAGCTCGATAAGTGCTGGGGCTTCCGACCAGTCCGGGTTCGAGGCAACGAATGTCGCTGCATCCATATTCAACCTAATTAGTACATTCATTTTGGGGACATTGAATGTGATCTGACAGTCTTTATACGTACTGGAATCTTTGTTCCATGAAATATCCCCCACTCCGATTTGCCATTTTCTCAAAGCTGAAAACAACGACGACACCAGCGGGTTCGGAATAGTCCACACCTCGAACATCGGAGCAACGAATTCGGCTCTGTATTCAAGATAAGACTCCGGAATGTCGGCGATCGCCTTTCCAGCCATCGCCCCTATTCTACACTGATACATCGTTTCGCAACGGGGATTACTGGGCGGGTGGCGCGGGACAGCCGGAGCGGCGAGCGTAGACCTGATCTTTAGGTCTGCGGCTCTTCCGGAAGTTGTTTGTGCTACGACATGACGAACGGTATAATCGGCGCATGAGTCGTGACACTGCCGAAATCCTCAAGGAAGCTTTGGCGCTTCCGGCGGAGGCGCGGGCGGTGCTTGCCGATTCGCTGCTCGACAGCCTGCACGTAGAGGTTGACCCGGACACCGAAGCGGCTTGGCAGCTCGAGATTCAGCGCCGTCCCGCGGGACTTGACTCTAAGGCTGTCTCTCCCGTTTCGTGGGCCGAAGTCCGATCCCGCCTGATGGCCGCGCTCCGCAATGAGCGGTAAGCCGGTCGAATTCCATCCTCATCCAACACGCCTCCGGCCAGGTGACTCCTCCATGCCACCCACAAACCAATTGCCGCTCTCTCGGGCCGGTGGCTATAATGAAGGATTAGAGTTTCCATCTCTAGGGCAACTGAATCAAATATTCCTGGAGAAGATTTCTATTGCTGCGCGATCTGCTTCCTCTCAAACCGTACCTGGCGCGTTACAGGAAGCGTTACGTGCTGGGCTTTCTGGCCCTGGTATTGAGCCAAGCCAGCCGCGTCAATCTACCGCTGATTATCAAGGCGGCGATTGACAGCCTCTCGCGGGACGCCACCTGGAACCGCCTGTTGTTCTACGCCGGACTGTTGCTCGGCGTGGCGCTGGCGCAGGCCGTCTTCCAGTTCTGGATGCGCTGGATTCTGATCGGCATCTCGCGCGACGTGGAGTACGACCTGCGCAATGACCTCTTCCGCCATCTCTGCCGGCTTTCGCCGCGCTACTACACCGAGACTCCGACCGGCGACCTGATGTCGAAACTCACCAACGACCTGAACGCGGTGCGGAACCTGGTCGGGCCGGGCATCATGTACTCGGCTTCAACGCTGGTGGTAGGAATCACCACGGTGGGCGTGATGCTCCACCTCGACTGGCGGCTTACGCTGCTGGTGCTTTTGCCCATGCCGCTGGTTTCGATTATGGTCAAGGTCTTCGGCCAGAAGATCCACGAGCGCTTCGAGAAGATCCAGGAAATGTATTCCCAGATTACCGAGAAGGTCCGCGAAAACCTCTCCGGGGTCCGCGTGATTCGCGCTTTCTGCCAGGAGGAGCCGGAGATGGCGCAGTTCGACCGGATGAACCTGGAGTTTGTGGAGAAGAACCGGCGGCTGATCTGGATTTCGAGCCTTATGTGGCCGGGCATGGCCTTGCTCTTCGCCGTCGCCTTCATGCTCATCATGGTGGTGGGCGGCCGGCACGTGCTTTCGGGCGTGATTTCGGTGGGGACCTTCGCGGCGTTCAACGTTTACCTGCTCTACCTCATCTGGCCCATCATCGCCCTGGGCTGGGTGACGAATGTGCTCCAGCGCGGGTTGGCGTCGCTCGGTCGGCTGAACACCATCTTCCTCGCCCAGCCGGAAATCACCGACCGAGAAGTCCCCGCCCAGCCACTCACTGCGCTGCGGGGCGAAATCGAATTCCGCGACCTCACCTTCAGTTACAACGGCCGGCCCATTCTCAAAAACCTCAACTTGCGGATTCCGGCGGGGAGGACAGTGGCCATCGTGGGGGCGACGGGTTCGGGGAAGTCCACGCTCGTAAGCCTGATTCCGCGCCTCTACGACGCGCCCGCCGGGAGCCTGCTGGTGGACGGCGTTCCCATCCGGCAGATTCCGCTCCAGACGCTGCGCGAGCACATCGGGTTCGTGCCCCAGGAGACGTTCCTGTTCAGCGAGTCCGTGCGTGAGAACATGCGCTTCGGCACGCACCACGCCACCGACGACGAAGTCGAGCGCGCCGCCGAGATTTCCAACATCCTGCCGGACATCCGGGGTTTTCCGAAGGGGTTTGACACGATGGTCGGCGAGCGCGGCCTGACGCTTTCCGGCGGGCAAAAGCAGCGCACGGCGATTTCGCGTGCCGTGATCCGCGACCCACGCATCCTGATTCTGGATGACGCGCTCTCGAGCGTCGATACCTTCACCGAGGAAAAGATCCTGCGCCACCTTACGGAAGTGATGGCCGGGCGCACCACCCTGCTGATTTCCCACCGCGTCTCGACCATCCGCAATGCCGATGAAATCGTGGTCCTGCACGACGGCGCAATCGTAGAGCGCGGCACGCACGAAGAATTGCTGGCGATGAACGGGCATTACACCGAGCTGTACAACAAGCAGTTGATTGAAGAAGAGTTGGAGCAAGAAGCGTGAGATAAAAAGTCGAAAGTCGAAGGTCGAAAGTAGAAGCTTCTGACCTTCGACTTTCGACTACTGACTGCAATTCATGGCTGAAAGCTTCCACGAAGAAGAAGTCCTGGGCAAAGCCTACGACGGGCGGCTGATGCGGCGCCTGCTCGGGTATCTGCGTCCGTACTGGCCGGTGGCGCTATGGGCGCTGGTGGCGATCGTGGTCTACGGTGTTTTGCAGGCGCTTCCGCCCTACCTGCTTAAGGTGGAAGTGGACCGCTACCTTGATCCCCAGTCACGCACGCAACTTCCGTCCATCCTGGCCCGCTTCCTGAGTCCCAATCCGCTGGTGGGGATTCTGCAAATTGCTTTTGTCCTTTTCCTGCCCACGGTGGTGCTGACTTTTTTGTTGGAATTCGCCCAATCGTTTGCCATGCAACTGGTCGGACAGAAGGTGATGTACGACCTGCGGAAGCAGCTTTTCGCCCACCTCCAGCGCTTGCAGTTGAGTTTCTATGACCGCAACCCGGTCGGGCGGCTGGTGACGCGCGTCACCGCTGACGTGGATGTGCTTAATGAACTGTTTGCCTCCGGGATGGTGGCCATTTTCGGCGACTTCTTCACGCTGCTCAGTATCGTGGCGGTGATGCTGATGCTTGACTGGAAGATGGCTCTGCTCACGTTTTCCATCCTGCCGATCATCGTGTTGGTCACCATGGCTTTCCGCAAAGCCGTGCGCGAGTCTTACCGTCGAATCCGCATCGCCATCGCGCGCATCAACGCCTACCTCCAGGAAAACATCACGGGGATGTCGGTCATCCAGCTTTTCAATCGCGAGGCGCGAAGCTTCGAGGAATTCGAGAGCGTCAATCGCGCCCACATGGAGGCCTACAAGGATTCCATCATGGCTTACGGGCTCTTCTATCCGGCGGTGGAGTTCCTGGGCGTGCTGGCGGTGGCCATCATCCTTTACGTCGGCGGCGGGATGACGCTCTCGGGCGCGGTCAGCGTGGGGACAGCCATTGCCTTCATCCAGTATTCCCAACGATTCTTCCGCCCCATTCAGGATTTGAGCGACAAGTACAACATCCTCCAGGCGGCCATGGCGAGCGCGGAGCGCATCTTCAAGTTGCTGGACACGCCGGTGGCCATCGCGGACCCCGCGCTGGCGCCCCCGCTCGAACAGGTTCGAGGACGAGTGGAATTCCGCGACGTCGGCTTCGCTTACCGCGACGAGCACCGCGTGCTCGAGAAAGTTTCCTTCACGGTGGAACCCGGTGAGACAGTAGCCGTCGTGGGCCACACGGGCGCGGGCAAGACCACCTTGACCAGCCTGCTGCTGCGTTTCTATGATGTCCAGGAAGGAGCGGTACTATTCGACGGGGTGGACATCCGCCAGCTTCGCTTGCACGACCTGCGAAAGAATTTCGGCATGGTCTTGCAGGATCCCTTCCTGTTTTTTGGCACCATCGCGAGCAACGTCCGCCTGGGCACGGAAGGCATCAGCGATGCCCGGCTGCGCGACGTCGTGCGGCAGGTGAACCTGCTCGATTTCATTGAGTCGCTTCCCGGCGGCTTCGACGAGCCGGTGAAGGAGCGCGGCGCCACGCTCTCCGTCGGCCAGAAGCAGTTGTTATCCTTCGCCCGTGCCCTGGCCCACGACCCGAAGCTGCTCATCCTCGATGAAGCCACTTCCAGCGTCGATCCGGAAACCGAGGCCATGATCCGGGAAGCCCTGCGGCGGCTGCTCGCCAATCGCACCTCGCTGGTGATTGCGCACCGCCTTTCCACCATCCAGAACGCCTCGAAGATCGTCGTCATGCACAAGGGCCACGTCCGCGAAGTCGGCACCCACCAGGAATTGCTCCAAAAGCGCGGGATTTACTATAAGCTCTACGAGCTTCAGTACAAGGACCAGGAAGCGGCCGGCGTCCGTGGTCCGTTTTCTGTCGTGGGCCAGGCGAAAGCATCCTCCCCCGCCGACCCCGGATCTCTGGCGCCTGACGTCTAACCCATGCCTGAACTCTGCTTGATGATCGTCGCGGGAGAGCGCTCCGGCGACGTGTACGGCGCCGGGCTGGCCAAGGCGCTATGCGACCGTTTGGGCGCGGTCGAAATCTTCGGCTGCGGCGGGGACGCCATGCGTCAGGCGGGAGTCGAAACCACGGTGGATGCCCACGCGGTCTCGGTGGCCGGGATCATCGAGGTGGTTTCAGCGCTGCCGCGCGTTTATCGGGCCTTCCATGCGCTGCTCGCGGAAGTGGAGCGGCGTCGGCCGCAACTCGCCGTGCTGATCGATTTTCCGGACTTCAATCTGCGCCTGGCGAAGCGGCTCAAGCGGCGCAACATCCCCGTCGTGTATTTCGTCAGTCCGCAGATCTGGGCGTGGCGGCCGGGGCGGATTAAGCAGATCAAAGCCAACGTGGCCAAAATGCTCTGCATTTTCAATTTCGAGGAAGCCCTTTACCGCAAGGCGGGGGTTCCGGTCGAGTATGTTGGCCACCCGTTGGTGGACGCAGTGCGACCGCACCTCTCGCGGGAAGAGTTCTTTGCCAAGGCGGGTCTGGATCCGGCCACGCCGACCGTAGCCCTGCTGCCGGGCAGTCGGCAGAAGGAAGTCTCCTACAACTTGCCGCCCATGCTCGATGCTGCCACCCGGCTGACGCTGGCGCGGAAAATCCAATTCGTTATCCCCGTCGCGGCGACGCTCGACTCGCTCTGGCTGGAATCCACGCTGCTGGAGTGCTACGTGGGCCGGGCGACGGTTCGCACTGTGACCGATGCCACTTATGACGCGCTGCAGTATTCCGACGTAGCGGTGGTGGCGAGCGGCACGGCGACGCTGGAGGCCGCGCTGTGCGAACGCCCCATGGTGGTGGTCTATCGCGTTTCACGACTGAGCTGGCTGGTCGGAAAGTTGCTCGTGAAGGTGCCGTTCTACAGCATCGTTAACCTGCTGGCCGGCAAGCCGCTGGTCACCGAACTGATGCAGAGGAATTTCAGCGCGCAGAACGTTGCCGCGCAGGTAGAATACCTGCTGGATCATCCCGAAGCTCGCGAGTCCATGGCGCGGGAATTGCGCGCCCTCAGGTCGCGCCTGGGTCCCGGGGGCGCCATCGGTCGCGCGGCCGACGCGGTTCTGGGCGTCCTCAAAGCCTCCGGGGCAACCTTTGCAGCCCCGTGAGGCATCCGCCGGCAGGCGAATGGCGGGCGAATTCGATGCAACTGGCGCGTTGGTATCGCAATCCAACTTAAGGCCCGCGCCGGCGGAGGGCGGCAGCGGGGCGGACCTGGCATCGTCGGCAGGGTCGGAGGATAATTTGGGGTTTCTGGGGAATTTGGGGTTGAAGCCAGGCATGAGAGACGGTGAAACTCGAAGCGATTCTGCCGTAGCCGCTGGGCGGAGTTTCTCCGCGCGTTGGCCGGTTCACGCGGCGCTGTTGGCGCTGGTGCTGGCCGGCTCGACCAGCCAGGCGCAGACACGCTTCGAGGTCATCAAGTATTCCATCGAAGCCGAACTCTTTCCCTCCACACACCTTTTGTCGGCTAAGGCGCGCATCGATTTCGTGCCCAACGCGGATCTAACCACGCTGGGTTTCGAGTTGCACAGCTACCTGCGAGTGGACAAGGTGGTGGACGCGGCCGGGAAAGACTTGCGCTTCCGCCGCGAGGGTCTGGCGCTACAGGTGGACTTCCTCAATCCCGTCCCTCAGGGAACGCCTTCATCGATCACGGTGAACTACGGTGGGCCGCTCTCCTCCGCCGAGGGCAGCCCGGTCGAAAACCTGAAGCTCGCCTACGTGGGGACGGAAGGATCCTACCTGCTCTACGCGGCACGCTGGTTCCCGGTCAGTAACTACGGCGTGAACCGCTTTGCGGCCACGATGCGCATCACGGTTCCTTCCGGCGAGACGGTGATAGCCTCCGGCAAGGCGCTGGCGCCGATGCAGCAGACGGGAAAAATCACCTACGCCTTTGACTACAGTGAACGCTCGTTTCCGGGAACCGTCGTGGCGGGGCGGTACGTCGTCCAGCCGGCCACCGCAGTCGGCGCGGACATCACCCTTTTCCTTAAGGCGGGTCACGAGAACTATGCCGCCAGCTACGGTCAGACCGCGGCCAGAATTCTGGCGTTTTATTCGGATAAGTTCGGCGGCTTGCCGAGCAGCCACCTTTCCATCGTCGAGATCGAGGACGGCACGGTGGGCGGGTACAGCACGCCGGGCATGGTGGCGCTGGCTTCGCGCGGCTTCTCCACGGCGGTCAACGATCGCCTGCTCGCGCACGAAATCTCGCACCAGTGGTGGCGGTGCATGGTCAGCCCAGCTTCCGGCGACGATGCTTTCCTGGACGAAGGCCTGGCGACTTACTCCGCCGCCCTGTACTTGGAGGAATCCTCCGGCCAGACCGCCTTTGAAGACACGATGCGCGAGATTCAGATCGGCGCGCTCTCTCACGAGGAGGCCGCTCCGATCGCCCAGTCCAGCCGGTTGCATGAGTTTACGCCGGAATATCAATCCATCGTCTTCCAGAAAGGCGCCATGGTTTTCCACATGCTGCGCTGGGTGCTCGGGGAGGACGCGTTCCTGAAAACCCTGCAGACCATAGCCCGCGACTACGCCTGGAAATCCATCTCCACCGACCAGTTCCAGAAGCTGGCGGAGAAGATCAGCAATCAAGAGCTTACTTATTTCTTCGCCCAGTGGGTCAGCTCGACGGGCGTGCCGCAGTTCAAACGGACCTGGGCTGTCTACCGCACCGCGAAAGGTTATCAAGTGGTGGGCAAAGTCCAGCAGGACATCGATATCTTCCGCATGCCGGTGGAAATCCGCATCTTTCCCGAGGGCCGCAAGCCCATCAACGAGCGCGTGGAAATGGTCGGCACCACCGCCGACTTCACCGTGAACACGCCCACCCGCCCGCTGCGCGTCGTCGTCGATCCCGCCAGCCGCCTGCTGAAGTATGACGACAGCGTCAGGATTTCCGTCGAAATGGCGCGAGGCGACCAACTGGTCCAACAGCAGGCGCTTCTGGAGGCCATCAAGCAATATCAGAGCGTGCTGGACTTGAACAAGAACAGCTCCATCGCTCACTACCGCATCGGGGAAATCCACTTCAAACTCCGCAATTACAACGCGGCTTCCGAAGAGATGCGCGCGGCACTGAACGGTGACCTGGCGCCCCGGTGGGTCGAAGTGTGGGCGCATCTCACCCTGGGCAAGATCTTCGACATCACCGGGCAGCGTGACCGCGCCCTCAACGAATACCAGCGGGCCCTGCAGACCAACGACAATACCCAGGGCGCGCTGGATGAGGCCAACCGCCACACCCAGAAGCCGTACTCCGAGCAGACGGTACAGACCAGTGAAAAGCAGTGACAAGTGACGAGTGACAAGTAGATGGGAAGATTGGGTCCTCGGTCCATCGCGCCATGGATGGACGAACTAACGAAATGATTCAATAACTTAATCGCTCAATCACTCAACCGATCTTCTGGTCACTCGTCACGGCTTTGGGAATCTTAGTCCCGTCAGGCGTGGCGAGGCCACGCCACGGTGCTGAATCAGAACCTTGAAGATGTTCCCCATCCCTTCGGGATTGATCAACCGCTTGAGTTTGAGCCTCGCCTGAAGCTGCCCGGTCTCACTCTGGCCGGGATCGTAAAGATCGTTGAACTGGTTTCCCTCGCCCAGCGCCAGGAGGAACCGCTCCTGTGTCGTGAAGCCGGTGAAGTCAAGACCAGCTTCTTTGCCGGCGTCGATCAGGGCGCTGAAATTAACGTGCGCGGTCAGGTCCCGGTCGCCGGGCGCGCTGTAAGTGTCCTCGGAGGCCACGTGGCCACGATAGGACATCAGCGTTCCTTGCGGCCGGTCGGGCGTGTAGAGGTTCGGCGCGAGATCACCATAGTCGGTCGTGACCACAAACCCCCGGACCAATTTCTCCGCGACGGTCCGAATCCATTGCGCCGCGCGCAGGCTTACTTCCACGCGATGGCCTTCCTCGATCTCCCTGGCGTAGTGCGCCACATAAGCCGCCACTTCCGTGCTGCAGAGCGCGCCGGTTTGCTCACGAAGCTTGTCACCTTCGGCGGTTACATACACTTCCTTCAGGCGACCGCCAACTCGGGTCACTATAGAAACAGGAAATGCATCCACCAGTTCGTTCGAGAAGAAACAGCCGGTTTGGGGTTTGAGCTCGTCAAGGTTCTCGAGGATCTGAACTTTGGTTTCGAGCTTGTCCTCGGCAAGCCGCTCGCGGAGGAGTGCGCGCTGCCACGGCCCGGGCTCGATGGCGACGTAATCAACCGCCTGGAAGAAATCAGGTTGGACGCTTTCAGCCCAACGCAGGAAATCCCTCGCAAACCACCCTCGGCCGGGGCCCATTTCAACCCAGGCAAAGCGAGACGTCCGGCCGAGCGCCTCCCACATTTCCACGGCCTGGCGCGCGGTCAGCCGGGCAAAGATCGGATGCAGGTCAGGGCTCGTGAAGTAGTCGCCCTTGACGCCCGTCCGTTCCTGGCCCTGCATGTAGTAACCAAACTCAGGATGATAGAGGCACAGCGCCATGAAGTGTTCAAACGTGATGGGACCGGAGCGGTGGAGGGTGTCGAGCAGCAGGCTTTTGAGAGGTGTGTTAGGCAAGGTTATAGGTTACACGGAACAGGTTACAGGAAAACGCGGGGACGGGGGAAACGAAGGCTGACTCTGCTCGGTGTCCCCTGTAACCTATCCCCTATTCCCTCATTTGAGGATTACGCTCAAACATCTCCACGATGAAGTCGTGCAGGCAATCGTAGAGAAGCTTCTGGAAAGTCCAAGGGAACTGCGGGTTCTCAATTTCCCGCTCGTGGAGATTGATTTCGTAATGATGCTCGAACCCCAAGCCATCGCCAGGTCGATCATCAGGAGTACGCTCGTCCGTCGTTCTTCGGTCGAGAATCGGAACAGCGGATGCTCGTACCGGGCGAGTTCCTTCTCGACTGTTTCTCGCAGCGAAGCCGCTTTCGTCTCCGACTGTTCTCCCGAACTGGCGGGCGGGATGCTCATGCTAGGACGCGTGGCCGGCGGGCCGCCCGGTCAGTTTTGTGTAGGCCTCTTCAAACACCTGAAGCGCCGCGTCGTCGAAAAGCACGAAGTAGATCTTCTCCAGGCTGCTGCGCGATTTGATGTGATCGAGGACTTCGGTGAGCATGATCCGCGCGCACTCTTCCATCGGAAACCCGGCGACTCCGGTACCGATGGCTGGGAAGGCGATGCTCTTGATGGCTTTCTCCTCGGCCCGCATCAGGCTGTTGCGTGTGGCCAGGCGCAGGGATTCGGCGCCGGTGGTCCCTCCCAGATGCATGCTCGCTGCGTGGATTACGTAAAGAGCTTTTAGGTTTCCGCCCGTGGTGACCGCCGTCCCGCCCAACGCCACCGGGCCGACCCGCTCGCAATCTTCCTCAACCGTCCGCCCGCCCTTGCGCCGGATGGCTCCGGCCACTCCCCCTCCGAGCATCAGGTCGGTGTTCGCCGCGTTGACGATAGCGTCCACCGCCAAGTCGGTGATGTCGCCCTTCTGAAAAAAGATCTTCGCCGCCATCTTTGCTCCTGTGCGAGAGATCGTGGGGTCCCTGCGCGGAGCTAAGCATAGCTTGTCGCATCACGGTTTGGCTAGTAGGAAGGCCTCGTGGGTGAGATGCTGCTCACGCCAGCAGCTTGGTCACGACTTCGCCTTCCACGTCGGTAAGGCGGTGGTGGCGGCCCTGATACTTGAAAGTCAGCCGGGTGTGATCGATTCCGAGGCAATGCAGGATGGTGGCTTGCAAGTCATGGATGTGGACGGGATCGGAGACGATGTTGTAGCAGAAGTCGTCAGTTTCCCCGATCGTAATGCCGCGCTTGATTCCGCCGCCGGCCAGCCACATGGCGAAGCAGCGAGGGTGGTGATCGCGGCCGTAGTTGGTGTCGGTCAGCTTACCCTGACAATACACGGTCCGCCCAAACTCCCCGCCCCAGATGACCAGCGTGTCGTCGAGCAGCCCGCGCTGTTTCAAGTCCAGGATCAGGGCCGCGGAAGGCTGGTCCACACCTTTGCACTGCAGCCCGATGTCTCGCGGCAGATCGGCGTGCTGGTCCCAGCCGCGATGATAGAGCTGGATGAAGCGCACGCCACGCTCCGCCAGGCGCCGCGCGAGTAGGCAATTGGCCGCGTAGGTTCCAGGCTTGCGCGAGTCGGGGCCGTACATTTCAAAGATGTGGTCGGGCTCCTTCGAGAGATCCGTCAGCGCCGGCACTGAGGTCTGCATTCGGTATGCCATCTCGTACTGGATGATCCGGGTTTCGATTTCCGGGTCGCCGTATGCTTGCGCGCTCAGGCGGTTGATCTTCGCGACGGCGTCGAGCATCCGCCGGCGGGTGGTACGGTCGATGCCGGGAGGATCGGCAAGATAGAGGACCGGGTCGCTTCCGGCGCGGAAGCGCACGCCCTGATATTTCGTGGGCAGGAAGCCACTGCTCCAAAGCCGTGAAAAAAGCGGTTGATCGGTATTCAGTGCCTGGGCTTGGGAGAGCAACACGACAAAGGTTGGCAGGTTTTGGTTCTCGCTGCCCAACCCATAGCTGACCCACGCCCCCATGCTGGGCCGACCGGGTTGCATGAAGCCCGTCTGGATAAAGGTGATCGCCGGATCGTGATTGATTGCGTCGGTGTGCATCGTCTTGATCAGCGCGATGTCATCCACGATCTTGCCGTGATGCGGCATCAGTTCGCTGAGATACGTCCCCGATTGTCCCTGGGGAGCGAACTTGAAAATCGATCGGGCCACCGGGAACGATTCCTGGCCGGAAGTCATTCCCGTGATGCGCTGGCCCATGCGGACCGAGCCTGGAAGCTCGGTGTTGTGCAGTTTGTCGAGCGCCGGCTTGTAATCGAACAGTTCAATCTGTGACGGCGCTCCCGACTGATGGAGGAAAATCACCCGCTTGGCCTTGGGCGGGAAGTGCGGCAGGCCGGCCAGCCCGCCCGTCTTCGGATCGAACTCCGCCCCTGCGGCGAAGAGATTCGGGTGGAGCAGCGACGCCAGAGCAGCGATTCCGATGCCGCCGCTGGTGCGCGAGAAGAACGTCCGCCGCGTCATACCCAGTTCGAATTCTTTCTCCTGGCACATGGCTTCACTCTTTGCTGACGGTCTCGTCAAGGTTGAGGATGGCGCCAGCCACGGTCGTCCAGGCGGCCAGTTCGCTCGCGTCCAGCTTCGAATCGTAGGCGGATTCGCCGACCCGCAGGAGTTTGACGGCCGCGTCCTTGTCGCGGCGATAATGAGTCAGCTCGCGCCATGCCAACTGCCGCAGGACTTGCCGTTCCTGCGGCGCGGGATTGCGCGCCGTCGCCAGGCGGAACGCGTAATT
>Ga0315284_10012194_pt1 | contig 12247 bp, 7 predicted proteins | sample YL17G09_16_MG_FD_203696 | JGI IMG/M metagenome (GOLD analysis project Ga0315284, IMG submission 203696) | Sediment microbial communities from Yellowstone Lake, YNP, Wyoming, USA - YL17G09_16 | ecosystem: Environmental > Aquatic > Freshwater > Lake > Sediment | place: USA: Wyoming | collected...
ATACTCCTCAGGTTTTCGCATTCTGTCTTACCCATACACACCTGAAGACATGGATTTTTACAACGCCTTACTTTTTTACGAGCTTCTGCTGCTTTGTCAGAATACCATATTTCTGATAAGGAATTTTTCCGTAAATTACCGAAACTTCCTCCGCAATAAGCTATATCTCCGTTAGGGCCGCTCACTACTCTGTTTAAGGCGGACAGGCAACGGAATTGAGTGACTTTAATCTCGTGTCTGTAATATTTTTTTAAAAGTAACAAATATTCTATCGGTTGATGAGGGTTAATGAAGGCGCTGTCTTCTTGTTTCAACTTCACTAATTCATCTATCACTGCATCAAGTTGTTGCAAACGCTCTCCAGCCGGCCAAAAAGATGATTCATTATCAACATGCTGCAAATTCGAAGTATCTGACACAAAAGGTAAATACACGATCTGGATCACATCAATTTTTTTAAAAAAATTTGCCATGCTTACTAAATGGTCAATATTTTTAGCAACGATAACAGTGTTAATGCCTAATGTAGGCCTATCATATTTGGTCTTTCCAATAGCTGCTTTATGCTTGGAGATATTATTGATTCCTTCCAATGCTTTTAATAAACTGCCTGGCCTGCCGCGAATAAAATCGTTAGTTGAGTGATCATCGCTATCAATCGAAACCTGTATGTGCCTGATGCCTGAAGATGAAATATCTTTGGCAATCCTTTCATCAATCAAAGTGCCATTTGTGGTGACGTCCGCTTGAACACCATATTTTACGCATAGCTTCACAATATCCAGCAAGTCCTTTCTTAGAAAAGGTTCTCCTCCGGTAAGCATTATCTCTGATATATTCATTTGCTTTATCTGCTTTATCGCGGATTCCAACTCTATAGTAGTAAGATTATACTGAGGCTGCGATAACTTATCCCTGAGAGGGACATTAATGATTTCGCATATAGGACACATCAAGTTACACTGATAAGTAAGATGAATAGTGGCATTCTCTGGAGTTACAAAAGGATAGCAAAAAATAGTCGACAGATAATACTGGATATTTTTCTTAAGATTACGCACTGCTTCCTTTATATGCCTGTCGCGCTTAAAGAAAGATTGCATTATTTTGCCCGCGATGTAAAAAACGGAATTATTTTTCATCGCCCTAGACATTAAGAAACGCTTAGGTTATCGATCATAGAAATTGCACTGTCTATTTCACTTTCCAGCCCAGCCTGATCCGTACCTATCTTCTGGCATTGTTTCAATATGCAACGCATTTGTGAAAATATATTAACGATATTCTCTCTTATGAGTTTTTTCACTTCCGAGTTACAGTTACGAAAATCGGCTTTTTGTAAAAAAATATTTAAAGCTTCTTTTAATTCCGACTCTGGACGGAGTGTGCAAAATTGCAAACAGGGCTTTTCGCATTTCTTTATTCTGTTTCTTGCCTGCCGGGCTAAATCTGACCTCCACATGTCTTGCATGGAATGCGTATTAACATTTCCTATGCTTTCCCCGCATAAAGAGGTATTCCCATCAGGTGATATTACCACCCGTGTGTAACCGATGTAACATTTGATATCCTGCTGGGTAAGGACATTCCTGAAATATTTCTTTATGGCTTCCAAATGTACCGGGGTATTCCCTATTACTGGTTGTTTTTCTTTTCTTATCTTTTTATATCTGATTACCTTATCCACCATTTTATCCAAAAGTTTTAGTCTATGAGGCGGTATCCACACGGCATGGTTGGTATCGCTATATTTTAAATTCGCGTTATCAATAACAACCGGCTGAAATCCTAAAGCAGATACAGGCAACCTGTTAGCTAAAACAACATATTTCCACATCTCATCCAAGTTGTTATTCATCAACGTGATCGGTATAATAAGTAACGGGCTGTCAAACCTCGTTTTCCCCATATTTCTCTTATATTTATCTACCAACCTGATTGCATTTATAGCCTTATCATATGAACCGGCTATGCCGCGCAGTGAATCATGGGTTTTTGCCCGGGCACCGTCCAACGAAATAACTAATTGCGTAAGAGGCGCATCCGCTATTATCCTGGCCATCTTGTCATCAATTAATGTTCCATTAGTAACTATTGTAGTTTTTAATCCTTTGCTGCCGGCATAGTGTATAAAGTTCATTAGTTCGCTATGCAGGAATGGTTCTCCCCCTAAAAGTAATAATTCCGGCACCCCCCATTCTGCAGCCTCATCTATTAAAGATTTTATCCTGGTAAAGCTTATCTCGTTTTCTGCTTTGATATTACGGATATTACACATTTTACAGCGTAAATTGCATCGGTATGTAAGAGTAATCTGAACAATGTCAGGGGATATTAAGGCCTGGTTAACAAAATATGAGTAATAATACCCGATATTTCTTTTAAATTCGCTGGTCTCTTTTTCCATTAGAACCGGAAATGACTCGATCATAATCAAGCCTTTACTTTGTTGCTCTTTGCCAATGCAATATGCTGTTTATCAAACGTTGACAGCGATTCGGACTGGTTCCCGGAAAACAGGGCTGCATACAGGGTGCTTTGCAATATTTTATTTTTTTCCTAGCCTTATAAGCATTTCTTGAAAACCAGATATCCTTTAATCTCTCTCTCCTAACATTTCCAATAAATTCCATACAAATACGTACATATGGCTGAAAGTATTCTTTTTTTTCAGGATTGCAGAGTGTAATAAATATGTTTTTGAAACCACCGTAGCACATCCATTCTTTCCCATGTATTTCGCTACGATAATATTTCACCATCAAATCATTAGGAATTTTAACTTCTAAGTTTACACCTTTTTCTCGAGATAATCTTATTGCCTCTTTTAAAATAATTCCTAACTCATTACTCTCCTTTTTTGTTAGCCATAATTGATGTCCAGCGGAAACATTATTTAGGTCAGTGTTATCTCTCAACAAGGGAATAAAATATACACTGTCTACTTTCAATTCTTTTGCAATGTCAATAATACCTAATAAGTCTTTGTAATTAAATTTTGTGATAACTAATCCGATACTTAGAAGAATATTCTTAACCTTTCTTGACTCCTGTATATTAGTAACCCTCTTAATTCCTTCTATAGTCTTTTTAAATGACCCGGCACCTCTTAAATAATCGTGCTTTTCCTCTGTACCATCTAAAGAGATACTTATAGCGCCCTTAAAATTATTTATCATTTTTTCAGCATAGTCCTTATCCAAAAGCGTCCCATTCGAAATAATTACTGGGAAGATTTCTCTTTCTCTTGCATAAGTACAAATTTCAAATATATCTTCTCTTAGCAATGGCTCTCCACCAGCTATAATAAAATTCTTAACTCCCAAGATTTTTGCTTGCTCCAGCAAATCATAAATTTCATCTTTTGATAATTCCTCGCCCTCTCCCGCTGGATATTGTTTAACATTGCACATTCTACAATTTAAATTACAGCGATGCGTAAGATCTATTTGTAGAATCTCTGGTTTTATAAAAGGGCGTGCAAATAACCACGATATATAAGATAGTAAATTATTGTAACTTTTTCTCATATTTTAAATTAAAACTTGTTATCCTAATTGTGCATTTAGTTCTAAATGAATTTTTGTAACTCCACCCTAAAGGCTAAAATTCATACTGGGCGGCAACTGATTATCCGCGTCCTGAAGGACGCGGTTTTTAGGCCGCGAATGTATAAACATGGACAGCGCGCGAAAAATTCTTCTATTACGACTGTACCTCGCATTCATAATGCTTGTGTAACTTCATAGCTAATTCTTTAAATCTTAAAAGCCTCTTTTCTCTTATTTCAGGAGTACTTTCCTTACTATGCCAACCATCCTCCTTAAAAATAACACCGTACTCATCTACATTATGTCCAAGATAAGAGTCTTCTTCTATATGACATCCAGTTATTTGGGTAAATCGATGGATATGCATAGCATTTTCTTGGATAAAATCCAAGGTTAATTGAAAATCATCTTCTGTTTCAATTGGATAACCGATTATAAAAAAACAATTTACGTTAATGCCTGCTCTCCGGGTATCTTTGATAATCCTTTTAGCTTCAGCTAGATCGATGTTCTTTCTCATATCTTTCAGGACCCTCGGCGAGCCACTTTCGACTCCGTAACTCAAATTAGTACAGCCTGATTTTTTCATTTTTTGTAATAATTTATGGCCCATTTCTTTTCTTAAAGTTGCTTTTGCTGACCAATAAAGGTCTAATTTAGATTCTATAATTAAATCACAGATTTTTTCTAAGCGTTGGACATTACCATTAAAAGTTGAATCTGCAATTTCAAATTCATTTCTTCTATATTGTTTAACTAAAATTTTTATCTCTTCTAAAACCTTTTCAGGAGAGCGGTAGCGGTATATTTTCCATAATGGACTATCTGCACAAAAGGTGCAACGATTGATACATCCTCTACTTGTAACTAATGGCAAGGCTTTTCTCGTGTATCTATTTATGTCAAAATCAAGAAAATCTGGTGGTGGTAGTATGTCCAAATTATTTATCAATTTTCTTAATCTATTTGTAACAATCTTACCATTGTTCGCATATAAACTACCTTCTACAGAATGAAAATCACGTTTTTGTTTAATTAATAATAAAGTTTCTAATAAACTTTCTTCGCCTTCACCATCGATCAAGAGATCAAAAACATTATCAGCGATAACCTCTTTATTAATAGGCGTGAATCCCCTAATTCCATCTACCAACACCCTTTTAATCCTTGTTACTTCGGCTCCGCCACCCACAATTATTAAATCGGGCTTCATTTTTTTCAACTGCTGAGCTAAAACTAAACTTACATTTATACTAGACATAAATAGCGAAAATCCGACAACACGAGGATGATAACTTAAAATCTGTTCTGTCCAAATATTAATAAAGGGTTCTAAAATAGGAAAGATATCTCTCCTAAAGAGTTCTGGTATTATAAAATGTTCTGGGTAGTTTAAGTTCCAATATTCCTTCTCGGGAAAGACCTTATATAACTCAAGACTTAGATCGAAACACTTTACTTTTATGCCAAAATTTTGCAAAAAACCTTTTAAATAGCTAATACCGACGGGTGGCTGAATAACGCCCCATCCAGGACACATAACTAAGGCCAAATCTAAATTATTCGCTCTATCCATGTAATAATTATGGAACCGAACATCGTCATCGCTTTAAAATGCTCATTTTCTGCCATATTCCTGATAACTCAGTAAATTCATCCCGATAGGAACACCATTGAAGACAAGGAAAATCGCATTTTCTAATACGGGTACGGCAAAATTTAGCCTTTTTCGAAAACCAAAGTTCTCTCAAATTATCTTTTCTCACATCACCAAATACTGGTTCATTTCTATCCTGTTTCACGCAAAAATAAACCTTCCCTTCCTGGACTACTTGAATACGATTGTATCCCGCATAACATGGAATCGCTTGTGGCTTTAATTTACCCCTGAAATACCCTTTTATAAGCTTCAGGTGTTTAATGCTGTTGGCAATAAAGTTGAAATTTTCCTGGCTTGTTAATTTATATTTTATCAAAGCATCTATAGCATTATCTAAAATTTCATACCGATGCGGGGGAATAAAAACCGCAGAACTAAAATCTACTTTACTTTGATCAGTATTATCGCCAACTACAGGCTGAAATATAATCTTAGATATTTTTAATTTCTTGCATAAACTGACCACATCTTTTAATTCTTGATCCATAATTGTACAAACGCAGTCAATATTAGGATAATTTTTTTTCTGTTTCTCCTTAATTGTATTTATTAGATTGATATTGGTTACTATTTTATTTAATACGCTTTCTCCTCTTATCTTAGCAAAGGTCTCCTCAAAGGCTGCATCTATAGAAACGCTTAGAGTACATATGCATAAATTATTCTCGAATATCTTCTCTATTATCTCTTTAGTAATCAATGTGCCATTGGTTACCACGGCTACTCCATTAAAACCGCATTGGTCAGCAAAAGATATTAATTCAAATAAACGTGGCTCCAAAAAAGGTTCGCCTCCAACCAAAATTAGATGACTAACTTCCATTTCAGATGCTTCTTTTATTACCTTTTTTATAGTCTGAATATCTAATTCATAAGGTCTATTTTGCAATTTAAATGATTGCATACGATCGAACATACTGCACATGCTACACCTCAAATTACATTTAAAGGTAAAGTTTACCTGTAAGGAATCGGGCACGACTAAAGGATAATCGATCTTTCGAGATAAATAAAAAAGTAAATTTCTTTTTATTAGGTAAAGTATTCTTTTTTTATCCATCGTAAAGTTAATCACAAAAACAAGGCAATAAACATGGCCAGGAACATTTCTTCACTTTTTCTTGAGCCTTAATTATTTCTTTACCCTGAAGTATTTCTCTTAAATCTTTTCTTTTTATATCGCCATAGGATGAAAAACAGGTCGTGCTTTCTCCCTGGTTAGAAATTAAAATAGTTTTATCAGCAGATGCGCATTTTACATCATTAGAATTTACTCTGCCGCGAAAATACTTTTTAACAGAACTCAAGTTGTTAATTGAGTTTCTTACAAATAGAGGATTCTCTTCTTTGAATTCTATTAATTTATCTATAATTTTATCAAGAATTGGCAACCTGTCTTCGGAAATCCAAAAAATAGACTTTTTTCTTTCCACCATTCTTAAATTATTTGGAAGCAACACTTGAAATTGCAATGAATTTGTACCTAAAGATTTTATAAAAATCGCCAAATCCAGTAGTTCCTCTAAGTTTTGATTCAGGATTATTGTAATTACATTAAAATTTATCTGCGAGTAGTCCTTTTTTAATAAAGAAAGCGTTCTCAAGCTTTCGACGCTTTTCTGCCAAGCCATATCAGAGTTTCTTATGTAATTGTGGGTATCGGGCTTCAATGAATCTAAAGAAATAACAAGTGAAATAGTATTACCTGTAAGATACGGTTTCAATTCTTCTATTATGTATTTCTCTGCCAATACTCCATTTGTTAAAACCCCTAAATGTTTAATTCCTATTCCTTTTGCATACTCAAATATCTCAAAAATATCATTTCTTAATAAAGGCTCTCCTCCAGAAAGAGCGATTTCTTTTATTCCTAATTCATTTGCTTGAAAAAGCATTTTTTTAATGTAAGGGGCTTCGATATCCTTTTCAGTGCTCGCAGTCTTCCATATATCACAGATTCGGCAAGTAAGATTGCAAGAATGAGTAATATCTAATATAAGAAGTTGGGGGATTTGAAAGGTTTGTTTCTTTCTAGTTAGGCCTCTTCTGATCCTGAAGAATTCTAAAATATTACCTAAAATGTAAAAAATTTTGTGAAGAAAAAAATGTGAATATATTGATATTTTTTTATGCGGACCTTTAATATTAATTTCTTTTATGAGCCTCTTTCCTAAAAGATAGCTAAAACGGGGGATTTTTAGGGTATTAATTAAAGTAGCAACCCAAAAAGAGATTTTTCCCGTTTTAATCTCTTTGAGCAGGGGTTGATCCTTATGGAGATGCTGAACTAAAAGATTCCCTCTTCCATAAACGTATGCCTGCCTAAAGAAACCCAAAGTGGTATCATCGCGATTATGTATCACAGTTATATCCTTATCCCAGATAAATCTGTATCCTTCTTTAAATAGTCTCCAGAAGAATTCTAAATCTTCTCCTGCGGGAAAGGGGAAGGTTTCGTTAAATTTATATTTGTCAAACATCTGCCTTTTTAACGAAACATTGCAGGTAGGGAAAAAAATCACTTCTTTCTTACCATTAACTTGCGTTTCAATACTGCAATTACTTAAAAACTGGCTTACTAAAACTGGTGATTTTTGGCTTGAGGTAAGAGTCAGACCTCCTATAGCTACAATTTCGGGGTTTTTCCGGTGGCTGAAAGCCATTGCCCTTAACCAGCCGCCACAGACCCTGCAGTCATCATCGATAAAGGCAATAATCTGGCCAAGGGAAGCCTGTGCGCCCCGGTTTCTGGCTACAGCTGGGCCTCTGTGGTCTTGCGCCAGATATCGTAAATTAGAATGGTCCTCTTGCAATTGAGCCAGCATTCTTTTTGCTCTCTCATCTTTGCCATCGTCTACCACTATAATTTCATACCTGTCTTTATGATAATCCTGGACAAAAAGAGATTTTAAGCAATTCTTAAGCCCTTCTATTCTATTATAAGTCGGGATAACTATAGAAATATCAATGTTCACTTTAGGATTCTTCAATTCTTATCTTGCCCCGGAAATAACGGTATTCGCCGGGCAAAAGTATTTGTTTGCCTTTTTTCAAATATTGCAAAACCCTGCCCCGGTGATAAAGATCTGAGTTAACGATATTTAAGAACCACCCCAAATCCATATCCTCAGGTAAAAATATAATTTTAGATGAAGAAGCGTTACCGATGTTATTTTTTAGTAAACCGATATAATCCTTCTTTTTATCTTTATGAGAAGAATTTGACCATAAAACCTCCCAATCATCATCGATATTACCATTGAATTGGGGAAAAATCCCCTTGTTGCTATTGGCTATCCACTCCCTGTAATTCTCCGAAAGCATAAGATTTGTCTGCAGCCGGTCAACTTCTATCTCTCGGTCAACTTTTAGGGTGATTTCCAATTCGATGACCCCGCCTTCTTTCAGCCTTATTTCCCAGTGCTGCCTTATGGGCAGATGTAACCACCTTCCTGAAACTCTAATTATGTTTATATTTTTCTCTGTGATCTGCCATATCGCTGAAGATGCCGAATCATACCAGCGGCCCTGCGAACGTAAAGATGTATAAAGCCCAAGCCGCTTTGTCAGTTCCTGTCCGTGCCAGTATATACGGCCGCTACCTCTATCAAATACAAATCTGATTTTCGCCCGTTCCAGCTCATTTGCTAAATCTACAGGAAACACTTTCCTGTCTTGGTTTAATATAATTTCTACGCAGAACCAAGGATACTCGCCCGGAACAAATTTAAAATTTTTCTCAGGTTGCACTTTCATTATTCGCAGTTCCCGCATTTTATTATAAAAATCTGAATTAAAAATCTTGGCAAAATTATCTAAGCCCTTTGGAAATTTTAAACATAGCGTGGGGTATTTTTTATTTTGACTCTGAAGACCTATAGGACCGTCCGGAATGCATCTCTGTAGCATATCTAATTCGTTTTCCGAGAAATCTTCGGGGAAAATCCCTTTCGCATATTCGCAAAACCAATATTTATAATCCTGATTGCACATGAAACGCATCGCCCCTTCTTCAATATCTATCTCCTGATTAACACGCAGCTTAACTCTACACACAAATGAAGATTCGCCATTCGCCTCTATCTCCCAAATCTGTTCAACGGGGAAGTTGCACCAGATACCTTTAGCCACTAGCCTGTCTTTAGTTTCCTTTTTAATTTCCCAATGAGCCAATTCAGAAAAATACCTTTTGCCGTTTACACACATCGCAACGCCGATATTTTCTTTCTTAGTGATGGGCAGGCCGTTATAAGAAATAATGCACTGGCCGTTGTTAAAAATCAACTTGGATTTTCCATTTGATAATATAAACTCATCCTGAATATTTTTTAGATAATTATTTATATCTTGGATGCCCACTACTATATTGCCTGAAAAATAAACCAGGCGACTCGCCTGGGTTGCAGAATAATTCTGGACACCCAGTGTTTTATATTGTAACACTCTGGCATTAGCTAGGTAATCCGTGTTTAATATCTGTGGTTGGCTTCGGGGAGCAGGATTGAGCTCTTCAAAAGCCAGCGAGGGTAATTTATCGCCCGCAGTATCCTTCCCCTCTACGCTTAAGCATTTACGCAACATATTGCCTTCTAACAAAGCCTGCCAAGTTTTAATTTTATCGTCTATAGGTGGAAATTCTCCCCCCTCTAAAGGAGTAAGCCAATTGGAATAGTCGCTAGTTAACATGATATTGGTACAGGCTTCCTGAATCTCTATCGGCTCTTCTGACTCCGCTTCAATATCCCACTTAATATTGTAGTTATCGCTCAACTCTAATTGCCAAATCTGAGTCATTGCCAGTTGATAAAATTTGCCTGTGGCTACTAGCTTATCTTCGGTTTCTTTTTTAACCTCCCAGTCTGCCTGGAGTGAGCTATACCATTTATTGCCCATAAGAAAAGTTGTGTATGCCCCGGGGTCAGGAGTAAGAAGTCTATCCTGCCAATTTAAAAGTATGCGGCCATTATTAAATATCAGATTTAAAGGCCCTTTCTCTAAGATACCTATGCCTTGCTTTTCGCCAATCATTTGCGAATAAAGCGGTATCACCTTATCTACCGAATCATCTTTAATTATTTTACCGTCCTTAAGAAAGATAGCTCTTTTGCAAAGACGGCTTAACATATTCATATCGTGGGTAACTAATACGATGGTTTTCCCTTGTCCCTTTAATTCAAATATTTTTTTAACGCACTTCCTTTGAAAATATTCGTCCCCTACTGCCAGGGTATCATCAATCAGCAATATATTCGTGTCCATATTAATAGCAATGGCAAAGGCAAGACGAACAAACATGCCCTGTGAATAGCATTTAACAGGGGCATTTATAAATCTGCCGATATCTGCAAACTCGGCTATTTCATTAAACTTACCCCGGATCTGGTCGTTATTTAAACCATAGAGAGTGCCCAAGGTATATATATTTTCCCTGCCGGTCATCTCAAGTTCAAAGCCTGCGCCTAATTCTAATAGTCCGCTGACCTTACCTTGAACAATGACTTCTCCTTTGTCCGGCTTAAGCATGCCAGATATCAATTTCAAAATCGTAGACTTTCCTGAGCCATTTGCCCCTATTATTCCTACTGTCTCTGCTTCTTCAACTTCAAAACTTATGTCTTGCAATGGCCAAAAATCATCCCAATAGGTCTTGCCTTCTTCAGAAAACTTTATCCGATACATCTCCGATACATTTTTAAGTTGGATGACCTTCATATGTTAAATCCTTTTGATAAAGGAGGATTCGTATTTAGCGAATACTGCGTACCCCAATAGAAATACCGTAACACTTATTATCAACGCGATAGAAACTTCCCCTAATTCAGGGGTTCTGGCTTCAAATAAGATACCGCGATACATCACAGTAAGTAAAGTCATTGGATTTAAAGTGCAAATCCAGCGATAAGATTCGGGTACCATATCGACAGAATAAAAGATGGGCGTAATCCAAAACCAGAACATTAAGACAACTCCCAACAAATGGGTTACATCGCGAAAGAATACATTTACGCAAGATAAAAACAACGCCATCCCAAGGGTAAGTAGCAAATGTAAAATGAGCGGGATGGGGACAAAAAATAAAAACGATAGTATTTTGATTTTAAAGATAATAAAAATTGGAATTATGCATATTAAACCAAAAATAAAATTTATAAAATTAGCCAGCACCGATGAAATCGGTATGAATTCAGAAGGAAAGGTAAATTGCTTTAATAGTTGGGAGCTGCGAAGCAGAGAAGATGTGGATTCCGATAAAGAGACAGAGAAAAAAAACCATGGTAAAATACCGGCTAAACAAAATAGAGGAAAATTTACTATATTTATTTTCATTACCTTTGTGAAAACAAAGGTTATCGTTCCCGTTATAAGAAGCGGAGTAAGGATAGCCCACCAAATTCCTAATATAGAGCCCGTATATTTTGCTTTTAATTCCTTTAATGCCATATTCCAAAGGATACTTTTATTCAAGAATATCCTTTGAGCTCTTTTTCTATAGCCTATCATCGATTAAATCTGCCACTCTTTTGCCGTACAAAAGTACGTCTTCCATAGACATGTAACGCCACGAACCATAGCGGCCGCAGGGGATAATATTATTCCCGATAAGATATTCAAGAATCGCTTTTCTTGCCGCACTATAATGTAGGTCATAAATCGGATAACCGTATTTTATATCATTTATATCCTGACAAGAAATACGGTCCCCTTTTTTTAAGAGACCGACTTTTACCAAATCATCTTTTATGCGCAAAACAATCTTGTTTTTATCTATGGGTTTGTCTTTAGAATACGCTACCTCTATATATAGAGAGTTCTTTCCTTCGGGAGTAACGTAAGTTGAAAAATTATGAGGAAAGCCGATACGGAAAAAACAGTTATTTTTTTCAGGAAAGTATACCCAGTGACGCCCAGAATTATCTTCTTTTTCTATTCCTAAATTTAGATTAAAGATAGAATTCCATCTCAATCTTCTAAACGAAGAAATAACATCGTTCGGCAGCCCTTTAATCAGGCGAAGCATTTCAGGTAAAGGAATTGT
>Ga0315284_10012195_pt1 | contig 12246 bp, 9 predicted proteins | sample YL17G09_16_MG_FD_203696 | JGI IMG/M metagenome (GOLD analysis project Ga0315284, IMG submission 203696) | Sediment microbial communities from Yellowstone Lake, YNP, Wyoming, USA - YL17G09_16 | ecosystem: Environmental > Aquatic > Freshwater > Lake > Sediment | place: USA: Wyoming | collected...
GCAGAGAACCACCGCGCACGGCTTCCGCCCCCCCTTCGTGCGCGGCGGGTCTCCGGACTTGCCGCGCCCACCCGTTCGAGGACTTGTGTCGGCCCGCTGGGGGGGTACCCGGTCTTTGCGTTGATTTCTCCCGGCCGCGTCCATTACAATAGGCCGCTGCCTCAGGGGAGGACTCCGTGCCGCATCACGACGAGAGCGGGCGCGGGCGGGCCGAAAGCCGCCGCGCCCTTCCGGAAGGCCAGTGGACGCTCGACCAAATTTGCGCCGACTTCGCCCGGCGTGAGGCCCGCCTTGCGGCCGAGGCCAGGCGGGCCGGCGTGTCGCGACGCGAGTTCCTCAGGCTCCTGGCCGCCGGTGCGGCCGCAGGCGTCGCCGGAGCGGCGGCAGGGCAAATCGCGCGAGCCGCCGAGTCCGACTCGCCGCCGGCCGCTGAAGTGCCCCAACGCCCCCCCGCCGCGCCGGGGGGGGAACCCGCACCGCCTGCCCCCGCGCTCGCCCTCCAAAAGAGCCGCGTCGTCCTCATTAAGAACCCTGAGTGCATCATCCGCGAGTACCGCGCCAACCCCCTGGTCGTCCGCCAGATGATTGACCGGGCCCTCGTGGCGCTGACGGGCAAGAGCGACGAGCGCGCGGCCTGGGGCACGGTCGGGCGTGCGGGCGATTTCATCGCCATCAAACACAACTCGATAGGTTGGCCGACCCTCCACAGCCACACCGAGATCAACGATGCGGTCGCCGGGCAACTCGTGGCCCTGGCCGGGTGCGACCCCAAGCGGATCCTCGCCGTGGACCGCATCCTGCCGCCCGAGTATGCCGAGTTCTCCGACCCGTACACGCTGCCGACGCGGGGCCTCAAGACCCGCCTCCGCCGCCTGTACGTGGACCAGGCCACCGCGATCGTAAACGTCTCGGTCCTGAAGTGCCACTTCAACCTGGGCGTTTCCTGCGCGATGAAGAACCACCTCGGGAGCGTCAACAACCCGTCTGCATACCACGGCTGGGAGGCCGGGCGCCTGCCGGCGAACGTCCCGGAATTGAACGCCCTCGAACCCCTTCGCACCAAGACCCGCCTCTGCATCGTGGACGCCGTCCGGCCGCTCTTCGCGGGCGGCCCGGCCGACGACGAGCAGTACCGATGGGACCTCTACAGCCTGATCCTCGGCACCGACCCGGTGGCCGTGACGGCGGTTGGCATCGGCCTCCTGGAAGAGAAGCGGCGCGAGGTGCGCGGCCAGGCGTGGCCGATGACCGCCGCGCGCCGGATGGTCGCCCACGGCCAGGCGATCGGCCTGGGGAACGCCGACCCCGAGCGGATTGACCTCGTGCGGATTGACGTGGGGTGATTGCGGTGCCGGGCGCGCCATGAACGGCCCGGCACGGCGCTGCCGGGGGTCAGGGCACCGGGTGGGCGCGCTTGCGCCGCGACTCAATGGAAACCCTTGCAACCGCGAGGAAGTATGAGTACGTTTTGGACATGCGATACGTGGCCGGCTTCATCTTGCGCGGCGCGAACTCGAGCGACGTGCCCCGGCCGGCCGCGCAAGGAGTAGGAGAAAAACCGTATGGCGTCCCCGGAATTGCCGGAATTCGGTCCCCGGAATTCACGGGACGCGACCTTCCCAAAAAGAAGGAGGGCAAGATGACCCGCAACGATCTTATCGACACCATTCGGAAAGCTGCGGCCGCCCTGCGTACCACCCGCCTTTCCGCACCGGCATTTCGCCAGCAGACCGGGGTGACCATGAGCGCTATCTACAGGCACTTCGATTCCTGGTCTGAAGCCTGTCTCGCGGCCGGAATCAATCATGGACTAACCCATGAGAATCTCGTAGCTCCACCGAAGATATCCCGTGAGGAGTGTGTTGCAGAGATGAAGAAGGTGGCTGCTCTCCTCGGCCAGCGCCAACTCTCCAGCAATGAGTTTACGCGGCACGCTCGGTTCACCGCAGGGCCAGTTATCCGCCGATTTGGAAGCTGGCAAGAAGCTCTCAAAGAATCTGGTTTAGAGCCTTGCGCCAAAGCCATACTCGACACGCCTCTTTCGGTTGATGAATGCGTCTTTGAGTTGCAGCGTGTGGCCAACTTGTTGGGCACCAAGACCCTTCAGCCGAGGGATCTGCGCGGGCACAGTGGTTACAGTGCACATCGAATCGCCCGTGCCTGTGGTGGGTGGTTCAAGGCACTTTCTAGAGCTGGCCTCACCCCCACACCCAATCCCAACCAGCGTCTCTCTATCGAGAGACTTGCAGACTTGTTCCTCCGGGTTGTTGTAGACTTGCATCGCATTCCAACGTTGCTTCAACTGAGCCGTCGGTCTGGCCACGCGCCCGACACCCTATCCCGGAATCGTGGCGGATATCCAGCCTTCAAAATGGATGTCATCAAATACCTGCTTGCTTCAAATGGTAAGTTCCCAAAGGACGTTCTTGGAATGCTGCGCGCTGAGCTGACCCGATTGACGGAGCACATGCCTCCAGATAAATCGGAAGTCAATACGATGAAGGAACATCGTCAAGGTCGTACACTTGGCTTTAGGGGTTTCGCATTTGCGCCCACAAGCGAACAAGACGTCGTCCAGTTGTTTGGTGCCGTTGCCAATGAACTCGGCTTCGAGATCATTGGCAACCGAGCGGCATTCCCCGACTGCGAAGCTCGTCGTCGCATGCCGGCCCAACGCGAAAACTTCATCAAGTGTCTGATTGAGTACGAGTTCTCCAGCCGCGACTTCAAGAGACACCAACATGATCCTCAGGGATGTAATCTGATCGTCTGTTGGGAACACAACTGGCCGAAATGCCCAGTGGAGGTGTTGGAGCTGAAGCGGGCCATCAAAGGGCTCACTGGCTGGGAGTAAAGAGGAAAGTCATGGGAGTTGTGGGGACACCCATCAATGAAGATCCGGTGACATAGAACTTAATTGGCGTGGCTCAAGAAAGTCAGAGGGGTAGTGTGAGGTTATGGCCCGTCTGGCCCGAGTGGTAGTCAAAGGAGTGCCGCATCACATCACGCAGCGCGCCAACCGGGGGCGGTGGCTGGCGAGGCCGGAGGACGAGGAGGTGCTGGACGTGCTCCGCCGACCCGGCCGGCCGCCAAAGGCGAAGAGAAAATAGTGTGGTGTCCCGCGAAGACGCCTGTCCCCCGAAAACCCCCCGAAAAGCGTCCCCCGAAAAGCCTGCAAAATGTTCGCGCGCCCGCGGCTAGAGAACAATAGGCCCTCCCGACGGGGTCCCCTTCGGGGCGGCCGGGGGGGGGGCTGACGGGGCTGACAGGACGGCCGCCAGAATCCGCAGTTCACATCCTTGGCGACGGCGGCGTGCTTTTGGGTTTGACGCGCCCCCATTGCGGCGGCTACGATGCGCACGCCATGCAAACGCCCCGGCACGGCGGCGCCGGGGGTGCCGTGCCGGGGCGGTTGCGCGCAGCGCTTCCAAGCCCACGGGCAGCGCCCCGTGGGCTGCGGCGGGGCGCCAAGGGCGCGCCACAAGTGCAAGGAGTTGCCTATGCCTCAATACGACGTTGCCATTCTGGGCGGAGGGCCGGGGGGCTACGTCGCCGCCCTCCGTGCGGCGCTCCGCGGCGCCAAGGTCTGCCTCGTCGAGGAAAAACTCCTCGGCGGGTCCTGCCTGAACGTCGGGTGCATTCCGACCAAGGCGATGCTGCACTCGAGCGAGGTCTTCACCCTCATCGGCCGCGCTGCCGAATACGGCTTCCGGACGGCCGGCCAGGCGACGGTCGACGGCAAGGCATTCATGAAGCGCGTCCCAAAGGTCGTCGAGCCGCTCCGAAAAGGCATCGGCGCGCTCCTTGCGGCGCGGAAGGTGGATGTGGTGCGCGGCCGGGGGCGCCTCGCGAGCGCCCGCGCCATCGAGGTCGAGACCGAAGGCGGCAAGAAGGAGGTCGGGGCGGCCTCGATCGTCGTGGCGACGGGGTCACGGCCGGCGCGGCCGAAGGCGTTCCCGTGGGACTCGGGGCGCGTCCTCACGACCGACGAGGCCACCACCGCCGCGGACCTGCCGGGGAGCGTCCTCGTGGTCGGCGGCGGCGTGATCGGATGCGAGTTCGCCACCGTCTACTCGGAACTCGGCATCCCGACGACCCTGGTCGAGATGCTCGAGCGGCTCGTCCCGCCGGTTGACGAGGACGCCGCCAAGGCGATTGCCACGAGCCTCAAGAAGCGCAAAGCGAAGGTCCTCGTCGGCTCGAAGATCGTCGAGATGAAGGCCGACTCCTCGGGCGTGCGCGCGACAATCGCGGGCGGCGAGACGGTCGAGGCGGCCTGGGCGCTGGTGGCCGTCGGCCGCGCGCCCAACGTCGAAGGGCTGGGCCTGGAGGACCTCGGCGTCGAACTCGCCGGCGGCGTCATCAAGGTGGACGACCGGTGCCGCACCTCCGTCGCGGGCGTTTATGCCATCGGCGACTGTGCCGAGAAACTCCAGTACGCCCACCTCGCGAGCCGCATGGGCATCGTGGCGGCGGACAACGCCACGGGCCATCCGGCAAGCGATTCGCGGAAGGTGGTGCCCATAGGCATCTACACGCATCCGGAGATCGCGACAGTCGGCCTGTCGGAGGCGGCGGCGAAGAAGGAGCGGGGCGACGTGCGCGTCGCGCGGTTCGCGTACCAGGCGAGCGGCATGGCCCGGGCGCAGGGCGACATGGAGGGCGGGGTGAAGATCGTGGCGGACGCCGAGTTGGGCGAGATCCTCGGGGCGGTGGTCATCGGCCGGCACGCGACCGACGTCGTCCAGGAGATCGCCTGCGCGATGCGGAACGAACTGACGGTCGAGGAACTCGCCCAGACGATCCACCCGCACCCGACGTTCGTCGAAGCCGTCGGCGAGGCGGCCGAGGGGTGGCTCGGCCTGCCGATCCATACGATGGGCTGACATGGCTACATTAGTGGTTGTTGACGCGGGCCGCATGGCCTACCAGCCGGCCGTCGCGCTCCAGAAACGGCTGGTCGAGCGCGTGAAGGCCGCCGGCGAGGAGCAGGCGTACCTCGTGGTGGTCGAGCACGACCCGCCGGTCATCACGCTCGGCCGCGGGGCCGATGCCGCCAACGTCCGGGCGAGCCGCGCGAGGCTCGAGGCCGAGGGCGTCGAACTCCGGGAATCGAGCCGCGGCGGTGACGTGACGTACCACGGCCCCGGCCAACTGGTCGGGTACCCGGTCCTGCGGCTCGACCTGCACGGCCGCGACGTCCATCGGTACCTTCGGGACCTCGAGGAGGTCCTCATGCGGACGCTCGCGCGGTTCGGCCTGGAGGGCGGCCGGCGCCAGGGCTTTACGGGCGTCTGGGTCGGGCCCGAGAAGATCGCCGCCATAGGCGTCGCCGTGTCGCGATGGGTGACGTACCACGGCTTTGCGCTGAACGTGGCGACGGACCTGCGGCACTTCGGACTGATCGTGCCGTGCGGCATCAGCGACCGGGCGGTGACGAGCCTGGCCAAAGTGCTCGGCCGGCCGGTGACGGTTGATGAGGTGAAGCCGCTTCTTGTAGAATGTGTGGTGGAGGTGTTCGGGTTCAGCGGTGCGGTCGGGGGGTCGGTCGAAGACCATGGCGGATGACACGGCGAGCGAAGGGCCGGGTGCGGCGAAGTCGCGGTTCCCGCCGTGGATCAGGAAGCGCATCCCCGCGGGCAACGGCGTCTCTTCCGTCCAGGGGATGCTGCGGCAACTCGGCCTGGCGACCGTCTGCGCCAGCGCCCACTGCCCGAACCTGCACGAGTGTTTCCATCGTGGCACGGCGACGTTCCTGATCATGGGCTCGGTGTGCACGCGGGCGTGCTGGTTTTGTGCCATCGAACAGGCCGACCCCGGCCCGCTGCGCGAGGACGAACCCAAAGCCGTGGCCGAGGCGTGCGCGCGGCTCGGCCTCAGGCACGTGGTCATCACAAGCGTGACGCGCGACGACCTGCCGGATGGCGGCGCCGCCCATTACGTCCGGACGATCCAGGCCGTGCGGGCGCGGCTGCCCGGCACCGTCATCGAGGTCCTCGTGCCGGACTTTCAGGGCTCGACCGAGGCTATCGCGACGGTCCTTGACGCGCAGCCGGAGATCTTCAACCACAACGTCGAGACCGTGCCGCGCCTGTACCAGGAGGTCCGCCCGGCGGCCGATTACGGGCGGAGCCTGGACGTCCTCGGGCAGGCGAGGCGGCTGGCGGGCGAGAAAGGGCTTGACCTCTGGACGAAAAGCGGCCTCATGGTGGGCTTGGGCGAGACGGCCGGCGAAATCCGGGCGGTGCTTCATGACCTCCGGGCCGCCGGGTGCGACATCGTGACGATTGGCCAATACCTTGCGCCGTCGGCGGAACACGCGCCGGTCGCCCGGTTCGTCAAGCCGGCCGAGTTTGCCGCCTGGGAAACCGAGGCGCGGACGATGGGCTTTGCGGCGGTGGCATCGGCCCCGTTCGTGCGGTCGAGTTACCACGCCGACCAGGTGTTCGAGCGTCGCGAGCGGGGTTAGCGCGGCTCGGCTGCTTGTTTTAACCGCAAAGGGCGCGAAGGGCGCAAAGAAAGGAATGCCCGGGCGTGTAGTAAGTATCTGTGAATAAAGCGCTGTACGTTTTGCTTGCGTGTTCTTTGCGCTCTTTGCGTCCTTTGCGGTTTCATGGGGTTGTGAAAAAGGAGTGCGCGATGGCCGAAGTCGAGGTGAAACTGCCGCCGCTGGGCGAGGACGCCGGCGAGGAGGCACGCGTCTCCTTCTGGTACGTCGACGTCGGCGAAGAGGTCGAGAAGGATGATGACCTCGTGCAACTGATCACCGACAAGGCGACGTTCGACATCCCGAGCCCCGCCGACGGCAAGGTCATCGAACGCGTGGCCGACGAGGACGCCGAAGTCAAGGTCGGCCAGGTCCTGTGCCGCCTCCAGGTCGAGGACTAGCGTGGCCGAACATCTGCCGGGCCAATTCATCGTCCTCGACGGGCCGGAAGGCGGGGGCAAGAGCACCCAGGTCGCGCGGCTCGTCAATCGCCTCTCGGCCGAGGGACGCCGGGCCATCGCGGCGCGCGACCCCGGCTCGACGCCCGTCTCCGAACACATCCGCGAGATCCTCCTCGACCGGCGGGCCGGCGACATGGACGCCCGGACCGAAGTCTTCCTTTATATGGCGAGCCGCGCCGAGATGGTCGCCCGCGTCATCCGCCCGGCGCTCGAGGCGGGCAGGATCGTCGTGTGCGACAGGTTTGTCTCGTCAACCGTCGCCTACCAGGGCTTCGCGGGCGGGGTTGATCCGGCAGCGATCTGGGAACTCGGGCGACTCGCCACCGGCGGCATCGAGCCCGACTTCACCGTCATCCTGGACCTGGCGGTCGAGGCCGGGTTCGCCAGGCTCCGACGCAGCCATGACCGCATGGAGTCGAAGGACAGGGCGTATCACGAGAAGGTGCGGCAAGGGTTCCTCGAGATGGCCCGGGCCGAGGCCGAGCGATTTGCGGTGGTGGACGCGTCGCGGCCGGAGGACGAGGTGGCCGAGGCGATTTGGAGTGCCGTCCAGAAGGTTTTATAGGCGACGCGACATGTCGTTAGGCGACGTCAAGCATCAGGCGGCGGCGGTGCGGTTGCTGAGGTCGGCGGTGACCGGCGGGCGCCTGCCGCACGCGCTCCTGTTCGTCGGCCCGCGCGGCGTCGGGAAGGGCCTGGCCGCCCGCGAACTCGCCAAGATGCTCTTCTGCGAGTCGCCGAGGGGCAAGGGCGAGAATCTCGACCCGTGCGACTCCTGCTCACACTGCCGGCGCGTTGACCGCCGGACCCATCCCGACCTGTACTGGTTCGCGAAGGAACCCGACAGCAACGACTTCCAGATCCACCTGGTGGCCCGCCGCGATGACAGCCCCGACAGGGTGGTGACCGAGTCGGTCGTCCTGATGCCGATGGAGGCGCGGCGGACGGTGACGGTCCTGGACGACGCGGAACTCATGAACGCGGCGGCGGCCAACGCGCTCCTGAAGAGCCTGGAGGAGCCCGCGCCGCACGCCGTGCTCGTGCTGCTGTGTGCGGACGCGTCGCGGCTGCCGGGGACGATCCTCTCGCGGTGCCAGTGGGTGCGGTTCCGCGCGCTGCCGGAGGAGTTTGTGGCCGAGAAGGTCAAGGCGCTGGGGGCCGGGGCGGCAAGCGATGAGGAACTCGCTTACGTCAGCCGCCTGGCAGGCGGCAGCATCGAGGAGGCGCTCGGCCTGGCGGGCAGCGGCCTGTGGGACCTGAAGAAACGCCTTGTCGCGGGCCTCAAGGACCTCGACGAGGCTGCCGCCTTGACGCTGGCCGACGAGATCGACACTTGGGCCAGGAAGCGCGCCAGGGCCGCCAAGGCCAAGGCCGGGTCGCCCGAGGAGACGGCCATTCGTCGCGCCTCGGCCAGGACGGCCCTGGCGGCCGTGGCAACGGCCATCCGCGACGCCGCCGTGATGGCGAGCGGCGCCGAAGCAGCCAAGGCGAAAGACCCCGTGTCGCTTGTCAATGCCGATCAGCAGGGCGTGGTTGCGGCGGTGGCGGCGTGGCCGGCCGAGTCGCTCGCCCGGGCCGTCGACATCCTGGCCGACGCCCAGGCCGAGATTGACCGGTACGTCCATACAGCCCTGGCGACCGAGAACGCCCTCGTTCAGGTCAGCCGCCTGAGGCTGGCGAACGTCGGGCGGTAGGCGCACGCACGGTTTTGCGGTTGCAAACCGGGGGCCCAAAGCCTAGCCTGTGGGTCTTTGGGGCGACAGAAGCGCGCCTGTCCCCGCGGGACGGGCGATGTATGCATTGAAAGGAATACCCGCATGACGTTTTCCTTCTTCAAGCGGCACCGGACGCTGTTCCTGGTGTTGATGGCGCTCGGAGTGATCGCGTTCGTTTTCTTTGCGTACTGGCACCAGATGGAGCTGCGGCTGGAGCAGTGGCGCGGGTCGCCGACGGCGCGCCGGGTGGTCGGAACCATCGGCGGCAAGGACGTCCGGGCGCGCGACCTCTCGACTTTCTACTTCCGGCTGCGGGCCGCCGGCCAGGCGTCGCGTGCGATGTATTCGCTCCTCTTGTCGATGGCGCCGTCGGACCAGGCTCGCCAGGTCGCCTTTGCGATTACGGTCGGCCGGACGTCCTGGCCGATCGTTGCCCGCGACCTCACGAACGAGGAGTTCTCGGCGGCTCCGATGATCTCGTGGTATGCGCTTTACCTGGAGGCCGAGCGGCAGGGATTCGTGCCGTCCGACGAACAGGTCGCCGGCAGGTTCCAGAACATCGTCAGCCTGGGCGTGTCGCCCCAAGTCCTCAACGCGATCGTCCGGGACGTGGCGCGAGGCGACCAGGTCGAATTCTCTAACGCCGTGCGGGTTGACATGACGCTGCGGGCGTACCTGGACTGGCTGATAGGCACGATAAGCGGGGTCGTGGAACCGGAACTCCGTGAACGCTTCGCCAAGATGGACGAGCGGATCATGATCCGAATGGTCGTCCTCCGGGCCGACGATTACCGCTCGCAGGTCCCGGAGCCCACGCCGGAGGCGCTCGCCCGACAGTTCGAGGCCTGCAAGGAGTTCCTTCCGGGCGCGGGGCCTCAGGGCTGCGGCTATCGCATTCCGGACCGCGTGGCGATCGAGTACCTGGTGGCCGATCCCGCAGCGTTCACCAAGCAGGCCGAAGACGCCGTGACCGACAAGGCCGTCGAGGACTACTACGAGTCGCATAAGGACCCGGAGTTCCTGATCGAAAGCACAGCGGGCAAAGAGAAGGCCCCCGCCGAGGAAAAGTCTTCTGCACCCAAAGGTCCGTCCGGCGATGCGGGAACCCCCGGCGCGGCAGCGCCTGCCACAGGGCAGCCTGCGGCCGTGGAACCGGCCCCCGCCGCAGAGCCCGCCGCTGCGCCGCCCCCGCCGCCCAAGCAGTTCAAGCCGTTGGCGGAAGTCCGCGACGAAATCCGAAAGACCCTCCTCCAGCAAGAGACGCGGCGCATGGCCCGGGCCATGATGAACGCCCACATCATGGAGATCCGCGGGATCCGCACACCCGAGAACCTCCGCATCTGGGCCACCCCCGGCAAGGCCCGGTACGTCTCGGTTGACCAACTGATGACCGAACGCGACATCTCGCGCCTCGAAGGCATCGGCCAGGCGACCGACGGCCAGCGTATGGTCGCCCAGGTGGCCGTCTCCGTTCCGGAACTCGTCGGCCCCAAGTCCCGCATCGCGCTCATGGCGATCAGCGACGCCTTCGTGGACCCCGACGGGCAGGCCTACGCCTTCCGGGTCACCCGGTGCGACAAGAACCACGTGCCCGCCTCCATCAACGAGGTCAAGAGCCAGGTCGTCGCCGACGTCCGTGAGGCGGCCGCGATGGACCTGGTGCGGCAGCGCGGCGAGCAACTGCGCGAGAAGGCGGCCGAGGGCGGCCTCGAGAAGGCCGCTCAGGCGGCCAAACTCAAGGTCACGACGACCGACTGGTTCCCCGAGGAACGGATCAACCCGTACTATTACATGATAGGCGGCAGCCGGACTGTCTCGCCGACGCTCCCGGAGATCGGCGCGAACCGGGCGTTCGTCCGCGAGGTGTTCCAGATGACGCTCGACGGGCGGCAGCGGACCCTGGTCACGCTTCTGGAGGAGCGGGCGGTCGTCGTGGCGGAACTCGCCGGCCGCAAGGGCCCCCGAAAGGCCGCCTACGATCTGTGGCAGCCCATCCTGGTCCAGGAGATCTCCCAGGAGATCGGGTCGGCGGCGGCTGATGAAGTCCTCGCCCCGGCGGCGGTTCGCACCCGCTTCAATGTCACGGTCAACGCGGAAGCCGCGAAGGGCGCCGACGAGTAGTATCGCCTTCGGCGTGCTCCAGAGGCGCCCCAGGGTCTGCGGTGTTGACAAGCCCGGCGGCGGCCGCTATAGATGCGAGGCACCGGGCTTGCGGGCGGGCAGGTAGCTCAGGCGGTAGAGCACTCGGCTGAAAACCGGGGTGTCGTGGGTTCAACTCCCACCCTGCCCACCAGATCCATTCTCCCGAGCGGCGGCGCAGGCGCTGCGGCGAAGGACGAACGATTGCCAGGGGCGGCCTCTGTACGTGTTTAGCGACGGGCCCGGCAGGGCTGGGTGGCACGCTCGCCCGACGTTTGAGGATGCGACTCGCCGCGGCCCGTTCGTGATCGTTGTTTCCTGGCATTTTCCGCAATTTCTCGTGGGCCCGGCGGTTAAGATGGGTATAGTCCCGAAACGTAGGGTGTGCGCCGGGGTTCCGAATGGCGTGGCCGTTCGCCTCTGCGGGGGTTGGCGCCCGCAGACAGGACTGCGCAGTGACCATTGTCGAAATACTCCTCGAGAAGGGCTTGATTACGCCGGCTCAACTTGCCGAGGCGATGGACCTCCGCAAGAAGGACGGCGGCCGGATCGACCGCGCCCTGGTGAAACTCGGGCACATGGACGAGGAAGCGCTCCTCAGGCTGATGGGCGAGCAACTGGGCATCCCCGTCGTCGACCTCTCGAGCATCCACATTGACCTGGAAACCCTGCAGAGCCTGCCCGCGCGGCTCGTCCACCGCAAGCGCCTCGTCCCGCTCTCGCGAAAGAACGGCACGCTGACCATTGCCACGTGCGACCCGTTCGACTTGTATGCCTTCGACGAGGTGCGGCTGCTGACGGGCCTGGAGGTGCAGCCGGTCCTGGCGACCGAGGACGAGATCGCCAAGGTCATTAAGGCCCACTACGGCGTCGGCGGCGACACCATTGACGAGATGATCGGCACCGAGGACATCCAGGTCGTCAGCGAGAATGGCGGCGACGCCGACGACCTCCTGGAGATGGCCCAGGAAGCCAGCGTCATCAAACTCGTGAACGAGATCTTCCTGGAGGCGCTCGCCGAGCGGGCCAGCGACATCCACATCGAGCCGTACGAGAAGGACCTGAAGATCCGCTACCGGGTTGACGGCGTGCTGCACGAGGCGTCGCTGCCGCCCCAGATCCGGCGGTTCCAGGCGGCCATCATCAGCCGCATCAAGATCCTGGCGAACCTCAACATCGCCGAGAAGCGCCTGCCGCAGGACGGCCGCATCAAGTTCCAGGTCGGCGGGCGACAGATCGACGTCCGCATCAGCGTCATCCCGATGCTCTTCGGCGAAGGCGTCGTCATGCGAATCCTCGACCGGAGCCAGGTGCTCTTCCGCCTGCCCGACCTCGGCATGGCGGAGGACACCTTCGAGGTCTTCAAGGACCTCATCAAGCGCCCGCACGGCATCGTCCTGGTGACCGGCCCGACCGGCAGCGGCAAGACGACGACCCTGTACGC
>Ga0315284_10012196_pt1 | contig 12246 bp, 23 predicted proteins | sample YL17G09_16_MG_FD_203696 | JGI IMG/M metagenome (GOLD analysis project Ga0315284, IMG submission 203696) | Sediment microbial communities from Yellowstone Lake, YNP, Wyoming, USA - YL17G09_16 | ecosystem: Environmental > Aquatic > Freshwater > Lake > Sediment | place: USA: Wyoming | collected...
CATCGGGGACATCAGTAACTGATATTAAGCAGCATGTTCTGGATTATGAGCAAGCCACGGGTAATAAAATTAAGTTTTTAGGGGTAGATTATCTTGAGTGTTTACAAGGGCCATATCAAGACTCTACTGCAAATGTGGGATTTATCTCTCAACAGTTAAAGGATTTAGCTAAAGATATTAAGTTATGCAGCGTCATTTTACTTCAAACCCAAAAACATGGCGGAGAAGTTAGTGAACCACTTCTTAGTATGAAGAGAATTAAAGGTAGTTCTGTCATTGAACAAAGTGCTACTGTAGTATTGACTCTTTGGAGAGAAGGCTATGATCCTCGTTATCAGAATGATGATAAGTATATTTCATTTGCGGCTGTTAAGAATAGATTTGGTAAACTATGGTCTGATGATTTTCATTGGAATGGTGCTAAAGGTGACATCACTCCTTTAACTGACGAACAACGAGATAACTTGGATAAGTTAAGACAGCAGAAGAAAAAAGATAAAAATGCTGAAATAAAAGCTGGGTGGGATAACTAATGACAAAGAAAAAACCAACAATAGAGGTAAAGTCGTCTCCCGATGAAGAAATTTTCTTGAGAGCCTTCTCCGGTGAGTATGTTCAAGTTATTTCAGGCATTGGAGATGAGCCTATAACAGTTAATGGCTTTCTCTTGCACAAAGATGCCACCTATGTTTATCTTGGTGCTTCATTAGAGAAGATTGATGCAGTTGTTAGATGCGATAGCATTGTACTCATTCAGATTGATGGTGATAATGGTGTACATCCAATTCTAGCGGAAATGGAATTACCGGAAGATGATTCCGATGTCCAATAACGAATTAATCTTCGGTAAGGACGAAACTCAGCGTATTGTCTCAATGGAGATTTGTGATGAACAAGCTGAACTCTTTATTCAGGAAGAAGATGGATCTATTACATCTAAATTCGTTGAAAATCGATATTGGATTATGTCAAACCGCCAACTGAACCCAAGCTTTAAAAGACTTCAAGGTGATTTGTATTATAAATGGATAGGTACTACTAAACATAGAGATTTATTCATGGAAGGTCGTAAAGACTGGAAGAACAAAGACATCTATAGTATTTATAATCCAAAAGAAGCATTTATGATTAAGAATGGTTACACCTATTTCAAAGGTTTAAAGCATAATGAGATTTCTATATTGAGTTTTGACATCGAGACTACTGGCCTTTATCACAATGATGATTCTAAGGTTCTACTCATAACTAATACCTATCGGGATAGCTTCGGGAAGATAACAAGAAATACATTTGCATATGATGATTTTGGATCTCAAGGTGATATGCTCACATATTGGTGTGAATGGGTTAGACAGATGAATCCTTCTATTGTTGTAGCACACAACGGATTTATCTTTGACTTACAATATCTAAAGTTCATTGCGGATCAAGAAGGTGTAACACTTGATTTAGGTCGAAATGGAAGTGCTATTGAATTTAATAAGCATGTTTCAAAGAAGAGATTCGATGGTAGTAGAGATATTGATTATAAATCAGCATCTATCTACGGTAGAGAGATTATCGACACAATGTTTTTAGCATTCATCTACGACATTGGTCGCAAATATGAATCCTACGGACTAAAGAAGATTATAGCACAAGAAGGACTTGAAGTTAAGAACAGAGAATTCTATGATGCAGCACAAATTAGATTTAATTATAAGAATCCGGTAGAATGGGCTAAAATTAAGAAGTACGCTGAGATGGATGCTGATGATAGTTTAGCATTGTTTGATTTAATGGCACCTTCGATGTTTTATTGGACACAAAAGGTCCCAAAGTCATTTCAATCTGTAATTGAAAGCGCAACAGGAAGTCAAATTAACAGCATATTAGTTAGAGCATATCTTCAAGATGGTCACAGCTTGCCAAAGTCGAGTCCAGTAGAGGGATTTCAGGGTGCCCTAAGCTATGCAAAGCCTGGCATCTACACTAATCACATTCGATTCGACGTTGCAGCACTTTATCCTAGCATCATTGTTCAATATAAATTATTTGATAAACAAAAAGATCCAAAGGGGTATTATTATCAATTAACAAATGAACTTCGTAATGCAAGATTACGAAATAAGAAGCTTGCAAAGGAAACTGGACAGAAGTATTATAAGGATATGGAGCAATCAGAGAAGGTAGGCGTTAATTCAGTTTATGGGGCAGCCGGTGCTCCTGGCTTACTATTCAACAGCCCAAAGACCGCAGATGCTATTACAAGACATGGTAGAGAGATATTATCTAAAGCTGTATTGTGGGCTTCTGGTAAGGACATAAAAGAATGGATGCCACAAGAAGAAGTTGAGGTAGTTGATGAACAATTATAATTTTATTGTAAGCATAGTTGACACAGATTCCGCTACATTTGGCAAGCCAGATAATATACCCTTCTCTCAAGAGGAAATTGATAGACTTCATAAAGAATTAAATTCTCTTTATGGTGAGCATATCAAATGGGATTTCGAAGCATCATATAAAAAGATTATTGCAATACGTACAAAGAATTATGTATTACAAGAGCCAAATGGTAAGGTGACTATTAAAGGTAGCGCGTTGAAGGCTAGCACTAAATCCGTTAAGTTAAAACAATTCATCAAAGACATCATTAATGGTATCCTAGATGATAAAAATAATCACATTGAATTGTATTTAAAGTATGTAAAAGAAGTACAAGGTATTACAGATATGAAAGATTGGTCTTCTCGCAAGACCATTACAAAGGCGGTTCTTACATCTGAACGCAAGAATGAAACATCTGTCAAAGACGCTATTGAAGGTAGTTCCTATCAAGAAGGCGACCGCATACACTGCTTCTTCAGGGAAGATGGTACCCAGTGCTTAGTCGAGAATTTCAATGGCGATTACTCTAAAGATAAACTACTTGGTTCAATTTGGGACACAATGCATGTGTTTGAGACTGTTCTCGATTTAACTACTATAAAGAACTATAAATTAAAGAAAAACAAGAAAGAACTTGCATTGTTATAGAAACTGTGTTATTATAAAACTCTAGGAGAACAAAGCATGGCAAAGTTTGAACTATTGAATGTAACTGACCTAAATACAGTAAAGCCTGGGGACGAGTTGAGTGAAAGTGATTACTCGATCATCACAAAAGACAACAAGTTCGTTCAATATAAATACATCGACGATGCAGACAGAAAAGCAGAGCCATATGAAGTAACTCCCGGCATTTGGTCCATTCAAAAGACAATGAGTGGACTTGTATTACAGGAAACATCATTTGTTGTAGATAAAATCTTAGATACTTATTCATATTCAAGAGACATCAAGAAACGAATTGACACTTTCTTCTCTAGATTTCATATCTATAAAGAACAAGGGGCCTTGCCTCTACGCAAGATGCTCTTATATGGCCCTCCAGGTGGTGGCAAGAGTACGGTAATTGTCGCAGCCATTGATGATTATGCTAAAGACAATAAAACAGCAACTGTTGTATGGCATACAGATAAATTTGAAGCTAATCAAATTAAAGATTTTATTCAAACCTTTTCGTATACAAATGTTGATAAGATGATATTGATTATTGAAGACATCGGCGGAGTAGAGCGTGAAGAAGGTGGACGCTCTAGCGAAAGCTCTCTATTATCATTGTTAGATAATAAAGAAGAAACATTCAAGATTCCAACTCTTATCCTGTCTACAACTAACCACCCTGAAATGCTCTTGGGAAATCTTACAAATAGACCTGGACGCTTTAGTGACAAAATTGAAGTATCATATCCAAAACCTAGTGAACGTCTTAACCTATTGAAGTTCTTTCATAAAGAAGAACTCAGTGAAGATGCTATTAAACTCATTACATCGGACAAGACATCAGAATTTACACCAGATCACATTAAGAACGCATTACTTAATAGTAAACTCTATGATAAAACTATAGAAGAAGCTATGACCGATATGTATGAAGAGATCGGTAACTTTAAAAAGGCATTTGGTAAGAATAAATCAATAAAGAATGCTTTTTATGATGAATAAAAAACAAGATAAATTGAAGAATGAAGAACATGGGATAAATAAACCATATTTAAATGAAGCGTTTTATTATAACTTCTATCTTCTTTTAAAGAAGTATAAACTATACAAGTGTTACGCGAAAGGTAAAGATGCTAGCTTTTACATGAGGTTTAGAATGGTAGAAGAAGATATACAACCATAATTATGATAAATCAAAAACAAAATAAATTAATGAAGAAAAGATATGAAATTCTAAATTATGATTTAGAAGCAATAAATGATCATTGCTACTATATTAATAGCCTTAAATATAAATTATACAATTGTTATATAAAGGGTAAAGGGCTTAAGTTTGGTATGAGATATAGAATTATAGAAGAAGATATACAACCATGACAAAAGTTAATAACATCTACGAATACAAGAAGGCATTGGTCATTAGTAAAGACCTTAAAGCTGTTAGCATTATATTTGAAAAGTTCTTAAAGGATTTAGTACCATATATGAAATATACACTTGTTGCAGATGCTTATAGAACTACAAATGATAGCCATTTATGGGCTAAGTTATACATCAAGGATCAAGAGAAGATCATTGAGAGTAAAGGAATGGTTGAAGAATGAGCTATTTAGATAATGAACTAGCTCGTATTGAAAAATACATTGCTGGTTTAGGAATTAAATTAATTAAGAAACAGAAACAAGACAAAGGATCTGAGACTACTGATTTCGGAAGTTGGTCTCCTTTTTAGATAGAACTTTATGTCAACGAACATAATACAACAACAGATTTAATTATGACACTTTTACATGAAGTCGGTCATCACCTATATTATCAGCATAATGATAAGCCACCAATTCCAGATGAAATTCTAATTTCTCACGACAAGATGACTAAAGCACAGCGTAAGAAGATTTATGACTATGAGAAGAGTGGTATAGAGCTTATGCCAACAATTGCCATTGAGCTAGGTCTCAAGATTCCTTTGTATAAGATTTATGCACATAGCGAGCTAGACCGATGGTTTTATGAAGTATTCTATGAGACAGGCAAGTTTCCGTTGGTTAAAGATCGAAAGAAAAAGAAACAAGAATTAATGAAATTATATAAGGGGAAGAAATAAAATGAATAAGAATTTAAAGACAATTATAGATGCGATTAAATCTGCTGCTAAAGAGCACGACATTCATCCGCAGTTAGTAACCAAGGTTATGATTATTGATAAGGTTAGTGACTGGGAGATTCGTAAGATCGGTGGTCTCTCTGGCGTATTGAAGGCTCATTTCCCACAACAAGATAAGGATCTTGCTAGCATTAACAATGTGAAGAAGCAGGCTAGTTATATTCAAAAGCTTGAAAAAGCATTGGGTGAGAAGATTGTCAATGATGAAAGAGTATTAGAAATATTTAATGGATTAAAGCTCCCCAAAGTAAAAGAATATAAATCTAAGAAGAAATCTAAGATTAGCAGAGCAGTTAATTTAGTGCTTTCAGATTTACATTTTGGTAGTGACATTAGTAAAAACAAAACAGGCGGATTAGATTTTGGTAAAATAGAAGAGGCTAGACGACTAGCGAAAGTGACTCAAGAAGTTATTACTTATAAACCACAATATCGCAAAGAAACCGAATTAAACGTTCTTTTGCTTGGGGATTTGATTCAAAATCAATTACATGATATGCGCGATGGAGCACCAATGGCAGAACAAGTTTGTCGTGCCATTCATTTATTATCACAAACATTAACACACTTCACTAATAACTTTCCACAAGTCAATGTGTATGTAAATAGTGGAAATCATGGACGAAATACGAGTCGTCATCATAATAGGGCAGTTAATGATAAATGGGATAGTTTAGAAAGTATTATCTGCTATGCATTAAAGAATACATTTAAAAATGTTAAGAATATTAAATTTGAAATACCATTAACTCCATATGTTACATATGAGGTGTTTGGTAAAAAGATATTTGCCAGTCACGGTGATACTGTTATTAAACCTGGATTTGTAGGTAAGTCTATTAATACTGGCTCTCTTGAAACTCAAATTAATAAAATTAATGCAACCCTCAATGATAATGACGAATATGCTGTATTTATATGTGGTCATATCCACACAGGTAGCACTACTCACCTAGGGAATGGTGCAGTAATGATTACAAATGGCGCATTAGTTCCATCTGATGAATTTGCTGTAAGTATTGGACTACTTGAGAACAGTTGCGGCCAAATGTTATTTGAAAGTGTTCCCGGTTATCCGGTTGGTGATGTTCGATTTATTAGAGTTAATCAAAAAGATGATGAGAACAAAGAACTTGATAAGATTATTCAAAAATTTACTGGACTTTAATTAAAAAATATGTTATATTAAATAAACAAGGAGAAAATAAAATGTTACAATTAAATAATATCTGGGCAGTCTTTAGAGGTGAAGAAGATAATACATATGCAGCAGAAGGAATGTTATTCTTAGATGAAGACCAAGATGTTTTAGTTCTTAATACATTAGGAGGATTGGACCCAGTTGTAGGTGTGTCTAATTTCGTAGGATTTATGCATTCCTCTAAAGAACCAAATAAGATTGATGTTGGCGATTTTGCTAGGTCAATTATTAATCAGACACAAGGAGAAAACAATGCCAAAATTTAAACTAGAAAAACCAGTTACCGAAGCTATCACAGAACTTCTAAGGAAGAACCCATTTGTAGAGGTAGAAGCACTACTAGCTACTATTGATTCTAAATCAAATGATGAAATTCAATTATTTGAACAAGAAGAACTAGTTCCTATCTTGAATTACCTCATCAATAAATCATACAATGAGGTTCATCATATTCTTAATAGAATCTTCTCTCATAAAGAAGATGGATCATTCTCAATTGCACCAGAACCAGAAGAAGCTGCTTCAGAATCTCAAGTTGGTTCTATTCAAGGGGTTGATCCTGAAATAGTTGCAAGTCCAGAAGAGACATCGCTAGATGTCTAATAAAGAAAATAAACCACGGCTTTCTTTAATCCCGAAGGAAGCTTTATGGTCAATGGGTGAAGCATTCACATTTGGTGAAGTGAAACATGGAACTTACTCATGGAGAAATGACAGCCATACTTTAACTGAGATTTTAGATAAAGCAATGCGTCATATTGTCCAGTTTAGTAATGGAGAAAATGTTGATGAACAGAGTAAAGTACTACACCTGGGAAGTGCTCTTGCGGATCTTGCTATTGCTGTTGATCTTTTTTATAATAGTAAACATTTGGATGATAGGTTTAAAGGATCATCTAAAGAAACTAAAGAAGAAGTTCAAGAAGATGTTGATGTAATTATAGAGGAATCTGATATGCGCTACCTAACTCAGGGAACTAGAGTTATTGGTGTAGATGGTAGAGACTACGTGACAGCAGTTAATGGTACATTTCCAGTTAAAGAAGGAGATAGATTGATTTATGGTAGTTAACTTTAAGAAAATTAATAAGGACGCTATAACACCAAAAAAGGCTACAGATGGTAGCAATGGATTTGATCTAACTGCAATAGCAAAACGAATTGGTTATGATGATAAAGGTAATTTATTATACGTAGAATACGATACTGGGATTGGTTTTAACATCCCTTCAGGCTTTGTAGGATTCGCTGTATCTAGATCTAGTGTATCTAAAATGGGTTTATCTCTTTGCAATTCTTGTGGAATAATTGATACAGATTTCTCAAATCAAATATCTTTTAGATTTTATGAAGTTAGCAAGAATGCTAAGCATTATCAAATCGGTGATAGAATTGGTCAGATACTATTCATAGCTAACCCAACATTTGAATTGGTTCAAACCGATGAGCTAGTTGATGTTAATCGCGGAGCTTATGGAAGTACCGGCCAATAATATGTCCAAGTTAAGAGCAGAATACAATTCATTATTAAAAGAAAACAAAGAATTACTAAAGGCACTGGAGAATCATGGCACGCAGCAAGCATGGAAAGCCAAGCGAGTTTTACGAAGAACAAATAAAGACACTAAGATCACTCAACAAAGCTCTAAAAAAGAGATTACGACAATTAGAGAAGAATAATTTTGTAAGAGAAGAATTAAAACTTGATAAAGAAGCCGATGAAGAAGTAGAACGTGATAAGTTCTTAGTACCTGAAGCTACTCAATATGAAGTTTGTCCTAATTGTTCAAGACGAGGAATTGAAGATATTGTAATTTATGATAGACTGTTCCATACCTGCATACATTGCAAATACCGTAGTAAGGCAATTATAATTGGAATACCAAAATGACACATGAAGAATTAAAGAAATTAATTAAGAGTAAAGTTATACCAGCATTAAGAAGAGTAAGCCGTTGGTGGCCAGAGAAGAATATTGCAAAACGTAATGCTAAAGTTTCCCCTGGTAAATATAAATGTGCATCTTGTAATGAATTAGTTAAAGAACGAGAGTATCAATTAGACCACGTAAAGCCAATTGTAGATCCAAAAGTCGGATTCGTTGATTATAATACCTTTATAGAACGCTTATTATGTGGAGCTGACAATTACCAGCTCCTCTGTATTGCTTGCCACGAATTGAAGACCTCACTTGAAAATGAATTAAGAAAGAAATACAAAAAACGTAAAAAGGTGCTTGACAAATGAATCAAAATGAGATAGGATAGATATATGGACAAATTATTTAAAATTATGACCTTCTTTCGATTAATTGACCCTGTTGACAACAATTTGTCAATTACTAACATTGCAATGATTGTAAGTTTGATACGACTAGGTACAACTCCACAAGCTAGCTACCAGGACATAGGAGCTTTGATGTTAACTCTAAGCTCTTATTCATATAAAAAATATCTACATAAAGACAACCAACAACCCCAAACAAAAGGCGACAATGCAAATGTTTAAATACCTAATAACCCACCCAGTAATTATACTAACATCGGTGGCAGCAGCTCTATCACTTACATACATCTTTCTAATTGATGTAACAACCACTAGTCCTACTCCAGTTGAGGTAACACAACCAATTGTCAATCATCAAGTATCATTACTACCAACTATTAGTAAGAAGAAAGTGTCTATTTTAAAAATTAAACCACAGAACACTGTTCTCATCTTTGGTGAGATTGGTGAAAATGCAGCTAGCATTGCAAATCGTATCACATCACTTTCAAACAACTCAGAACCAACAATTTTATTAATCAATTCACCAGGTGGATCTGTAATGGATGGAGCCTTGATTATTTCAGCAATGGAAGCAAGCTTAACCCCAGTGTATGCTGTATGTATGCAACTATGTGCTTCTATGGCTGCAATGATTGAAGGACACGCTACTAAGCGACTAATGGTAGATAGGTCATTTCTAATGAATCACCAGGCGTCTGGCGGACTTCAGGGTAGCTTAGGTCAGATGCAAACAAGACTTGACTCTGTTACTAGATATGTATATAAAATGGATGCTAATGTTGCAGCTCGGGCTGGAATGTCATTAGAGAACTTTTTAAAGATGACAGTTAATGAAAGTTGGTTAGATGCTGAAGATGCAGTAAATCAAAAGTTTGCTGATGGTTTAGTATCGCTAGATTTAAGTGCAGTTGATAGTAAAGAATTCAGAGAATTAGTTAAAAATAGTACTAGAGTGATTAAAACTAGATATAACTTAAATCTTGGAGATTTTTAATATGCTAAATACAATTCTTGCCCTCGCTGGAGCACTGGGAGTGGCACTATTAGCTATTCTAGGACTTAAAAATAAGAATGCTATACTAAACCTCCTTAAAGATAATTCAAAGGTCATTGAACAAATCAAAGACTTGTCAAATCAAGCTGCGGTGAATACTGGCGACTTGAAAGTAGAAGAACAAGTTCGTACTGACCTTCAAAAGAACATTGATGATATTAAAGAACAAAAAGATAGTCAAGAGCAAATCCTTAGTTTCTTTAATCAAGGTAAGAAAAAGTGAAGAAACAATTAACTAAAAAACAAGCGTATGCTTTAATTGATAAAAGATTATCTTCTATTTTAAACCGTACCCCAAATAAATATTGGAATACTATTTTAGATAGTTTAGCCTTACTCGGTAAAGAACCCAGGTATTTTGTTCAAATTGGGTTTGATGAAGATAAAATTGATAAATGGTTTAAAGATGTTTAAATCTATTCTTTGTATTCTATTAGTTTGTAGCAATGCACTAGCTGAAGATGTGGTGCATTTAACTAAAGGAGCTGTAGCCCCTTATACCGGTTATCTATTTCCTGATGACCAAGCTCAAGATATGAAGAACAAGCTACAAGCTTATTATGACCTAAACTTACAGTTAGAATCATACAAACGATCTGTTGAACTATATAGTAAGAATGAAGTTATCTATCAAAAGCAATTAGATCTATTATCAGTACAGAACGATAAACTAATTACAACAACACAACAATCCTTGTCAATGTCTAACTATGAAAAGTTTGGATATTTCGCATTGGGAATACTAGCAACAGGATTGGCCGTCTACAGTGCAAAGAAAATCATTACTAATTGATGATAGCACTGAAGAGTTGCTAGCATCCATTGATACATTAGAAGAAGAAACTGGAGAACAGAAGCTTGCCGCTAGTCAATCTAGTCCTGTCTATATCTTTCTTCAACAATTCAAGATTAAGCCTGGTAAGATTAAGATTAAACGCATAGACCTATATACACTATATAAGAAGAGTGTTGTTGCCGCTATTGGTAAAACCTCTTTTATGATACAATTAAAAGACCACCTACCATTTGATAGAATCTATTGTAAAATTAATATAGATGTAAGCCACTTGGTAGAAGAAGCATCGAAAGACTTTCATCATAAAGAGGAGACACTAAATCGTAATTATCTAAAGCGTTACGAGTCATTTATGAAGGCTAATGGAATAGAAGATGGTCATGATGTCTACATCTCCATTAAAGCATTGTATTTCTTTTATGACAAATGGGCATATGAGAAGAATAATAAGACAATGTTATATAGTAAATTTAAAAGATTAACAGAAGTGTATTTAAACAACAGCAAACAACTAACTGCAGAACCACATTATGGTTTAGACAAGAAATTCTATGAAAAAATCACCAAAGAAGACATCGAAAAAGCAAAAGACTGGGCGAAAAGGTTCAAACCTACGAGAAAGAACTAAATACTCGGCACTTAACCCTGGGTTGAATTTAAAATCTAGGACAGATGAGATTGGGGATATAATGGAATATGCTAAACTTATTCCCGATGATATGATTGATCCTAAAAGCGGTAAGTTGGTAAAGGAATGGCTTAATAGTTTCGTTGAAGAATACGTTAATGCTAATTTCAATCATAAAGGTGTTAAGATCATTAAGAAAACAGAAGGTAAGCGTGAACGCTATAGAGCTAATAATTACAGGAACAATGATTTATACACAAAAGAAAAAGCCCAGGGAATGCTTAACTATCTAGAGGATGTTAAGGAACCGATTGTAGATGATTTTGATTTAGAACTAAGTTTGGATGACAAAGATACGAAAGATTAAATTATCTTGATGTATTTAAGTATTCCAAGAATTATACTACCACTACCGATTATAATTCCCGCTACCTTTATTGTCGCATCAACGATATGAACATGATCTTTAATTGGCTTTACTTCCGCTTCCAGTATATTTGTTCGGAGAATGTGGTAGTCTAATTGTGCCTGCTGCTTCACAAGAGTTACATCAACATTTGCACTATGATCTAAGATTTTATCAATCTTCTCATCTATTTTGTCCATCTTCTCATTTAGAACATCATATTTTAAATCGTCCATTATTGACCACCGTTTTCATCTATAGCTTTTCTAGCTCCAGGTGTTTGCTGAATAAGAAATAATGCTTGCGATTTAGCCATTGAGTCATTATTTTGTAAAGCTTGTTGTAGCTTATTTCCAATATGAGCATATTGAGGATTAGCTGATAGTTTTTTAGCATATTGCTTATATGCTTCATTGTTACGATTATATATATTCTTTTCAACTACCTTATCAGCGATAGCCCCTGGTAATGAAGTTTTAGCGGCAAATTGACTTACATCATTTACCATACCAGGCATAGCATTTGCTATTTTTGCAGTAGCAATATTAGCTGGTCTACCGAGTGCGGCATTTGTCAATGTTCTAACTGGACTAAAAACTGTATCTAATCCAAACCCTAATGGTTTAACTTTATCAATTCCCTTACTTGCTGCAATTAAATTACCTTGGGCAGCATTAATAT
>Ga0315284_10012199_pt1 | contig 12245 bp, 10 predicted proteins | sample YL17G09_16_MG_FD_203696 | JGI IMG/M metagenome (GOLD analysis project Ga0315284, IMG submission 203696) | Sediment microbial communities from Yellowstone Lake, YNP, Wyoming, USA - YL17G09_16 | ecosystem: Environmental > Aquatic > Freshwater > Lake > Sediment | place: USA: Wyoming | collected...
ACGCTGCTGCGGCACTGAACGGAAAGCGAAGGATCCCGGTCATCTCCTCATGCATATGAGTTTTATAAACCAGAACTTTAGATTTCTCAATGACGGCACGGAAATTGGTTGATCCGGATAATTCGCCGCGGACGAACATGGCACGCGGATGCTTGCTGCCTACTGCCTTCTGCCTTCTGCCTACTGCCTACTGCCTTCTGCCTTCTGCCTTCTGCCTCCTGCCTACTGCCTTCTGCCTACTGCCTTCTGCCTTCTGCCTCCTGCCTTCTGCCTACTGCCTTCTGCCTCCTGCCTTCTGCTTCCCGCCTTCCGCCTTCTGCCTACTGCCTTCTGCCTACTGCCTTCTGCCTCCTGTTTTGGGTTTAACTGGCTGTTTTAATGGTTTATAGGACGGTTGCGTCCTTTTCTACTCCCTTTATTTTGTTATGCTTGCATGACCGTAGCCAGTATTTTACTGGATATATACTGGCGGGAGCCGAGAAGTTCTGAAATTATTACGCTGTTCATATTATTCCACTCTAGCATAGCGTGTCAAGTTTTTTCGGCCTCTCGCGGCGCAAGTCATTCAGAACAAAGGAAATAAAGTTTGGCCGGCACTTTCCCTCACACGGCCTTTTCTTTCAGCGGGACGCTAACGCGCTGTAGGAGCGCAACTTGCGGGCGCCGCGGCGACTTCATCCGTGGTTGATCCCGTGTAATCCGGCCTGCGCCCAGGGTCTCGGATAGCAGCCGGGCATGTTCCAAAACCGTGGTTCCGGATCCGCGGCCGGGCTGGCGCTGGGTCGCACGCCAAGCAGGGAAACCAGCCCCCCGGCGAGCAGGATTCTCAGATGCCCTCGTCTATAGGATGCCCGCCGGGCCCGGAAAAAGGGCTATTGCAAGGCGGGCCGATCGTGACCGGCAGCGTGCCGCTGTTTCCACTCCCAGGCGGACCGAACAATATCCTTCAGGTCAGAGTGGCGGGGACACCAGCCAAGCTCGCGACGGATTTTCTCTGAACTTGCCACCAGCACCGCCGGGTCGCCGACTCGCCGCGGGCCCGTTCTTACAGGCAAACGTCGGCCTGTCACTTCCGCAACGGCATCGACCACTTCGCGGATCGAATGACCCTCACTCTGACCAACGTTGTAGATCGCACCCTCTACGACAGGGAGCGCGTTCAACGCCAAGAGGTGCGCTTGCGCAATGTCGAGGACGTGGACATAATCTCGGACGCAGGTGCCGTCGGAAGTGGGGTAGTCGTCTCCGTAGATCGCGAACTCAAATGCCGGGTCCAGGGCCGCGTCCAGCAACCGTGGGATCACGTGAGTCTCCGGCCGGTGATCCTCACCCAGTTCGTCATCTGCCCCGGCGGCATTGAAGTATCGAAGCGCCACGTACCGCAAACCGTAGGCGCGATGGTACCAATGGAGGATCTTCTCAAACATCAGCTTCGATTCCCCGTAAGCATTGATGGGCCGAAGGGGATGATCCTCGGTAATGGGCGTTGACACCGGTTCTCCGTAAACGGCCGCCGTAGACGAAAAAATGAAATCACTCACCTTGAGATTCCAGACCAGATCCAGGAACTGGAGCGCCTTCTGAACGTTGATCTCGAAGTAGTACCGGGGTTCGGTCATGGACTTCTCGACCAGGGTGGCAGCCGCGAAGTGCATGACCGCAGCGACGCCCATGTCCTCCACAACTTGCCCTATGGTCGTGGTATCGGCAAGGTCGGCTTGCACAAAGAGCGCGCCCCGGGGCACAGCCTGACGGTGGCCGGTGCTCAGGTCGTCGATCACGGCCACCTTATGTCCCGCGGTCAACAACTGTTTGACGCAAACGCTGCCGACATAGCCCGCGCCACCCGTTACCAAAACGTTCATGTCTCCATCCTTCACGCGGATTGCCGCGCCGGCGCGCTATCTGAAGCTTCGGCGCTTGCATTGCGGCGCCCGGTATGCCGCGTACGCTCCCGTCAAATTGCTCCGTCTCCGAGCAACACGACTGGTATTGTCTTAAGCAGAATCTCGAAATCCATCCCTAGTGAAAGGTGATCGATGTAATAGATGTCCAGGCGAACCCTTTCCGCATAGGACAGCCGCGAGCGCCCGCTCACCTGCCACAGCCCGGTCAGCCCGGGCTGCACGGAGACGAACTTTTCGGCATATTCGCCAAACATCGCCAGTTCGCTTTCCAGGATGTCGCGAGGACCGACCCAACTCATGTCCCCTTTCAGGATGTTGATAATCTGGGGCAGTTCGTCAAGGCTGGTCTTGCGCAACAACCGGCCGAACCGCGTGACCCGCGGATCATTTCGAATCTTGTATGTGCTCTGATATTCCTTACGGATCTCTTCGTCGCTGGCAAGCAACTGCTCCAGGACCTTCTCCGCGTCTACCACCATCGTCCGGAACTTGTACTTATAAAAGGCTGACCTCGTTCGGCCGAGGCGCTTGAATTTAACGAGTGCGGGACCGCGGGAATCCAGCTTGATCAGCAGGGCGATGAACAATCCCACCGGCAAGAAAAGAGGAAGGCTCAACACCGTCAGCGCGATGTCGAGCGCGCGCTTCGGGCCAGTCCGGTACATCCCAACGGGCGCGAACGCGGCCCGACGAGCATCACTTTGAGTCTTCATGGCTTTGCCGAAGGACATTCATTCGTCGGAGTTCCGCCTGTGCGTCCGACGCGTAGCGGTTGAAATCCGGCAGCGCCCTGACCCAGGCGACAAAGTCGCGCAGAATGTCGTCCAGATGCTTGCCTGGCATCCATCCCAGTTGCTTCAGCTTCGCGATGGACGAAACGGAATGGCGCCCGTCTCCAAGACGATAGACACCCGGCAGTTCGGGATCGATATCCTTGCCGAGCGCGTGGGCCAACATCCTCGCGTACTGCAGCACCGTTGTGGCAGTCCCGCTGCCGACATTGAAGGCCTCGCCGTTGGCGCGGTCATCGCGAGTCACAAGCCAGTTTGCCTCTACGACATCCTGCACGTGTACGTAGTCTCTTTGAAGGAGGCCGTCTTCATAAGCGACGGGCGGGCATCCGGTCAAGAGGCGAAGCGTGAAAATACGCGCGATTCCTGAATACTGGTTGAAAAGCGATTGGCGGGGGCCTTGCGTGATGGAATAGCGAAGCGCTACACAGGGGATTCCCAGCAACCTGGCCAGTCCCAGCGCCGTGGTCTCCTGGCAGTACTTGGAGATGCCGTACGGACTGAGCGGTTTCGGGAACGGCTCCTCGAGCAGCCGCGGGAGCAGCGCCTGGCCGCACACCGGGCATCTAACCTCCCACCTCGCATGATCCAAATCCGCGATGTTCCTCCCTTGGGGTACCACCCGTTTGTGCTCCGGACAGTCATACTGGCCTTCGCCGTAAACAGCCTGGGAGGAAGCCACCACCACCTTGCGGATCGGCAGCTTCTTCTCCGCGATGACCTCAAACAAAAGCGCGGTGCCCGTCACGTTGGTGGCGATGAACTGCGAATAGTCGGGGGTGTAATCCTGGTAGGCCGCCTGATGCGATACGACGGCGACTCCTTCGAGCGCGCTCTCCCAGTCAGCCCGCTTCGTCACGTCGCCAAGAATGAATTCGACTTGCGGGGAGAGGTGCTCGGGGACCCCTCCGGGATGCACCCGCGGATGCAGGTTGTCAAGCACGCGCACCGACCACCCTTCGCTCAAAAAACGATCCGCGATGTGAGACCCAATGAATCCGGCGCCGCCGCTGATCAGTATTCTCATCTTCAGAGCTCCGCTTTCGATACAAGCATATGTCCGTCACACTAATCCAGAAGACGGTCGTGACGGAGCCGTTTCTTCACGGCCTGCGGGAGCATTTTCTCGCTTCTACCTAGCATAACGCCAAGATATTTTGCAACGTCATCAACCGCAACGTAAGGAGCGGCGTCAAAAGCTGGCCCTGCACCGCGCGCACGGTATCCCACGTTGCCGCCCGCTTGAGCGTCTCCTCGACACGACTCCACCTCTGCCATCGCGGTTGAAAGTTGACATGGCAGCCGCAGCCGCGTCAACCGCCCGCAGCACCTTGACGAACCTGATCGGTGTTTGGTGCTTCCTCCTCCTCCGCAATCCTCCAGGTTTGCAGACCCGATGGAGTGAAGCCAAACTCGCGGGGATCGGCCCCCAGTTTCTTCACCGCGTCCGCCACTTTGTGCTTAGATTCAAAGGCGCAGTAGAACAGCATGAAGCCGCCCCCACCCGCACCCACGATCTTTCCGCCCATTGCTCCGTGTCTTCTCGCTTCTTCGTAAAGGCTATCGATGTGAGGAGTAGTTATCTTGGGTGATATTTTTCGCTTGGAGAGCCAAGCCTGATGGAGGAGCTCCCCGAACTCGTTGAGGCGGTTTCGCAACAGGGCGTTCTTCATCTCCACCGCTAGTAGCTTCTGTTGCTTTAACCCCTCGACTGTCTGTTCAAATTTCTGCGTGTAGCGCGCTGTTTGGTCCTCGATGATTCCGTCGGAGGACCGCGTATGGCCAGTAAAACAGAGCAGCAGATTGTATTCGAGTTCGCTGACCGTGGAGGCGCCGATCCGCAAAGGGTTAACGATGACGCGATCCTTGTAAAACTCGATAAAGTTAAAACCACCGAAACTGGCGGCGTAGTGGTCCTGTAGGCCCCCCTTAATGCCCAAGTCCTGTCGTTCGATTACGTAGGCGGCATGAGCAACTTCGTATTCTGTGAGGGGAAGGGCCCTGTACTCTTTGAGCAGACCGACGAGGCTCACGATCATCGCGGAGGAGGATCCCAGACCCGAACCGGGAGGGACATCCGTGCGGAGAAACAGGTCAAACCCGGGGTTCTCCGGGGCCCTGAACTTTTGGATGGCCGCCTTGACCAAAACGAGCTTGCCGTCATATAGGAAGCTCTCGTCCCCGCCCAGGCTGATCGATAGACCGTAGTCCAGAGATCGAATGTTGATCTTGGCGCTCCCGTTCGGACGCAGGGTTCCAAAAGCGTACTTGTTGATCGTAGCGCTCAGCACGCAGCCGCCCTCTAATTCAGGAAAGGGCGGCACGTCTGTTCCTCCCCCTGCAAAACTAATCCGCAGCGGCGCCCTACTGCGCATGATCATAGGCACTCCACACCTTCCAGCCGGGTAAACCTAGAAATCAACTCCGGCTTGTCGATTATGCGATAGTAGTCTTCGGGGATACCGATGTCCACAAAAAAACCGTCTAAAACCTTCCCAAAGAAATCCCTCCCGACCAACTCGGGAAAGACATCCAACTCCAAAGAAGCCCTCCCTTCGGAAATCCCTTCAAGGACGCTCCTGTGCAGCACATAGATTCCACCATTGATGAGCCCTGGGCCCGCGTGCCCTTTCTCCATAAACCCGCAAATACGACCGCTCTCCAGCTCCACGCGGCCGAACCGGGAAGCATCATCGACCGGCAGCAAGGCCATGGTCGCCCGTGCCCGACAGGCAAGGTGGTCGTGGATCAGCGCGCGAATATCAGCGTCGACAAAGGAATCCCCGTTCATGACTAGAAAATCTCCATCCTCGTACCCGGCCGTCGCCTTTTTTACCGCGCCGCCGGTCCCGAGAGGCTCCGTCTCTTGGGAGTAAGAAATGCAGACGCCCCACCGAGCGCCCCGGCCGAAATATCGCTCGATCTTCTCCCCTTGGTACCCCGTACAGATGGTTATCTCTTTCAGCCCTTGGCTTCGGAGCTGCAAAACCAGGTATTCCAGGAACGGGCGATCCCCCACGGCAGCCATGGGCTTGGGCAAATCTCCTATGACGCTGGATATTCTTGTGCCGAAACCGCCCGCTAGAATGAAAGACCGCATAGCGGACCTCGCATCTTCGACGAACAGCTGCTTGTCAACGACGAGGTCCTACCCTCGTCCCGAGACTACAAATCGCCGTCTGTGCAATCTCCAAAAGCGCAATCCCCCTACCAGGCACGCCCCTTAGTCGGGCGGCCTGCCCGCCGAGTGGCGGTCATAGACATAAACTAAAAAGCAGCAAGCTAGCTCTTAACAGCGCAATAACAAAAGCTTACGAACCCTGCTGCCGCGTTATCCTGTCTCACGTCCACAACCGTCCCACCGGTCTCTTCGATAAGTTTCGTGACCTCATCGCGCTCTACCCCGTACATTTGGATTATCCAGGGGCGCCCATCACGAAGGCGTCGGTAGAACCGAAAAAGACCGACCACAGGGGGGCAGTGCCGCTTGATGATGGTTTTGATCTTGGCAATCAAGCTGCAGGGCTCGGCAGGTAGCTGAAACAGCAGCACGCCGCCCGGAACTAGAAGACGCAGGAATTCCTTTATATACCTCCTGGCATACCGGGGCTCCATATGCTGCAGGGTAATGAAGGAGCAAATGAAATCGAAACTGGCCGTTGCAAACACGCTCAGATCCTCAGCTTGGTTCAGGTAATACTTGCATCGATCGCCATACCGGTTGTGTTTCGTCGCAAGCTCTATCATCGAGGCGGCAATATCAACGCCGCAGACTTCGTCGAAATAGGGGCTGAGCGCCTGGCTGAGTCTTCCGGCGCCGCAGCCGAAGTCCATTGCCCTGCCCCTCCTCAAGGGGATACCCAGTGATTCGATGTGTGCCATGGCCGACTGGATTTGTTCAGTCCCCGTCCGGAGGAAGCCCTCGAGATCCCATTTGTTCCCTTTCTTGCCAGGGACAGTCAAGATTGACCAGAGCGGATCGATCCTGCCGAGGTCGTTCCACGTCTTTTCGGTTTCCTTAAGAGTCATCTGAATATGCCGCCGTGTGACGCCTCAATTGGTAAGCGGTGGTCAGGCCCTCCGGGCGCCGAGGTCGTTCAGCGCGCGGGCCGAGGTACGGCCCTCCTTCTTTTGACCTTCTCGCTGCGCCTCGCGCGCCCCGCTCCACTCCAAACCGCTCGGGACCCTGCTCGATAAAACGCACTAACACGCTATTTGAACCTTGGGTCTAGCGCCCTGTTTCTGTCGGAACTGGGATAGGCTCTCAGCAAGAAAGGAGGTCATGGCCGCTTTGAAACGGGCCACACTAAACCGCTGGGCGTGCGCCTGGATGAATGTCGGCGAGAAACGGCCCTCCACGGACTCGAACGCCCGAATGGCCTCCACCAACGATTCGGGCGACTGCTCAGAGAAGAAGACACCCGTGGATTCCTGCGGCGCAGAGGGAAAATCGGGATCAAAGCCGCGGACTGTTTCCAGCGCGCCTCCGCGCCCGTAGGCAATTACCGGCCGGCCGAAAACGTTGGCCTCCAATGGAGTCAACCCGAAGTCTTCTTCACCCGGGAACAGCAGTGCCCGACAACGGGCGTACTGCTCGCATAGCTCTCGGTCCGAAACGAATCCCAGAAACTCGACGCCTGGGCCCGCAAGTTGGCGAAGCCTCTTCTCCTGCTGGCCCGTGCCGATGACGTGCAGGCGCCGCTTGAGACGATTGCAGGCGTCGATCGCGAGGTCCACCCGCTTGTAGTCGACCAACTGACCAACCGTCAAGTAGTAAGCACCTATGTTTTCTGACAAGTAGCCTTCGGAAATGGTAACTGGAGGATTGATCACGGTCGCTTCTCGACGATAGTGCTTGCGGATGCGTGCAGCGACATGTTCGGAATTCGCCACGAAGTAGTCGACGCGAGACGCTGTCGCCAGGTCCCAAATGCGCAAGTAGTGAGCAAAGACCGAAAAGACGAGCCGGGCACACGGACCAACACCCGGCTCCGCTCTGTACTTATGATACATGTCCCAAAGATACCGCATCGGCGAGTGGCAGTAACAGACATGGCAGGTATGCGCCGGCGTGATCACACCCTTCGCCGGATTTGCCTCGGAACTGATCACCAGGTCATACTTGCTCAGATCGAACTGCTCCAAGGCGAAAGGATACAGGGGCAGGAGATGCTGGTACCAGCGAAAACATCCGGGAATATGTTGCACGAAGGAGGTGAAGATACGATGTTTCCGGAGAGTGGGAGAGAGAACCGCGGGGTCCGCGATCAGCGTGTACAAATCGGCCGCGGGAAACATCTGACACAGCACTTCGAGAACGCGCTCCCCGCCGCGACGGTTAACCAAGTACCAATGCACGATCGCGACGCGAAGATCAGCCAATTGCTGGGCGGCGTCCGATAGCCGCGTTTCAGATTCCATGGTTAGCCCTCTGCCAAATCCGTCACCCCACGCTGTTGGGTCGCTTGGGCATTCGCATGCTCAAGACCCCGCGGTATACGTCGCAGTGGCCCCTGGCACACTGATCCCAGGAAAACTGGCGCGCCCGGTCGAGGCCCTTCTGCTGCATTGCCGCTTGGAGACACGACGATTCTAGTACCCGCCGAACTGCGTTTGCAAGGCTTTCCGCACTCCTAGTGTCGAAGAATACGGCCGCATCACCGGCGACCTCGCGGAAGGGTTCGATATCGGAGCAGACCACGGGTGCGCCGCACGCCATCGCTTCCAGCAATGGCACGCCGAAACCTTCGTAAAGAGATGGGTGGACGAAGACGTCGGCCGATCTGTACAGCTCTAGGATGTCCTCGCGGCTAACGTACCCCACGACCACGATCCGCTCTCGAAACGGGCTCGCCCGAATGGCCTGCTGGATCTTTGGCCACCCGAAACCGGGTCCGCCGGCAAGCACAAGCCTGTGCTTGATCTCAGGGCCCGAACACAACCGGCTGAATGCCCGGATCAGGGTGACAATGTTCTTCCGCTCCTCCAACGTACCGACAAACAGCAAGAAGGGGGACTGCCGATCTGGTTGCCGGTCGTTCAAGCCGGGGTCAATGGCGTGAGCGTGGTGGACCACAGCGACTCGGCCTGGATCAATAGGGAAACGCCTCAGGATTTCTTGCCGGGTGAATTCGGAATTAGCCATGATCCTGATGCTCTTCCGCACGGCCACTCGGGTCATGCTCCGAGCGTAAGCAACCTTCGCTGCGGAGAAAAAAGGCTGGGGCGCATAGCAGGAAAGGTCGTGGATGGTGTTGATAATGGGAATCTCGCACCATACGGGCCGGCTGTAATTTGGACAGTGCAGGATGTCCAGGCGCGTCTGCAGGGCCAGGCGAGGCAGCACGCACTGCTCCCAAACCGTCCGGCGGAAGCCGCTACGGACCTCCGCCGCCACGATTTCAGCATTTGAACCCGCGATATCCCGCAGTTCAGGGCCACCTCCCAGGAAAACCCACTCAATACTCGGGTCCACGCGTGGCAAAGCCCGCACTAACGATAGGACATAGTAGCCCACTCCCGTCGAAGAGGAAGAAAGAAGAGCGACATTGACGCCTACACGCATGTTTCTCCCGAGAGAACGGACCTGTATACCCTCACGGTTTGCCGCGCGATCTGCTCGTGCGTGAAATAGGCAAGCACCCGAGCCCTGCCCTTCTTACCATAGAGCGCCCGAAGCCCGGAGTCACCCAGACGCCGGACACATTGGGCAAGCTCAGGAGCATTGCCCTCGGGAAATACAAGACCCGCGTCCGCAATCACACGGGGAATCTCTCCGGAACTGGAACCAATCACCGGTACCTCGCAGGCCATCGCCTCCACCAGCACGCGACCAAACTGCTCCTTCCAATTGCGCCGCGTCCGTGATGGAAGAACCAACACATCAAATGCGTTCAAATACTCCGGAACTCCCGTCGACTCAATTGCGGAAACCCAGCGAAGTCTAGTTTTCATGCCCATCTCCTCGCTGCGCCTTTTCAACGCAACTTGATGCGGCCCCGAACCCACAACAACCAAAACACAATCCTCCGACAGAAGCGCCAGAGCATCCAGCAAATCCCCAAGCCCTTTCTCCTCCACCACTCTGCCAATATACCCGATAACGAACGCACTTTGCAGAAACAGCTTCTCCCGCAGTCGGCCTGCGTCCCGCTTACGGAACAGGTGGGGATCCACCCCAAATTGCGGTATCACAGAAATCGGCTTGGCAAAGCCCCTACGCCTCAGGATCTGCTCCGCTTCGGCACTTCCAGCCACAGCGGCTTGCGCAACGTCAAAATTGTGTCTTTCGATCATCTGAAAGGGGAGCGGGTACTTCTTAAAGAGATTCTGCCACGTGAAAAACAGCGCTCGATTATCCCGTGCCGCACACAGCCGCATCGCCTGGAATGTAACGAGGCTGAAAGGCTCTTCATCCACATGTACGATATCCCAGTGACGGCCACGAAACATGCGCCCCAACGCCGGATAAAAATGGAAATGATTCCTGCCGCTGAAAATGCACTTAAGCTGCACAATCTCGTACTCGGATGCCTGTGTGCACTCTGGCGCGACGCCATGCCAGTCACTCGGCACCACCAAGGACAACGTCACTCCGAGACGTGCCAGCTCCCGCAGTTTCCCGTGGTACGCACCAACAACGAGCGCCTTCGAAATCATCAGAGCATTCATGACATTCCGTTCCCAATCGATCGCCGTACCATGCGCCCCAGGCTCCAAACTACGAAAGCGCCGGACGGACCCGTGGCCATATCATTCTAAAGGCCGCGGACACGTCATGAGAAGTCACCACACGCAATGCAATCGTCATCGCCAGGTAGGCCATTATGCCAACACCTGCCCGACGGATCGGACCGAGAGGTACAACCAACAACACCAGGAGCAAGACCGTCCCGCAGGCCAGCAGGCGCACGGCAATACGAACAATCTGATCCACTCCGACAATCGGCGCTGCCTTCCGCAGCGCAAGAAAAGCAAACACCGAATTCGCGCAGACCCCCGCCCAAGCCACCCCCCGCGAGCCCAGGTGAGGCGTCAAAACAAGATTGGCCACCAGCCCGGTCATCAAAGAGCAAAGCCCGGAGTACACGTTGTACTCCGCGCAGTCGCCCGCAACATTCACAAATACGAGAAAGAAATAGCAGAAAATGGGGACTACGGACCAAGCCAAGATTGACAGAAAGGCGCCCCCGGGCTCGTAAGCCTTGCCATACACAGCCACGATGACTTCCCGACTAAAAACACCAAGCAGGCACGCCAACGGGAGGGACGACAAAAGTACCAGCTTGATGCTTAGCAACAGTAGCCGAGGAAACCTGTCGTCCTGGTGCGATCGCAAATGTACCAGCGTCGGGAAAATGGCCGAACCCAGAATTCCAGGGATCGCCGACAACGCCTCGAGGAGCCTGTAAGCGCCCGCATACCAGCCAATCTCCGTGGCCTCAATGTTAAAGAATGAAAGAATCGGCATATCCCATTTGAGGTAGACCGCCGTTATAATGTAGGTCCCGGCCACGGGGAACCCCAGCCTCAATGCCCTCAGCATCGCGGTAGGATCCCAAACAAGGGCCAGCGGCACACATTCGCCGCGCACGGCCCACCAAGCAGCCACACAGCCAATCGCCATTCCCACAACCAGGGCCAGCAGGACACCGTCCACACTCGGTGCAACAAGCACAATCACACCCAGACCCAGACACACGGTCAACAGACGTTGGCCGATCTTCAGGACCGCCTCGAGATCCATTCGATGAAAACCGTTGGTAATCGAACAGAAAAACTCAAAGATCGCTGTGCAAAGGACATACAGGCCCGCCAGCATGAGTGAGAGCGCTGGAAGACGACCGCCTCCAAAATAGGCTCCCAGTAAAACAACACCTACAACCGGTAGCATCAGAAGAAGCTTTAGCGCAAGAACAGCACCGACGCAATGGACCGCAGAGGCCTGCAATTGCACTACCCTTTGGACGGTTACAATGTTCAAACCAGGGTCGAGAAACACCACCCCCAGCAGGACAGCCACAGAAAGCACGACGCTTAGTGTGCCGAAACCGGCTGCGCTAACTTTGCGAGCCACGTAGAAGAAGAAAAGAAGTACCCCCAAGCGGCTTCCCACCTCGCCGATGGTTTTCGCGGCCAGGTCCCTACGCATGACAGACGTTAAATCCATAGTGGAACGACTTTAGGTCCGCGCAGCAGGCGACTGCAAGTGCTTGTACGTGGCGATCGGCGGAACAGCCGCGCTGACCCGCTGGAATCCGGCGGCCATGCCAATCATCATGAAATGCAAATGGCCTTCTGCCTTTGTGAAATAGTTGTAGGACATGCAGAACCAAAAGATATGGTAAGCAATGTAGCCGAGGTACAGCGCGCGCTCGGAGTCAGATTGGGCGTTTATGAAGCCGCGGCGTCCGAGCATCAGTATGGCATAACACATGTATATGTACGCGCAAAAGCCGAAAATGCCCGGTTCGGCCAGCATGCCAAGCCAAACGTTGTGCGCGTCGAGGGTCGGGGAGCCCAGTAAGTCCCGGTCCTCGAGCAGGCC
>Ga0315284_10012200_pt1 | contig 12244 bp, 11 predicted proteins | sample YL17G09_16_MG_FD_203696 | JGI IMG/M metagenome (GOLD analysis project Ga0315284, IMG submission 203696) | Sediment microbial communities from Yellowstone Lake, YNP, Wyoming, USA - YL17G09_16 | ecosystem: Environmental > Aquatic > Freshwater > Lake > Sediment | place: USA: Wyoming | collected...
TGTGGAACAAATAGAGTCCGGAACACACGAACGCAATGTAAATTGCTATAACAAGTACTGTGCGGGTTGGCTGCATTGTGTTTGTGTGGCGTTAATTTTGGGTTTGTATTACATATGTATATATAATAATATATGTAAATGTTGCAAATGTTGCAAATGTTATGTTCAAAATAATAATCATTCATTCGCGACACAATTTAAATGGATTGCACTTAAACATGCATTAATTAAACTATGAACCACCTGGACAATCTAAAGAACGCGATCTACATCAATTTGGAGTCGCGCAATGACCGGCGCGCGCATGTGGAGGCGCAGCTGGCCGCCCTTAAGCATGGAATGCCGAATTTGACAACCGAGCGGTTCAACGCCATCAAGCACTTAAACGGCGCCATTGGCTGCAGCATGAGCCACATGCGCTGCATTCAGATTGCCAAACAGCGCGGCTGGGATCACGTCTTGGTTTGCGAGGACGACGTTCTGTTCACGAATGTGCCGCTGTTTTTAACACAGCTGTCCAAATTCATGGCCACGGTGCCGGACTGGGACGTGGTGCTGCTCGCGGGCAACAACATCCCGCCGTTTCGGGTCGTGAATGACGCGTGCGTTCAGATCAGCAACTGTCAAACCACCACGGCATACGTCGTCAAATCGCACTACTATGACACGCTCATTGACAATTATCGCGCAGGGATTAATAAGCTCATGCGACAACCCACGCAAAAACTGGACTACGCCATTGACCGGTACTGGTTTGAACTGCAGCGCCGGGACCGCTGGTTCCTGATCACGCCGCTCAGCGTGGTGCAGCGCGAGGATTACAGCGACATTGAACAGCGCGTCACGAATTACGGGCATCTGATGCTGGATTTGGACAAAACCCAAATGATACGACGCCGCATGGAACACATGCAAATGCAGTTGCGCAAGTGATGCAAAACCACTAAGAGTTGTAAACCTCGTGCCACAATCGGGGCGTGGTTTTGTTGTACGTGTAATGGGTTGCATGCCCAAATTCATATGACGATTGGCTCCCGGGCGCGGCCCCGGGGGCGGGTGAGGGTGCTAGCGCATTCAGTCCTCTTTTGACACGCGAACTGCAACAGTTGCACAATGAAAATGAATCCATTTCTTGCGTCCCTTCCTGGACCTGGACTGGTTTTAGTTCGGGACTTTCACTTTTTGCAGGCCCCAACACGGGACTCGTGTCCGGGCTTATTGTTTTTTTATAAATGGTGAACATCACAATATTTCAAAATGTATTGTAAATTTGTAAATATGAATTTAAATGCAATGTATATACTTATTATATCATTGAATATTATTGAACATTTTAATTCCAATGTCCAATCACGATTTCAATTTCAACTCCACCGATTTCAAAAACAATAATTCCAATAATTTAAATGACACCACTTTAAACAGCCACATGACGTTTGCAATGTCCACGAATAATATGCTGCTGCACAGCAACATCACGTTTTCCACGTGCTGGTACCAATTCAAGGCCAAGTTTGATTTCAGCGTGTACGCCCCTTGGATCCGCAACATGCTGTCCAATGTGCACACCTACAACCTCGTCATTTACACGGATGAAGCGAGTTGCGCTGCATTTGATTTTAACGCGTACGCCGCCGTTAATCCGCGCATTCACGTGGTCATAAAACCGTTTGAATCCTTCCGAAATTATGCGCTAAAAGACATGTGGATTGAAAATCACGAAAAAAATGTGTTGCTTAATAAATTGGTGGACTGGCGCGTGAATGCGATGTGGTCCGAGAAAGTGCACTTCGTGCATGAAACCGCGACTCAAAAATATTTTGACACGGACTACTACGGCTGGTGCGACATTGGGTACTTCCGGGGTCGCACGAATCAACCATGCCTGGACATGACCATGTCGCAGCTGCGCGGATGGCCCAATCCCGAAAAAATCGCGGCATTAAAATCAGACAAAATTTACTACGGCTGTGTCAACAATGATTGGGCCCAAATTGAGCACTGCATTCAGATCGTCAATGATCCGACGCAAACCTTAACCTTAGATCCGCGCATGAATTTCATAGCGGGCGGGTTTTTTATGCTGCACAAAACCAAGACCGAGTGGTGGGCAACCGCGTATGATGCCAAACTGCACCAGCAGCTGTCCCGGGGGCGCACCGTAAAAGACGACCAGCAAATCATTACAGATTGTGTGTTTTCCAAAGACACGCAATCCCATTTCCACATCTGTCGTGAAGAAGGCTCCAAATACGATGTGTGGTTCATGTTTCAGCGGGCGCTCATGTAAGTTGATTTGCGAGCTTTATTCAAAGTGCTTTTTCGGGGTTGGACTTTTCTTCGGGGTTGGACTTTTCTTCGGGGTTGGACTTTTCTTCGGGGTTGGACTTTTCTTCGGGGTTGGACTGCGGCGTCTGCTTTCATTCAAAGGACTTTTCTTCGGGGTTGGACTTTTCTTCGGGGTTGGACTGCGGCGTCTGCTTTCATTCAAAGGACTTTTCTTCGGGGTTGGACTGCGGCGTCTGCTTTTATTCAAAGGACTTTTCTTCGGGGGGGATCCTCTTAAATCAATTTTGACTGGGGGTTTCATGATCTCATCTATAATCCCATTAACATAATCATCCAAACTTATTTTTTTGTTTGAAAACACCACCTCATCCGAGGACACGCGACCTCCTCCCGTTATGAGTGGTGCGACATTGACATTGCCCAATCTGGAAGTTATCATCTCCTGAAAAAGTGCTATGAATTCGGCCACCGTTGCAGTTGCAGGAGTAAGCGATTGACGGGCCTGATCCAATTGCGCATGGTTGTATTGCTGCATGGCCTGCATCAAAGTGGCGGCACGACCCGCAAATCCAGCATCAATGTGACACTGATAATTACGCATAATGGTTGCAATATCCCACGTGGGCTGGATTCTACCAACTGCTCCAAAATCTATTAAAAACGCATTCCCCAATGGATAAGGTTCGGGCAAATATCGGACAGCTGTATTCACCATGATATTGTTTGGATGACAATCCGCATGCGACAATCCCATTGCACCCAACCGTATCAGTTGCAGGTGGGTTAAATCAAACGCAAGTTGTCGTTGTTCCGGGGTTCTGCCGGGTTGTTCCAAGTAATTAAGCAATGTCATGCAGTTGCTCATGAGCTCCATGGTGATGATGCCAAACCCTCCCCCGTCTGTCATCAACGCTTGGGCAACCCTGAAAAAATCATCAAGAATTTGGCGGTCGTGACGACGCGCGCTTATCGCAGGGTCTTCGCCGGGACGCGGGACCGGAACTCGTGCTTGAAGCTTGTTCATAATCATCCCACTAAACCATCCAAGATTCGGCATATCAATGTTGGTTGCATAATTTATTATGGCCGGACAAATCGGAGAGAAATAACATTGAGCCGGCGCACCCCCCGCCGCACCTCCTATCGGAAACAACGAGTGATTGTATATTCCGTGTTGCACATTTACTTCGTGAGCAATGGCTTGTGCTGTTTCCAATAAAAAATCGCGTCTATCCAATGCATGGTTTGACATTAGGAACGGCCTTTCAATGATGTGTTGTCGGTCTGGGTGCAGCAACACCAGTTTGACAATGCACTGCGTAACGCGGCGGGACTGGGATGTTGGGCGAAATGCATGCGACACTCGGGTGTGCCGGTACGGCGATTGGTCGGGAGGACATCCCCAAAAATGCAACGTCAATGACGACCTTGATGTGTCCGTTAATATTTGCACATGGGGGCAATGTGTTATGAAAGTTGAAAATGCGTTTCGTGCAGTGATGGTGTGGTCCACTAACACGACTCCTCCCTTCATTCCTCCCTGCATGTTTGTCTTGACAGGGATGTTGTTGGTTCGTTAATGGGTTTGGTTAAAATGATTTTATTAATAATTTATTAATATACTATTTATTAATAAAATAAAATATTCAGCCATTGATTGTTAATTGTTAATCAACTTCCTCAACGCTGGGTCCCTGGTCCGAGGGTTGCCCTTGTGGTTGTTGTGACTGTGACTGTGACTGTGGCTGTGGTTGTCCATACAGTTTCGCCACAATGGGCGCAACAATGTCCTCCAACTTTTTCTGCTGGGCTGTGTAGTCATCCACCGTTGTGTCATTTTCGGTTGCGGATTCCAGCCACTCCAGCGACTCCTTGCACGCCGCATCTATGGTGCCTCGCTCCTCCTCCGACAGCTTCTCTTTCATTTTTACGTCGTCGGTGGAGTTCTTCACGGAGTAAATGTAGTTCTCCAGCCCGTTGCGCGCATCAATGCGCTCCTTGTGCCGGCTGTCCTCCTCCCGGTACTTCTCCGCCTCCGACACCATGCGCTCAATGTCCTCCTTGGACAGCCGCCCCTTGTCGTTCGTGATCGTGATCTTGTTGGACTTGCCGCCCGCCTTGTCCGTGGCGTTCACGTTCAGCACGCCGTTCGCGTCCATGTCAAACACCACCTCAATCTGCGGCGTGCCGCGCGGCGCCGGCGGAATGCCGTCCAGCTGAAACTTCCCCAGAATGTTGTTGTCCTTGGTCAGCTGGCGCTCGCCCTCAAACACCTGGATCAGCACGCCCGGCTGGTTGTCCGCATACGTGGAAAAGATCTGGCTCTTCTTGCACGGAATGGTGGAATTGCGCTCAATGAGCTTGGTCATGACTCCGCCCGCGGTCTCAATGCCCAGCGACAGCGGCGCCACGTCCAGCAGCAGGATGTCCTGCGTGATCTTGGACTGGTCGCCCGTCAGAATGGCCGCCTGCACCGCCGCCCCGTACGCCACCGCCTCGTCCGGATTGATGGAGCGGTTCAGTTCTTTGCCGTTGAAGTACTCGGACAGCAGCGCGCACACCTTGGGAATGCGCGTGGAACCGCCCACCAGCACAATCTCGTCAATGCTGCCCTTGGATATCTTGGAATCCCGGATGACGCGGTCCACGGGGTCAATGGTGCTGCGGAACAGGTCCATGCACAGCTCCTCAAATTTCGCGCGCGTGATCTTCGTCGCGAAATCCACGCCGTCAAACAGCGCGTCCACCTCAATGGTGGTTTCCGCAGACGCGGACAGGGTGCGCTTGGCGCGCTCGCACGCCGTCCTCAAGCGTCTCAGCGCCCGGTTGTTCCCGGACGGGTCCTTCTTGTGCTTGCGCTTGAACTCCTGCAAGCACCACGTGACCAGCCGGTTGTCAAAATCCTCGCCACCCAGGTGCGTGTCGCCCGCCGTCGCCTTCACCTCAAAAATGCCGTCGTCAATCGTGAGCAGCGACACATCAAACGTGCCGCCTCCCAGGTCAAAAATCAGAATGTTCAGCTCGCCTTTGCTTGGTTTGTCGCCTGTGCCCTTTTTGTCCAGGCCGTACGCGATGGCCGCCGCAGTGGGCTCGTTGATGATGCGCAGCACGTTCAGGCCCGCAATGGCACCGGCGTCTTTGGTGGCCTGGCGCTGCCCGTCGTTGAAATACGCCGGCACCGTCACAACCGCATCCGTCACCTCGGTTCCCAAGTAGCTCTCCGCAATCTCCTTCATTTTTATTAAAATCATGGCCGAAATCTCCTCCGGCGAAAACGTTTTTTGCTCGCCCTTGAACTCCACCTGCACGTGCGGCTTGCCACCCTCCTTGGCAATCACCTTGAACGGCCAGTGCTTCATGTCGGTCTGAATGCTGGCGTCGTCTATTTTGCGGCCGATGAGGCGCTTCGCGTCAAAAATGGTGTTTTCCGGGTTCATGGACACCTGGTTCTTCGCCGCATCGCCGATCAGGCGCTCGGCATCCGTGAACGCCACATAGGACGGTGTGGTTCTATTACCCTGGTCATTGGCGATAATTTCCACGCGCTCGTTCTGCCAGACACCCACGCACGAATACGTGGTGCCCAAATCAATTCCGATTGCCTTCTTTGTCTTGGTTGTCATGCTTTAGCTGATGCATTATATCACAAGCAATTCTTTAAATGACTTTTTTTTCATTTATTATTTGCATTTGCATTTGCATTTGCATTTGCACGATGCTTGGCCAATGCCAGCGTTATCATGCGGTCGCATTCATCTTTCAGCGCAAGCGGCGGTGAGTGCAATCCCGCCGCATCCGGGTTGTGCACGTGCTCCATTGCAAATGCGCTGGCTTCTTCGCTGGTGGGAACCCAGTACTCGGTTTCGTGCACCTTCAGCCAATGCGAAAAATACACGTCCTCGGGGACCCCAGACGCGTGCGGGTACGGATACTTGCGAGTGATGGCCAGCATGGTGCGCACATTGCGCAGCGACAGACCGCCGTTGCCCACCGTCAGCCGCACGCGCCGATTGTTTGGAGGCAGTGTCGCATACATGCCACGATCGGACCACGGCGCACCAACATAATCGTACTTCAAGAACGCCGCTTCAATCGGTTTTAGCAGCAGAGTGTCGCACTGGAAAATGAGCGCGTGTTCGCATTTGAAGCCGTCCAGCAAGCACTGCCAAAACAGGGGATTGCACAGCATGGCGCTGTATTCTTGCTTGGTCAAATTCGGCTGCGCCATGCGCACGTAATGCACGTCATCGTGATGTGAAAAGGCGTCCTTCAGACCGTCTTTCACAAATGCCTCATTGTCGGGACCGTGACACACAATGAGTCCCCACTGCAGCAAATGCATGAAATTCTTAATGACGGGGATCAGGTTCGGGTGCTGGCGCGGCTCCACAATGACGCAGAACTTGCCTGAATTCAAGCCATTGTTTGAACCACTCTTGGGAAATGCGTCGGCACCCAACTCCGAAAAATAATTCAAATAATTGGTCCAATCGTTCATTTCTGCCTGCACTTATTGATTGTTGTTTGCGTTGTTTTTAATTATTAATTTATAAATTTATAATTATTGTGTTCGGTGCGTTAGGTGCCTTTCGGGGACACAACGGCTCGGCGCGAGACGTGCCTTGGCGAGACGTGCCTTGGACGCAGTTCACTGTTCGGGGAACGTAGTTCCCTGATCGGGGAACGTAGTTCCCTGACAAGGAGGGGTTCGGGGCGCAATGCTTGGCACGTAGTTCCCTGACAAGGAGGGGTTCGGGGCGCAATGCTTGGCACGTAGTTCCCTGATTTAAAAGTTCGGTCCACCCGTGAATGCGGCCACTTCTTTGACCGCCGAATTTGTGACAGTGTGCTCTTCAAACTGCGCAATGATGTAGAAACCGAGGAGCGAAGACACGTAAACCAGTAGCGCATCCCGCAGCAAGTATTTCAGCGGTTTGGATTGAGGGGGCTCTTCGCCTTCATTGTCAACCACATGGTTGGCACCAGAAAATCGCATCTCCAGAAACTTGGCCACCATAAACACAAAGGCAATGATGCCACTGACAATGTAAGCGTGGCTGTTCATGGCTGATTGTTGATTGTTTGTGTTTGCTAAAGTGTATATACTAACCAAAACGAATCATTTGGCCCTTTTTACGAATTTTACACCACAATTAAAATGCCGTTGTAATTGTTTTTGTTTCAATGATCAATGAAAATCAGCGGTACGGGGCTATGTGCTGATTCCGCCGAACCCGCTGAAAACTATTATATTCCACATGTCATGTAATGCAATCGCACATTTCGTGCGCCATATTTTTTTATAATGTCAATTATGTCCTACAATCCGGAAACCAACCTGCTTGCGATTGACTGCGCTAAAAAACGTCCAAACCGGTTAAGCACGCTGTTTAGACGCACTAACAAAGTAAGGTATGTTGAACCTAATAAAATAACAGTTTCTTCAATTGGACGTTTTTGCTTGTTGCGACGTGTTTCCAGAAGCGCGTCTAGTCCCAAGGCCAGGCCCAGTCCCAAGGCCAGGTCCACGTCCAGTCCCAAGGCCAGGCCCAGTCCCAAAACCAGGTCCACGTCCAGTCCCAAGGCCATGTTCCGAGGTGGCAAGAGAACTAGAATCACTATAAAAAATAATCGGGTGCACAATTTCCATTTGTGAAACCACCAATGCACGTACGGTCATTTAGGCGGCCAAGATTTCAGGTCAAGATTTCAATGTCGCCCAGCTCGGGCGCATCAAAATTCAGCTTTTTTAATGGCTCGTCCACTGAGTGCACGTCCAGCACGTCCAGTTGCACGTCTTCGCCGATCTTCAGTCGGTCGGGTTCATCATTGTCGTCTTCTTCCTGCATTTTGCGCTGCAAATACCGATCGTTGCTGATTTGTTCCAGGCGCTCCTCCGTCTTGGGCGCATGAATGATGTGTTCAGCATTATTTATGTCAATGGCGCTGTCCACGTCATTGAATTTTATGGTGCTTGCGCTTGCACTGCTGCTGCCGCTTGCACTGCTGCTGCCGCTGCTCGTGGCTGCAGAAAGGCTGGGGAACGCGCCAGACACCGGGTCAATGCCTGCGGCGGCCATTGCATCATTCGCATTCGCATTCGCAGCAGTCGCATCAGCTGTCGCGGTCGCCACTTGTGCCGCCTCGTTCGCTTCAACCGGCTCTTGCGACACAATCTCCTCCTTCATTTTAATCTCGGTGTGGTCTTCAATGGTCTCATCCATGTACGTCTTCAGGATCATTTCAAGGGGGATGCTGTCCCGAATGCTGTCCAGAATGCACTCCTTAATCATTATCTCTATTTCTCTCGTGTTCTTTTGCGATGACAAGGGCGGAATGCCGCGTTCAAATAAATACACGTTGGTGTAGAGCTTGCGCGCGCAGTTCACGTACACCTTGTGCACAAAGTCGTTCAGCTGCGGAATGTCAATGTCCACCTTCTTCTGCTTGCTGCCCACGCGCATGCAGGTCAGGCTCTTCAACTGAATGATGTGCACGCACGTCACCAGATCCGCTAAATACCCGCAACCGCTGCGGTCCACGATGCGCTGCGTCTCTTGCGCAATGATGGTTGCATTCCATTTCGGCACGCGCGAGAGAAAATTCTGAAATGTCATCAAATATTTACCAGTCTCGTTATTCTGCTCGCACAGCTTCCACGCTTCGTCAAAAATGGACCGAAATCCTTCCGCCGTCATGGGAGCCAAAATATTGACCAGGCGCGCACACCACTCGTTGCGCGATTCATTCAAAACGGGAAGGGAATAGTCGTCCATTGCTCAAATGCTCAAATGCTCAAATAAATGTGATGTTTACATGAATGATATATTTTCTAAACTGGCATCAGAACGAAATAGCATAAAATGCAACATGAACAGCATCAACAATTTCTCGTTCCTAAACTCGTGGCGCACCTTTTGAAAGGCAATGAGCTTCTCGTATTTTTTATCGGGCGGAATGTCGGATTCTTCCAACCGTCGCATCAAGTCCATGCTGCTGTACGCCCGCTCGTGCAATTTATTTGCCAGTGAAATCAAGCCGGCGCAAGTGTGCTCTTGCCCGAACACCACCTCCTTCGCCAGCCATTCGGCGCGCTGCTGTTTTAGTTTGCACAAGGTGGCACCTGCAAACATTTTTTGCAGCAAATGCGCGTGCAGATTCACCTGCTGCCCGTTGACAACCGGTTCCGGCACGTGAATCTCGCAGAACCGCGACAGAATGGGGCGCAGCAGCTTGTATTTGTCCTCCACCACTATGAAAAACCGGGTGGAATGGTTGAAGAGCTCAATGCACCGGCGCAGCGCGGACTGCGCATCCGTGGTCAGCTTGTCCGCATTCATCAGCACCACGCTCTTGAATATCTCTCCATCTTTCAGATCCACATTGGTTTTGGCAAAGAACTTCAGATCCTCGCGAATGAACCGGATGCCCTTGCCGTGCGCGCAGTTCACGTGCATCACGTAGTCTTTCATCATTGCCTTGTCGTTGCCGTAGATGCTGCGGATGAAATTCCATGCCAGCGTGTTTTTTCCGCAGCCGGACACCCCGTGAAATATGATGTTGGGAATTTTCTTTTGTGCAATGAAATACTGCAACTTCTGCCGAATGTTGCCGTGGATGTCTAGCATCTCGGACACAACGGGCGCGACGCGAACCCGTCGCTTCTTTGAAGTTGCCATCATCGGTTCGTTCATTTGAGAGAATATGGGGATATATTCAAATTACCTTAAACACAATACACGAATAACTTTAATACTTATTCTCTCAACAACAACAACAACATGAAATATTGAAAACATTGAAACAATTGAAAAAAATTGATTTAAACATCGGATTGCATACTTACGCAATTAGTCAAATCATTCATCCCAATGACTTCTTGGGCCAGTGTCGCAAAACGCAACATCCCAAAATCAGTTACAGCAGAACCTGCGCCTGTGCATGTAATGCCAGAAAACCCGGACCCGGATTTATGCGCCGCCGCAAGCCTGTGCGATACATATGCTGCAAGCATGTTCGACACACACGACAAACGAGAATATGAACGATATGAGCGAGAGGAACAGTCCCAGTGCAGGCCAACATGGATATACTTGAAGCGGCCGGATGCACCTTCCCCAGATGCACCTTCCCCGATTTTCCGAACGAGAGAAGAACAATATCAATGGATGCATGACGATGCAATTAAAAACCACGCACATTCCAATGAAGTTTTTGAACGGCGCATGCAGGAATGGCGCGCCAAGAACAACTGGCTGCTTCCGCCGATGAAAACCGAGGTGTCCAAGGATGAACAGACCCGAGGATTTTACATCGGCAAGGACGACGACAAGGACGTGGATGTGGTAAAATACGTAACGCCTTATAGCACCGAACGTGATTTGGCGCATACAGGAATGGTGAACATGATGTGGTGCCTGGTCCATTCGCGGGCAGACGAATTGGTGGCATGCAAAACCGTGGCCGATTTCAATGCGCTGTTTGAACAGACCATTCGGTTGGAATATTCGTCCTATCCAGCATTCACCATGGAATATCGGTTGAGGCGCATCATCACCCCGCGCAAACTGCTCTGGATGTTCTCGCAAAAGGCCAACCTGTTCCCAGGCAAGGCGCGTCCAGGAACCGCTCGCTGGTTAGTTGATCCAACCAACCTGTGGCCGGCGCCCTTATTCAACCCGAATGTTTACACCAAAAGCATGGTGTTTTTCAACCTGCGCGAGTGTCGCGGCGCTGAACTGTGCACTATGAAACCCGTGTACCTTGTTGGCGCGTCGGGCGGACGTGACGAGACCGGCATCTGCGTGGTTGAGCGATTGGCACAGTTCGGAGACGGGGCCAAGATTCGCTGGCTCTTGTCGGCCCAACAGCTGCGCAAAATGGAGCGCGTTGTGTTCGTGCCCGACTGCTGCCCCTTCCGGGAATCCATTGACTATGACAGCGATGACTATCACGATTATTGGTGATGATGATTACGCAAATTTTAAAAAAATTGAATGCATAAAACAGTGTAGTATTTTTTATGCAATCAACACAAACTCAAGTCAATAAATGCAAGCCCTATTATTTTACGCTGGGATGATGAACCCAGGATTGGATGATGAACACGACGACAACAACAACGACAACGACAACGACAACGACAACGACAACGACAAAGCGCCATTGCCGCCATTGCCATCGGTGCCATTGCTTTCGGTTGACCACTGGAAGCACACCAAGGCATTTATCAACAATGAACGAAGGGAAACGCAGACGCAGTATTATGTCCGAATGAATGCTGACACGGCAGTGGTTGAGTTGGTGAACCTGGACTCCAAGCCGTTTGGTTCCGTCAGCGAACTGATCCTGGCCGAACTGTTCCAAATGACGCCAAGAACATCCAGTCAGCATGACGGCATATTTCAAGGCCACAAATGCGAAATCAAATGTGCCCGACACTGGGCCGGAAAAAATGACTGCCGGTGGCAGCACCTGGAACCCGATCACGACTACGAGTTTGCCATGCTGGCCCTCCTAGATTTCCACGAGTGGAAGGTGTGGTGCGTGACAAAAGCGCAACTTATGGGCGAGCTGCGCGAAAAAAAGGTGGTCACGTTCCAAGGCAAGCAAGGATGGTGGACTATTAAATCGGCTATCATGCCGCATCTCACCCCGATTCACGGACTGGAGTGCCTGCGCAAATTCGTCGGCACCATTCCCAAATAAAAAATATAAAGACATGGTGCCTCAAACTCCATGCCAATTCAATGATCATTGTACAACTGTTTTGTTTTTACATTGCATTGATGATTTTGTATTATATCACGTCCACCCCCCGAACAAAGACGTAGGTGCATTCCTCCGTTTTTTTTGGGGCGACATCTTCACTTGCGGCTTTCTGTCCCGGGCGTCGGCTGTTGGCCATCGTGAAAACCACGTCGTCCAAAAGGCGCCACCCGTGCTCGCCGTGAAT
>Ga0315284_10012201_pt1 | contig 12244 bp, 9 predicted proteins | sample YL17G09_16_MG_FD_203696 | JGI IMG/M metagenome (GOLD analysis project Ga0315284, IMG submission 203696) | Sediment microbial communities from Yellowstone Lake, YNP, Wyoming, USA - YL17G09_16 | ecosystem: Environmental > Aquatic > Freshwater > Lake > Sediment | place: USA: Wyoming | collected...
CTGATGATCTCGGTATCGCCGATCCAGACGGAGGATGCCTGCGAATCCGGGACGGGCTTCACCTGCACTGCTGTGTACGTCGTTACGAGGCGGCGGTTGATCGGGAGGCCGCGCTTCTCGATCTCGCCGATGATGACCTGCGCCCGCTTGTTCGATTCGGGGTGCGTCTGGAAGAGTCCATAGTCCCTCTGCGGCTTGCGCGCTTCGTCGGTTGCGAATCTCTCCATGAACGTCAGCATGCCGACCGGATTGTACTTCGTCGCGGCCATGTACGCCACCGCGGTCCGGTCCGCGTCGAACTCGGCATCCTGGCCGTAGGCGCTCATTCTGGCAATGCGGATAAGGGTCAAGGCATAGGCTATGTTCTCCAGACTCTCACCCTTGGCGCCTACCGCCACGCCGACGAGCACGGCCAGTGCGAGCGCCGTGTTCTCTTTCTGCTGGGCCTTGATGAGCTGCATGATGTGATGATGAGCCGCGTGCGCGATCTCGTGCGCGATCACTCCGGCCAGCTCGTCATCCGAATGCACGTACTCCAGAAGGGCCTTGTTCACATAGACGTATCCGCCGGGCAGCGCGAAAGCATTGACCTCTTTGTCGTCTATTATCTTGAACGTGTAGTCGAACTTCGCGACGGTGGACTTGCCGTAGGTCGCGGGAACTTCCTTTTCCCTGGCGATCTTGGCGATTGGATTGCCGACGGTTTCGAGCCGCTTCACGAGGGCGGGGTCGTCAATGAACTTGTACTCCTTGGCGACCTCCAGTGCGGAGGTCTTGCCCATCTGGATCTCTTCCTCGGCCTCAGTGACCGAGTAGGCCGGGACCGCGAGACATGCAAAGACGCTCAACAGCAGCAGGCACGGCACAAGTCTGCTGCCGCGAAACAGCCCGCGTATTCCGTTCCTCGTGGGAGTATCGCTCATCGGAAATCATCTTTCGTCGGGAAGGCGCATTTCAGGAAGCGTCGTTCCCCGTTCATAAAGACGTTGATCGTGGTGAAAAGTTTCCCGGAGCGGGTCATTTGGCGACCGGAACGACCTTGGCGCCGGGTCCTTTCTCGTGGATGATGAGGGCCTTGTATACCTGGAAGTCGTACTTCGGGCTGTTCGCGCGGTCATGGCACTGGCCGCAAGTAGACTGGATCACCGCGCCGTAGCCCTTCGCGGGTTTTCGGGAATGCATCACGCCGGGGCCGTGGCATACCTCGCACTGGACGCCCTTGAACTGCGGCGTGGCGTACTCCGATAGAAAGCCGCCCTTCGCCTTGAACGCCGTGGTGTGGCAGCTAATGCACTCGGGATCGGCGGTTTTCTTGTCCTTCCGCAGTGCCTCGAACGCAGTCTGGTGCTTCGTCTTCTGCCAGGAATTGTACTCGCTCAGGTGACATTCCCGGCACTTTGTTGCCGTAACGAAGGGCTGCGGGCTCCGAGGTTGGGTCGAGTCTACGGGGTTATACCGGACGTACTGCAGTCTCATGCGGGCGTAGTAGTCCTCGATCGTCTTGTCCTGCTCGGCCACGAGCTTGGTCATCTCGGGGTCGTCCTGAAGAGTCGCATCCATGGGCACGTATTCGCCGGAGTAGCCCGCGATCTTCCGATCCGCGCCAATGTCGAGCGCGAGCTTGCCGAGATATTTCCCGCTGGTTCTGGTCGTCATGAGCAGCGTGGTCCCGATCTGCTCGGGCTTCTCCTGGATCGTGCTGCTGTTGCAGTGTCCGACGATGATCACGTCAATGCCCGGGAAGTCCTGCGCCAATCGCCTAGCGCCATCCAGGTCGCCGTGACTGAGGAGTATGACGAGATCCGACCTGTCGCGGAGCCTCTTGAACTCGCGCTTCAGAACGTCGGCGGCAGGGGATATGCTCACGCCGGCTCTCTGTTGGAGTGACACGTCTACAAGGAAAGGCGCGAGAACGGATATTATGCCCACCTTCAGGCCGAGGCGGGTCTTCTTGATGACATACTGGTCTGAGCCGATGGGCTTCCGCGTCTTTTCATCGGTCAGATTCGCCGAGATCAGAGGGATGTCGCCGTAGGGTTTCCTGCTCTGGAGCTCTTTGACGTAGCGGGCTTCCATCTCGCCCATGCCGACCGCATCGTATCCCATGCCGGGCAGCGCCTTCGATGCGAAATCCGCCTTGATGCGGGCGTATTCCTCCGAGCCGCTAATGACATCCCCGGCGTCGAGAAGCAGCACGTCATCGCCCGACTGGCGGATCGTCTTGATATAGGTGGCGCGTCTTGGGACCCCTCCGAGGTCCCCGGTTCCGTGTCACCCACATGGTTTCGCCGTACCCAAATCGTCGCCGCTGAACAGTATAGTGAGCTTGTGAGGCTTGATGCCTCTCTTGGCCGCGAATGAGAGACCGCAGATCGCGGCACAGCAGAGCACCAGAGCGACAACTGCAACCAGAGGTACGACAGCCTTTCGGAGATTCGCCTGCATTTCCATCACCTGTGGTCCGAGCATTAGTGACTCTAGTATATGACATTTCCGCAAGCTGAGCAAGAGTTTTCCTGTAGAAGGTGAACCCACGGTCTGTGCCTAACGTCTATACGTAAAGACTCCGAACAGGATACATGATGGCCGCATTTGAGATCTTCAAGCGCACTTTTCCCCTCACGCTGATCGTTTTGCTTCTCGGCCTTGTGGTAAGGAGCTTCGCGCAGGACAAGCCCGAGTTCCGAGCCATGTGGATATCGGCGTACGGCGCCGGGCTGCTCACCACTAAGGAGATTGACGACAGCATCAACGCGGCTAAGCTTGCTAACCTGAACGCTCTCATCGTTCAGGTTCGGAAGACAGGTGACGCTCACTACAAGTCGGACTATGAGCCTCGCGCGGAGAACATCCCGGATCCGAAGTTCGATCCGCTCGAATACATCGTCAAAAAGGCCCATGCGAACGGCCTGGAGGTTCATGCGTGGATCAACACGTACAAGGTCTGGGCCGGCAAGACCCCGCCGAAGAGCCCGAATCACATGTTCAACAAGCACCCTGAGTGGATCAACCGCAATATCGAGGGACGGCTCGACAAGAGCGGGCAGTACGCGCTCGATCCCGGGATACCCGGAGTGCAGCAGCACCTGTTCAACGTCTACATGGATGTGCTGAAGAAGTACGACGTGGACGGTATCCACTTCGACTACGTGCGCTACTGGTCGCCCGACTTCGGATACAGCAAGATCGCGGTGGACAGGTTCAACAAGGAAAAGGGCCGGACCGGGACTCCGAAGATGGACGATCCTGAATGGTGCGATTGGCGTCGGGCACGAGTAACCGATTTGGTGCGGCAGGTATACGCCGGCGCAACGAAGCTCAAGCCGTGGGTTAAGGTCACGGGATCGGTCGTCTGCAGCCAGCCGTGTACGGCTGAGTTCAGGGACAGCCATCCGTACAACCTGCTGCTTCAGGACTGGGAGCGATGGCTCAGGGAGGGCATCATTGACGCGGTCGTGCCGATGAACTACAAGAGCGAGAGTGACCCTGCTCTGGCGAAGCAGTTCCGCGAGTGGATAGACGGCATGGTGAAATGGCGGCACGGACGGCATGCGTACAACGGGATCAGCGTTCGCGGGGTTGATGATTTCGTAACGCAGGTCAAGGAGACGAGAACGCGCGGAGCGGATGGCGTCGTGGGCTTTGATTTCGGCCCGAAGTCGAGCCGCGCCACATTCGCGGAGGGCTTGCGGCAGAGTGTCTACGAGAAGTGGGTCCCGACACCGCCGATGTCGTGGAAGCCGTCTCGCTCCTCAGCGGTAATAGAGCAACCGCTTACAGATCCGAAGCAGCTTTTCGACAAAGCCATCTACTACGCCTCGACAGGAAACGACCTGGACAAGGCAATCGAGCTGCTGAAGGCAGCGCTGGACACGGACCCGAACTACGCCGAGGCACACTTCAGGCTCGGCAGGTGCTATCTGCGGAAAGGGATGAAAGACCAAGCCGTGGCTCAGTTCAAGGAGACCCTCGAGCTGGACGGTGAGCACAGCGGCGCCATCGCTGAGCTGCAGACGTTGGCCGGCGGGACTGCGACGAAGCCTTGATAGGGCACACTCAGCAAGGGCAGGCTGAGGCGGGAATCCGGACCTCCCTCCTCTCCCCCGGAGGGAGAGGGCAGGGTGAGGGGGGAACTGTTTGATGCATTAGCGCATGGGAGGTGTTTGAGATGTACACACGTTTCGCCTTGTTCTTCAGCGTACTGATTCTCGTCATGGTCGCCACGCCGACCTTCGCGCAGGAGCGGCCCGAGTTCCGAGCCATGTGGATCTCGGCATACGGTCCCGGCCTGCTCACCACTAAGGAGATTGACGACAGCATCAACGCGGCTAAGCTCGCCAATCTGAACGCTCTCATCGTTCAGGTTCGGAAGACCGGCGATGCTCACTACAATTCGGACTATGAGCCGCGTGCGGAGAACATCCCGGATCCGAACTTCGATCCACTCGACTACATCATCAGAAAGGCGCACGCGAACGGCCTGGAGGTTCACGCCTGGATCAACACCTACAAGGTCTGGGCGGGCAGCACCCCGCCGAAGAGTCCGGATCATGTCTTCAACAAGCACCCTGAGTGGATCAACAGGAACATCTACGGCCAGCTCGACAAGAGCGGCCAGTACGCGCTCGACCCGGGAATCCTCGAAGTCCAGCAGCACCTGTTCAACGTCTACATGGACGTCGTCAGGAAGTACGATGTGGACGGTATCCACTTCGACTACGTGCGCTACTGGTCGCCCGATTTCGGATACAGCAAGATCGCGGTGGACAGGTTTAACAAAGAGACAGGTCGAACCGGCATTCCGCCGATGGATGATCCCGAGTGGTGCGACTGGCGTCGAGCACGGGTAACGGATCTGGTAAGGCAGATCTACGAGGGTACCATGAATCTCAAGCCGTGGGTGAAGGTCACCGGATCGGTTGTCGCCAGTCAGCCGTGCTCGGCTGAGTTCAAGGACAGCCATCCGTACAACCTGCTGCTGCAGGATTGGGAGCGGTGGTGCAGGGACGGCATCATTGATGCGGTAGTGCCCATGAACTACAAGACTGAGAGCGACCCGGCCCAGGCCCAGGAGTTCCGTGACTGGATTGACGGCATGGTGAGGTGGAAGCACGGACGCCATGGATACAACGGGATCAGCGTTCGAGGGATTGACGATTACGTAACGCAGGTCACGGAGACCAGGATGCGCGGCGGTGACGGCGAGGTGGGATTCGACTTCGGCCCGAGAGGCAGCCGGGACATGTTCGCCCTCGGCCTGCGACAGAATCTGTACCCCAGATGGGCGCCCACCCCGGAAATGCCATGGAAGGCGCCCAGTCCCATTCGCATCGCCCGGGGATCGAATGAAGGCAAAGCGCTGTCCGGCAAGGCGGTTTACTACTTCCTGGTGGGGCTCTCGTCTTCACCGAGCGCGGATGTCAACCGGACTATGATGAGTCTGCGGTATCTGGGCCGTCGCGGCTCGCGAGGACGCGGGGGCGGCTTCGGCGGCGGAGGAGGCTTTGGCGGCGGCGGCTTCGGCGGAGGTCGTCCCTAGCAGCCAACGGATAAACTGCGTTCGACGAACGGAGTTATCCGTTGGCTGCCGACAAGACGCACGAGTTCCGCGTGTTCTGCATTGGCCACCGGTTGATTTCGACTTTATCCGGCGGCTGCTAGGTCAGACATCCTGGACAACCGACAAGACCGAGCATAATGAGAAGCCGCCCCTGATTCAGGAGGCGGCTTCTCCGCATCTGAGCATTGTTCGACGTGCTATTCGGTCACTGGGGCCGGCTGCGTCCCCGCGATGGGTATCGTCGCCAGCGACGGGTCCGCCTGCCCGATCACCACGAGCGAGAACGCCCTCAGGAACACGACCGCAGGCTGGAGCAGGCAGCTCACCGTGTAGGCGTAGGTCAGCATTACGGCGAGGGCATAGGTCGAAATGACGGCGATCACCGGCGCGTTGAGTGTGAGGTGGAGGGCCTTTCCGATCAGATAGCCGACGAGCGCTATTCCTCCGAATGGGATCGCGAAGATGAGCATCGTGATCAGCGCGACGATCACCGACGCGATGCCGATCCCGATTCCGAAGGCGATGAGAAGCAGCATGTAGAGTATCACCTGGCCGACGTTCGCACTGAGAGTGGGGAGCACGATGCGCCAGCCCTGAAGTATCCCTACTCCCCTCACGTACATTGCCGCGGAGACGAAGTCGCGTACGACCATTTCTACGACGCAGGCGAGCAGGATCATCGCGATTCCGACAAAGACCGCCCATATCACCGCAGCGACCTGAGCCGCCGTCCCTATATCTCGGGCTATCACGAAGACGGTCAGCAGGGGTGCGCCTACCAGCACACCCAGGAGCAGAAGGAAGATGAACCCATACACCAGATTCCACAGGAAGAGCGATGTGCCGAGCCCCCTGAGTCTGTGAAACGGCTCACGTATCGCGCCGGAGTTGCGCGCGACGTCGTTGAGGTAGACGAAGTGGAATACAGAGATCAGCCACATGACGACGATGCCCAGCGCGACCAGGAAGAGTATGCCGATCACCAGAATCGGCCAGTAGTGCTCGATCCAATGCTCGAATCCCGGCAACGGATTTCCAGTTCCGCCTCCATGATCGTAGTCGCCCGGGAATCGGAAGCTGCCGTTTCCGTTTCCGCCACCCGCGAGCATCGTGATGAAGCCGAGCGCCAGCCACTTCCGCATCTGGAACGGCTTGAACAGCACCTTGGCCATGTGCCGGAAAGCGGGCGCTATCGCACTGCCGACGTCCATTCTGGGCATGACAGTCTCCTACCTTGAAATCGTGTGGTCCCCGTATGGTTTGACAACTCAATTCGCCGAAAAGTTGAGGGAATCCTTTGGCTTCGGATTCGCGATCCCGGATACACGTATTATACCCGGCGCTGAAACGATTCCTCAGATTCCGGCGTACCACAAATCGGGCGATGGATTTGAAGGCGGCTCGACATGAGAAAACGGTTGACAAGCGGGCATCAACCGCCTAAACTGGAAACCATCGTATGAGCAGGTCGAAGATGAGCAACCCAGGCAAGTATATGAAACCAACGGAACGCAGAATAGACAAGCGGGCCATCGCGCTCGGCGTGCTGGGCTTTCTCGTGCTGGCGACCGGCTTTTCCTTGCTCGGTTTCTGGTGCTTGGGCCCGAAGATCTGGGCTTATCTCAACGCGCCGAAGCAGACCGACCAGACAGCCCGGATGCCGACCCAAACTCCGGATAATGAGCTTCGAACGGATGATTCGACAGACTCAAGTCAAGCCGCGCAGGATCAGTCCTCCCTCGACGTGCAGATCACCGAGGAAGGAGACAGCTCCTCCACGGATAACACCGCCTCCGATGAAGGCGTGAAACAGGACGGAAACAGCCTTACGGTAACGCTGGAGCCGAACGACCACACGAAGAGTTCGAGCACTCAAGACAAGACGACTTCCGCTTCGGAGGCCGACAGGACGAAGAGCCACCAGACCGCCGCGAAGACGGATACGAGATCGTCCATGACGAGTGGAGATCGGCAGCAGAGCACCGCTGCATCCTCGGCGGGCCGCATCTATCGCGTTCAGGCCGGAACATTCGCCAACAGGGCAAATGCTGAGAGCCTCATCGCCGATCTCAAAGGGCGAGGCTATACCGCTCAGATCAAAGAGGTCCAGCGAGAAGTCGGGACGCTGTACCGGGTCGAGTTCGGCACGTACAAGACCCGCGAAGGCGCGCAAGACCTCGCCGACGATCTCTCGAAAGCCGGCTACTCCGCCACGATCTCCACCGAGCGCAAGGAATAGCTCCCGCGGTCACGTCTGAATCGGTGCGATATACACCACTCCGTCAATCACGTATACTATGTACTTCCCGTCCGGCGACCATGACGGGTACTCGCACATGCCGTCGGTAGTGAGCTGCGTCATCTGCGTGCCGTCTGCGCATGCGAACCACAGCGTGGACGAAAGCATGTTGTGCCCGTCGTCGGTCGTGCGCTGGAAGATGAGGAACCTCCCGTCGGGTGACCAGGTCGGATTGCAGCCGTTTCCGAGAGTGACCGGCGCTCCGCCGTTCTGATTCGCGACGTAGAGATCACCGCTCAAGCCGCTCACTGCATAATCCTCGCCGTTGGGCGATTCGACCGGGTTGAAGTAGCCATCTTCATCCGCTACGTTGATCAGCTTCTTCTTCTTGCCGTTCTCATCTACCAGCCAGATCTGGTTGTCGGGGTCTGTGTAGATTCCCTTCTCGGCCTTGTCCTTGGTTGCCTGCGCCGCGAGCACCGAACCATAGCCCGTGAAAGTCGCGCCGGTGATATGGCTGAGCGCGAACGACGCAGTTATGCCGGCGATCCTGGATAGAAGCCCTCTGCCCTGTGACAGACTGTGAACCGATTTCACTTTTCCGTCCTTGTCAAGGGTCACCAACTCGTCGCCGGATCGGTATGTCACACCGTCCTTGTCCCACTTCGGAGGGAACATGTCGTTTTCATACGGAGACACCTGCTTCGACTCGCCGTCTTTACCGGCTATGTTCATTGCCATGCCCATGCCGTTCTCTCTCCGAGTTCGATAGGCCAGTCCCTGACCGTCCGGGCTCCAACTGAACCGCCAGCCGGAGAGCGGCGCGTTCGAAATCGTCATGGCATTGCCGGACAGGTCGCTGTAGAACAGACCCTGGAACTTCGGCCCGGCGAGCGCCAGTCCCTGACCGTCAGGGCTCCATATCGGACAAGTGTAGTTTCCCTTAATCGGCAGCGCGGTGCCTTTGCCCATCTCTACCGCCGGCGCCGGCGCGAGGGTCGCGATCATCATTAGGATACAGCCGAGTGTGAGCATCAGTGGCAATGTGCATCTGGAGTTCATTCGCCAACCTCCTCCATGGATTCCGGTATTTGGGGGTTGAATTTCGAGACCATCTCGTACTTCACGTACAAGTCGTGCTTCGGTCGCTCGGTCAATAGGTCCGGCGCAGGAGGCGCGCCTGAGTTCTTGTCATCTTTCGGCGGCGCTGCCTGCGTCTCCCGCGGTTTGGTCTCCGTCTTGGCCGCTGTGTCGGTGGATGGCGCTCCCTCTATATCCGCCGACAGCTCCATCGAGCCGTAAGTCTGTATGAGCTTGCCCTCACCATACGCGAAGTAGGTCCAGAACTCGCCTTTCTCCTGTCCCTTGAGCGTGATCGGCGTCTGCTCCGTGGCTGCAGGCGAGGACTTATCATCTCCGCCCGGTACCGGTTTCTCGGAAGCCGCAACCGGTTCGGGTTCCAGAGTCACTTTCAATGTGAACGGGGTCTCGTACGTGGTCTGTATCTTCACGCAGTCCCATTTCTGGATGTGTTCGAACTCCACCAGCTTCGAGACGGTCTTTACGTTGACCGGCTCCTGATCCGGGACCTTCACGGTATACTTGTCTTCCCACTGGTCCCCGAGTCGAAGACCCTTGTGCGGGAAACCCAGGGATTTCATCTGACCGAGTATGTCGCCCAGAACCTTGCTCTGCGGGAGCCCCGGGCTCACCGGGAAATCCTCCAGACCCTTCATGCTCCGGACTGCCCCGTATTTGTCCATCTCGAGATCCACGGGAGGAATGGTGAGACAGATATCGCCGAACTCCGGAAGGTTCATCGTGCCGGAGATCATGTCCCATTCCATCTTCCACACGCCGTCGGATTCGACGAATGACTTCGCGTGCTGGATGAACGTCAGTGTGGTGTAGGAGAGCAGCTTAGCTTGCTCGTCTTGGCCGGGCAGCTTCACGAGGCCGTCGCCTGTCACCGTTATATCGTACCTGCGCAGCTCTCCGAGTTCGAACTTGTACTGAAGGTTCACGACCTCAGGCGGATTCGTGACCTTGTTGCCTTCATCTATGAGCAGCTCGACTCGCTGTGCCGAGACGGGCGACAAGACTGCTGCAACCAGACACAAGACGCATACCAAGCGTAGAAAGATTTTCATGAAATACCCCTCGTTTCACTAGTGTTCAGCGGGGAGGCCGCTCAGGACCTGGCGACCGCTGAAGAACCACGGGCGACGTTTTTTCGGGGGCGGACTGCTCCACCCCCGATCGTTGAAGCAATGCAGCCTACTACTGCTTGACCCACTTGATGGCGTCGGCCATGACGTTGTAGCCTAGAGTCGTCCAGCAGGAGAGCTTCGTGGGGTACCCGGTACCGGTTCCGAAGTTGTAGGTGCCGAGTAGATTCCACTTGCCACCATTGATCTGTTGGTTGACGTAGGTGGTCGCCGATCCGCCGCTGTACGTGACGGTGTACGGAGCACTGGCGGACCTATTGGTGCCCGCGGGCCACCATGCGTATACGGACCAGTTTCCGGTGGCCGTAATGTTCGGCGTCCACACAGCCTGATCGCTCACGGCTGCCGTGCTCCGATAGCGATAGTCGGTGCCGTACTTGTCAGTGGATGAGGTGCCCGTACTCCAGTTGGCTGAGGCGTAGAACGACCCGGAGCTGTTGTCAATGATGATGCTCGTCGTCGTCGGGTCGTGCGGCGCGATGCCGTAATGGCTCTGCGTGCCGTGCAGGTACGCGCGAGCGGCTTCCTGCCTGTACGTAGCGTTGCCCAGCTTGGCTGCATCAGCTGCGTTGTCAATGAACGCTACCTCGCACAGGATCGAGGGCATGTTCGTGTTCACCAGCACGTAAAAGCTGGCGGTCTTCAGGCCTCTGTTGTAAGTGGCCATGTGGGCGACCATCTCAGGGTTGATCTTGTTCCTGAGGTCGAAGGAGTTCGCGCTGCCGCTTCCATAGCAGAACGTCTCAGTGCCATGGGCCGTTCCATCGAACGCGTTGCAGTGCGTGCACTCGAACCTGTTCGCCCCGGCGTTGTTCGCGATGTCGCAGCGTCCCTGAAGCGTGACGTATACGTCAGTCGTTCGAGTCATCACGATCGTTGCTGCGTCGGCCTGCATCAGGGTTCTGGCCCTCAGGCCGATGTCGAGGTTGATATTGTCCTCGTACAAGCCGTTGCCCACGGCGCCCGGATCAGAGCCACCGTGCCCCGGGTCAATGCAGATCTTCACCCCGGTCAGATGAGCGGAGGCGGCGACCGCCGCCAGGCACATCGCCAATACCAATAACGCAACTAGTACTTTCTTCATCTTTGAATTGCCTCCTTACAGGTATTTTCATTTCCAAGCGGACCACACTCTCGCGCATACGTTGTAGAGTGGGAAGATGGGGCGGATTGCTCCGCCCCCGATAGTGACTCAATGCCGGTATCAGAGCTTCACGAACTTGATGGCATCCGCCATCACGTTCAGCGAAACCTCACCGGTGCCGTTGCCCAGCTTCACGTATCCGCCGGTGCCCGCGGCAAACGGCTTATTGCCTACGAGGAGGTTCCATGTGCCGCCGCCAGCCTTCTGGTTCACCGCGACGGTCTGCGAGCCGCCGTTCCAGTAGGTCGTGAACGGTGCTATCGCGGATCTGTTGGACCCCTGCGGATACCAGACGTAGACGTTATAGTTGCCTGCGACGGCGATATTGGGTGTCCAGGTTGCCGTCTTGGTCTCGGTGGTAGCCGTAGTGCAGTACCGGTAGTCGGCGCCGTACTTGTCCGTGGATGAAGTGCCGGTGGACCAGCTTCCGACGAACGTTGCGGACGGGTTGTCAATGATGATGTCGGTCGCGGGATCATGCGGCGCGATGCCGTAGTGGCTCTGCGTGCCGTGCAGATAGGCCCGAGCGGCTTCCTGCCTGTAGGCCGGGTTGGCCAGCTTGGCGGCGTCGGCTGCGTTGTCTATGAACGCGACTTCGCAAAGGATGGCCGCCATGTTGGTATACGCCAGCACGTAGAACGTGTTCGTCTTGAGTCCCCTGTTGTAGGTGCCCATGTGAGCGACCATTTCAGGGTTGACCTTATTCCTGAGGTCGTAGCCCGTGGCCGTTTCGTTCGGATGGCAGAAGGTCTCGGTGCCATTGACCGTTCCATTGAACGCGTTGCAGTGGGTGCACTCGAACCTGTTCGCGCCGGCGTTGTTCGCGATGTCGCAACGTCCCTGAAGCGTGACGTATACGTCGGTCGTTCGAGTCATCACGACTGTGGCCGCGTCCAACTGCATCAGGTCCCTGGCCCTCAGGCCGATGTCGAGGTTGATAGTCTTTTCGTACAGACCCTGTCCCACGGCGCCGGGATCAGATCCGCCATGCCCCGGGTCTATGCAGATCTTCTGCCCGGTCAGGTGAGCCATTGCCGCGACGGCCGCGAGGCTCATTGCCACCACCAATAACA
>Ga0315284_10012202_pt1 | contig 12244 bp, 24 predicted proteins | sample YL17G09_16_MG_FD_203696 | JGI IMG/M metagenome (GOLD analysis project Ga0315284, IMG submission 203696) | Sediment microbial communities from Yellowstone Lake, YNP, Wyoming, USA - YL17G09_16 | ecosystem: Environmental > Aquatic > Freshwater > Lake > Sediment | place: USA: Wyoming | collected...
GCTTTTAGATCTGGGATGTCTTTAATCAAGTGAGCGAACTGAGCAATCGATCGTGGGTTAGTACGCTGACTATTCTCACCATTACATAGTTCAGGATAAGCAAGAACAAATGATGTAACACGATCATCAATGTTAGATCCTTTTGCCCAACGAGCCCAATCTACTTTATCAAACTTCATTGTAAAGTGAAGCATACGAGTAAGAATTGCTTTATCAATTTCGTTAACCATGTACTCTGTACCATCATCACCTGAAGGAGGGTTACCAGTCAACATGATGTGACAGTTGTCAGGAAGATCATGAATGTTAGATTTATAGTCTTGAAGGATCTGCATGATCCCTTTTAGGATGCTTGGTTGTGCACGATTGAAGTCATCAATAAGAAGAATTACTGGGTTACCGTCTTTAGTAAGCTCATCAGTAGGCCACCATACTGGCCTAGCATAAGTAGTAATAGGGTTGCCTTGGTAATCCACTGAGGTCACCGGAAGGCCCGTTAAGTCGCCAGTCTCCTCGATTTGCGCAAGGGCCACGTGAGTGACGTGAGGATAGACTCGTTTACCGTCTAGTTCAACACCAACCTTACTTAGTTGCTTGATTAGAGATGTCTTTGCAATACCTGCAGCTCCCCAGAGACATGCAACAACCTTATCTTCCTTACGACCATCTCTTACAGCTCGTAGGTTACATTTCATAATATGTTGAAGATAATCAGCAATTGCTGAAGGCGATGCGGTTACACCGCGCTCATTAATCACGTCCGACATTGTTACTTTCTCTGTCATTCCAAACTCCTAAAATAAGTTAGTAAGTAATTATATATTATACTTTGTTGTTTTTCAACTCTTTATTTTCATACTCTAAGGGTTTTTAACATATTACTTTGAAAGAACCTTAGCCTACTTTGATTAGGACATCTGCGTCTAGAATGTCTGTATCATGATCCTTTAAGAGTGAATCGTTTTTGCATTCCGAGAATTCAACCCAAGCCTCATTACCATCAGACTGAACCCTTTGACCAAGAACAACAATCTTCTTGTAGGTGCTATAGAATTGATGGTAGGGATTTTTACTTGGGTCGATGATTACTTGATGTCCGACAAGACTACCCTGATTCTCCTTAGCGGCGAGCCCGGCGTGACTAATCCCTACCTTGTAACCTAGATAACTGACTAGTAACATCAATATAAAACTTTTCATTTTTTGCCTTTCATTTTTTTAATTTCTTCCGCTTTTTTGCTTCTTAATACATAGTCTCTCTTCCCCTTATCTAGGACAAGGAAGCTATCTCTTATTCTTATATATAAGAATATTAAGTTTTTATCCTAACCAATCTAGGACATTCAAGTACAAGTATGTACTTGTTTTTTGCTAGAGGCAGCTCCGTTGATGGAGGCAAAAAGATATAGATACTACTATGTAATGCTGCTTGCGTGTGCAGCTACCGCCAGTTAGTGAGTGATCATATCCGATACTAGAAAACGTAGAGTCGTTCGAACCTGACTCCTCATCACACACCAAATACCTTTAAGTGTTGTAGCACCACCTAAAGTAGCAGAGGTCCGTCGGAGCATTGACTAGTTGACGAACGTACCTGGAACTTGTTCCCCGCTGAGAGTATAGCTCAGACACTTCTATTTGTTATTTCTCTTTAAAGTCAGTTGATACTTTATTTATAATTACGAAGTCTTTTGTACAGGACAACAAGAAGAACTAGGCTTCCTCCCGGAACAATAAGAAGAGTAATTATAAATGGTAGATGTTTTTTATTTATCTTAAGGTAATCATTATAAAATTTATGCATGTTCATTTAATAAACCCACCAAAGAGTGCGCAAAGTATCTAACATTGTCTAGGTCTGGATCAGTAAGCATAAGACTTAACTCTTGTTTGTCATGTTCCATGTCAATATGATAGCAACTAAAATGAAGGAACTCGTGAGCTGTAATGGATCGCGGTCTATCGATCTGACCTGAAGTAATTTTAAAGTAAGAGAACCCTTCTATCAATTTAAGAAGAGCATCTTTATTATATGGTTTTTGTTCTGTGCTTGGCAACATATCTCTCGGGTCGTCATAAACTAAAAGTGTTATCTCTTCTTTCTTTCCGGCTCGATTCCTAATAAGCGAATCCAAATAATCGATGTCTAGGTCCTCAATACGACTGAGGCTATCATCTTTTTCAAATGCTTGCTCTCTAATTTCATCAACGCCACCATAAGAAGCAATAGCCATAGGACCCAAGAAAGATACACGAAGTATTTTCATAACTTCCTCCAGTCATACTTGGCAGCACTAGTTCTAACTATTTCATCAGAGTCTGTAAGTAGGTGTGCAGGAGTAAGATTATTAAGCTCCATGTATTTAATAAGCTGCTGTTTGGTTAAGCTGGAAAGAAGTACTCCATTCATATACCAGTGTATAGGCCAGAGATCCCCTTCTAGAGGATCAGTGTATTCAATTGCTGGACCATCCTCTCTGTGAAGCTTACCAGCCACGTACCAGTATCTATGTCCATCTAAGTATTCAACCGCTGGGCCATCTTCTCGGTGAAGCTTACCAGATATATACCAGTGCTTGGATTCATCAGAGTGCACAATTGCTGGTCCATCTTTACGATGCTTAATGCCGTTTAGATACCAAGCCCTAGCTCCGTTGGCATACTCAACCGCTGGTCCATCCTCTCGGTGAAGAACCTTAGGGCGCGTGTGCTCACTAGAGGTAGTGCCATCACTAAAATAGTATTTATCCAAAACCATTTTTCCTACCTAGTGTTTTCTAAAAACTTTCCAAGCCAGCCATGCAATTGCTTTGCTTCTTCTTGCGAGAGCCCTATGTGATGGTGCTCAGCGTTCTCAGGCCAAGAGAAATCACTGTCGGCATCTTTAACAGAGAAGTGTATTGCAACTTCCCAATCTTTAGGATTGTTGGGATCAGTCTTGCAATCCATATTGACAGACAAGTGGCAATCCTCATTGTCTTGAATAGTTTTTCGTACGGGAGAAGATTTATAAACATTTGTCATTTAAACTTCTCCAAGTTTGTGTAAACATTTTCGGTAGGGCGAAGTAATTTGATAAGTGTTACTTCTGATTCTTTCTGACGAAGTGTTTGAAACAAATAGCCTACCATCCAATCTGGTCGTTTCTGAATCTCGAAAGCTATTTGCTTTAGTAGATCCTTATCATTAAGGTCCGCAGCCCTTAGATTTAAGTTCTGCACTTCTAATTCAGCTTTCTGCTTTAGAACACCTACCTGATGTTTAAGTGTCCCGTAAATCTCTTCAGCCTCTTCCCTAAGCTCTTCAGGAATAGAAGCTAAATACTCTTCAGCCTTTCTTTCAAGAAATGCTTCCCAAAAAGCAAGAGGAGACATGTGAGATTTAATCTTTGCAATACGAAGATAGTCAGCACCCTTGACTTTAACTCTCAGGCCGTTTTCAAACCTAAGAACCCAGCCCTCTTCTTGAAAAGGAATAGTCTTGGCCATCTCCACCAATTCGTCGAGAGTATGATTGTATACTTTAGGTAAAGTAAAACCACACTGCTGAGCAATCAATTCTACTTGATCCCAAGGAAGTTCACTCTCAGTTCGATAATCAAAAACTGCAAGTAGTGTAAGCTCTTCTTTACTTCCATAATTAACAACAATCTTATTTTCTGGATAGATGATTTCAAATAGCAAAGTTACGTCTGGAGATAAGGACGTAAGGTCATATCTCTTTAGCATCTCAGTTGCTTTCTTGGCTTGATCGGAATAGAAGCTTCCTCGTGTTGCAATACGAAATTCTCCATTGTGCCGGTAGAGGCAACCAAGACTTCCGTCCACTTTCTCAAAAGCCTTAAAGCCAAGATGAAGAGGAAGACTTTCTAATCGAGTTGATTCGTGCTCATTTAGATTGAAGAACTTGGACATGCTCAACCCAACAAGATGCCCGTTACTCTTGTTGTATATGGTTCCCCGACTACTGAGAGTTATATCATCCCATTCCCGAGAGAAGGTAACAGAGTCAGTATAATTATATAGAACTAGATCTTCGTACTCGCTCTTGGAAAGCTTTCCTTGCTTTACATACTCTTCTCTTTTAATTAGAGGGTTCCAAGCAGTAGTCTCGTAATAGGTTTCGGTTTCAAACTCTTTTACTTGATCTTCTCCTTCTGTATCTATAACCATGATACGCAATCCAGTTCCATATACCGCACCTTTGTCTAAGGAGTAGATATTAGGAGCTACATTACACTCTTCATGAATTGCATGTCCAAAAAGAATCTTATACTTCTTTAGATCATCACACAACTCATGTTGGTACCATCGAGGTACACTAGGGTCATCCATTTTCTTAGAACCATAGTTACGAATATAGATACATGTGTCGCAATACTGCTTCTCTAAAGGTCTAGTGGGATCTAGTCCTGCATGCACTACCACATAATCTTTAGGAAGCTTAATGATGTAGGGTAGAGTTTGAATCCAATTGTAAAGATCCTTCTTCTCATCTTCAGTATAGTGAGATGTTTGAGCTATAGTCTTTTCTATACCTCCACTCATGCTTACTTTGTTTCCTAAAAGGACACGAGAAAATTTATCTTCGTGGTTTCCAATCACTGAGTAGTTCTTTTGGGCGTGTTGTAGGACCTCATTAATGTTTGGTCCTCTATCAACCATATCGCCAACATAGACTACATGATCAGGCTTAATCTCATCAAGTGCATCTTTTAATTCTTTCCACACACCATGAGGGTCTCCAATTACAGCAATCTTTCCTTTGAGATGAGTAAGATCTTGCACCGGAGCATAATATTTAGTTTCTAATTCAACAATGACGTCAGCCTCACTTTGAATTGGCGTCTCCAAAGATCCTGCATAAGAGTTGACAATAGATCTAACATTATCTTTGTTTGATATAGTAGGATGATCTTTGCGAGAGAGAATCCTTCTTTCACAAAGAGCTTTATCTACTTTTAGCCAAATAATCTTAGTGGTGTAGTTATTTTCTTTGCCCATGGAGAGAAAGTATTCGCGCTGTTCACGCAAATGATTTTGTCTGTCAACAATGATATTTTCATTTCGGGAAAGTGCTTCCGTAAAAACCTTCTTGTGTGCATTTTTGCCTTGCTCGTCTTGAGAGACGCGAGTGTAGGAAGGGTACTTCTCTTTGCAAAGAGTTGACTTTCCGCTTCCAACATTCCCAACAAGAAGAATTAGTTCAGGCATCTATTTTCCCTTCTTCATTTCCTCAGCCATGTAGCGAATCTTTTTATCATCGTCAAGCAATCCCAAAGAAACACTATCAATAAACCTAAGAGCAAAACGTCTGATGGGCTCGCGATCATGATTTAAAAATCGCTCTAGACAGTTGTTTGGAGCTTCTTCACCCCACAAAATTCCCAACTGATTGTATAAAGTGATACCCGAGCGATCAACAAATTCAAGTCCTATGTTGCCTTCAGCGGCACCTAAAAGATACGGGAAGTCTGAGGCCCGTGAAAACTTAATAAAACTACAAAGAGAAACATTTGATGCGCGAGGCGGACTAAAAAAAGGTACCCGAGCCACATCTCCCAATTGAACCTGAAGATAGTCTCTAAGGACCTCTTGTGCTATTTCTTTTTGTTCTAAGATATTGAATTGAGTAGAAGTCTTTCTTAATCTTTTTTCTTTGGCAGACTTACTTCTTTTAATTTTTTTATCGTAAAGCGATCTTATCTTAGCAATCTTTTCATCAATAAGCTTTTCTGAGTACTTGCTTATAAACTCTTCTTTAAACTTTTCAAAAACATATTCATTGCGATGTGCATGAGTAAGATATCCCCAGTTGAGATAGGGAGCGGCCTCTTCTTTGTTTTTACAAATTGGATCCGAGACTTCTTGAAATACCAAATAACTTTCTTCGTAGAAGCATCCCCACTCAAAAGTGTTGTAGTCATTTGGACATTTAAATTCATAGAGCATTTATTTATCACTCTGCCTAGTCATACTAGACCTCTTTGTCTTCCGTATTTTTTACAACAGAAAGAGTTGGAGTCTTTGCTGAATTAGGAGTTGTAATTGTCTTTGGAGTTGAGGGAGGCAGCTTGTATCCATAAAGTGCAGCCACTGCAACCTCAAGAGCAATAGAGATGGCATCCAGCTGCCTAATTTTTTTAGATTGTTCTGCAAATTTTTCATCAATCATTTTGCTTGATTGAACAATCTTATTTCTAAGATCAATATGAGCAAGAGCAACAATAAACAATAGACTAACAAGAACGATGTTGAAGAAGATCAAAACTAGTAATAAATTGTCTTGCGGTGTCATAGAATTTTCCTAAAAAGAAAGTCGGGATGATATTCTCATACCCGACTACATTGTGTTAGTTGGAAATTAGCCGAGGTTTTTCCAACTTGCGCGCTTGCCATCATTCATAACTCGGTTGTACATACGGCCCAAAAGACTCAACTGACCACGTGTAACAAAACCAGTCTCATTGCCAAACTGTGCAACTGAAACTACAAAACGGTAGTCAGAAGCACTACCATTCCGGTTGCGACCAGTATTATCTAGCAATTCAACGATTACTGCTTTTGCACGTGTGCCAGCCTTATAGGCGACTGCTCCAACTGGGGTCTTCTTCTTTGACATACTCTCTCCTCTGTTAAACTATGATTGTTAAAAATCTCTTACACTTAGGATAGTACCATGTTTGAAATTTAAGTCAACTAGCTTTTCCATAAACTTTTTGAGAACCCCAAACATAGTTTTGAGAAGAGATCTTAAAGTCTACAACTAGGTCTTTCATAAACTGACCATAAGTCTCAAACTCATTCATAAGCAAAGCAATCTCGCACTCCGCACTTGCAAGAGTCTCAAAACTCTTTGAAGCTGACGACCACTTATCCTGCGCAATATAAGTTGCGCGGACCTGCCAAGGATGATTGGTACGGATAGATACTGAGTACATACATTCTCCTAAAATGATTTAAGCACTTGTTCAAAATTTTCAATACGTTCTTTAATATCTTTCTTAAGATCTTTAGGATATCTCTCCTTGAACGAGAGATATATTTCCTCCATAGAATTATATTGTTTTATTCCTCTTAGAGAGGTTGCTCCATCCTCAAGATTAGATTCCTCTAATTTAAATTCAGTCTTCAAAGAAAGCCTCCGTATTTAATTTTGACAAGTCAAAAGTATGAAGATTAACAAAAATGCGTTTGTCAATATGTTTGACAATTGCTTTATCAAAAGCGGTAGTATCATTACAAGGCTTTTTATAATCTAAAGCCTCTTCCATTGTGTCTACTGAAGAATAGAAATCTAAAGAGCCATCTTCAAGATAAGGCCTGTACTTAAGAAATTTAAAGATAAGAGCACTAGGAGATCTCTTAACAAGACTTGCGATCTTAGGAATAGACTGATGTGAAGTTATCCTATTCATAATAAATAATATCTCATCTAAGGAATAGGGATTCTCAGTTCTATAGAACTTTCTCTTTTGCTCTTTTTGTTGCTCCCAACTACTTCTCATATAGCTCCTTTTAAAAACATACTCGCTCTCTTTCTAACCAACTCATCGTCGTCAGTAAGTAAGTGAGCAATGGTAAGATTATTAAGCTCCATATATTTAATAAGAAGCTCTTTAGTTAAAGTAGAAGTACTAAGCCTTTCACCATTCACCCACCAATCCCAATACCCAGCGGCATACTCAATTGCTGGACCATCTTCTCGGTGACGCCTACCATTTAGCCACCATTCCTTATGTCCGTCATCGTATTCAACTGCTGGGCCATCTTCTCTATGAAGAGTCTTAATATTTCCTAGGTATAAATTGGAAGTAGTTCCATCTCTATAGTAGTACATGTCTTTCATACTACCTCCTTCCAATCATACTTAGCGGCACTAGTTCTAACCATCTCATCAGAATCTGTAAGTAGATGAACTATAGAAAGATTATAAGTTTCCATGTACTTAGTGAGTTGCTCTTTAGTTAAGGTAACTAAAGACTTACCATTTAAATACCAAGAACACCAAAAGCTACTTCTTTCGGCATCCTCAATTGCGGGACCATCTTCTCTGTGAAGTCTACCATTTACATACCAAGCTCTATACCCGTCAGCAAATTCAATTGCGGGTCCATCTTCTCGGTGAAGCTTAAAGACATCACCAAGCTTATCGGAAATACTTCCGTCTTTATAATAGAACTTATCTTTCATAAAATCTTTCTAGCGCGCCCTATTTAATCTTATCTTTTAAAAGATTTTCCTTTAGTGCGAAGCCTGAAGCACATCGATGTCCTCCTCCTGGAGGAAATGATTCAGCAATCTTAGATACATCTTCTTTTGAATCAAGAGACCTCAAAGAAAACCTAACTTCAGTATCACTAGCTTGATACCAAACAACTCCAAAGTCATTCTCTTCAGCAAGCCGAGTCCCTAGTTCAGATTGAAGCACAGGAGAATTTATAGCCTTAACTTTCATTCCATTAATTTCAATCTCATGAGTTCTTTTAAGAAGTGATTCGATTAGTTTGTTTTTGTACCTTAGGATAGCTTCACCTTCAGTAACCACTCGGTCCCAATGACCAGGCTGGCATTTCCAAACCAAATCATCCCATGTCTCAAAAGTTCTTGGATAGCTATCTATTGCTGCAAGAATCTCTGCAGCATATTGAGGATGTTCAGATTCAGGTCTAGTGAATAGATATCCTAAATCTCTATACTGAATACAAGTTATCAAATGCGGAGGCTTATCATGAGGATTAAAATATTCCCACGAAAGCATTGCTCCCGACTTATTCATATCAAAATGGCAGAACTCTAAATCTCCACATTGCTTTTGCATTGTCACATGGTGATCTAGAACGACAAGGCTTCTAGCCTTAGATTTCATTTTTAGGAGAACATCTCTAGGATAGCAGAAGTCTGTAATAACAACGTCACGGTCTGTAACGTCAGGCGGTGTATTTTCTGGTCCATATGTTGTAAAGAAAACTTCAACATCAGGATGCCTATGATACGCAGCCCAAGCTGCCGCGGCTCCGTCAGGACAATGAGCGTGAGAGATAAGTAGAAGAGGCATCTGTTATTTTCTCCTTTTCAATTTTTAAGATGTTTTTATTCACAAAAGGAATGCTCCCTGGCTCGACACCAGGAAGCATGGGTGAAAGGATTGTCGTACGCAGATCAGCGGCGAGAAACAAACGTGCAAAGCGATGGGCATACATCTTACACAATTGTATAACTCTGCATTATCTCTACTAAAATCAATACAGTAGTTCATTTTCTGCACTGGCAAGGCCATGAGGAATGCTTTCGCCTGTGAAGAGATTTCTTACCAATCGATCCCAGTTTCGTTTATAAAATATCTCACTAGACATCATTGGAGACATTATTGTAGGAGGACTTTGTGGTGAATGCTCCATTCTTAATACACAATGTCCAAGTTCATGATATACAACTGCTCTTAGCTGAATAGGACTTGTTTTAAGAGAATCTGAAATAAGAATCGTTGTGTACATTAAATCTTCTTCGTCACCATAAGAAGAACAAATACCAACACTTCTATCATTTCTGGCGGACTCGGTTTCTCCAAACTTCACGTATCGAAGCTTAGAAACCAGATCTGTATTGACTCCGTAAAGATCTGCATCCTTCATAAAAGCATCAAAGTAGTTTCTCAAGCCTTCATCTATCTCGTGCTTTATTCTTGGATTGGGAAATGCTGTGTTAGTTAAAGGATCTTTGTCGTCAGGCTTTTCATAATAGCCACATCCAACTAGGAACACTAATATAAGTATGCGGATCATATGTTGTCCCGCAAGATTATTAGTTGGTAAGCCTTTGCTAATTCGGCTTTGATCTTTTTTAGATCTTCTTGAAATTCTGGATCGTTTTCAATTAGGTGAGCTACGTAGGAGATTTCTCTCTTGGGTTTCGTTTTGAAAAACGGCGTTATGTCTATTATTTTTGCCACTATTAATCTCTAGTAATATAGAGACCATAGTTCACCTATTCAGAATGTCCTTCGAATGTGTGGGAATCGTACCAAGTCTTTCTAAGCCCATCAAACAACTTCCAAAAGTTTTCAACACAACTTATGTTCTTTAACTTTGCAAGCTGTACAGCATCTTCTAGTGTTGGTGGAAAGCGGCGAGCTAGAATTTGGGCTTCGAGGTCGCTAGGGTTAGTGTCCAAAGGGAATGCTCCTTGGTAATTTAATGCGTCCTCAAAAGAGAGAAGATCTTCGGTATGCTCTGAATTTATCAATAGAAAAAAGGGGCTCAGTTTCCTGAGCCCCATATGGAAGACATGAACAACAACATATAGATATTTAATAAGTTTTTTTATTCGACAAGTATCTTATCTTTAAGAAGAGAATGTTGAATCTTTGGTGTCAAAGTCCAGTTTACAAATGTTCGCGCTTTTTTATTAAGAATGCGGATCTCAAGCTTCTCTAAGCCAGAGAGATACTTTTCTTTGTTTGTTTCAACATGTTGAATGGCTTGAAGCCAATCTCCAGCCTGGAACTTGTCAAGAGCTTCTGATGTTTCTTTATTTAAAATAGAAAGATGCATTGTTGACCTCTACAAGTATGTAAAGTAATCAATATGCATCTTGCGTAGTTAAGTTTTTGTTCTCACTCGACCCATTAGCAAACTCGAATGGTAGGTTTGTATCTTGCTCGCCCAGCAATTTCGGAGAGTTCCTCCGAAACTTTTTCACGAGAAAGAGCTTTATCGAAGTCATCAACAGGAAGGGTTTGAACTGACACTTCAAAGTAGTCTGGGAGTAGATCTCCAAGCTTAGTCATAAGTTCTTCAAGCTTGTCTACATTCTCCTTAACAATATCTTTAAGCTTAAGTTCAACCTTCTGACGAAAAAGCTTTTCAAAAGGAACATTTGCCTTCTTTAGGATCTCTCCAGCTTCTTTAATATCTTCGTCTTTTAGGGCAGAGTAGCGATCAGTAAAGATACACATTACACTACCATTCAACTTAAACGTCTGAATAGGATCTCCATCCTTGAGCGCGGAAGAGTGAAGTGGTTTAGTATAGTCAAGTACTTCTTCATGAGCGAGCTTTAACTCTGCCTCAGCATTCTTTGCCTGCTTTGAAGCAACCACTAGGCGATCGCACATCTCTTGGATACTAGAGTCTGTGATCTCATGAGCAGAGGATTTCTTACCTTTGGGTTTGGAATCTGACATCATCTTGAGTTTGTCGAACGCATTCATGCTTTCTTCTCCTTCTCATTGTTAGTATTTGCTTTAGACTTAAGATCTAATTCTTTCTTGATCTTCACTAATGATCCCTCTGTATGAGAAAGAATCTGTAGAATTTTTCTGGCAGCACCCTTGAATCCAAATCTCTCCAACGCCATAGCATCGGCTCTTAACTTAAGAATTGCTTCTTCAGCTTTCTTTAGATTCTTAAAATCCATCATAACCACCAAAAGCTTCATCGTAATACATGTCGCACTTGTGCCGGCGACCCTTTTGGCAAATTTGAATAGCAGAGAAAATTAACCGCTCGAGAATTATTTCATCCTCAGACCGATCCCTGTCAAGCGCAGGATCCATATAATTTGGAGCTAGATGACTATACTTCTTTTCATAAAGAAGAGCATCAATCTCGGATTCTAAAGCACCATACCAATCGTGTTGATCAAAAGATTTAATTTCGTCTTTTGAATATTCCTTCTTTACTGAAGAGATTGCTTCTGCAAGAAGATTCTCAGAGGAGAGTTGTTTTGCTTTAGTAGCTTTGTTAGCTACCTTGGCTACCTTGGCTACCTTCTTCACCTTCTTTTTCATACTGCTCCATTAATTTGGTAATGCGATTGGCGGAAGCTGAATCATTTATTTCGTTATACCATCTCAATGAATATTTATATTGTTTTTTAGCTTCAAAATCTTTTGCTATAGTCTTAATAATTTCCCTATCCCCTTCTAGTGCCTGGGTCAATAGGCTTTTATAGTATCCCATCAAATACTCCTTCGTCGTGTAAATTTTTGTGAGTCTATTCTTGAAAGAACCTAGATGAATTATACTTCATCATTCTTTGTTGGATCAACAAAAGAAATATCGTCTATATCATCCGAGTCTTCAGGAACTGGAGAGTCGTCAATAGTCAATGAGTTATCATATTGCTCTTTGGGAGTATGAATCTGAATGTTGGTTGTAACCTGGCGAGTCTTATGTATGCGCTTGTATAGACTTCTGACAAGCTTAGACAAATCCTTCTTATCAGGAGTTTGCGCTAGACCA
>Ga0315284_10012204_pt1 | contig 12242 bp, 10 predicted proteins | sample YL17G09_16_MG_FD_203696 | JGI IMG/M metagenome (GOLD analysis project Ga0315284, IMG submission 203696) | Sediment microbial communities from Yellowstone Lake, YNP, Wyoming, USA - YL17G09_16 | ecosystem: Environmental > Aquatic > Freshwater > Lake > Sediment | place: USA: Wyoming | collected...
AAAGGCGTGATAAAGGTTTTGTTCAAGCGATCAAGGATATTATGAGTGACTTCATCGCCGTTATGCTCTAAATCATGCATCTTCTGGAGCTTTGTCTCGTCGAAGGTGCCCTTTGATACCAGCTCCTTAAAATAAACTGCCGCATCGACGGCATAGCCGACCTGTTGTTCGAAGAGTTCGAAAAAATTAAAGTCTTTCGGCAGAAAATTAAAGCCCATTTGCAACTCCTTTTTTAATTTTTCTATTATAAATGGAATAGCTGCGACTGTCAAGGCAATAAGTGAAAATGGGAGGCGATCGCAGTTTTCTAATTATTGTTTTTGAGCATTTTTGTGGTATAATTAAATGCATTATAGCGGAGCGCGTATGAAAAAAGTCATAGCACTGATCTTGGGCGGCGGACAAGGAAAGAGATTGTTTCCTTTGACTATGTACCGCTCTAAACCTGCAGTCCCGATAGGCGGAAAATATCGGCTCATAGATATACCGATAAGCAATTGCCTCCATTCAGATATAAAAGACATCTATGTCCTGACGCAATATAATTCAGAATCGCTGAACAATCACATAAACAACACTTATAGGTTTGATTATTTTTCCAGGGCATTCGTCAGGATATTGGCGGCTGAACAGACCCGCGACAGCGGCGCAGTCTGGTTCCAGGGCACAGCGGACGCAGTGAGAAGGAATTTATCCCATCTCAACTTAAAGGGCGATGAGGAGATATTGATACTTTCCGGCGACCAGATATACGAGATGGATTATATGGAGCTCATCCATGCGCACAGAAAGAACAGGGCCGACTTTACGGTCTCGGTAATACCTGTGAGCGAAGAAGAGACTAAAGAACTGGGCATATTAAAACTTAGCGCTATTGATAGGATAGCGGGTTTTAAGGAAAAGCCTAGAACGATATCAGAGTTAAAGGGGTTTAAGTTCACTAAGGATAGGTCTGGTTTTAATAGGCTTATCCCCCGCTCATCATTTTTAGCATCGATGGGTGTCTATCTTTTTAATGTCAGGACATTAAAAAAGGCATTGGCCGGAAACGATGTGGATTTTGGGCATGAAGTGATACCTCACTCAATACCGAAGTTCAAGGGGTTTGGCTATGTCTTTAACGGTTACTGGCGAGACATAGGGACTATAAGGTCTTTCTATGACGCAAATATCGACATGGCGGCTTACAAGCCTCATTTTTCTTTCATCTATAAGGGCAATGTCTTTACCAGGCCCAGGTTCCTGCCGCCGGCGCGGATATTGAACTGCAGGGTCTCGCATTCGCTGGTGACAGAAGGTTGTATCATAAATGATGCTGAGATAGTGAATTCTATTGTGGGCCTAAGGACGATTATAGGTAAAGGCTGTAGGATCTCCAGGACCGTTATAATGGGAGCGGATTATTACGAGGATACTGAGAACGCAGCGCCGATAAAGATAGGCATAGGCGACGGCTCGTTCATAGAAAGGGCCATAGTGGATAAGAACGCGCGGATAGGAAAAGGTGTTGTTATAAGGAATCCGAAATTTATAAAGAATTTTGACGGCGGGAATTATTTCATAAGAGACGGCATAGTGATCATACCGAAGAACACAACGATAAAAGACGGGGCTAAGATATAGATTTTAAGCTCTCCCCCACCCCCCACCCCTGGCATGTTCCGCGTTTTTTTAAAGTCTCCGTTATTTTCTTTAGAGTTTTTGTTTTATCAAGCGCCCAGGCCGGGGCCACATGGCTTTTAGCCGTCCCTTGGCCGGTAAGCCTCTGGACTATTATATCTTTGGACAGGTTTTCCAGAAAATCGCAAACAAGTCCTACGTATTCATTCTCATCCAAGACCTTTATCTTGTCTTCCTTATATAGTTTTTCAAGGCCGCTTCCTCGCAGTACGTGCAAGACGTGTATTTTTACACCGTTTACTTTTAGCGATGAGAGCATTTTGGCCGTATCTATCATATCGGTCCTGCTCTCGCCTGGCAGACCAAGTATTACATGGACACATACAGGTATATCGAATTCTTTTGTAATACTTAAAGCGTTAAGGAAATCTTTAAAACTATGGCCTCGATTCATATCCTTTAGGGTCGAATCGCGGATGGTCTGCAGTCCATATTCTATCCATACCTCGTGGCTATCTTTATAAAAAGATATCAGTCGTAATTTTTCACGGTCTATTGCGTCAGGCCTGGTCCCTATAGATATGCCGACTATATCTTCGAAAGGCAGTATCTCGTCATAAATAGTTTTCAATTTATCCAAAGGCGCATAAGTATTGGTGAAGGCCTGAAAGTACGCAATGAATTTTTTTGCCCCTTTCGCTTCCCTCAGATATTTTATCCTGTTTGATAATTGGGAGGATATGTCCTCTTTGGGGTTTGAGTAAGATGACCTGGAGCCGGTCTGGTTGCAATACAAGCAACCGCTAGTGCCCTTTGTGCCGTCACGCGTCGGGCAGGTGAAGCCGGCATCTAGGCCGATCCTGTAGACCTTGCAGCCGTATTTTGCTTTTAGATAGGAATTGTAGTCATTATAAAGTTTTGTCATTGTTTATTATTTCTTCGAGTCTTTTCAAGATATACCATCAGTATAGAGATAGCCGCGGGAGTCACGCCGGATATCCTGGATGCCTGGCCGAGATTTAGGGGCTTCAGACTCGATAGTTTTTCTTTTGCTTCAGAGGACAGACCATGTATATTCTCATAATCTATCCCTGGCGGTATATTTATCCTCTCGATCTTGTTCAGGCGGCCGATCTCGCTTAATTGCCTTTTTATGAAACCCTCGTATTTTATCTCTATCTCCACACCTTTGATCTCTTCGGGCGAGAGAGTTCTATTATCATCTTTTTTAAGGAGTTCATCATATGATACGCCTGGCCGCCTCAATATTTTTTCTAGCCGAGTTTTCTTCAGCCTGTCTATCTCCTCTTCTATGCGTTCTTTCTTTTTCATGACATCGTTAAATCTATATTTATCAACCAGCCCTATCTCATATCCTATAGGTGTTAGCCTCAGGTCTGCGTTATCCTCGCGCAATACCAGCCGATACTCTACGCGGGAGGTGAACATGCGATATGGCTCATGCGTACCCTTTGTTACAAGGTCATCTATTAGAACACCTATATAGGCTTGAGAGCGCCCTAAGACGAGGCCTTCCTTTCCCTTACACTTCAGGGCAGCGTTTATCCCTGCCATTAAGCCGAGGCTCGCCGCTTCTTCATATCCTGTGGTGCCGTTTATCTGACCAGCCAGATATAAGCCTGATATGGATTTTACCTCTAGGGTAGGATAAAGTTGCGTAGGGTCTACGAAATCGTATTCTATGCCATAACCCGGCCTTGTGATCCTGGCGTTCTCAAGGCCTTCTATAGAATTTACTATCTTTTCTTGGACATCTATAGGAAGGCTGGTCGAGATGCCGTTAGGATAATACTCCGTGGTATTGAGACCTTCAGGCTCCAGGAATATATGATGCCTGTCGCGGTCTGCGAACCGGCTTATCTTGTCTTCGATGGAGGGGCAATACCTTACGCCTGTTCCTTTTATTATGCCTGTAAATAATGGCGACCTGTCAAGATTGGCCCGGATAATATCATGGGTTTTCTTGTTAGTATATGTAATATAACACGGAAGCTGCTCTCTGGTTATCCTCTTTGTCTGGAATGAGAACGGTGTTACCTCTCGATCGCCATACTGGATAGCCAGCCTGTCAAAGTCTATAGTCTTGCCATCCAGCCTAGCGCAAGTGCCTGTTTTGAGCCTACCCATCTTTAAGCCAAGCGCCTTTAAGGAGTTTGCTAGGCCCTCAGAGTGCTTCTCCCCTATCCTCCCGCCAGACGAATGCTCAAGCCCTATATGGATAAGGCCGTTTAAGAATGTCCCAGGAGTTATTATTACCGAAGGCGCCCAATATGTTTCGTTTAACGAGGTCCTTATTCCTTCTATTGAGCCATTTTTTACCAGCAGCTCTTCTACCATGCTTTGTTTTATGTCTAAATTAGGCTGCCCCTCAACCACTGCTTTCATGTATAGTCTATAGGCATGCCTATCTACCTGCGCCCTAGTGGATCTTACCGCAGGGCCCTTTTTCGTATTTAGAAGTCTGAATTGGATAGCCGTAGTGTCTGTAGCCTTGGCCATTTGACCGCCAAGTGCGTCTATTTCCTTTACCAGCTGCCCTTTTGCCAAGCCGCCTATTGCAGGATTGCAGGACATCATGCCTATGGTATCAGCATTCATAGTTACAAGAAGCGTTTTACATCCAAGTCTTGCGGCAACAAGGCTTGCTTCGCAACCAGCGTGGCCTGCCCCAACCACTATAATGTCATATTGTTTTGTCATAACTTGTTAATTTATAAATAGTTATAATAATAATATATATTATGATATTTTTGGTCCAAAGATACCTAATGCAATGTCTTGAGAGCTATTTTAACACATTTTAGATCATATTTCAAAGGTTAAAACGCACGTTTTATGCATTTTGGGGTTATAAGTTTGGCATATATAGCCATATTATGAGCCATTTTTTTTAAAAGGGCATAATCTTGCCTTTTTAAAAATAATAGTGTATACTTATTATTGGATGACAACAGCTAGAGTGACCCGTTCTCGGGCCTAAGGTACTAGATACCTACACAGTGCTGTTGCCATCCTTTTTTTATGTATTTGTGATTAAGATAGAATCAGGCAGGCTTCTTCTTTATTCGCAGACTACTTAGCGATATCATTATTTTTACAGCATTTAGGAGGCTTTCGAGGTTTATGGGCTTTGGGATATAGTAATCTGCCTCGAATTCATAACCTTTTAACACATTAGAATGTTCTGCTAAGCCGCTTATCAGGATAACTGGTACCCACTTTCTCGTCTCCCGCATCTCTTTCAGGAATTGAAATCCATCCTTTTTCGGCATCTTTATGTCAGATATGACTATGTCCGGTTTTTCTTTGTCAAACTTCGCTAGTCCATCCTCGCCGTTTGACGCTGTGACGACCTCATAGCCCCGCTCGGACATAAAATCCTTAATGATATTCACCACATCATTCTCATCATCCACTATTAAAATCTTTTCCATCAATATAATCCCTTCATTTCACTTTCGATAGAATCTATTTATTATAGCCACAACCTCCTCAGGCGTATCGGCGATGTTAAATATGGATAGGTCAGACCTGTCTATATGGTTTGCTGACACAAGGGTCTCTTTCATCCAGTGCACGAACCCTCTCCAGAATTCGCCGCCTACAAGTATGACCGGAAACGGGTCTATCCTTCTGGTCTGTATAAGCGTTATGGCCTCAGAGAATTCATCAAGCGTCCCGAAACCTCCGGGGAAGGCTACCAGCGCCTTAGAATATTTTGCGAACATCACTTTCCTTATAAAAAAGTATTTAAATTCCAGGAGCCGCGTCACGTATTTATTTGGTTTTTGCATAGTCGGTATAAGTATATTCAATCCTATCGATTCGCCGCCAGCTTTTTTGGCGCCTTTATTTGCAGCCTCCATGATGCCAGGCCCCGCCCCTGTGATTATCGCGTAGTTGTTCCTTACGAGCGCCGCCGCCGTATCTTCCGCTAATTTATAATATTTAGTTGACGGCAAAGCCCTGGCCGAACCGAATATGGATACAGCCTCTTTTATGTCGGACAGCTCTTCAAAGCCGTCCACAAACTCGCTCATTATCCTAAATATTCTCCACGGCTCTTCTCTTGTGAAATCTCCTTTTAGCGCGGCCATCTATTTTCTTGCCTCCTTTAAAATTAACTCTTTATCAAATCCTCTCGCTATCCTATACGTGAAGAAATAACCAAGCCTGCTTATCGGGTTCGTTATTTGGTCGAGGATCATATGCTGCGTTAAGCCTACCGCTATCGCCTTCCAGAAGTTCGATAACGAAAATATGAATATGGCGCTCCAGAGCGCAATGAGTATCTCGTATGAATGAAGGACAAGATAAAGTCTTTTAACCTTCATCTCAAGGCAGGCGATATATATATCTTTTATTTTAAGGGTGAAATTATAATTAAGATAATAATCTATAAGATGGTCCAGGTCGATCAAGACGCCAGAGATGAACGATAGGGCCGCATATCCGATAGATCTGAAATAGGCCCACGCGAATATGCTTATGACCCCGGACGTAACGATGTGTGCTAACGGTCTCGTATCGAAGCCCTTCCTAAAGCGTTACGACGGAGTCGAAGGTGCCGAACGTGTTCTGCTCGCGTTCAGAATTCTGCGAATCCAGTATCCATTCGCCGTCTACGACGAATTTGTATTTGTACCTGCCCTGATTTAGGCCCACCCTCTTTTCCCATCTGCCATCATTGAATTGCGCTAGCCGGCTCTCGTCGTTTATCTTCCAATGGTTGAAATCGCCCACCACGTATATCTCTCGCGCGGTAGGGGCTTTTATGCTGAAGGTCACTTCTTTTAGTGATGATTCTTCGCTCTTATTCTGAGCGCTGACCGCAACCGAAGTCATTGCCATTTCGAACTCCTCCGCGCCGTCCGATTTTAGAATTTCTTGAGCCAGTGCCATATGGTCAGTCGCGCCGTTAGATTCTTTATCGAACTGTATTACCGGTACGCCCTTTGCGGCAGCCTTCTTTAAGGCGACATTTATCCTTATAACCGTCTCAAGCAGTTGCGTCTTGAAGAGCGTTCTGATCTCATCCAATATCGTCTGGGAATATTTCGTCCTTTTATCAAAAAGTGTGGCGAGCGCATGCACACGCGGCGCATGACCTATCTTTATCTTAATCAGCTCTAACATGCCAAGGAGCTTGCTTACCCCCATCAGGGAGAAGGCGCTCATGTCCAATGGGACTATCACGAGGTCAGCGGCCCTGAGGGCGTTGAAGGTCAGAAACCCAAGGCTCGGCGGGCAATCTATTATTATGTATTTGTAATCCAGCTGGTTTTCCGACAGTATCCTGTAGAGTTTAGATACCGCATCCTCTTTGTCTTTTAACTCTTGCTCTAATGTGCTCAGAAGGATATTTGATGGGACTATATCCAGGTTATTGCACGCATTCGATATGCACTCGCTTATATTACGCCTCTTCTCAGGGCTATCGGTCAAAACATTGTAAATAGATTTGTCCACTGTTTGGCTGGTTATGCCCAGGCCAAATGAGGCATGCGCCTGAGGGTCCAGATCGATTAAAAGAACTTTCCGCCCTGCGGCAGCCAATGCACCTGCTAAATTTATTGCCGTAGTCGTTTTACCGCAACCGCCCTTTTGATTCGCTATCGATACAGTCTTCATATCTACCCCTCCTTCAATATGGTGATGGTCTTTACGAATATAGTAATATCGATAGGAGAATCCATATCCTTGATGGATTCTCCGACATGTCCGTATTCTATCCTCATGTGGTCGATGCTGGAAAGGTCGACCGCCCCATTCATGCTGTTCAAATCGAAAACTTTATCTGTCCAGTTTGACGGGAGCGACAGGTCATTTGATCTTGCGGACCTGTTATTCGTGTCGCGCAAGACTATGTTCACCTTTTCTCCGCCGATATTGCCGCGTAGCGATAGGAGTAGCCTGCTCTTCTCAAAATTGATCGGGAACTTAAAATCGATCGAGAAGTCCGCCCAGTTATATTTTTTTGGCGTATTCAGTATGATGGAATTCCCCGATATGGTGCTGCCCTTTTTTGCGTAGCCCCGGAATTCAAAATTTTTTATTATGTTCCTGTTAAAGAGACCGTCGGTGATTATAGATATTGTGCTCGATGCGTTCACGGTTTTCTTCATTGCGTTCAAATGTTTTGCGTGGAAGTATGACACTCCCAGCCAGACGAGAAATATGGCGACAACAGCCAATATGGAAAGGCTCATATAAAGCCTTCGAAGGTATCTCAGATAGGTGCCATTTTTTATTTTGGTTGGCGCTGTTTTGGGACGGTTCTTTTGATAGAAATATGTATTGGCGATGTGATCGTACAATACATCTTCGTTTAACAGCGTTCTCTTTGGTGTCTCTATCGCTTTAGTCATCAAATGGCTTAATGAAAAGCATTAATTATCATTGATTCAACTATATACTAAAATCAGAAAAATTACAAATACTTTTTAACAAAGTCAACGCCATTTTTGAATATTGCAAGCCCGTCCCCTTCTTCATGGCCGCCGGATTTTGTGCTGGACCACGCGGGGTTTTGATATGGGCTTATGTGGCGCTCAGGGTGCGGCATCAGGCCGAATATCCTGCCTGTCCTGTCACATATCCCGGCGATATTTTCGACGGAGCCATTGGGATTATGCGGATATCCTGCCCGGTCGCCATGTTCATCCACATATTCAAATACTATAAGGCCATCTTTTTTGAGCGCGTTCAATACACCTTTGTCTCGGGGTATGAATTTTCCCTCGCCGTGCGCAACGGGCAGTTGTATTATATCGTCTATGCCGGTAGTCCATATGCATCTCTTCCCGTGTTTTTTCAAATATATCCACCGGTCTTCGAATTTGTTGGAATCATTCAGGGTGAGCGTTGCCTCGATAGTCTGAAAATCGCCGGACAGGTTTGGGAGAAGCCCTGCTTTCACGAGAATCTGAAAGCCGTTGCATATGCCTATGATGAGTTTCCCGTCATTGATGAATTTTTGAATATCTTCCTCGATGTTAAACTTTAATTCATTGGCCAGTATCTTTCCGCTCCCGATATCATCTCCGTAGGTGAATCCGCCTGGTATTGCAAGGATCTGATAAGAATCAAGGGCCTTCTCTCGGCGCGCGAGCTCGTTTATATGGACGAGTTCAGCGCTAGCGCCTGCCAGCTCGAAAGCAAATGCGGTCTCTTGATCGCAATTTGTTCCGGCGGTCCTAAGGATAATGACTTTTACTTTTTTCATATATAGCGATAACCGATATTTAATTACAATTCTTTAAATGCGCTTTGCCACGCTTCTTTCAATCTGCCGATCTCAGTGTCGACTATCTTGCTTCCGTTCGGAGCTATGATTTTAAAAGTCCCGCGGGCCACGACCTCGCCTAGTCTCCATATCGGCAGGCCCTTCATGGCGCGGATAAAATTATTTTCGTCCCGGACTTCTACGATAAAACGCGTATTTGATTCGGAAAATAGGAGGGCATCGTCTCGCAGATGTTTTTGACCGTCGGGCGCTTTGGCCGCGCAGAGATCGATTTTCATGCCAAGGCCGCCCGCAAATGCCATCTCCGCAAGGGCAACGGCCATGCCGCCGTCTGAACAGTCATGGCAAGATCTGACGCATCTTGAGCTTATAGCTCTCGCCAATGCGCCCATAAGTCTTTTGCCATAAACGGGATCTACTTTCGGAACGCTATTTCCGACAAACCCTTTTAGCTTATAATATTGCGATCCGCCAAGCTCATCATGCGTAAGGCCTACAAGATATATTTTGTTGCCTGGTTCTTTGGCGTCCATGGTGATAGCCTTGGTGACATCGTCCATGATGGATATGCATGAGATTAGCAAGGTCGGCGGGATGGCGATGGTCTTCTTGCCGGTAGAGTATTCATTATTTAGGCTGTCTTTACCCGATATGAATGGTACGCCGTATGCCTTAGCTATGTCATAACAAGCCTCGGACGCCATTACTAACCCTCCGAGCCTGTCAGGTTTGTTAGTATTGCCCCAGCAAAAGTTATCCAGGATGGCACACTTTTTTATATCGCCGCCAACCGATATGACCTGCCTCAGCGCCTCGTCAATAACGCTTGCCGCCATCCAATAAGGGTCTATTTTACCGTAGTCTGGGTTTATGCCGCACGAAAGGATTATCCCTTTTTTTGAATCCGGGATAGGCCTTGTAACGCACGCGTCGCCGGGCCCGCCCTGTATTCCATGCAGCGGCTTAATGATGCTCCCTCCCTGGACCTCGTGATCATATTGTCTTATTATCCATTCCTTACTGGCAATGTTCCAGCTTGCCAATAATTGCAGCAGGTCGCTAGTGAGGTCTTTTTTTATCTTTATATCGGGCTCTTTGAATACAGGCCTTTTCCAAACAGCTTTTCTTTTTATCTCAGGCAGGCCGTCATGCAAAAATTTCATGTCCATATCGCAGACGAGGTTGCCTTCATAAAATAGCCTCAATCTCTTGTCACCTGTAAATTTACCTATGACCGTCGCCTCGACATTTTCCCTGGCAAAGATATCCTTTAGTCGGTCGATATTTTTAGGGTCTACCGCCAACACCATCCTCTCCTGCGCTTCAGATATCCATATCTCGTCGTAGCTTAGGCCCATATATTTTAACGGGACCTTTTCCAGATCGACTACAGCGCCAAGATGTTCGCCCATTTCGCCGATAGCGCTCGACAAGCCGCCTGCTCCGCAATCGGTAATGGCGCTGTAGAGATTCTGGTCTCGGGCCCTGAGTATCGCGTCCACCATCTTCTTCTCTTGGATAGGGTTACCTATCTGGACAGCCGACCCCGATACCCCTTTGGACTCATGCGTCAATTCTCCGGACGAGAAGGTGGCGCCGTGTATGCCGTCCCTTCCGGTCCTTCCGCCTACCACTACAGCAAGGTCGCCCTTGCGTACTTTTTTAAATGATTTGTCCCTCGGCATTATCCCTACATTCCCGCAGAATACGAGCGGATTTCCGACGAAATTTTCGTCGAAAAGGACAGCGCCGTTTGACGTGGGTATGCCCATCCGGTTTCCGTAATCCCTTACGCCTGCCACCACGCCTTTCATTATCCTCTTGGGGTGCAGGGCACCCTTTGGTAATTTTTTATACGAGTAATCCGGCGGCCCAAAACAGAATATGTCTGTATTTATTATCGGTTTCGCACCCAGGCCTGTTCCTAGAGGGTCACGTATGACACCGCCTATTCCTGTCCCCGCCCCACCATAGGGTTCCAGCGCCGACGGGTGATTATGGGTCTCCACCTTAAAGCAGACGTTGTATTTTTCGTCAAATCGTATGATGCCGGAATTATCTTTAAATACCGAAACGCACCATGGTTTCTTAAGTTCTTCCGTTACCCTCATGATTGTGGTCTTGAGCAGGTTCTTTATCGTCTTGCCTTTGAATTCTATAAGGCCCCTGAAGGTCTTGTGCTTGCAGTGCTCAGACCACGTCTGGGCAATGGTCTCGAGTTCGCAATCCGTAGGGCGCCTCTTAAGTTTTTTAAAATATTTTTGTATGGCCCTCATCTCTTCTACGCTCAGGAAGAGCTGGCCTTCGCGCGAGATCTTCTTCAGCTGGTTGTCGTCGGCATTCAAGATGTCCGCATGGTTTAATTTGAATTGGTATGGCGGGACTTCGGGGATTGTCTCGGATCGTCCTTTGACTATGTGCTGGATGACTTTGTTATACAGGATATTTTCAGCTATGGAATTGATATCGGCATAAGAAAGGCTTCCCTTGATCAAATATTTTTTAGCGGTTTTTACGGTTTCGATATCATTTATCCCGAGGTCCTTAATTGCCTTCTTCGCGCTCTCTTCGACCGGGTCCATAACGCCGGGATTATAGGCAACCTCGATGACTTTAAAATATTTTTCGTCGAATATGCTCCCGTTGTAGGCGTATTCCTGGGTTATGGGGTCTATGAAAAGATTTTCGCAGATGAACCGTATGTCCGATTCTGTTGCGTCGCCTTCCAGCAGATATACCTGGACGGTGTGAACCTTCTTGATCCGATGGGCGAAACCGAGGTCTTCTATGTCTTTCTTTACGCCCTCTCCTACGGCGTCGTAAAATCCCTCTTTTTCTCTTACCTCAATTCTCCAAAACATTTTCAGCTTTCAGTTCCCGTCTCTAGGCTGTTTTACAGGTAAAAAAGCAAAAGACGGGGATAACTATCCTATTCCCATTCTATCGTCGATGGCGGTTTCGAGCTTATGTCATACGCCACCCTGTTTACGCCTTTTACTTCATTGATTATTCGATTGGAGACCTTCCCCAATACATCGTATGGGATCCTTGCCCAATCTGCTGTCATGCCATCTACGCTGGTGACCGCCCTGATGGCTACGACGTTTTCGTAGGTCCTTTCATCCCCCATTACTCCGACCGACTTTATTGGCAGGAGCACTGCAAATGCCTGCCATATCTTGTCGTAAAGCCCCTCGCTTTTCAAGATTGATATGAACCTGTCGTCGACCTCCCTCAGGATATCGCACCTCTCCTTTGTCACATCGCCGATCACCCTGACGGCAAGTCCCGGGCCGGGGAACGGATGTCTGCCTAATATTTCGCCGGGCATCCCCAGTTCTTTGCCGACCCTTCT
>Ga0315284_10012206_pt1 | contig 12238 bp, 8 predicted proteins | sample YL17G09_16_MG_FD_203696 | JGI IMG/M metagenome (GOLD analysis project Ga0315284, IMG submission 203696) | Sediment microbial communities from Yellowstone Lake, YNP, Wyoming, USA - YL17G09_16 | ecosystem: Environmental > Aquatic > Freshwater > Lake > Sediment | place: USA: Wyoming | collected...
TCCCGACGACCGAACGCGCGGCCAAGGAACTCTATGAACAGAATGACTGCGGACGCGGTGAGATGGAGAACCGTATCAAGGAACAACAACTGTGCCTGTTCGCGGACCGGACGAGTTGCAAAACTCTCCGTGCCAACCAACTGCGACATTGGCTTACGTCTTGCTGAACGTGCTTCGCGAACGCGGACTTCAGGGGACACGGCCAAGAATGTTCGGTGTGACACAATCCGAACAAAGCTCCTCAAGATCGGAGCGGCCGTCACAATCACCGTTCGCAAAGTCTGGGTCCAACTGGCTTCCGCATGCCCCTATCATCAGGTCTTCGCTGACGCGTGGAAGAACCTCTGCGACGGGAAAACCTCGTGCCGTTCGGTGACACCGAACAGACCTGCCACGCGACAGGTCCGTATGGAATCGAGTTCAAAGATTTCTGTCACGATGCCATGACACGCGTCAATTCCTATCCGCCTCCAAGACCGAGACCGCAGCCCGTTAAGGAACTTTCAAAATTCAATCTCGCCGACCGATAGCGTCGGGAACGCACGTACGCGTTCGGCCGCGAAAATCGCGCCACCACCAAACGGCGTTGTGAGACATGCGGGCTAGAGCTGGTTCCACCCGTTCCCCGACATCGTCGCGGCTAAGTCGAACTGTCTTGCCGACTGCGTCACACTCACGGGGATCTTTACTTGGCGCGGCTGGAGTGCCCAACGATTTTGGTGACCGTGTTTTCGCAGTGTTGCAGGATGCCCCTGAACGCAGGGAAAACAAGCACTAATCCGCGGAGAACTCACCACCCGATGTCTTTTGTCAATTCCTGTTGCGCGCGGTGCAACGCCGCATAGGCTCCGTCCTGAGTCAATAGTTCGTCGTGAGTTCCCAGTTCAACGAGCCGACCGCGTTCGATCACCATAATTCGATTCGCTTGCCGCAGCGTACTCAAGCGATGGGCAATGGCAATCGTCGTGCGACCCTTGACGAGGTTCTGCAACGCCTCTTGAATTTGTCGCTCGGTGGTTGAATCGAGAGCCGAGGTGGCTTCATCGAGGATCAAAATACGCGGGTCGATGAGAAGCGCACGCGCGATACTGATTCGCTGCCGCTCGCCGCCCGACAAGGATTGGCCTCGCTCGCCAACCAGCGAGTCATATCCGTCAGCAAGCTGCAGGATAAATTCGTGCGCACGTGCGGCCTTCGCTGAGTTAATGATCTCGTCACGCGTTGCTTCCGGACGCCCGTAGGAAATGTTTTCGGCAATCGTTCCGTAGAACAGAAATGGGTCTTGGAGAACAATCCCCACGTTGCGACGATACTGCTCAACCTTGTAACCGCGAATATCGACGCCATCGGCAAGAATCGCACCGTCGGCGACGTCGAAGAAACGACACACAAGATTAATGAGCGTACTCTTGCCAGCTCCGGTATGTCCCACGAGGCCGATCATTTCTCCCGCCTCGATTTTGAGTGAAAAATTCCGAATCACCTTGCGGTTTCCATAGCGGAATCCGACGTGTTTGAATTCCAGTTCGCCACGCAGCTTGGTCAAAGGGAGTGGCTTCGCGGGTTCGGGAACGTTCGATACGCGATCAAGAATTTCGAAGATCCGTTGTGCGCTTGTTGCGGCCCTTTGTGAGGAATTCACCATCCGACTCATCGATTCTAACTTGGCGTAAAACATACCACTGAGAACCACAAATTCCGTCAGCGTTCCAACATCCAATCCTGAATCGCCACGGGCAATCAACCAGACTCCGAATGCCCAGACGACAAAGACACCCATGCTGTCCAGAAACTGGATCAGGGGCCAGAAAAACGTCCAGAGTGAATTCACTCTGCTGTTGGCGGCCACCAAATTGTCGTTGACCACTTGGAATCGTTTGATTTCTCGCTCTTCCTGAGCAAACGCTTTAACGACTCGAATTCCGGGGATTGTGTCCGCCAAAACGCTTGTCATATGAGCGGAGGCACGACTCGCCGCCTGAAATCCCAGTTGCAACCTGTCGCGAGAATAGTACATCAACCAGACGATGAACGGGAAAGGCAACAGCGTGGCCACAGCAAGATTGGCGTTCTCGGCAAACAAGGCAAAGGCCACGACAAATAATAGAATGGTGTTAGCCGTGAAATCGACAATGCTATCCGATAGGAACTGACACAACCGATCCGAATCGTTGCTGATGCGCGACATCAAGTCCCCGGTTCGCTTGTTTCCAAAATACTCGAGGGAGAGCTTTTGAAGGTGCGAGAACGTGCGCGCCCGTAGATCGGCAGTGATTCGCTCACTGACCGATGCCAGAATCGCTCCTTGGACCCACCCGAGGACCCAAGCCACAACGGCCGCTCCGAAGATCCACGCGAGATAACCGTAAGCGTCCGACAGGTCGGCAGCGTTCCCTGTTTCAAAGTCTTTCAGCAGATTGAGCAGCGGCTTGATCTTCTTGGCGGTTTCGACCGCGGCCACGGTTGCGGTCAGCGACAGAACAAAAGCGAAGATCATCCAACCGCTGTGAGGTTGAGCGAAGTCCCACAGTCGAAATAATGCCATCGTGTTGGGCGGGGGATCGTGTTCTTCGGCTTCAGGAGCGTCGTCACCGTCCGACTTATGAAGCGTCGGTTGACCCGATTTCAGTTCGTCATAGCGATCTCCGAACACGAGTGCCGAAGGTCCTTGAGCGATCGTGTATTGCCAAACAGCAATTCGCCGATCCGGGCCAAACAGCTCCAACGTTCCGAGTCCGGAGCGATCTTTGGTCTTGATCTTGTCGATCTCGGCCAGTAACCATTCCTGATATACGGTGGCAGACTCACTGCGGAAGACTCGATGATTCGTCAGCACCACAAGTGTATTTCGATATCTTCGCTGATCGTCGATATCAGAAATCATCCAAGCAACAACCGTTTCACCGAGCTGCAATCGAGACTCGATCGGCAGCCTCAACGTTGGCTCGATTGCCAGCCATTGATCCGAGTTGAAGTCGACCAAGAGCGGAGGCGCGTTCAATGCACAAACCTGTTCATCAAGTGAAATTTCATCCCGTAAAGATCGACCGAGGCGGGCGTCACTGACAGTCAGCCGATCGCAAGTTCACGTCAATCACGAAGCCCACGACAAGCTGTCCAGCGTGACATGAAGGAGCCCAAAACGGCTGTGTGCGTCCAACGTCGGAAAGAGTAACCGGCAACTCGCCCTAAAGTAAGCCTCTGCATTCAAGTCCCCCTTCGATGCCCTGTTTCGCGTGTCTTTGCGGATGCCAATTGTTTTCGAAATCTATCTCGCCGAGGCTGGTTCACATTGCCCCACCGGGGCCTGATGTTCGGTTCCCCGGATTGGCGACTGCCGACGAGGTATGAGCGGACCACCCCAGTCTTTTCGGCACCTCGTTCCTCAACACGGACTCCTGAACCGAGTTCCTCTCGACAGACGGCCCTGTGACTAATTAGACTGAACCGAGGAGCAAAAGTGGTTAATGAATCATCCGCCTTGAAACGAAATTCATGCGTATTCCGACTGCTCATTCGCGGCGAACACCGATTGATTTCCAAACGGCGATGACGCCGCTGATTGATATTGTCTTTCAGCTGCTGATTTTTTTTATCTGTGCTTCGACCGGCCAGTTGCGTGAGTTGATCCTGCCGACGGACTTCGCAGCGGGAGCACTCGGATCGCAAGTCGCCCCCCCGGTCGAACAGCCACTGGGTGAAGTCTGGATTCGCCTGACTCGACAACTCGACATCACCGTGATGCGAGTGGAATCACGTGAGATTCGTGAGTTGCCGGAATTGGAATCGACTCTTCAGGCATTGGCGAAGGCGGCCAAGGAAATTCCGGTGGTTCTCGACATCGATAGTGACGTGCCGATCGGCGATGCCATTGCTGTCTATGATACCTGTCAGTCCGTCGGATTTCTGTCGATCAGCTTTGCTGCCGAATCACGGAAGACGCAGCCGTCCGAACCTCCCTCCGGTCGGAGGGTTGACCAATAAGGCCGTAAAATCGAATCGACGAACGCAACGCACTCATGCTCTGTATGCGGACTGCAGCCGCGCACTCGATGGAAAATTGAACGCGGCATCGTCGCCAATTCTTGGAGACACAATCGGTCAAACGACAAATTTCAATTCGGCCATTAGAATCCACCGTTGCCAATGCGGATTGGAGGCCATCGGATGCGACGTTTGTGTTTTTGGAGGAGGTTCCAGAGTGCGACAATTCAGTCTCAATTGTTCAGTCGGGTTGTTCATTGCTGTGTGGATCTTGACCGGCGTGGCGGCACCCGCCGTGGCTGTCGCAGAAGATGTCAATTTGACAGACTTGCTCAAGACCTTCGTGGAGGAATTGGTTCTGATCACACCCGGCGAGGGAAAATTTCCTGCGAAATTTGAAATGGGGACGAATGACGCAGAGGCCAACGAACGACCAAAACACGAGGTGACATTCCAACATCCGTTTTCCATCGCCAGATACGAAACGACTCAGAACCTTTATCAATCGGTGATGGGTGTCAATCCTAGTCGTTGGAAGGGACCACGTAATTCTGTGGAAATGATGACATGGAAGGATGCCAACGAATTTTGTCAGAAGATCACGGTACAACTGCAATCCAGAGAACAGATTGGACCGAAAGAGGCCATTCGTCTTCCGACAGAAGCGGAGTGGGAGTTTTGTTGCCGGGCCGCTACAACAACCCGATACAGTTTCGGTGACAACGCCCAGCGGCCCGAGGACGTCACCCCCCAAGCCACGTTGCTCGGAGAATACGCCTGGCATACCGGCAATGCGGCCGGAAATGATCCACCGGTTGGGACACGCAAGCCAAATCCGTGGGGGCTTTACGACATGCACGGATATCTTTGGGAATTCACCAGCGATGATTGGCACACCAATTACAATCCCGTTCCCGTGATTGGAAAGGATCCGAGTCAGGCGACTGAGGTAAAACGCGATCAAATCGACCAACGGTCGATTGTCGTCCGAAGTGGTTCTTGGAAGGATCCGTTTCCCAAGTTGACGAGTACGACTCGGCGCAGATTTCCGGTCACGGCTGCGGACGATGCGATCGGCTTTCGCTGTGTGAAGGATCTTGTCCGATAAAAAATGTTCCACTGCGGTGTGGAGTTCGTCCGGATCTCGTTTCGGTGCCTCGATGATTCAGTCTCCGATCGCGTCAGATTCCCGCCCCCGAGAATCTGACGCAACATTTCTTGACGCTCTATCGATGTGGGTCTAAGATCGACACGGTGGGTGTTGAGTGGAATTGCCTGTTGCCGATTCTGGACAAAAAATGTCCCGACTGCGTTACGGTCGCTAATTTTCTCAATCAATTTCCGTGACGTTGATTCATTGACATGGAATTGTACTGGTCACTGGCCCGATCAGGTGCCCGACCGGACGTTTCCTTAAATCGTAATCTCTGAAGCGAACTCTGACAGGAAAGAATGGACATGACGCACGTCGTCGCTGAACCCTGCTTCAACTGCAAGTACACCGACTGCGTGACGGTGTGCCCCGTCGAGTGTTTTTATGAGGGGGAGTCGATGCTATTCATCCACCCCGAAGAGTGTATTGATTGTGAGGCCTGCGTTCCGGAATGCCCGCCCGCAGCAATCTTCCACGAAGACAACCTTCCTGCCGAGTGGTCTGACTATACGGCCCTGAATGCAGAGATGGCATTGAATTGCCCGGTGATCACCGAGCGGAAGGATCCCATGGGTCCCCCGATTGAGAAGGCCTAATTCGGCAAAGTTGTTCTGCCGTTGATTCACAAAACATGCCAGGAATGGATCATCCGAGGTGTCTGATCCATTCCTGATATTTGGTCTGATCGTACGGAATACCCACAGGGATTGCATCACAGGTGGCTTCGGTCTCCGTCGGTTCTGGTACGACTGTAGTGGATTGGTTTCAAATTGGTGTTGCGGGTTTGAAGACCGAACCACCGTTCGTCCTGCTGGATGTTCCAAGTCAGACAACGACCGGTGACGTACCTTCAAATGTCGCCGTCGCTTCGGAAAAGCCGTGCGATTGATTCTGGATCGATGTTTGAGGTCCGCAGATCCAGCCGTTCTTTTTCAGGGGAACTCGGCATCCGTCACGCCTCGTTTCGTCCCTTCCGAGGGGCCTCCCGTGAGCGATCCGTTTCAGTCAACGACACTCTCTTTGGCGATGGCGTGATAAATCTCCTTCGCTTTATCGTAGGCAGCCCGCGCGGCGACTCGTTCGCTTTCGCGAATGCCTCGAAATTTGGAGTTCCAGCAAACATCCACGGCCTGCGCGCACCAGTCAGCACTCTTGCGACTGGCTCGGATCGGTTGGCCCGCCACTTCGATGAAAATCGGGTTGGTATGACATGACGGTAGGATGCGCAGGGCGATCCAGCTTGAGTGTTGAATGTCGTAATCAAACTCGACCTTCGTCAGTGACCCATCGGCCGGTATTTCTTTCTGGGCCACGGACTGTCCATTGACGATCAATTCGACGGGGACGGTGCGAGTCTCACCTATGCGACTTCGCTCTAAATGCCAGTACGGTTTCTCATCAAGTCTTCTGGCACGAATTGCTTCTGTTTGGGGGGAAGGCTGCTCCGCCAAAAGAGCTGTGACATCGGCAGTGACATGCACCCGACTTGGTTGCTTGAGGTCGAGTTGGCTAGCAGTCCGTTGAACACTCTGACCGTGCCTCTGTTCCGTCCCAAGATCGTTTGACGCAGGCGTTCCCAATTCAAAGTCGTTGACTTTAAAATCGAACAGATGACTCAGCCCGTCGCCACAGTAACTCCGTCCGTCCTTGAGTCCCTGCACCCACGCATCGTAATCGAGCGGCTGATCTTTCGGTTGCTGGATGTAGATCCGACCGAGGCCCACTTTGTCGCCATAGATGCAGGGGAAGTCCGTCTCACCGCTGATTCGAGTTCTCATTCCGCAGTTTAAAGTATGGTACCAAATATTGAGCTCCCAGATGGCCGGGGTATCGACCGCCGAGATGAAGTCGCACACGCCGTGTGCGGTGGTGACGATGAACTCGTTGGCACCGATGCTGTCGAAACGCGGCATCTCATAGTCCGGCAGGATGCGGGATGCGGTCCCCTCCCATCCCAAGGGATTTTCCCGTGTTCGGCCATGAAACATCCGCGATCCATCCGGCATCACATCGGGTAGCCCGAGCCCCCAACCGCTGTGGCTATAACCGACGACACCTCCTTGCTTTTGACCCCATTCAAGGACAGGTTGAGTCCACGTGGGCCATTCTTCCAGCAGCGTCGTATTGGGATAGTCGTCTTCAATCAACTTGAGCAGACAGAGATGTCCCGCGTGCGACGAGGGAAAACCGGAGACTTCCACGTCGTAACGCATGAGATAGTTGGTTCGGGACAATGCCGACGTCTTGCCCTCAAAGTATCGCTTCTGAGTGTACCAACAGGGACCCCACGACAGAACGCAACCGACGTTCAAGTCTTCCCCCAAAATGTGTCGTATCATATCACCGGGACGCACCCCCTCGGATGGGCTGTCGTAGTGAGAACACCCGGCCGCATGGATGTGATGATCGCCGCTAAACCAACCTCGTTTGGCGGCATGACTCCATCGACGCAACTGAAACTCCTGCCGCTGACTGACGCTGTCGGACTTGACTGTGATCACGTGCGCATCGACATGGTACTCGGGGCCGCGTTGCACGATGACGGTGTATTCGCCGGGAGGGAGATAGACCGATTCACCATCCGCTCGATAGATCTGCTCATGAAAGAAAAAATCGGGAGCCAACCGCCGCGCGGGGTTCGGATAGACACGCCCAAACCCATCGCGAAAGGTAAGCGAGGCCATCGTCGGAGCCCCATCGAAATCCTTGATTCCCAGCACGACTTCAACGGCGGGAACGCAATTGAACAGCAGCGGAACGGAATTGCGGAAGCCGAGATCCTGGGTTCCCTGTCCTACGTGAAAACCGATCAGTGCCTCACGCTGTCCGACATCTCGGCTGTAGAGTTGGACGATACGATACTCCAAATCCAATCCCGACAGGCCGGGCTTGAGAGGCTGCTTATCGAACATCTTTAGATCAAGGAAGCGGTTGGGGACATCTCCTAGCTGCACGAGCTTCTCATCGGTCATCGGTTTTTGACGGTTGTTCTTCGTACCTTGTTCATAGACCGGCAGCAGGTTGGGGCTTTCAGGAACGAGCGGAGCGGTGACGCCCGCTTCGTTGTGAACCTTCACCAGAAATGTGCGCCATCCCTGCTGAATCAATTCACACTTCGCAGGGCCTTCAACGAGCGAGACGCGGCTTTCTGGACTGATGGACACGCCGACAAGGCACTGTTTGTCCAGCACCTTCTGTACGGCTTCCGCCACCGCGGCAGGATTTTCCAATTTTAAAGCCGATTCCACGGCCGCTCGGTCATCGGCATTGAGTGGCGAACCGACGTGCTCCAGGGCCTGCATCAGCCGCTCTGTCGCCGCTGCCAATGGCTGCGACTCGACGGTCGAGACCATCGGCCACGACACTGCCGCAAGGCTTGGCCGAGCCAACCAACTTCCAACGACACCGATCCACACCACACACGCGACAAGATAACGAGTCTGAATTGCCATAACCTAAGGACCTCATCTGAAGCCTGACAAAAACTCCTAGCCCCTCGAAGACTTCAAGCATGGCAGGACCGGCCATTAGACTACACCGATGCGTTGTGGAGTTCCACTCATCGAAAATCGTCTCTCCGGTAGGAGACCGCTATCGGTTGGCCGTATTTGCGATTTTCGAACGCCGATGATTGAATGCGATCCACGTTGGCCAAGAACAGCCCCCTTGTCGGCCCTGACATACGCGGTGAAACGAATCCGGACCGGCCGAAAAGACGATTCCGGGTTCGGAACGTCAATCGGCGAACGGCCACGACCGGATGCATTCTCATTCGGACATCGGTGACCGTTTGATCGAAATCTCAGGTCGAGCGGCGTGGCATCGATCACGACATTCCGGATGATATTTTTTGGAGACTTGACAGGACTAAAGATCAGGAAGACTCCGTGATTCGCCCGCGTGGCATGAGACAAACCGAGACTACTCCACCCGCATGATGACGAACTTCAAGTAACGGAATTCCGGTAACACAAGGGGCGTCGGATGGTCGGCCGGTTGGTCATGAATACCAAGCATCGTCCCTCGACATCGCGCCTCCGAGAGACCCTCTTCACAGACTCGAAGAAACATCGACAGATCGACATGGCTCGAACAGGAGGCCACCGCGAGTATGCCCCCCTTGTGTGTCACCGCAGCGCCGGCACGAATCATTTTTCGATAGGCGACCATCGCCTTCGCAATCGATTCCTGATTGGGTGCGAAGGACGGGGGATCCATGACGACCATGTCCCAGCGTCGGCCATTCTGAGTGGCGTCGTCCAAAAATTCGAAGGCATCGGAAGCGATCGCCTCATGAGCGAGTGACGGTAATTCGTTGAGTCGCCAGTGCTCGATCGATGTTTCGATGGCGGGTTTGGCCAAATCAACTGTCGTCACGTGTTTGGCAAAACCTCGTCCCGCCGCGATAGAGAATCCACCGGTATAGCCGAATAGATTGAGGACAGTGCGATTTTTGGCAAGGCGGCGAATTGCTTGCCGATTCTCACGCTGATCAAGGAAAAAACCTGTTTTCTGTCCTTTCACGATGTCAGCGGTAAATTGAAGTCCGTGTTCCAGAAAACGAACGGGTTCCGTCGGTTCAGGTCCATGCAATATTCTGCCACCACCGCTCCGCTCCTTCACCCGTTCGTAGACCTGCTGCAGGCCTCTCGCGTCAGCCAGCCATGCGGCAATACCTGCGGTATTCCAGAAACCCCGCGGCCCGGCACCATCAAGCTTTATGACTGCCGAGCTGTCATAAACATCCACCACCAACCCCGGAGTGCGATCTCCTTCACCGTTAAGCATTCGATATCCGGTTGTTGTTCGGTCGAACAAGGTTTCTCGCAACGCGAACGCGGCACGAAGGCGCTTCTCCGCCCAACGATCATCCAGCGTTGCGGTTCCATTGGAATCACACACACGGAAAGCCAGAGGCGAGGCAGGGTCGTAGAATCCCACCGCCAAGGGTTGGCCCTTCCGGTTGTCGAGCAGCACGGCTGGAGATCCGCTTTTTGACTGTGGCAGGTCTCGAAGTGAGTCGGCAAAAATCCAGGGGTGACCGCGTTTGACCGTCCGCGCAAGATCACGGTTCAAGCGTAGAACAACGGGTGTCTCCGTGTCATGGACAAGTGGCATGTTGCGTCTTTTGCTGTCTGCTGAATAGGGATGGTGAGGAGTGAGAAAGTCGTGCCTCTCCGAGGAAAAGATTCACCGAATTGAGGTCCACTGTTCACGGGAAGGCCACCACGGAACCGCCGCAAAATCAGCACTCTGATCCGCTCTCCGTTGAGGGATGGGATAAAGTCTGTGTTAACGCTTGAAAATGTCCACTGCGGCCACCCGATTTTTCGAGTAATCGGGTGGGTCCGATGGTCATTTCGCGATCAACGGCCTTGCACATATCGTAAATCGTCAAGGCCGCAACAGAGACTGCCATTAGTGATTCCATTTCAATCCCCGTGCGACCGTGAGACCTCACCACTGATTCAATGCGAACGGTTGTCTGACCGATCACGTGAAGATGGACCTCAACGGCATCAATTCCCAATGGATGGCACAAGGGAATCAGATCGGCCGTCCGCTTTGTGGCCATGATTCCGGCAAGTCGAGCAATCTCAAACACGTCGCCCTTGGCCACTTGGCGATCCACAATCAGCGTCAATGTCTCCTGCCGCATGGTGACAAAACTTTCGGCTCGAGCCATTCGGGCCGTCATCGTCTTCGCTCCAACGTCGACCATTCGACTGGATCCGAATTCATCAAAATGAGTCAGTGCAGACATCCGTACCAGCAACTTTCAAGAAGGTTTTTTCGGACTCGAATCAGTGCACGCCAATATCCAAGTGATCTCTGCCAGCATCCCTGAAAGGAAGGGCAAACCGGCTTCGTCAATCGTCTCATCAGCCACCGTCGGCATCAACGGGCATCCTCCGTAGCGGCGGCGAAAGGGCTCATTATCACGCCGAGACAGGGACCCAGATCGCAACGAACGAAGTAAAAACGCCCGCTGCCGAAAGAGGTCACAAAAACAGAAATTCAGACGGATCAGTGGCGATGAATTCAACGGGAACTCGGTCGCCGAGATGTCACAGAGACCTCCAATTCTTGGACTGTCACGACGGAGTCCGCCGCGGTGGGGTTCGTGTTGAGGCTGACACTAAAACTATTGTCGCCAAATTTGGCCGGCGGTGATGACAGAGGAATCTGGTACACGAAGAACGGTGGAAGGACTCGGCCTTCCTGTGCGGTTTGACCATCCTCATCGAATACACGACGAATCTGTGTCGGGGAAATCGGTGATCCGTTCAAAGACAACTCCAATTCATCACCAATCGCCATTCCGGATGCCTTAAATTTCAGTGTCACGAGAAGATTCGCGTCCGCACACTCTTCTGCAATTCGAAACGGGAGTGTCCCTGTCAGCACACGCGTTTGACGATCAAGTTTCATCTGCATGTTTTTGTCCACTCCCGTAGGACACGTGCCCAGTTTTGCCGTCGCTGGGCCCGGCCAAAGGGAATGGAACAGATAATGACGTTGACCCGCCGCAACCTCCTGCGGATCCCGCAGCGATGCCAGAGACGTCAAAGCCCGAGGCCAAGCATCCACGGAGCCCATGTCTTCCCTCCAATGGTATTGATAGTTGTAAACAGAGATTCCGTCGGCACCAAACGCATAATAGTTGTGAGCGGCGGCACGATAGCTCTCGAGGGTATGGCAATGATGCTCGTTGCCACGACTGATCATGGGGTGGATCGAGGGATAAACTCGACAGTTTGTCCCTTGAACCAACTCGACAAAATCTTCTGTCCGAATGTTGAAATCCGTATGAAAAAAATCGGAGGGACAAACAAAGTCCACGGCACCACTTCGAACCCATGCCGCGATATCAAAACCAAGCGTTTGACATTCTTCCATCGTCTGTGGAACGCGCACGCCCAAGAGCAACCGCTGACGACCGCGTTTCAGCGCGGCGTTGTCCAGCAGCGTGCGACACTGTCCCACGAATTCGGTTAACAACGGAGCATTCTGCTTTGCCTCGGAAGGTTGAAACACATGACACCAACGCATCCAGTCCAACTCCAAACCATCGACGTCAAACCGTTCGAGAAACTCTGC
>Ga0315284_10012207_pt1 | contig 12238 bp, 9 predicted proteins | sample YL17G09_16_MG_FD_203696 | JGI IMG/M metagenome (GOLD analysis project Ga0315284, IMG submission 203696) | Sediment microbial communities from Yellowstone Lake, YNP, Wyoming, USA - YL17G09_16 | ecosystem: Environmental > Aquatic > Freshwater > Lake > Sediment | place: USA: Wyoming | collected...
CTCGTTAATTTCATTATGTTTATAGAAGAATTAGCATCTCTGGTTCTAAATACGATTTTTTTGTTTTCGCAACTCACGCAGTTAGAACATACCAATAACCTAAATACTTTATTCCCTTCTTTATCTTTGTAATATTCCAAATCATTATTACAATCACAACATTTCTTACTTGTATTACATTCATTTATGGTAATTGTGTCATATTTTTTATGAATTAGTTTTCTTAATCCTTTATTCATAGTCGGCATAAAATGTTTCATTTGCGTTGATCTACTCCAATTTCCATAACCAATTAGGATATTTTCTCCAAAGGTTTCTTTAATTTTATTCAAAAATGTATCTATGGATTTTTTACCATAACTATATTGTCTGAATTTCATTTTTCTCCATGTTTCTCTTTTGTAAAATTCTATAGTTTCTTTGTTTAATTTATTCTTTTCTACCAGATAAACTTTGAATTTTTCATAATCAACTGATTTACTATTTTGAAAGGATAATTCGGTTTCTTTTTGGATAATTCCATTTCTTTTTTTTTCAACTAATATTATTCGCTGGTTTGTTTTTGATTTACTTTCTCGTTTTCTTTGTGGTGCTGTATATTGTAATTTATTTCCATTTTTATCCATCATATATACCAAACTGCGTTTTCCAGGGTCGCAACCTACTATATTTCTATCTTTCAAAGTTTTTAATTGTTCTTTGGATAAATCTTCTATAGTATGAAATTCTTGGTCTTGTAAGATAGGCACTCTTGAACCCCATTTTTTATCTTTCAAATCTTTTCTAATAAATAATAGACAACAGGATACTCCGTCAGTTTGAATTTGATTATGAAACTGGTAATGTTTATTTTTGAATATTTTATTTTTCATATCTAAAAAGTTACACCATATTTCATTTTGATTATCTTTTACATTACTTAATAATTCACCTTTTTTGACCTTTTTTCCTTCTTTATCTTTTTCAGGACAAAACAAATTAATTAAACTTGCTGTATCTAAAATAATATGTTTTGGAATAATATTATTTCTTAAGGGTAAAGGTTGGAACAATTTACTTTCTTGTTTTTCCAATACAGAATTCATATACAACATTCCTTTCAAATACTCAAAAGGTCTAACTTTAATGTCATAATGAATTGTTTTTTTAATGTCTATTGGTAAAATATTTGTAAGATGAGTTGTTTTCCATTCATTAAATTTTTCGTCAGTTTCTTTTAGTTCCATAACATTCTTTTTGAATTGAAATAATATTGATTTATCTTCAGTAATTTCATTTGTAGTTTTATTGATAAATCGTAGAAAGTGTTGTATAAATCGTTCTTGTGTATTATTTGATAAAGAAGTATGAATTTGTGTTGATAAATAAGGTAATAAAAAACTTGTATTTTTCAAATTAGTTTTTGAATGATTTAGTAAAGGTTGGTATTCGGTTTTGTAAAAACTATCTAATTTTTCCAAAAGGTCAGTATATTTTCCTTTCTTACCTCTATTATCTCTTGAACCTAATGTTTTGATACAATAAAGAATGAATGTTTCATCTAAATCAGGTAAAGGAAGATTTTTGGTATATTGATGTAAAATATACAACCGAATAAATTGATATGTATGAATAACCAAGTCGTTCATTTCAAAAACCAAGTGGTTAATAACTGGTTGTATTGTTTCACGATTTAACAAAATAGTTTTCAAAGGAATTTTGAAAGTCTTGTATGCGGACTTTTCATTATTCCTAAATTCTTGGAAATCAGTCTTTTTCTTTTTTCCCATTCTATATATTTACTAAAGATTTTATATTTATATATTTACACGCATAAATATATAAATTACTAAAGTTCTGGATTTTTATCTTGTTTTTCTTTTTTTTTTAAATATGCCCTTCTGGCATATTCTTTTTTCTTTTCTGGTGTTAATGAATTCTTATATTCTTTTGTTTTTTGTATAATGTCTTCTTTATGACTTTCATAATAATTTTTATGACGAACTGGTGCTGTATATTTTTTTAATTTTTCCTTTAGTTCTTTATTTTCTTGTTCTAATAATTTAATTTTTTCTTGTAAATTTGGTTCATCCATTTACTTTACTATATAAAATATTTTTATATTAATTTATTAAATTTTCTATAGATGAAAACATAATATTATATGTTTTTATAATTTCTATTTTTTCGTTTTCTGTTAAATCTTCTAATTGTGTAAGTTGTATATCTGTTAATGGTCTATAATTTTTTATATCGTCTTTCATAATTGAAATATTTGTTATATCTATACTTTTTCTCGTATGACTAAAAAATTTTTCATTAAATTCTTGAGTTAATCTTAATGTATCAGTTCGGTCTGGATTGGTCTGGATTGGTCTGGATTGGTCTGGATTGGTCTGGATTGGTCTGGATTGGTCTGGATTGGTCTGGATTATCTTTATATCCATTCATTTTATATATTATAATAATTTATTTTTATATTATTATAATTTCATTCATTATGATTTGATATTATATGTTGTTACAGACCCTATATTTTTTAAAAATACATTTTCCTTTTTTGTAAATTCTATATCTATTCCAAAATCTACATATTCTATTTGCTCGTATATATGATGACTAATTTGAATTGCGTCTTCCTCTGCTGTACATTGTAACCTACTTGCTACATTTACAGCATTTCCTACTACACATAATCGTGGTATTTCATTACCTAATATTCCTATATTTACTGAACCCATATTAATTCCAATACGAATACATAGTGGTATTTTGTCTGGTGTTGTTATTGTTTTGATTTCCTTTATAAAATCTAATCCTAATAAAATAATTTCTTTTATTACATCTTTATGATTTAATTCATTTCTAAAAATATCACCAACGACCATATAAGCATCGCCAATCGTTTCTATTTTCTGTAAATATTTATATTTCTTTATAATAGTATCAAAATGATTATAAATAGTATCTAATAATTTGAAAATAATATCACCATTATATTTTTTCGCCAATTCAGTATAATTTACAATATCCATAAATAAAATACAAATAAAATTAAATTCTTTATTAGCACCAGCACCAGCACCAGCACCAGCACCAGCACCAGCACCAGCACCAGCACCAGCACCAGATGTTATATAATCTCTATCTAAATCAAAAGGTAAAATCTTTTTCAACAATTCCAATTTTAGTTTATCATTTGTTAATGGTATTTTATCCACGAATTTTTTTCTACAATAATTTATTAAATTTTTACAAAAAATTGTTAAATTTTGATTATCTATTTCAAAATCTTTTATAGATTTTATCATATGAGAAACAAAATTTATGCTTTGTAAATCCATATTTTCACGAACTATTATTTCTTGTTCGTTATAATTTGAAATAACCACATTACATATAAATTTACATAATGTATCAGCAATATTATAAAACGCATGAATAATTATTGGATTAAATATTTCTGTAATTTCTAATATATTGATTAACATAAAAATCATCCATATTAAAATAAATAAATTTGTAAAAGGTAATTGATTATATTTATAAAGAGTTTTCAAAAAAAGAATTTCTGGTATAGAAAATACGATGGTAGAAATAATATATAGTGAACTATTTTTGAAAGGAATTATAAAAATATGAGGAATAATACAAATAAGATGATAATGTATATTAATATTTTGTAGAGTTATATCATTTGTTTTACAATACATTTTTAACATAAGTGGTGTAGTAAACACCCACATAATACCACGACTTATTTCATATTCTACTATTAACATATTTTTATGAATAATAATGTCAAAAATATGTTTCAAGTAAATAAACATTAATCCAATAGAATATCTATCATTTATATTTGAAATAAATATTGTATATGTTAATTTGTAAGAATATAATAATAACATAAAATAACTTGTTGTAGTTAATAAAAAATATAATCCTTCATTATTAGAAATTACATCATAATTATTATTAGTAATTACATAGGGTAAATATATTTGTTTGAAAATTACATCTATGTTATAATATAATACCACATAGCATAATAACGAAATCATTTATTAATAAATAATAATATATTTTTAAATTAATTATATTTTATATTTTTATATTGTATATGCCTACGCAAAAGAGTATTGACTACAAAGAAACTGCTGTAAATTATTATTTGGTTGAAGATAAAACACAAGAAGAAGTTTGTCAGATTTTCAATTGTTCCAGAAGAAGTTTAATGCGTTGGGTTAAAAAATATCAAAATGAAGGTAAAATTACTGGATATGAAAGAACTCCAAAGGCATATAAAGTTAGTAAAGAACATGTTTCTTTTTTATTGGAACAAATAAAGAATAACAAAACAATTACTATAGAAGATTTACTTTATTTATTGGAAAATAAATTTCCTGATTTACATTTGAATAAATCACACATTCATAGAATTATTAATGATAATAATATTACTTTGAAAATGACAAGAATAAGGCACGAACCAGTAAAGCGTTTTGGTAAGGATATTGATATAAATAATAACTTGAAGGAATTTTATGAAAAAGTTAAAAAGTATAAAATAGAAGATATAATTTGTATTGATGAAACAAGTATAAAATCATTACAAAAACGAAATCACTGCTATAGTCAAAAAGGAAAAAGATGTGTTATAAAAACACAATCACAAGAAGTATTCAAGAAATACACTGGTGTATTTGCTATTTCGGTTGATGGAATGGTTGGTTGGGATTTATATGAAAAAAGTGGAATAAACGCAGATAGAATGGTAGAGTTTTTAGAAGCAAATGTAACAAATAAATTCAAGAATAAATTAATTATTTTGGATAATGCGAGTAGTCATAGAAATCCAAAAGTAAAAGAAATCATAAATAAAGAAAACCATTTATTATATGCTGTTCCATATCAACATTTTACAAATTCTATAGAAAATTACTTTAGTATGTTGAAATCCAGATTACAAAAATTAGATGGATTAACTCATAGTGCCTTAAAGGAAAATATAACAAAAGTAATAAGAGAAATACCGAAAGAAAAATACAGAAATATAATTAAAGGAACATATGAAAGACCAGAAAAATATGTATCCAAGAAAAACAAGACACGAAAAATCAAGAAGAATTATTTATAAGTTCTCATATCACTTCGTAGTAAATGGGCGTTTTAAATGAGAAAAGGTGTAAAAATTTAATTAAAACAAATAGCAATATTTATAACATTAAAGATATTGATATAGATAATTATAAATTAAAAGGTGGATTTATAGCAGATGTTATAAGTTTTAAAATTACAACAAATGATAATAAAATATATTCAAAAATATTAAAGTATGAAAATGATCAAGAAAATAATTTGTCTAATATGGCAAAAAAATTACAGTTGTATGAACGCGAATATTATTTTTATGAAACTGTATCAAAATCTGTTAATATAAATATTCCAAAATTTTATAATTTAATTGTTGATGAAAATAATAATAATATTGGTATTATTTTAGAAAATTTATTAGATAAAAATTATAAAATAAATTTGGATTTAAATATTGAAAATATAGATGTATCATTAAAAATTGTAGATAAAATGGCACAAATGCATAGTACATTTTGGAATAAAAATTTGAAAAAAAAATTTCCTCAATTAAAAACTAGTAAAGATACTATATTTTGTCCCTTTTTTAAAAATTTTATTGATGAAAGATATGAATTATTCAAAGAAAAATGGTTTAAAATTTTAAATACAAATCAAATACAATTATGTGAAGAGATTTTTAAAAATTTTTCTAATATTCAACAAGAAATTTCTAATGGAAATAATCTTACATTTATTCATGGAGATATAAAATCTCCAAATATTTTTTATGATGTAGAAAATGGTTATGAACCTTGTTTTATAGATTGGCAACATTGTGCTATAGGTAAAGGTGTACAAGATTTAATATTTTTTATTATAGAAAGTTTTGAAATTACAAATATAAAATTAATATTTAACATAACAAAAAATTATTATTATAAAAAAATAATAGAATATGGAGTTACTAATTATTCATTTGAAGAATATGAAAATGACATTTATAATGCAATTTGTTACATTCCATTTTTTACAAGTGTCTGGTTTGGAACAATTTCACAAGATGAATTAATTGATAAAAATTTTCCATTTTTTTTAATTAGTAAATTATTTTATTTACTTGAATACATCCAATTAAAATAAAATATAAATATATAATTTTTTATTTATTATATAAATAAAAAATTTCTTATAAACAAATATTTTTATAAACAAATATTTTTATAAAATATTTCTATATTATCATTAAATCCATCAAATATAAAACAAAGTAAATCATTTACTTCAGTAATTTCTATTGTAACATTAATTTTTGTCCAAGTATTCGCTAAAATATCAGGTGTTTTATAAAATTTTTCTTGTGGTTTATGTATTTTAATAAAATCATAATTTATTATATTTTTATTACTATATATTTCAAAAGATAAATTATATAAACCTGTATTGTTAAATTCATAACCAAACCATGCCCACCAACAAGGTTCAATTATATTTTTATTAAATACAATAACATTATCACGTATTATTATTTTTGAATTATCATTAGGAATATGTTTAATATTTTTAATATTTTCAATATTTTCTATAAATGAATTATTTTTTATTAATATTTCATTGTATTTTTTAAAACAAATGTTCTTATATATTATTTCTATGTTATCATTAAATTCATCAAATATAAAACAAAGGAAATCATTTACTTCAGTAATTTCTATTGTAACATTAATTTTCGTCCAAGTATTCGCTAAAATATCAAGTGTTTTATAAAATTTATCTTGTGGTTTATGTATTTTAATAAAATCATAATTTATTATATTTTTATTACTATATATTTCAAAAGATAAATTATATAAACCTGTGGTTTCAAATTCATAACCAAACCATGCATGATGGCATGTATGATTTACATTTTTTTTAAATTCAATAATATCATTTTGTATTATTATTTGTGAAGTATTATTAATTGATTCATATGCAATATTTTCTGAAAATAAATATTTATTAATTATTAACTCTTTATTATAAAAAAAACGTAATTTAAAAAATGAAAGATTAGCTACATCACAATGTTTTTCATTACATATATAGTTGACATTAAAAGATTTCTCAAATGTATTTTTAAGAAGATGCATCATTGTATGAGATTTATCAGTATTTAATTTATTTTTTATTATATTTATCATTTGTTTTAAGTAATTTATAGGAAATATAAATAAATTATCATCACACATACCTTCTTCGTTTAACATGGAAACTATATTTAATTTATTTAGATCCAAATTTTCATTAGTTAAATTTTTTACTATATAAATATCAAATCTTGTAAGTAAAACTGTATCATAATTTTTTTTAGATTCATTTATATATTGCAATAATAACTCTAATACTATTAATTTTTTTTCATGCATTCCTATTTCTATACAATGACGCACAGGTGAATAAGTATTTATCAAATCATTATACAATGGTGATATATCTGTACATAAAAAAGTATCTATATTATAATCTTTTTCAAAATAATTATATATTTTTGTTTTTATATTTTTAACATAACATTTATAATTGACAGTTTTATGAACTCCTGAAAAATGTGGAAAATTTTCATAATAATGTAATCCAAAAAAACAAATGGCCATATTTTTTTTCATTTTATATATAATAAAGAAAATATAATGAAAAATATAATAAAAAAAAAAAAATTAAATAATTATATAATATTATGTTCTAAATATAAAATAATTAAAAATACACGTTCATCTAATTAATATTTAAAATTTATAATTAATTTATATTTGGATTATTTATTTGATTATCTATTGGATTATCTATTGGATTATGGTATTGATAAACTTTCTCCCTTAGACACTTGTAATGTTCATATCGTTCCTTTGATAATTCTGATTCATATACTTTACAATTACCTGTTGCTATTTTTTCTGTTTTCTTCTTATCTATTTGTGAAGAAGGATCAGTTTGAATAATTGTATTATATATTTTTATAGTTTTCCAGCCTTCTAATACTTTTTCAAATATAAAAATTACTTCTTCTCCTGAGATATCACGTTTTACAGTTCGTTTTTTCTCTCTTCTTTCTTTTTTCATTAGTATAAAATCATTTTTATATTTGTTATCCATTTTATAGATATCAAATATATTTTTATATATGTGTTTCCTTAAATTGCTTTAATAAATTTAAATAATATTCATATCTTTCTTTTGTTAGCTCTGATTCATAAATAATTTTTTTATCATTTGTCAAATTTCTTTTTATATTTTTAATCATATCAATTGTAATATTATTTTGAATACCATTTTTATTTTTTTCTTCTATTAAATAGTCTAAAATTTGTGTAGGTTTCCATTTTTCTATATTTTTTTCAATAACAATTATAATATCATCTGCATTTATTTTTCTTTTTGATAAGTTTACTTGTTCTTGTGTTAAAGAAGTTATATCTTTTTTTTCCTCATTTCTGCATACAATTTCACCATTTTTAATTCTAGTGATTGTATGCCTTGGTAAATGAAGTGAATTTTGTATATCTATATTTTTATGTCCTTCTTTTATTAACCCCCTTACTTTTATAATAATTTCATCACTAACTCCTCCCTTTGAATCTCTAATAGAAACTGACATTTTTTTCTTTGTTTCTTCTGAAAATGTTTTTCCATAATTATGATTTCCTTCTCCTTTCATTTTTTCTGATTTATCTCTATAAATTTGTTTATTATGAATTTCTTTACAAATTTGTTGTTTCAAACTTTTTAATCTTAAAGTTTCTAAATAACCTTCTTTTCCTTTTTCATTTTGATTCAAATCAGTAAATACTTCTATTTCATGTTTCTCTCTATTACAAATTTTATACATTGTTTCTTTAATTGTTATATTATTTGTAGTCAAAAATGTTTCAAATGCTTCAGCTTGATTATATTTGACAATTAAATATGGTTTAACTAATTGTATAAATTTTAAACAATCATTTTTTTTATATAATTTTAACACATATTTTTCTACTTTACCAAATCCTAAATTTTTTTGAATATTATGTAATATTTTTGGGTGATTTTTTTGTGCTATAGATATATAAAAACTACAAAAATTATTTATATTTATATACATACAACCTTCTGCATCAAATAAACCAGAAATATATTCAATGTTTAATCTTGTTAAATATTTTTCATCTAAATCACAATTTTTATTTAAATTAGAACATTTTAAATATAATTCTTCTTTTTCTTCATATTTATTTGGTAAATTTGCTAGTTTATTAAATTCATACAAGTATTGATATTGATTTTCTTTAATTATAAAACTATTATGTAAATATTCTAATAATACTTGATATTCATTATTTCTTATTAATAAATTAAATTGGTTTCTAATATTATGTTTATGATAATATTCATTTTCTTCATCCATTAAATTTATAGTTTTATCATTTCTATTAGTTGATGATGTTATACTTCCTCCAAAATGGTAACGAATTATTTGCAAAATATTTGTTCTACATTGTGTTATTATAAAACCAGATTGATAACCATCCGTAATTTTTCTTATAAAAATACACCCATCACCATCTATAAATCCAGCAATATAAGATGGATGTGGAGGATTATATTTAAAATTATGTAAATGTTGTTGATTGTCTAATTCAATTATATCAGTTATTGTATATTATAACATATACACTTATCTTTATATTGTTTTCAATTTTAATATTATATTTTATGATAATATTAAATTTAATGGTGTAAAAAAATGATTTGTATAAAAAAATATGACACGATATATACTGCTTAATTGGAATAAGCTAAACCTCCCCAGTGTGCTTATTCCGACTCAAATATTTCTATTTAAGCTTGGACTATTCCTTAAGTCTTCATTGAAAGTTGCTAGCTTTCTCAGACCCACTCCATTATAGTCTCTGAACCTTCTCCATATGCTTGCTTTAGCGCATTTAGGAGCTTGGCTGCAGATTGTCCAATCCTTTTCGTTATCACTATGCCCTAGGTCATTACCCCGGGTATTCAACATGTTTTCACATATTGAAGTAGTAGAAAAGGCTATCAGGATGTTCCTGCAATTTAGAAATGTTGCCTCCGTCTGACTTGATAGTCAGAAAGAGACTAGCTGGTTATATAATGCGAAATTATAAACTTCGCATATCTGCTTTACACTGTTTACCCACATTAGAAAGCAAATATCTAATATGGCAGCCAACTGTTTGGGACAGAAGGTTAATACATTGTATTTCATTGTATATTGTAGCATAGACTTAATAATCCCAGACATAATTCTCAACACGTTATAATTTGTGGCATAAACGCGGACCTTGGCGGTCTTGGTACCTTCAACAGTAGCATTGGATAAAACAAGCTGTAGAGTTGCGTTATCAATTCTGGAGAAGTTACATGTTCCTGAAGGTTGGTGTTCCTCAGGTCTCAAGGCAAAACTGTAGACGTTAATACCCTCATCAGGATTACGGGTATGTGACTGGTAAGGCTGGACCCAAGAGAAGTAAGAACCTTCACGCTCAGAGAAACGATCCTGTCCGTTAAGCTGTAGCTTAGCAGTGACAACAGGGTTCTGTCCCCAACAGTGCATGTCCAAAGAAACTTCAGAAAGGACAAATGTACCGGCATCAGAGACACCAGAGTTATCCAAATGTGGTTCAGCGGCAGCAAGGGCAGCAGCAATATCAGCATTGACATTGAGTCCTGCATAAGTAGGGGTGGTTCCTCCAAGATTGGCTTCATAGTAAGGATTCTCTGGTCCGTTCCAGTATCCAGTGAAGTTGCTATCCATACTTTCAGGCATGTAGTCAAGAGCTCCAGCATCGTGGAAAAGACCACGAGCATCAATGTAAGCACGGGAGTCAGCGGCAATAGCAGATGGACCTCCGAAAGCGTGGATAGCATTTGGAAGAGCATCAATGGCATCAGTGTAGTTGAAAGGCTGAGCACCAAGGACCTTGAAAAGAAGAGCATCACAGGTCAAAGAAGAACAGTAATCAACATTCTGATCAGGCTGGACAACCCAGATAAGCTCCTTAACAGGATGGTTAAAGTTGAGCTTAATCTTGTTGGAAGAAGAACCGACAGATTCATCACCTGTGAATTGAAGCTGGCTAATCAAATATTCGTGAGGGTTCTGTGCCATTCTGCGACGTTCATCAGTATCTAAAAAGACGTAATCAACGTATAAAGAAGCAGCAACCAAAGATTGATTGTAAGCAATTGTGGCAGGGACAGGACGTCCAGCAACATATTGGCTTGAAGAAGTTAGAGGATGTCCAGAGTTGCAGTTAAGGGTGGTAACAGCCCATAGACATTCATCAATAGGACGAATATCAAGGTTGATCTTGACCTCGTGATACTGAAGAGCAATCAAAGGAAGGGCAAGACCTGGGTTGGTACAGAACCAAAACTGAAGAGGAATGTAAAGGGTTGTTTCTGGTAAAGCATTTCTTGGAGCACAAACTTGACGAGGAGCCAAGGAGTCACAAGGAGACTCAACATCAGAGAAAGATGGATCAGTGATGAATGTAAGCTGGGTTGTGTTACCGATCATCTTGAAGTATCCACGCTGTTGTTCAGAAGTCATGGTAAGCTGGTTCCAGATGTGCATCCAGTCACCATATTGACGGTCAATTCTCTGACCACCAATCTCAACCTCAACCTGAGCAATAAGCTGTTCACCAGGGAAATCTAACCAACGGGCATAAACACCAGTGTTTTCGCCGGCGGAATAGTTTCCAAGACCCATAAGCTGATTAATCTCTGGAAGTGTAACCTGGAGATATGTTCTGTATGCTAAATCACCATTTCTGGAGATAACACACTGGACACGACGACCGAAATCAGCCTGTCCGTTGAAAGTCTGTTCAATAGATTCAATGGCAAAGTTAGTGTATCTACGATACGTAACTTTCCAGAAAGTAATTTGCGGGTTACCTGTAAGGTAAACATCTTGTGCGCCGTAAGCGACTAATTGCATGAGGCCTCCACCCATATTATACTATTGCTAAAGAAAAAAAATTTTGAAATTTAAATTTAATTAAATTAATTAATTAAAAAATAATTAAATTAATATTTTTTTGAAATACGTGTATTTTATATATTATGATATCGTATTATATCATATGGTTATGATATGATTTTAGTTATATCTAAATTTGTTTTC
>Ga0315284_10012208_pt1 | contig 12238 bp, 10 predicted proteins | sample YL17G09_16_MG_FD_203696 | JGI IMG/M metagenome (GOLD analysis project Ga0315284, IMG submission 203696) | Sediment microbial communities from Yellowstone Lake, YNP, Wyoming, USA - YL17G09_16 | ecosystem: Environmental > Aquatic > Freshwater > Lake > Sediment | place: USA: Wyoming | collected...
ATTCCATCCAGAGTTCGGCTTACTTCATTTTCCTGAACAAGACATGCTTTCGCGGTCTTTATAGGAACGGTCCTAACGGCTTCAATGTCCCGTATGGAAATTATAAAAATCCAACAATTCTCGAGCTGGACCACTTGTTTCGCATTCACACTCTTATCCAGGGGGTGACTTTCGAATGTTTAGATTTTGAGCAATCCATGAGTAGAGTGATGAGCAACGGTGATTTTGTTTATCTGGACCCGCCCTACGTCCCTGTGACCAAGACGTCTTTTGTGTCCTACAATAAGGATAGGTTTGACAGACACGACATTCTATTTGATTTGTGTAAGAAATTACCGTGTCCCTTTCTCATGAGTAATTCAAATACCGAGAAGATTAAGACGTCATTCCAAAATTACGTCTGTGAGGAGATCGAAACGAGATGTTCAATCAATTCCAAGAATCCAGACTCAAAGCAATCGGAAATTATTATTTACAATAAAAAATGAATCAGAAATCTTTAGTGCATACCTCTGGTTTTCCTTTGCTTTGTTTACACTCATTAGATAATTTCGCACAAGTACACTTGAACCTAACGGTTACGTTTTCGTCTTTCATGAATAAATTAGCCATCTCATCGTTATGAAAGACGAGCATTCCGGCGTGTGTCTTACCTTTGTCATCGTATCCCGTCATAATAGCAGCGTTATAGGTGGTATCATTCCCGTTAGTCCAATGGGGACAACCAATCTGGTACACGACTTTACAGGTTTTACAGTAGGGATATATACCGATTTTTTCAGAGCAAAATCCGCAAAATGGACATGAAATCCATATGGGGTCAGGAGCAGTGCCAACGACATCCACTGGAAACATCATCAGGTGACATTCTTTACATTTCAAGATTTGTTTCTTCATTTCTTTTTTATTGCTTATTTATTTGGTTCTTTAAGTAATAATTTATTGAAATTTACATGTGATACCTAACTCATCGAATCTTATAAAAATTAAAAATATATATTACCTAAAATAAAATGAATAGTTACGCTAGAATATCAAAATTCGGTAAAGACAGAATGCCACCGTGCGCTGGCTCTAACGATCCCCTTACCGTATGTCTTACTTCAACACTAGACGCAAAATTTCAAAATGGCTCTATCGCCAGCACTGCGTTCGGAGCTGCAAGCAAAAACTGCCAGAGGTTCATGACACAGAGATGTGCCGATAAATGGGACGGGTTCTGTGAGTACTACTACCGGGAACAGAACGGCCAAAACACTCCCATTTACAACCCCAGACCAAATCTTGAACAGGATCGCCCGTGGGAATCACAATTGGGAATGAATACCAACCTTACCCTTGGCGAACAATTGTTAAGAAACACAGCCGAAAGAAAATATTGCACCTATCCTGGGTGCGAACCTCAGTGTGAGCCGTTCGACCCTACCAATCCCAATTCTCCAAACATCATTTATTTCAAACCAGCTGGTAATTCAGAATGTGCCGGATGTAATTGCGTTCCAGTGTGCGGAAACGTCAATCCAAAAGGCTTGGACAACGACCCGGTTATGAACCGTCTGTTGGATAATCCAGATGCTGGTATGGCTACTCTGATTAACATTTGTAATACGACCAGACGTCAGGGAATTGACTTGAAAGGGACCCGATTAGGACAGGTATGCGACCAATACCAGAGAAATATGGGGAGATAATTTTTTTATTTGTTAGAATAAATAAAAAATGAGTTATGAGAATTATGATGAGAAAATTATAATCGTAGAACCCCAAAAACCGGCCCTTACATATTTAGCTTGGATATATATTGGTATAAATCTTTTCTTTTCTATCATCCTCGCCCTTTATGTCTTCAAGACGGTATTTAACCCACCGTCGTTGATGGGAAAAATTGGAAATGTCTTTTTATACTTGATCTTTTTCCCAATTTACATGATAAAATATATATTCGAGTGTCAACGCAAAAATTAATATTATTATATTATAAAATAATGGAATTTTTATACGACAATGAACGAAGATATATTGAAACTTTTTTTCTGGATACACAAACCACAAAACAAAACAGAATTGTATGGCTGGTTAAAAGTCTGCCAGAATTCGTCCAGTTTGTGGAAAAAGATGGTGAACCCGTGCAGGTTATAAATCTGTGGAATACCGAAACCTTAAGGATTTACGCGTCCGATCCTGTGGGCTTTATTAATAATGCGGTATCACTCGGGTTTAAACCATCGGTTGCGATTGATCTATGGGCATCTTTTAATCTGGCCGATAACAACTTTCTCAACAGTGACGACATTAAAGATTTGGAGGCGTACGGTTTGGATTGGAACACAGTAAGGATCAAACTCGGTTCGTTCAATATCAAGCAGAAGAGAACTCGTTTTAGCTTTGAACAAGACAAAATTCTAAAGCAGTTCAAGAATTTTGAAGAAATACCATCGACAAATAAAATAACACGCTTCGTAGAAGAATACAGTACAAGAAAAATATCGTTTAGAGCCCTATCTTTGGTTTCTATATTTAATCGTCTGCGAGCGACCGATAACATACCTGTTATAACCTATAATAATTACTTTAAAATTCTGAACAATCACGTGCCGTTATTAAACATTATGAGTGACGATAATTTAGTCGTACTAAAAATGATTTCTGGTAAGATTTATATTGATATCATTATAAGGCTTTTTGAAACGGATATATTTACCATAGAACTAGCTACAAATCCGTCAAAATACGACGCAGATTCGATTCTTGACCAGATTCTTGATTCCATCGGATACAAAAGGGAGGAATCCTCAAACGCCTCAATTGGAGGTTATTTTCTCTATGAAGACATTATCGACATGAACGTGTTTGCTCACATAGTTTTAACCTCAATAAATATGGATTCGTTTATCTGCGTGAACGATAATATAAAACACGTAGGTAGGGATGGGAGTAGAAATGTATTTTTTCAGAATCCGTATGATACAGAATACCCCGCGTCCGTGAATTCTATCTTGTCGAGAGAAATTTCCAAAGGGGGTGACTCAATTCCGTTTAAAATCAATACCCAGTTTACCCGAATTAACGTTGTAAAAGGCGCGGACATGCCCACCATAAACATATACAGACTGTTTTTTGACAAAATAATGTCTATATACCAACTGAAGAGTGATGAAATAATCGGACTGTACGATTATCTGGGAGCTGTTGAAAGCAAGGAAAAGAAGGTAGTCGTCGTAGAAAAGAAAATTTATATGAAAGATATCGACCCTGTAGTTTTTACCGAAATGTACGCACGTGCTTGTCAACCGAAAAATAGAGTCCCAACAATCATACCCGCAAATGAGGTCAAAGAAGCTGAAGAACAATTCCAAGTTATGGAATTCCCAAAGAATAGCGACGCTACGCTTGATACACCTGTTCGATATTACATCTGTAAAGATTCCAAATATAAATATCCAGGTCTTGTTAAAACAAATAATGTTATGGGATATGCTCCGTGTTGCTTCTTGGAGGACCAACGCGAAACTGTGAAATACAAGGGTTATTACGAAGATGAGAAGGACGAGAGGAAGAACGAACAATATGTGAAAAGAACAGATAAAATAGTTACGTACGGTGAATTTGGTCATATACCTCAGGGTGAGGTGGGAAATTTATTTCCTGATGCTTTCCGTATGGGTACAAACCAAGATGGAAATAGTTTTCTTCAGGCTGTAGAAATAGCATTAGGTATTACGAGATCAAAAGGGCGTGACTTTCTATTAACAATTCCTCTGGTGATTGGAATGCAGGAAATGTACGGTAAGAGCGAGGCCGCAATCAGAGAATATATAGAATCGAGTGAATATCTAGACCCGCTTAAAATAATTCGGATTGCCGAGTCCGCATACAAGTGTAATATATTGGTTTTTGACAAAAATAATATTTTGACGCCTGACCATATTAATGGTTATTATCAGTTTCAGAGGAATGATAGTTTACCATCCGTTTTTATATACTGTAATTATGGAGCTGAAATTGACCGACTGACATATCCACATTATGAGCTTCTGGTTCCAGACAAAGATATTAGAGTGTGGAATAACGAAACGGTGAATTCGAAATGCTGGAGGATTTACGATGAGCTAACCCGGTTCTATGTAGACGGGTCACCCATACTCCAGATTCAATCCATTCCTATCGATAATATTACGGGTCAAGGTATCGATAAGAGCGGTAAAACGCGATTATTGGTAGTGGTTTATAAGGGAACCATAATTAATCTGTACACATCTCCATTACCCCCTTTCCAAGTCAATTTGGTCGATATGAGCACCATTCAGCAGAGCGACCGCCAAAAAAGTATATTATTTCTACGAGATATCGGAGCACAATCCATATCAGAGATAAAAAATTTTACTATTCAAGCAAAAATCAATGACATATCTGTCACTATTTATCTATCGTCGGTCGACAATTCTGTGCAAGATAATTTTGCAAAGAATTCCAAGATTGCCAGATACGTATCAAACTGGACAACGTATTTATTCTCCAAATACATTGAAGAACGTAAGGTAGAGAACATTGATAAAAAAATAATTTCAGATTTTGTAGCGTCGACATTCATCATTGACCCTAGTTTCGAGTACTCTGAGATACCAGATGAATTCCAGGATAATATACCTGATGGAATTTCTCGTGGTGGGAAACTGGTTTGTAACACTGAAGAAATGCTAAAGAGATTGATTTATCAATTGCGTTTATTACTTGAAAGAAAGAAATCGGTCGTGCTTGATTTTTACATGAAGAAAAGCCTCGAGAATTATTTTGTCAATATCTCCGATTTCACAAAAAGATATGACGAGGTTTTGCTGTACCATAATGCGCTAGAATCCAAGACAAAATTACAGGACAAAATAAGGACTAGGGAATATATTCTGAGAACGTCTCCAGATCAAGGAATTGCTGAACCTTATTTCATCAAGACAAATTCCAGAATATTCTTGACCCTGAACCAGAATAAATTAGAAGAAGCTTTGGGGGTCGACGTTAAATGGAATCAGGATGGATATGTGGATACTCTTGCGCCGGCTATGGATGTATCTGCGTTCAATCTGTACACGTCGGATAATGTATATCATGTGAACGGTTATGGTGGTGGAGAATCCGTTCTCGGATATAATCGGGATAGATTTAATCCGTTAATTGAGTACTACTAAAGTACCTACTACTAGAAAATACAACTCTCTTGGAAAACGTATCCAACTGGGACAACTTTCGGTAGTTTCGTAACTCGATGGTTACCATCAATATAAATACGATTTGAAAAGGAATCCCGAAACTCGGAAATATTTAAGAATCCACCGTACATGTTTAATAATCTCCAGGATGGGGCGGGGTTGATTTTATCTATGGTTTTCTCTCCGGCAAAAACCTCCATATACATTTTCATGAGGAGATTTTTGGAATTTTTAAAGGTAGGGTTGTGTGTATTGTCGTTAATGTACGCCATACAGCAATTAAACGAGCAGAAACTACCGTCCGTTTCATAATAATTATTGAGGACGGAGATATTAGAATTGGTATATTCCAGATTTTTAGACTGGGAAATCTTTTGGGTTATGGAATATTTTTCTTTTGTTATTTCCGATGTATAGGTCTGACAAATTTCACTGGGGACATATTTTAACGGACATCCGATAGGTACATTTGAAAACGCATGCCTACACCAGTAACAACACGCGCTTGTTATACGTTGCGATGTTATGGAATCAATCATGGTTATACATTTTTTCTTGGAATTCTCGAGAAAGGGAGCGAATTCTGTATGGTTATGAGACGCCAAGTCATCAATCTTTGTAGAATTCTTAGGCATTATAGTGGTCTCCAGAAGGTTTGATTTGATGGTGATTCCGTACTTTGAATCGACCTTGTTTATATCTATATTTTTGAGAATAAATGTATGTTTCTTGTTACCTTTTTTAAGTTGCTGTGATTGACTCATTTTAATATTTTTCTTTTTTTTTAAAATTAAAATCAATTTTAAAATAAAATGTCGTGTACCGATGAATTCTGGCTAAACAATATACAAAATCTTTTCTGTAGCTTTTCATTCGTACCGTCTCCAGACGAAACCTACGAAGAACAACTCAACGCGATGAGCAGGGGGGTTCTTCTGTTGTGGATGACACTATACGCTATGAGATACAAGCATCATTCTATCGTACCGTTCTTTTTGCTGTTTATAATTATTCTTTATTATAGTCAAAGAATGACAATGAAGGAAAATTACTGCCCTCCCAATACAATCACGCTCGAGCAATGGAAACAACTCCCACGAGGAAACAAGCTCAAAACTATAAACCCGTCCAGTTACAGATTCTGTCAGGACCAGAGAGAAATCCAATTCAACCAGAATTACTTTTCCACCAATCAGGCGCTCGTCCCTCCCGCAAACCCAAAAACTTTGGAACCCGTATACGTTATCGCCCCTCCTTCCGCCTGGGATTATTGGTCCGAAGATTACGTTATTCCGTCGGCAATCAACGACTACAGCACTTTTGATTTGACTCGGTCCGGGTATATGGTTACCAATTCATGTGGGAAAACCGATGGTCTCATGATTTATCCAACCGAGATGCCCATGGACCGTAAGGTAGAAAGACGTCCTGTAAATGAGAATTACATCAGCGGAGTCGTCCAAAATCCTCTTTATACCGTAGAAGGATATACCGGTCTTTACCCAAGTCCTAACCTGAGACAGGACCCATCTCAACAACATCATACCCAGATTCCCAATTCCCCGGGCGACTTGGTCGGTTGCGCCTACGATCCAAAACAAATGTTGGACCATAACATTCCAAGTAACCTGCCCGTAGGAATGTGTCAGAAAAACGACGCGTTTAACGAATATAATAAAAACATGTTTACACAGGTCATTCAACCGGGAATGTATTCTAGAGTCGAAGTGACAGAACCCATTCAGAGTAATATGGGAATAACGACCACGCTTCAGTTTGAACCGGTAACCTGTGAGAAAGCAGAGGACGGTGGAACCGTTTACGTGACTCATGACCCCAGACTTACTCCACCCAATATCCAATCGGTTCCAATACCGGTGGAGCCCAATAATTCCAACATTTACGATCCTCGGTCAAACGGATACGGTACGTCGTACCGGTCATACATTGATACTATGACTCAACAACCCAGATTTTACTATGATGATATCGATGCGGTTCGGAGACCCAATTATATTTCGAGGAGCAATATCGATGATGCTCCATGGGCAAATAGTTACGGGCCAATGAGCACTGAGAAAGCAAACGGAGCGGTTCCCAATCAATTCTCACACGCCCTAGCTGAAAACAAATTTCTTCACGATTCACTCCAACAACGAGGGGACTTACAAGAAAGATGGATGCATAAATACAATACCGAAATTGGATGGCAGAGACGTCAGGCTCCTATAAGAACCAGTGGAGTGTCGAATACGGCAAAGAGATAAGAGTAAAGAAAAGATAAAAAAAAACTTTTATAATAATAAATGAATAGAAGTAAAAGTCTACAAAGAAATCGTAGCCCCCAACGAAGTTACCAACGAAGCCGGAGTTTGACAAGATTAATGTTACCAGACTACGAATTTCCAATGGAAGATAAGGAAGACGCCTTTCATAGTCCGGATATTTATAGCCCGGATTTTTACAGAATGGGTGACGCGTATTACGAGATAGAGGAGCACTGCGTCATAGATAAAAATGAATATGCCGTTTTTATTCACAACGGGATACCGTATTATTACAAGACATTGTTACCAATCACTGATGGGCTTCCCACCGATTCAAAACACAGAAAGGGGATTTTTGTTTTGGATAGAAAGAATTTATTGCACATGTACGTACCACGTTCGGGATTGCATCACTCGGATTTGGCTGTGGGTGAGCCGGTTAAATGCGCTGGAGAAGTTTTACTCAACAAAAATGGAGAAATCACGCAACTTTCCAATAAAAGTGGTCATTATCTACCTGGTTCCGAGTGCTTGGACAGAGTAGTAGATATCATCGAGGATTCTGGATATTACAAGCCGATAAAACTATCAATACATAAACAAAAGTCAGCTAGACGTGCGACAATATAATAATTTTTATTAATAATGAGAGGTTGGATTCGCAACCAAATTATAGACTTCTGAATCTATCTCAGGGGTAATTCGGCGCAGAGGACGTGTTACGGGTCCGTATCCTCGATAAGCCGGTCTATTATAAAAGTAGTTACGTCCAAATAGTTGGTATGAGTCCCCCACCGGTTCGTGTCCAACATCTCCGATAGGTCCGTATACTGGATGATACGCATTCTGGCGTACCAGTCTTAAGGAACACGGGGGTTCGGAGCTATAAGGGGTTCGGCAATAGGGACAGGTATAATTCCTCAAATTCTCAAAGCAATGTAAGCATATACTGTGCTTGCATTGATGGCAATCCACAAAGGTTTCTTTTTCTCTTTCAACGTAACAGATTCCACACTCGATTGATTGACATTCTAAACTGATTTCAGACATAGATTGAATTGATAGTTTAGAATTCAGACGGTTTATTTTTCAATTTTAAATTTCGGATCTCATCTTCCAGAGATTTAATCTTATTTTCATTTTTACGTCCTTCTAATGATGGTAGAATTTCATCAATTAACCAATCTCTAAATGTTGCAGCAGAAGGTTTATTTGAACGCGAAACAAATAAACATAATCCACTCGCATCTAAAGCCTTTGTATTTCTTTGACCACGACCAAGGTCGTATTTGATTATTTGAATATGTTTTTTAGGCATATTGTTCAATAAATCACCACTATTCGATAGACCTATTATTTTGCATATGTTTTTTACGATAAACAACGGTTTCTCTAGTGTACCCAGAACCTTCAAAACATGGGTTTCAAAGTTAAAATCAAGGTTGATATCCGTTTCTACCGTTTTCGAATCATCAAAAGCTTCTGATGATTCCAGCCTATTATTATCCAAACCATCTTCTTCAAATACGTTTTTGAGTATAAGATCCGACACATTATATTGTCTCAATTCGTTCTCAAACACGTCGTTCAATTCATCGTTTACATTGTCCAAATTGTTGTCGTAGCATTTTATAAACGAAATATAATCGTTGACATCAGCCACTAATTGTTCTTGATGATATATATTTTTTTGGATAAAACGATGAATCCATTGTTTATGGACCTGAAAAATTTCCCTTGGTCCTGTTTTATTTTTTCTTATGTCCGGATTAGAATTTTGAATATGGAACGGCATTAATAAAGCATGCATGTTAGTCTCAAGTGCTCTTTCCAAGCCCGCATAGCATTCATATCCTCTCGTTATAAACGGATTATTTGTATTAGAGGCTTGGCCGTATGATTTTGTCCGCTTCTTGACGGAATCGGTTGTCATGCCTAATTTAATATCATAACTATACTTCTTTAGGGTTTCTTTTTGAAAACATATATAACTACCATCAACTTTAGTTTTAAACTCCTGAAGTGAAACCTTATTTTCTCGCATTACATCTAACCAAAATATCGACTCGTTGAGTTCGGATATGGTCTCGTCTTTCTTTTCTAACAAAAAACGATTTTCCTGTAGCTCAACCTGCATCCTATTCAAATCTTCATTTGTCTTGATAGAATCGATAGAAACTGATCCCGTCAGAAATAATTCCCGAATCCAACGAGAAACTTGAATGGCAAACATCGGAGAGATCCATTGTGCCAACGGAACGGCTAAATCTGGATGGATCCAGGAACCTTGTGAAAATTGTGACGAGTTGCCTTTCCTCACGTCCAATAATTGTGATAACGAGATACCGGGGTCACTATCCTTCCTTGAATCAGCCTCATCTTTTAGAGTTTCTTTTAATGTCTCAATTAATCGTTTTGTTGAAACTAAACTAAGCCAGTGGTTCATTTCCTTACCACCAGCTTTGCACATCTGAGTAGCGTTTATGTAGTTGTCAACAGGTCTAGACTCGATAACAATATTATTCAATGTTAAGCTCATTTTGTATTAATATTTTTATCTTTAACTCTAATTATATATACTTTATTTTAATTTCATGGTTCAAACAAATCGTTTTCATATATTCCTTTATATCTCCTCTTAATTCCTCATGACTAAACAAATATAACCATCTCTCGTGACTTGGAAAAAATACTCCATAGCACAAGATCTGACCTATAGCATTTTTCCAGTTAGACGCCGTCTTTATCTCAATTATTTTATTACTCGTTAATAAATCTATTCTTCCAACAGGTGTTTCTACCTCGCTCTCAGCCATCAACAAGTCTTTATATTTATCGTTATAATATTTCTCAAGCGCTGTAGATTTTGACGGGGTTATACTTGAAAGCGCCTCCAAAAACTCTATTTCGTTCGATGCGGATATTCTCCTCCATCGATTTACCCAACGAGACACTTTTATAGCAAACATCGGAGAAATCCATTGTGCCAACAGAACGGCTAAATCTGGATGGATCCAGGAACCGTGATTGAGAAGTTTACTATCGCCTCCTCTCTTCACATCTATTAGCGATAACGAGATACCGGGGTCACTATCCTTCCTTGAATCAGCCTCATCTTTTAGAGTTTCTTTTAATGTCTCAATTAATCGTTTTGTTGAAACTAAACTAAGCCAGTGGTTCATTTCCTTACCGCCAGCTTTGCACATCTGAGTAGCGTTTATGTATTTGTCAACAGGTCTAGACTCGATAACAATATTATTCAATGTTAAGCTCATTTTGTATTAATATTTTTATCTTTAACTCTAACTCTAATTATATATACTTTATTTTAATTTCAAAGCGAAATCGTGAAGCGAACGTCAATCTGCTCAACCCGTCACCGAAGCCGGATTGTATCTTCTAATTTTAAAACACGATAAAAAATTCAACTCTTGGATATGCAACGTTCTGCTAGCGGAATTGGCGGAGAAAAGAGAATATAATATGGCTAACTTTAATTGCTAGGCGTATGTTTTATCATCCAAAAAACGGTTCCTTCAACGGTCTACTATAAATAATTTATGGTATTCAGACATCCAAAAAACGGTTCCTTCAACGGTCTTCTATAAATAATTTATGGTAGGCGTATGTTTTTCATCCAAAAAACGGTTCCTACAACGGTCTTCTATAAATAATTTATGGTAGGCGTATGTTTTTCATTCAAAAAACGTATCCTACAACGGTCTTCTATAAATAATTTATGGTAGGCGTATGTTTTTCATTCAAAAAACGTATCCTTCAACGGTCTACTATAAATAATTTATGGTAGGCGTATGTTTTATCATCCAAAAAACGGTTCCTTCAACGGTCTACTATAAATAATTTATGGTAGGCGTATGTTTTATCATCCAAAAAACGGTTGGATGAAATTCTACCATCGTTGAGGACCACTGGAATGTATAAGATGTATTCACTATAGAGGAGTTGAAGGTAAAGCACGCAAAACAAGTTAAGTTTATGACTGGCGAGATACGCGATTTGACTTTTCAGGTATATTTGACAAAGGCCAATGAAAGTTATTATTTCTAATTTTCTTTCTAATTTTCTCTCTTGAGACGTTGGATCAGAGGGTCGTTGTTTTTAAAAACCCGAACTACCCGGTGGTTCTCGTTCATCCGACCAATGACCTCGTAGTGCGTTTCGTGAATCCAACAGAGAATCACGGACTGGTCAAATTTTGTAACGCCAGCCATCCGGTATAATTGTCTGTCATCGCCCTTGATCACGAAAACATTAATCTTGAATACGTTAGAAATATATTCTATTCCGAATGCATCGATCCACTGTGTACGGAGATGATTCTGGTAGATTTTGAAACTCTCATCTTCGATGCGTTCCAAAGGAACCGGTAGGAGTTCTGATATTATAGTTTCGCAATCCGCAATAGAAGTGGTTTTCCACCGATCTGAAATATCGCTGAGGATTTTATTGTCCCAGTGATCGAAATCATCCAAATTTAACTCCGAAAGAACATCCCTGAAATGGAGGACAAAGTTCATTCGGTACAGTTCACCATCTCCCAATTTTTTATAATCGGATAGGGTCAATCCATCTGCCAATTTCTCACGAACCTGTCGAGCGATTAACATTCTCTGTGGATGAGGTGCGTTCTTGTACGATTCCGATGTAGCGTACAGAAAGGAGTGAATGTAGCAATCACCACCCCCAAGCGTCCCTGTCCTGACAAGGCATGGGTCGAGCGGACTCTTGAATGTATGCGTTTTATCC
>Ga0315284_10012211_pt1 | contig 12235 bp, 10 predicted proteins | sample YL17G09_16_MG_FD_203696 | JGI IMG/M metagenome (GOLD analysis project Ga0315284, IMG submission 203696) | Sediment microbial communities from Yellowstone Lake, YNP, Wyoming, USA - YL17G09_16 | ecosystem: Environmental > Aquatic > Freshwater > Lake > Sediment | place: USA: Wyoming | collected...
CATCGGCGGGCCGTACCGGCTCGACGTGACGCGCCACGTCCGGAAGGGCGCGAACGTCGTCACGATCGCCCCGCTGGCCCCGAAATCCGTGCGCCTGCTCTTTTTCGCCGCACCAGCCCCGTGATCGGTGCCTGCCGACCGAATCGCCGGGGTAGAGGTTCTTAGAGCGTCAACAAAATGATCGTGTCTGGGTGGCACTGGCGGCTTGCCCGCCAGTGCACGGGCAGGCAAACTGCCCGTGCCACCCATTTTTTAAGAGGGTCTTAGAAATCGGCGGCCCGTCGGCGGGCATCGGCGACGGCGGCGTCGAGGGCTTTCTTCGCCGCGTCGGGACCTTCCGCGGCGGTCGGCTCGACGAGAATCACGCCGACTTTCTCGATGCCGATGAACCCCAGGATCGTCTTGAGGTAGGGCAATTGAAAGTCCATGGCCGCGGCCGGCGTGCCGGGCTCATAGCGCCCGCCGCGCGCGAGGATGAGCATGCACGGCTTTCCGCGCATGAGCCCTTCGACCTTTCCCTCCGGCGTATAGCGGAACGTTTCGCCCGGCTGGACGACGACGTCGATGTAATGTTTCAGGCGGTAGGGAAGGGCGAAGTTCCACATCGGCGACGAGACCAGGAGTTTGTCGGCCTTTTTCAAGTGGCGGATGGTTTCGGTGACGCGGGCCCAGGCCTTGGCCTGGTCGGCGGTCGGGGCCTGGCCGCCGAGGATTTGCATTTTGGCGCCGGCGGCCTCGCCGCCCAACTCGATCGGCGGGCGGGCCGCCAGGTCGAGCGTCTCGATCGTGTCGCCGGGATGCGTCTTCGCGTAGGCATCGAGAAACGCTCTCGCCGCGCGGACGGAGAACGACTCGTCCCCGCGCGGGGACGCCTGAACGTGCAGGACGTGGGCCATGCCGGGCCTCCTTTGGTCTGGGCGACTTTCTCTATTCTATCCCCCGCTTGAGGGTGAGGCTACGTGTTTTCGCGTCGACGGATGCGAAGGGGTGCGGCAAGATTTTCTGGCAGCCCCGGAAGCCCCGAAGGGGTCCCTTCGGGAGGGCGGGCTGTGCTCTAGCCACGGGCGCAAGCCCGTGGACCCCTTGCCGCACCTCAGAGCGGCCGGTTTCTTCGCTTTCCTCCCTTGGCTTTTCCTGCAAAGGAGTTTGGCCAGCAGCCCTATCAGCCTGCGGTTTCAAGGGCATGTGTGACTAATAGGAATGTGCCTGAAAAGAGTCGCGAGCCTGGCTCGCCGATCAGGCGGTCTCCGCATCGCCTACTTGAGCCATCCCCGCACGTGAGGCCCCGCGCCGTGCCGTCGTAGGCGTACCGCGCGACCGTTGTGTCGCCGTCCTTCACTTCCACGAGCCTATTCCACGCATCCCAGACGCACGCGAAGGCCGAGGCGGGGGAATTGGGTTTCGGGACAGTGATCATGTTGGCCACCGCGACTATACAGGTCCTGGCTTCTTTGAGGGAGAAGGTTCGCTTCCAGTTTGGAGACTTTTGGCCTTTGTCGCGCGTTCCTGCTGGGGCCATTTGCTCGGCTTGGGAGCGTACATCCCCTTCGCAACTACGAGAACCTGAACTCGCCAGGGTTCCGCACTTGCCTTCACGCGTTCAGCGTACCAGGACGAAAGCGTTTCTGGGGCCTCTGATATAGCGTAGCCCCAATTCTGGTCCAATCGGGGCCGTACTTCCAGTTGAGTAGCCTCTTCCTCAGGTGCCCCTTGCCCAACTACAATCGGTGCGCCCCGAAGCCAAGACAGCCGGTCCCTCGGTACGTAGGATAACTCCCCGTCGTCGAAAAACCGAACCAGGCGTGACCTGACCATGAACTGGCTTCGGGGCTCACGCTCCCCATCAGGCAACCAGTTTGCTATGAGCAACTCAAATTCCAGCGCCACGCTGGCCCGAGGCTTGTACTTAGACAGGACATCCATCTCAACATTTGCGGTTGCGGCCAGCGGCGGAAGGTTTGTGTCAATACGTACGCTCTTAAGGCGCAGCACTCGATGCTTCAACAATTCGAAGTCATAGCGGACATCAACGAACTTGGCCTCGGACCCCGGGGTTGTCAAATAAAAAAGAAGACTGGAATCAATCGGAAGGCGCTTCTGATCGCAGATTACGTGAATATCTTCACCATCACGGATAACCTGCACGGTGCCGACAGGTTCCCCGTCCGCCCGTTGGCTTTCGAAAGGTTGCTGATGTGAGTGCGCTGGCGGTGGAAGGTCCCCCTCGCTTTCAATATTGGCAGTAAACGCCAAAATGGCTGCTCCGCATGCGAAAAGGTACGCCCTCGGATCAGTTAGTCGCAATTTCATCCTCGAACCTCCTATAGAATACTTCTTCGGGAACAACTATTACTTCGCCTGTGGCCTACCGATGGGGAAAAAGGGGGAAAAAGGGGACATGCTACTTTTTCGCCTCCTTGGGAGGTCGGCCACGGGGGTGGAGCGTGAATTCCAGCCCCAGCCGCCGTGCCGTCGCCTCCGTCCACGACTCCTCGCCCCACGGCGTCCCCCGAACCACGCTCCGCCGCACGCCCGCCAACTCCCGCTCCGTCAACGGTTCGTTCACCCACCGCCGCCAGGGGCGCGGCAGAGGAAAAAGGGGACATGCTACTTTTTCGCCTCCTTGGGAGGTCGGCCACGGGGGTGGAGCGTGAATTCCAGGCCCAGCCGCCGCGCCGTCGCCTCCGTCCACGACTCCTCGCCCCACGGCGTCCCCCGAACCACGCTCCGCCGCACGCCCGCCAACTCCCGCTCCGTCAACGGCTGGTTCACCCACCGTCGCCAGGGGCGCGGCAGCGCCACCGGACCGTCCACCAGCCACTCCGGCCGCGCCTTGCCCCGGCGCACGGCCGCGCTCGACCAAGGCCAGTCCTCCGCGCGCTTCACCAGGCCGGCCCGCACCGGGTTCCGCTCCACGTACCGCAGCACGGTCACCAAGTGCCCGTCTTCCTGGATCGGAAACGCCTTGAACCGCCCCTGCCACACGTGCCCGCTTGTGCGGCGACGCCGATGATGCCGCCGCACGTGGCTCGTCAGCAGCCAGTGCATCCAACGGCCGAGGTCCTCCCCGACGCGAGGCCAGAGAGTCAAATGAAAATGATTCGGCATGAGGACATAGGCGAGCACCCGCATCGGCACCCGCTCGCAGGCCCGGCCCAGGAGGTCCACGAAGGCCGAATAATCGTCCGCCTCGTGAAAGGTCCGCATGCGGCCGTTGCCCCGGTTCAACACGTGATAACAAACGCCGCCCACGCTGGCCCGTGCAGTTCGTGGCATAATCGTCACAATCTAAGTGCCCAAGAGCCCCACGTCAACCAAAAAGTAGCATGTCCCCTTTTTCCTGCTGTTTCAAGGGCATGTGTGACTAATAGGAATGTGCCTGAAAAGAGTCGCGAGTCCGGCTTGCCGATCAGGCGGTTCTCCGCATCGCCCACTTGAGCCATCCCCGCACGTGAGGCCCCGCCCCGCGCCGTCGTAGGCGTACGTGGCCACAGTGGTATCCCCGTCCTTCACCTCGACCAACCGATTCTCCCGACGGGATCCCTTCGGGACACGCGTCCCACTTGTAATGCACAGCGGCGAGTTCCAAGTTCAGAGCCTGTCCTGAGCAAAGTCGAAGGATTCAAGGTTCCAAGTGAACGGCACTCACCAAAAAGTAGCATGTCCCCTTTTTCCCCCCTCCGGTTCAACACGTGATAACAAACGTTGCCCACGCGGGCGGTGCGATCATACCACGGAAGCGATGCCCAACACGCTACGATTCCACTTGCGCCTCGATGCGCAGTAAATGCCCCCCTCGATCCTTGACAAGTAAGCATGGCACAGCACGCTGATCGAGGGAGCGCGCACCTTTTACGCTGAGGGCAAAAGCGTCTGCTTCAGGATCGTAGGCACAGCGCCATTCTGGTGTCCCTTCCACCACACCGAGGTCGCATCCCCTCAACAGTTCCTTTCCCCCGATGTCCCTGAGGTTAATTATTTCTAACCCCACCACTTCACCCACCCCGCTTAGGTCCAGCACGCCGCGAATAGGTTGGGTTTGCTCTACTCCGGCTGAAGGTCGCACTTCAAATACCAGTTTACCTTCCTGATTCATAACCCGCGTTCCCATAGGAGGAAAAAGGGGACATGCTACTTTTTCGCCTCCTTGGGAGGTCGGCCACGGGGGTGGAGCGTGAATTCCAGAGGGGAAAAGGGGACATGCTACTTTTTCGCCTCCTTGCGAGGTCGGCCACGGGGATGGAGCGTGAATTCCAGCCCCAGCCGCCGTGCCGTCGCCTCCGTCCACGACTCCTCGCCCCACGGCGTCCCCCGAACCACGCTCCGCCGCACGCCCGCCAACTCCCGCTCCGTCAACGGCTGGTTCACCCACCGTCGCCAGGGGCGCGGCAGCGCCACCGGACCGTCCACCAGCCACTCCGGCCGCGCCTTGCCCCGGCGCACGGCCGCGCTCGACCACGGCCACTGCCACGCACGCTTCACGAGCCCCGCCCGCACCGGATTCCGCTCGACGTACCGGAGCACGGTCACCATGTGTCCGTCTTCCTGGATCGGAAACGCCTTGAACCGCCCCTGCCACACGTGCCCGCTTGTGCGGCGACGCCGATGATGCCGCCGCACGTGGCTCGTCAGAAGCCAGTGCATCCAACGGCCGAGGTCCTCCCCGACGCGAGGCCAGAGAGTCAAATGAAAATGATTCGGCATGAGGACATAGGCGAGCACCCGCATCGGCACCCGCTCGCAGGCCCGGCCCAGGAGGTCCACGAAGGCCGAATAATCGTCCGCCTCGTGAAAGGTCCGCATGCGGCCGTTGCCCCGGTTCAACACGTGATAACAAACGCCGCCCACGCTGGCCCGTGCAGTTCGTGGCATAATCGTCACAATCTAAGTGCCCAAGAGCCTCACGTCAACCAAAAAGTAGCATGTCCCCTTTTTCCCCCTGTAAAACGTACTTCCTAAGCCAAGGCAGCAACGTGTTCTGCCCGTGGCCGTTCGCCTCAGGTGCACGCGATGGACTGACCGGATGGCAAACGTAAACGTCAGCGTTTTCGCTCACATAGAAGTACAGAAAGACGCTTCTGCCGCCGTCTAGGACCGCTTCTATCGTGCCGCCCACCGTGGTTTCCCCTCTATCATTGCCGAGAACAGAAGGTCTCGCCGACAGAGCCTGGCACAGTTCTTGCGCGGCGTCCTTCGGGGCGACCTCAACGCGCCTGCACCTTCCTAAGTCCTGGTATCTTTCCGCCATAAACATTTCTGGGGGATTAAGGAACACCCGGATCTCCCTGATCCTGCCGGGGTCCAGTTGCCCCTCCGCGAAAGGCTCATTCTCTGGAATGGCACTGATGAAGCCGGATTTCGTTCTCCAGTAATTATCAATTGGCTCGAAAAACACGTTCAATGGCGTAACCGCTGCGCTATATATCGAAACCGGCCCCTTTACTCGCCTGGAAGGAGCTAACCAGAATGAACTGCGGTATGCAAAACGTCCGTCCTCGCCGACTGCTGGAACATCCCGCCGCATCAACAACACATATCCCCCGACATAACATCCCGGCAGAATCCCCACACAGACAAGCAGGCACAGCCCCTTCTTGAGCAATGAGCGCCTTTGGTGGAATATCATGGAACCTCCTATTTCTTCGGGGCCTCTGTCCCGCCCTCGCCTGTCCATGTCTCCATTGCACCAGCCCAGAACCACCCACCAGTCCATGGGTAGCCGGGTTTGGTGGGGAAAAAGGGGACATGCTACTTTTTCGCCTCCTTTCGGGCCGGGTTTTTGGCGGCGGCGATATGATCGAGCCTGGCGATCACGTTCCCGTCTCCGCTCGTGGGGTAGTTGTAGTGTATCGTGCGGGCGTCGGGGGTTCCATCCGATTCCGCCCCAAACATGCTGGCGCCAAAAAGGGTCCCGGAACCCGCCCGCCTTTGGCCGGGGGCGTTCTTTCCGGTTTCCGCGCTCCGCGTTGCCTTTCTGGCCTTCGGCGTGGCACGTGCCACGGTAGGGAACGTGACCGCGACCTTCCGGTCGCGGCTCGAAAGGCATAAACTCTCGCCGCCGCGCCGTTTCGCCTTTTCCATTCCGCACCTCCGCGTTGCCTTTCTGGCCTTCGGCGTGGTGCGTGCCACGGTAGGGAACGTGACCGCGACCTTCCGGTCGCGGCTCGAAAGCCTGCCCTGAGCGAAGTCGAAGGGGCGTAAACTCTCGCCGCCGTGCCGTTTCGCCTTTTCCGTTCCGCGTTCCACGTTCCGCGTTTGAACGTCCCTCCGTCCCTTCGTCCCTCGCCTTTCCCCCGTTCCCCGACCCTCCCTTTGCGTCCCTTCGACTCGCTCCGCTCGCTCAGGGCAGGCCTCTGCGATTTCTGCGTTGAAGGCTGTGCAATTCCCGTGCCAAAGACACGGAAAAATAGTTATTAACATAAAGGTATGCACATGGCATGGATGGAAAAAGTGCGAAATTGGGCACAAAAACCGGTAAAAACCGGTCAAAAAACGCGAAAAAACCCCTAAAAAAGTCAAAATTTGCGCTAGCCCATCTTACCAAAAGCACCCCGTCCGCCGAAAAATCTGCCCTGGCGCTAGCGCCAGGGCCGGTGGTCTCCAAAAAACCGCCCCAAAATACCCCCCAAAACTCGCGCCAAAAAGTTATCCACAATTCCTGCCCGCGCGTAACCCTGCGTTCGGTGGCCGGGCGCTTGGTTCGGCGGGACGGAGCCGGCCCGCTCGGCCGCCTGACGAGGAGATGCGCTTTTACCAGAACTTTCAGAAACCTTCAGGGCTTGACTGGCCGGAGGCGCCAGGGCATTATTGGGGCCTGCCGACCTCTCTCATCCCGCGACTAGAAGGAGGATTTCCGATGCGCACCTTTCATCAAGCCGGGTTCGTCCCCTCGCGTGTCGCGAGGATCGCTTTCCGCCTCTGTCCCATGAGCCGGCGACATTGCTTTAGAGGGCCACGGGGGGGCCTCATACCTGCGTGCTCCCGGTGGTTTGGGGTCTTGGGCTGGCCGCTGACGGTGTTCCTTCTTGCCCTCGGCTTCGTGAGCGCCGCTGCATGGGCCGACCTGCCGCCGTCGCATGGGCTGGACGAGGTGAATCACAAGCAGGTGGAACTGCGCGGCGGGTTCTGGGGCCCGCGTCTCAAGACCCACCACGAGGTAACCATCCCCCACGCGCTGGACTGCCTGGAGAAGGATGGGCACGTCACCAACTTCGACAAGGCGGCGGGCGTGATGGAGGGTCCCCCCTCCGGACACGGGGCGTTCGACTCGGATCTCCACAAGGCCCTGGAAGGCGCGATGTACTCCTTGCAGCATAGCGAAGACGACAAGTTGCGCCAGCGCGTGGAAGGCATTCTCGATCACATCCTGGCCGCTCAACAGAAGGACGGGTTCCTGATCTCGTACTTCATCATCCAGGACTCCGACAAGCGCTGGGAAGACTTGCGGTTGATGCACCAGATGTACAACGCAGGCCACTTCTTCGAGATGGCGGTCGAGCATAATCGGCTGACCGGACAGCCCAGAGTGCTGGATGCGGCGAAGCGGTTTGCCGACCACATCGACGGCATCTTCGGGCCCGGCAAACGCTACGATGTTGACGGGCACCAGGAAGTGGAGTTGGCCTTGGTCAAATTGTATCGCGCCACCGGCGAGCGGCGCTACCTGGAGTTGTCGAGGTTCTTCCTGGATGAGCGCGGTTACGCTCACGGAACCGAGCGCAAACCCTTCGATCCCACCACCGCCGTCCAAGCGCCAATACCCGAGGGCCTGTCGGCCGAGGACAAGCGACGCGAGACGAGGAGAGCCCGATACCGGGTTCGCAACGGCCGGATGCAGGACCACAAGCCGGTCGTGGAGCAGATGGAGGCGGTCGGCCACGCCGTGCGGGCCGGATACATGTATTCGGCGATGGCCGACATCGCTCGATTCATGGACGCCCCCGACTACGAGCGGGCCCTGGATAGCCTCTGGAGCGACGTCGTGGGCCGGAAGATGTACGTCACCGGCGGCATCGGCACAGGCCAGTACGATGACGAAGGCTTCGGCGACCCGTACCTGCTGCCCAATGGGTCTTATTGCGAATCGTGCGCGGCCATCGCCCACGTGCTCTGGCAGCACCGGATGAATCTGCTCAAAGGGCAGGCCAAGTATGCCGACGTGATGGAACTGACGCTGTACAACGGGATGCTCTCGGGGATATCAATCTCCGGCGACGGGTTTTTCTACCAGAACCCGCTGACCAGCAAGGGCGGCCGCCGGTCGTCGTGGATCGGGCTGTCGTGCTGCCCGACGAACCTTGCGCGGATCATCCCGCAGGTTGGCGGGTTGGCGTATGCCCGCGGCAAAGGGCAGGTGTACGTCAACCTCTACGCCGCCGGGGAAGCCTCGTTCAAGGTGGACGACCGCGTGACGGTCAAACTGGCCCAGCAGACCGAGTACCCGTGGGACGGCCGGGTGAAATTGACTGTCAAGCCGGATCAGGCGGCCGACTTCGCCCTGTGCCTGCGGATTCCGGGCTGGGCGTTGGGCCGACCCGTTCCAAGCGACCTGTACCGCTTCGCCGACTCGAAGGCGCCGCCCGTCGGGCTGAAGGTCAACGGCCAGGCGGCCGACGCCTCGCCGAAGGATGACGGCTATGTGCATCTGCAACGCCGTTGGCAGGCCGGGGACGTGGTGGAATTGGACCTGCCGATGCCGGTCCAGCGGGTCTACGCGCACGAGAAGGTTCAGGCCGACCAGGGCAAGGTAGCCCTGATGCGCGGTCCGATCGTGTACTGTCTGGAGGCGGTCGATAACCCGGGTGTGGACGTCTTTCGCATGACCTTGCCGCGGGAAGCGAACTTGCGCGCGGAGCATCGCGCGGAACTCCTGGGCGGCGTGACCGTCGTCCAGGGCCAAGCCCTTGCCGACGCCGAGCGCCCGGTCACACTGACCGCCGTGCCGTACTACGCGTGGGCAAACAGGGAAAAAGGACCGATGACGGTGTGGTTCGACGAGACCCCCGCAACGGCGTCGCCGTCCGCCAAGTGACATCGCCTCTGACCGGAGGGCTGCGGCTTGAACGGCGCGCGCGGGGATGTCATGGCGGAGAACGTGACCGCGACCAAAGGTCGCGGCTCGAAGGCGCGCGGGGAGTCGATAATTTCGACGGAAACCAAGGGCTGGGCCTCGTGTTCGAGACCAAGGTGGGCAACCATTTCCAGCAAGAAAGGATAGTCACAAATGAAGACACATGCGAAGTGGATGGCGAGTCTGTTGGTGTTGGCGGGGCTCGCCGGAGCCGGTTTGGTAAAACCTGCCGGCGCCGGCCAGGCCGGCAAGAGCCCCGTCAAGGTCTTCATCCTGGCGGGCCAGTCGAACATGGAAGGCCAGGGGGCGGTCAAGGCTTCTCCAAACTCCAAGAACGGCGGGCAGGGGACTTTGGAGTACTTGGTCAAGGCACCCGCCACGGCGCAGCAGTTCAAGCACATCGTGGACGGCAGCGGCAAGTGGGTGGTTCGCAACGACGTGTGGATCTGGTACCTCGGCCGCGAGGGGAACCTGACGGTCGGCTACGGGGCCCGGAGCGACCGGATCGGCCCGGAGTTCCAGTTCGGGCACTTCCTGGGCGATTATTTCGACAACCAGGTGCTGCTGATCAAGACGGCCTGGGGCGGCAAGAGCCTGATGACCGACTTCCGCCCGCCGAGCTCCGGCGGCCAGGTCGGGCCGTTTTATACGGAGATGATCAAGCACGTCAAGGACGTGCTCGGCAACCTCAAGGCGCACTTCCCGGACTACGACGGACGGGGGTATGAGATTGCCGGCTTCGGCTGGCATCAGGGCTGGAACGACGGCTGCGGCGCCGAGGCCGTGGCCCAGTATGAGAAGAACATGGTCAACTTCATCCGCGATGTCCGCAAAGACCTCGGCGTCAAGGATCTTCCGTTCGTCATCGCCAACAGCGGCTTCGGCGGGCGCGAGCAGAAGAACGAACGTCGGCTGGGGATCATGAACGCCCAGGCCGCGGCCGCCAAGTACCCGGAGTTCAAGGGGACGGTGGTCTGCGTCGAGACCCGTGATTACTTCCGGCCCCCCGAGGTTTCTCCCTCGGGACAGGGATACCATTGGAACGGCAATGCCGAGACGTACTTCCTGATCGGCGACGCGATGGGCAAGGCGATGGTGGACATTCTGAAGGGGTCCGCGTCGCAGGCCCCGTCGTCCGCCGCCAAGGCCGGGCCGGACAAGTAGCGTTCGGACGTTCGCGGCTGGACCCGGGACCCGGAAGAAACAAGAGCGTTTGCACGGCACGGAGTTGAACATGCCGCGAGAGAGCGGCTGCACGCGAAGGGACTTTCTGAAGACGGCGGCCGTCGCGGCGGGACTGGCCTGCGGCCTGGAACGTGTTGCGAGGGGCGCCACGGAGTCCGTCCGCGCCCCTGGCACGGGTACGGCTCGTGCCGTGGCCGGCGGCAAGAGGCCCAACGTCATCTACATCCTGGCCGATCAACTGCGTTACCAGTCCCTCGGCTACGCCGGCGACGCCAAGGCCAGGACGCCCCACATCGACCGCCTCGCCTCCGAGGGCGTCAGTTTCCGGCAGTGCGTGTCCTCCATGCCGGTGTGCGCGGCCTACCGGGCGTCGCTGTTCACGGGCAAGTACCCGTCGAGCACGGGGATGGCCGTCAACGAGATGCGCATCAACCCCAACCAGCGGTGCCTCGGGCACGTCGTGACCGAGGGCGGCTACGAGACGGGGTACATCGGCAAATGGCACCTGTGGGCCAACGAGGGCGGCAACCACAACGCCATGAAGAACTCCTACATCCCGCCGGAGATGAGGAAGTACCGCCTCGGCTGGGACGGGTTCTGGGCGGCGTACAACTTCAACCACAGGTACTACCAGAATTTCTACTACATGGACGAGCCCGTGAAGCACACGTTTGAGGGCTACGAGCCGGACGGCCAGACCGACATGGCCGTCGACTTCATCCGCAAGCACGCCGGCCAGGACAAGCCCTTTTACCTGACGTTGTCGGTGGGCACGCCCCACGATCCGTGGGGGCCGGACAACGTGCCCGAGAAGCACCTCCGCCTGTTCAAGGACGCGGAGTTCCCGCTGCCCGGAAACTGGTCCGACACGCCCGACCCGTACATGGACCGCAACACGGACCCGAAGGCCTGGCTCGCGCAGTGGAAGCCCAACCTGCCCGCCTGCCAACGCGTGTACTACGCGATGACGGCGAACCTGGACGACAACGTCGGCCGGATCCTGGACGCCGTGGATGCCGCCGGGATCAGGAACGACACGATTGTCGTCTTCACGTCCGACCACGGCGAAATGTTCGGCGCCAACGGGCGGGTGTTCAAACTCACCTTCTACGACCCCGCCGCCCGCGTGCCGATGATCGTTCGCTGGCCCGGCACGATTCCCGGCGGGCTCGTTTCCGACGCCTGCATGGGCACGCCGGACATCATGCCCACGCTGCTGGGGCTGATGGGCCTGCCTATTCCCGGCACCGTCGAGGGGATGGACCTCAGCCACCTGGCCCGGGGGTTGCCGCGGCGACAGCCCGAGTTCGCCTTCCTGCAGGGCCTGGGGCACACCTGGCAATGGGACGACGGCTTCGAGTGGCGGGCCGTCCGCGACAAGCGGTACACGTACGCCATCTATCGCCGGGACAAGTCGGAACTGCTGTTTGACAACCAGGGCGATCCGCTCCAGATGCGGAACCTCGCCCGCCGGCCACGGCACGGCTCGCCGTCAGGCCACGGCACGCCTTCCGTGCCAGGGTGGCCGTGCCAGGGCGACCCGGCCCATGGGGATACGTTGGATCGCCTGCGCCGGGAGATGGCGGAGAAGATGAAGTCCCTTGACGACACCTTCGAGGCGTGCACGTGGTACAGGGACCACTGGACGGACGGCAAACGCAACGTCATCGCCTCGGCGAGGGGGAAGTTCTGAAGCGTGCCAGGGCCCGGCCGACGGCAAGGCGCCGCGATTGTGGATAACTTTTTTGAGGAGGTTTTGGGGGGTATTTTTGGGTCGGTTTTTTGGAGGCCACCGGCCCTGGCGCTAGTGTCCGGGGGGATTTTTCGGCGGACGGGGTGCCTTTGGTAAGATGGGCTAGCGGAAATTTTGACTTTTTTAGGGGTTTTTTCCTGTTTTTGGTGCGGTTTTTACCGGTTTTTGTGCCCAATTTCGCACTTTTTCCATCCATGCCATGTGCATACCTTTATGTTAATAACTAT
>Ga0315284_10012215_pt1 | contig 12234 bp, 11 predicted proteins | sample YL17G09_16_MG_FD_203696 | JGI IMG/M metagenome (GOLD analysis project Ga0315284, IMG submission 203696) | Sediment microbial communities from Yellowstone Lake, YNP, Wyoming, USA - YL17G09_16 | ecosystem: Environmental > Aquatic > Freshwater > Lake > Sediment | place: USA: Wyoming | collected...
GCGCGACGGCGTCAAGATGCTCGACCGCGGGCAGCTGCGCGAGCTCTCCGTGCCGAGCCTGCCCGGCGGGCTGATCTCGCGGCCGACCCTGAGCTGGCTGATCGAGTGTCCGAGCCCGGGCGACCGACGGACGCGGCTGTCCTATCTCACCGGCGGACTCTCGTGGCACGCCGAGTACGTGGCGGTGATCAATGCCGCCGCCGACGGGCTGTCGCTGGCCGGATGGGTCTCGATCGAGAACCGCTCGGGGGCCAGTTACCCGGACGCCAAGCTCAAGCTGGTGGCGGGGGACGTGCACCGGGTCGCTCCCCGCTACGGGCCGGAGCGGCCCGGGACCCGCTTGCTCATGCAGATGGATGCCGCGGCCGCTTCCCAGTTCGAGGAGCGCCGGTTCTTCGAATACCATCTCTACGATCTCCAGCGGCGCACCACCATCGCCGATCTCGAGACCAAGCAGGTCGCGTTCTTCGAGCCCGCCGCCGTCAGCCGGGTGCAGAAGCAGTACAAGTTCGACCCCTGGCGGGGACCCAAGGTGTCAGCGGCCGTCGAGTTCAAGAACACCAAGGAGTCCGGCCTGGGGATGCCGCTTCCCGCCGGGACCGTCCGCGTCTACAAGCAGGACGAGGACGGCACGGCGGAGTTCGTCGGCGAGGACCGGATCGGCCATACGCCGCAGGACGAGAGCGTGCGGCTGGCCGTGGGCAACGTCTTCGACGTGGTGGCGGAGATCAAGGCCGCCGACTACCGCCGCCTCAGCGATTCCGTGACCGAGACCGCCTACGAGATTTCCGTGCGCAACCGGAAGCCGGAGGCGATCACGATCCTCGTGTCGGAGCATCCCGTCGGGGACTGGGAGATCCTGCGGCCCTCGCACGAGTACACGCGCAAGGACGCCCACACCGTCGAGTTCCCGGTGGAGGCGCCGGCGGGCGGGGAGGTCAAGGTCACCTACCGGGTGCGGACGCGATAGCCGCGGGCCGGGGCGCGGAATCCGCAGGGCTGCCGGCGCGCTGCAACTCGGCCCGCCCGCCGTGCTATTCTCCGTCCGCCATGCCCAGCCCGTTCCGGCTCCACTCGCCCTATCCGCCGCAGGGGGACCAGCCGCAGGCCATCCGCGAGCTGGCCGACGGCCTGGCGCGCGGCGACCGCTACCAGACGCTGCTCGGCGTCACCGGCTCGGGCAAGACCTTCACCATGGCCAACGTCATCGCCCAGGCGGGTCGGCCGGCGCTGATCATCTCGCACAACAAGACCCTGGCGGCGCAGCTCTACGGCGAGTTCAAGCAGTTCTTCCCCGAGAACGCCGTGGGCTATTTCATCTCCTACTACGACTACTACCAGCCCGAGGCCTACATCCCGCAGAGCAACACCTACATCGAGAAGGACGCCTCGATCAACGACGACATCGACCGCCTGCGGCTGTCGGCCACCTCGGCGCTCCTCGAGCGCGACGACGTCGTGGTCGTCGCCTCGGTGTCGTGCATCTACGGGCTCGGCTCGCCGGAGGACTTCCGCGACCTGTCGCTGCACCTGGCGGTGGGGGAGGAGGCCCGCCGCGAGGCCATCCTCGCCAAGCTGGTGCAGATCCAGTACGTGCGCAACGACTACGAGTTCGGGCGCGGCACCTTCCGGGTGCGCGGCGACGTCCTCGAAGTGCGGCCGGCGTACGAGGAGCACGCGGTGCGCATCGAGCTCGACGACGACCGCGTCGCGCGGCTGTCCGACGTGGACCCGCTCACCGGCAACGTGCTGGCGCGCAAGCCGCGGCTGGTGCTCTATCCGGCCAAGCACTTCGTCACGCCGGGGCGGAGGCTGGCGCCGGCGCTGGCCGGCATCCGGCGGGAGCTGGAGGAGCAGGTGGCGCGCTTCGAGGCCGCCGGCCAGCTGCTGGAGGCCGAGCGCATCCGCTCGCGCACCGAGTACGACCTCGAGCTGCTGACCGCCATCGGCTACTGCCCGGGAGTCGAGAACTACTCGCGCCACCTCTCGGGGCGCGCCGCCGGCGAGCGCCCGCAGTGCCTGCTCGACTACTTCCCGCGCCCCTTCCTCACCATCATCGACGAGTCGCACGTCACCGTGCCGCAGGTCGGCGGCATGTACGAGGGCGACCGCTCGCGCAAGGAGACGCTGATCCGCTACGGCTTCCGCCTGCCGTCGGCCCTCGACAACCGGCCGCTGCGCTTCGCCGAGTGGGAGGCGGTCACCGGCCAGACGGTCTTCGTCACCGCCACGCCGGCCGAGTACGAGCTGCAGAAGTCCCGCGGCGTGCTGGTCGAGCAGATCATCCGGCCTACCGGCCTGGTGGACCCGCAGATCGAGATCCGCCCGGTGGCCCACCAGGTGGACGACCTCCTGGCCGAGATCCGCCGGGTGGTGGCCGACGGCCAGCGCGTGCTGGTGACCACGCTCACCAAGCGCATGGCCGAGGACCTCTCGGACTATCTCGGCGAGGTGGGCGTGCGGGTGCGCTACCTGCACTCCGACATCGACGCCCTGGAGCGCGTCGAGCTCCTGCGCGGGCTGCGCCTGGGCGGGTTCGACGTGCTGGTGGGCATCAACCTGCTGCGCGAGGGGCTCGACCTGCCGGAGGTCGGCCTGGTGGCCATCCTCGATGCCGACAAGGAGGGTTTCCTGCGCAGCGAGCGCTCGCTCATCCAGACGGCCGGGCGCGCGGCCCGCAACGTGGCCGGGCGCGTGCTGCTCTACGCCGACTCGGTCACCGGCTCCATGGCGCGGGCCATCGCGGAGACCGACCGGCGCCGCGAGCGGCAGCTGCAGTTCAACCGCGAGCACGGCATCACGCCGCGCTCCATCGTCAAGTCGGTGGAAGAAGTCATGCGCATCACCGCGGTGGCCGACGCGCGGGCCGGCGGGGCGGAGACGGACGGCGAGGGCGGGCCGCCGCCCGGCGAGCTGGCGCAGCTGGGCGGAGACGCCGCCGGGCTGGCGCGCGCCATCGCCGAGCTGGAGCGCGAGATGACCGCCGCGGCCCGCCGGCTGGAGTTCGAGCGCGCCGCCAGCCTGCGCGACCGGGTCGAGGAGCTGGTGGGCCAGGCACTGGCCGCGGGGGCCGACGCCGGGGCGCTGGCGGGTGCCGTGGAGCAGGCGCTCGGCGCGCGGGCCGGGGCGGTGCTGGCCGGGCAGGGGCGCGTCCGCGGCGGGCGCGGCGCCGGCCGGGCGCGACGGAGGTAGACGGAGTGAACCTCGAGGCCATCGCCGTGCACACCGTGAAACTCGCCCTCACGGAGGATCTCTGGGGCGGCGACGTCACCACCCAGGCGGTGGTGCCGCCCGGCGCCCGGGCCACGGCCGCGCTGATCGCCAAGGCGGCGGGCGTGCTGGCCGGCCTGGACGTGGCGCGGCTCGTGTTCCACGAGGTGGATCCGGAGCTCGTCTTCGAGCCGCTGGCCAAGGACGGGCAGCGCGTGCAGCCCGGGCTCGAGGTGGCGCGCGTGCGCGGGGGCGCCGCCGGCATCCTGATGGGCGAGCGCACCGCGCTCAACTTCCTCTGCCACCTCTCGGGCGTGGCCACCCTGACGGCGCGCTTCGTGCGCCGCGCGCGCGGCACGGGCGCGGTCATCCTGGACACGCGCAAGACCCTGCCCGGCCTGCGCGTCCTCGAGAAGTACGCGGTGCAGAAGGGCGGCGGCGAGAACCACCGCATGGGCCTCGGCGACATGTACCTGGTCAAGGACAACCACATCCGCGCCGCCGGCTCGATCGCCGCCGCGGTCGAGCGCATCCAGGCGACGCGCCAGGAGCTGCTGCTCGAGGTCGAGGCCGCCAGCTTCGAGGAGGTCAAGGAAGCGTGCGAGGCGGGGGTGGACCGGATCCTGCTCGACAACCTGACCGTCGAGCAGATCCGCACCGCCGTGGAGATCGTGGACAACCACCCCAAGCCGCCGGCGCCGGCGCGGGCCCGGCGCAAGGGCGCCAAGCGCTGGCCGGAGCTCGAGGTCTCGGGCGGGGTCAGCCTCGACAACGTCAAGGACATCGCCGCCACGGGCGTCGACTTCATCTCGGTCGGCGCGCTGACGCACTCGGCGCCGGCGCTCGACCTGAGCCTGGAGATCACCGGCCTTGGCTGAGCCGCCGGCCGCGGCGGCGTGGGACGCCGCGCGACTCGCCGCCTGCCTCGCCGGGCGGCGCCTCGGGCACCCGCTGGTCGTGCTGCAGGAGACGGGCTCGACCAACGACGTGGCCTGGGAGTGGGCGCGGGGCGGGGCGGGCGAGGGCCTGCTGGTGCTCGCCGAGTGCCAGACCGGCGGCCGCGGGCGCGGCGGCAACACCTGGTTCTCGCCGCCCGGCGTGGGCGTGTGGGCGTCGTTCCTGCTGCGCCCGACGCTGGCGCCGCAGCGGCTGGGATTGTTGCCCCTGGTGGCGGGGCTGGCGGCGGCCCAGGCGGCGGAGCGCGCCGGCGTAGCGACCGGGCTCAAGTGGCCGAACGACCTGGTGGCCGCCGACGGCAGCGGACGCAAGCTCGGCGGCGTGCTCTGCGAGTCGCGCCCCGAAGCGGGCGGCGGCTGCACGGTGGTGCTCGGCGTGGGCGTGAACGTCTGCACGCGGGCCGCGGCCTTTCCCGCCGAGTTGGCGCGCACGGCCGCCTCGCTGGCCGCGGTCGCGGGACACCCGGTGGCGCGCGACGAGTACCTGGTGGCCCTGGCCCACTGCCTGACCGACGGCTACGAGGCGCTCGAGCGCGGCGAGGAGCGCGCCCTGGTGGACGCCTGGAGGGCGCGGGCCGTGTTCTTCGGACGGGCGGTGAGCGTGCGCGGCGGCGGGGCGGCGGTGCACGGCGTGGCGCGTGACGTGGGCGAGGACGGAGCCCTGATCGTGCGCCTCGACAGCGGTGCCGAGCTGGAGGTGCGCGCCGGGCAGCTCGACGTGGCGTGGGAGAACGGGGGGGCCGCGGGCGGGGGCGGCGCGGCCGCCGGGGGACGCCGTGGCTGAGGGCGGTCGTCCGGGCGCCGACGAGCTGACCTTCGTCGAGCACCTCGAGGAGCTGCGGGGGCGGCTCTTGCGCTCGGCCCTGGCGGTGGCCGTGGGCATGATCGCGGGCTGGGTCCTGGCGCCGGCCGTCCTCGACTGGCTGGTGCGCTCGAGCGTCGGCCACGCCGCCGTGATGAGTCCCGTCGAGGCGCTCGGGGAGCGCTTCCGCCTCGCCCTCTTCCTGGGCGGCTGCGTGGCCTCGCCCGCCGTGCTGTACCAGGTGTGGGCCTTCGTGGTGCCCGGGCTCTTGCGCCGCGAGCGCCGGCTCATCCTGCCCCTGGTGCTGCTCTCGCTCGTGCTCTTCGCCGCCGGCGTGGCGGTGGCGCTCCTGCTCGTCGTGCCCATCTCCATGCAGGCGCTCAACGCCTTCCTCACGCCGGCGATGACGCCGCAGTTCCGCCTCTCCTACGTGCTCGGCTTCATCTACAACCTCTGCCTGGCGACGGGCGTGGTGTTCCAGCTGCCGCTGGTGGTGGCGGTGCTCACCCTGATGCGCGTCGTGTCCAGCCGCTTCCTGATCCGCAAGTGGCGTCTGGCCCTGGTGGGCGCCGTCGTGGTGAGCGCCCTGGTGACGCCGGGGGACGTGGTGATCGCGCAGTTCCTGCTCGGCCTGCCGCTGGTGCTGCTGTACGTCCTGTCGGTGGCGGTGGCGTGGATCTTGGAGCGGGCGCGGGGGGCGCGCGGGCCGTCGCTCCTCGACAGCTGGACGGAGGGCTCGTCCGCGGAGGACACCTGATGCGCGCGCTGCTCGTGGTGGACGTGGGGAACTCGGAGACCGTCGTCGGGCGCTTCGCGGACGACCGCCTGACCGGGCACTGGCGCCTGGTCAGCCGCCCGCGCACCGCCGACGAGGTGGTGTTGCAGGTCGGCCTCATGCTCGGCGGCGGGCCCGCCGTGCACGACGGCCTTCCGGCCGTGCTCTGCTCGGTCGTGCCGCCGGCGACGCGCGATTTCGCGGCGGCACTGGAGCGGCTCACCGGCGCGCCGCCGGTGGTGGTGGACGAGGGCGCGGCGCGCGTCATCCCCATCCGCTACCGCGACCCGTCGGCGGTCGGGCCGGACCGCATCGCCAACGCCGTCGCCGTGCGCGCGCTGCACGGCGTCCCGGCCGTCGTGGTGGACCTCGGCACCGCCACCACCTTCGACGTCGTGGGGCCGCGCGGCGACTACCTGGGCGGCGCCATCGCGCCGGGCGTGATCACCTCGAGCGAGGAACTGTTCCGGCGCGCCGCGCGCCTGTCGCGCATCGAGCTGACCATGCCCGAGCGCGCCATCGGGCGCACGACGCAGGAGAGCCTGCAGGCGGGCATCCTGCTGGGAGCCGTCGGCATGGTGGACACGCTGGTGCGCCGCATCGCCAAGGAACTGGGGCGGCGGCCGAAGGTCGTGGCTACCGGCGGGCTGGCACCGGTCATCGGCCCCGCGTGCGAGACGGTCGATGTGGTGGACGAGTGGCTCACCCTGCACGGCCTGCGGCTCCTGGGCGAGGCGATGGGCCGCCGCCGGGCCGCCGGGGGGGCTCGCGGCAAGGCCCTTGGGGGAGTTCGCCGCCGCCGCTAGCGGGCGGCCGCCGCCGGCGCGTCATGCCCGCGCCCGGCGCCGGGTTGCAGTCGGGCTAAACCAGGGCCCCGGGGGCGGCCGGACACGATTCTATTGAGGTCGTGCCCCGGCGGTGGTAACAATTGAGGTGCGCCCCCGCGAGAATCCACGCTCCGCGGCGGCGGCATCTCTCTTCGCTTCCCTCCTGGCACCCCGAGAAGGGGGCACGCATGCGGGCATCGCGCATCCTCATCCTCGCTATGCTGGCAGTGCTCTTCGCCTGCCCGCCCGCCGGCGCGCAGACCTCTTGGACCACGACGCTCAGCGGCGCCAGCGAAGTGCCGCCCATCTCGACGTCCGGCTCCGGCAACTTCGACGCGACGCTCAGCGCCGACCAGACGGTGATGACCTTCACCCTCACCTATCAGATCAAGGGGTCGGTGGCGCAGGCGCGCATCCACCGCGGGCCCACGGGCAGCAACGGCCCGGCGATCTACTACCTCTCGGCGGGGCCGTTCGCCTCGCCGCTCACGGGCCAGACCGACCCGGCGCCGGCCGGGGGCGCGCCGGGATTCCTGTCCGCCGACTTCGCCGACCTGCAGGCGGGGAACCTTTACTTGAACCTCGCCACCACGGCGTATCCCGCCGGCGAGATCCGCGGCCAGATCGTGAGCGCCGTCCAGGCCAGCAATGAGACGTGGGGGCGCATCAAGGCGCTCTTCCGCTAGGTCCCGCCCCGCCCCACACTCCGCTCCGGCCTCGCCTTGCCACGCGGCCGCTCTCCGTTTAGAATCGCGCGCGGCACGCCCCGAACCGACGCCCATGCGGCCGCGCGGGCTGCGTCTTCCGGCCCCGACCGAAGAGAAGGGGATCGCATGTCCGAGCCTCCAGTCCCCGCCGCATCGCGTCCCGCGCCGGGGCCGCGCCGGTGGTCCGCCGCCGTCGCGCTGGCCGCGCTGCTCGTCGGCCTCGCCGGCTGCTTCTACTACGATGCTGACATCCGGGTCGCCCCCGACGGGTCCGTGCTGGTGCACGAGCGCATCCGGATCGACCAGGAGTGGAAGGCCGTCGTGCAGGACACCCTGCAGGCGGCGGAGCGCGTGATCCAGCGTTACGTGAGCGAGGCCCGGGTGCGCGGCGGCCGGGTCGTGGGCTTCGGCAGCGACTCGGCGACGGCCGAGTTCCGCTACCCGTCGCTCGCCGCCTTCGACCGCGCTTGGCCCGACTCGAGCGATCACGGCCAGCAGTGGGACCGCTCCGTCTACCGCCGCGGCCACGAGGGGGGCCAGGCGACCGACGAGCTGATCCTGTGGCGCATGAGCCCGCCCGAGCGCTCCACCAAGCAGGCCAAGCAGCGCTATCCGGTGCTCACCTTCTGGGTCACGCCCCCGGCGGCGCCGCTCCGCCACAACGCGCACCTGTCCCGCGACGGCACCTACGGCTGGCGGTTCACCGACCAGATGACCACGCCAGACTCGGTGTGGATCGTGTGGCCGGCCACGGAGAAATGACCTCCGACGGCGAGCCGGGCGGCAGTGGGGCTGGCGATCTCGGCGCCCTGGCTGCCGAGCTGGTGGGGATCCCCAGCGTCTCGGGCGCCGAGGCCGCGCTCGCCGAGCGGGTGACGGAGTGGTTCACCGCCGTGCCCGGCGAGACCCACCGCCTCGGCAACAACGTCGTGCACCGCGGTCCGCCGCGGCCCGGCCGGCCGCTGGTCGTGCTGGCGGGGCACCTGGACACGGTGCCGCCGCAAGGCAATGCCGAGCCGCGCTTCGCCGACGGGCGCCTCTACGGCCGCGGCGCCAGCGACATGAAAGCGGGGCTGGCCGTCATGCTGGCGCTGGCCGGCGCGGCCGGCCGCGCCGGCGTCTCCGCGGCCGGCCTGGACGCCGCACGCTTCGACCTCGCCTGGGTGTTCTACGAGTGCGAGGAGGTGGCGTTCGAGCGCAACGGGCTGCGCCGCCTCTGGCCCGAGCTGCCGTGGCTGGCGGATGCGGCGCTGGCCTTCCTTCTCGAGCCGACCGACTGCGCCGCCGAGCTGGGCTGCCTGGGTTCGCTGCACGCCGAGTTCACGGTGCGGGGACGCGCCGCGCACAGCGCGCGGCCGTGGTTGGGGGAGAACGCCCTGTACAAGGCCCTGCCGTTCCTGGCGCGCCTGGCGAGCGCCGAGCCGCACCCGGTGACGACCGGCGGGGTCACCTACCAGGAGACTCTGGAGGTGACCACGGCGCGCTGCGGGGTCGGGCGCAACGTGGTCCCCGACGCCTTCACCTGCAACGTCAACCGCCGCTTCGCTCCGACGCGCACGCCGGAGGAGGCGGTGGCCGAGCTGTGCGCGCTGGCGCCCCCGGGCGTGGAGGTCGAGGTGGTGGACGTCTCGCCGGGTGCCCCGCCGGCCACCGGGCATCCGCTGATCGCCGAGTTCCTCGACCGCTTCGCTCTGGAGCGGCGGGCCAAGCAGGCGTGGACCGACGTCGCACAGTTCGCCCAGCGCGGCGTGCCGGCGCTCAATTTCGGACCGGGCGTTCCCGAGACGGCGCACCGTCCGGACGAGTCGGTGCCGCTCGCCAACCTGGACCGCGCCCTGGCGGTGCTGCGCGATTTCCTGTGGCGCGCCGGCGGAGCCGGGGCGTGACCGCCCGCGGCGACGGGGACCCCGGGAGGGGAGCGTGAGCGGCGCCCTGCCGCTCAACCCCTGCCTCGCCGAGTTCCCGGAGTACCCCTTCGCGCGCCTCGGGGCGGCGCGCGAGGCGGCGCGCTCCCGCGGCCGCGAGCCCGTCGACCTGAGTCTCGGCGATCCGCGCGAGCCGACGCCGGCGTTCATCCGCGAGGCCCTGACCCGGGCGGTGCCGGAGCAGTCGTCCTATCCGTCGGTGGCCGGCAGTCCCGAGCTGCGCCGCGCCGTCGCCGGCTGGGTGGAGCGGCGCTTCGGCGTGCGGCTCGATCCGGAGCGCCATCTGCTGCCGGCCAACGGATCGAAGGAGGCGATCTTCCACCTGGCGATGGTGTGCGTGGACCCCGGCGGAGCCCGCCGCCGGGTCGTCATCCCGACGCCGGCCTACCCGGTCTACGCGCGCGGGGCGCGCCTGGCGGGAGGTGTGCCCACGCCGCTGCCCCTGGAGGAGTCGCGTGGCTTCCTGCCGGACCTCGACGCCGTGCCGGCGGCGGTGTGGCGCGAGACCGCGGTCCTGTGGCTCAACTACCCGCACAATCCCACCGGGGCGACGGCCCCGCTCGCGCTCTACGAGCGCGCCCTCGCCCTGGCCCGCGAGCACGGCTTCGTCGTGGCCAGCGACGAGGCCTACTGCGAGCTCTATTTCGCCGCGCCGCCGCCGTCGCTCTTGCAGGCCGGCCTCGAGCGCGGCCTCGCTTTCCACACGCTCTCCAAGCGCTCGGCCATGACCGGCTACCGCTCGGGGTTCTTCGCCGGCGACCCGGAGCTGGTGGCGGCCTACCGCGCCCTGCGCCTGTCGCTCGGCGTGGCCACGCCCGGCTTCGTGCAGGCCGCCGCTGTCGCGGCGTGGGGCGAGGAGACGCACGTCGAGCGCCTGCGCGCCGCGTTCGCCGCGCGGCGGGAGATCTTCTTGCCGCTCTTGCGCGACCTGGGGCTGCACGCTTTCCCGGCCCCGGCCACTTTCTTCCTGTGGGTGGCCGCGCCGGGCGGGGACGACGTCGCGCTTGCCGAGCGCTGGTTCGCGGCCGGCGTGCTGCCGATGCCCGGCTCGTGGCTCTCCGACGGGGGCGCCGGCTACCTGCGGCTGGCGCTCGTGCCCACGCTGGCGGACTGCCGCGAGGCGGCCCGCCGCCTGCGGGCCGCACTCTGACCGGAAGGAGACCGCCATGCTCAGCGATCGTGACCGGCAAGCCCTGCGAGAGGGGATCGAGGCGGCGGCGCGCGGCGAGCGCGCGCTCGAGGATCCCGCCGTGCTGGTGTCCGTCTCCGAGGTGATCGCCGCGCTCGACGGCGGCGGCCTGCGGGTGGCCGAGAAGGTGGACGGCGCGTGGCGCACCCACGCCTGGGTCAAGCACGCCATCCTGCTCTACTTCCGCCTGCGCAAGATGGAGACCATGGAAGTGGGGCCGTTCGAGTTCCGCGACAAGATCCCGCTCAAGCACGGCCTCGAGGCGCACGGCGTGCGGGTGGTACCGCCGGGGGTGGCGCGCTACGGCTCGTTCCTCGAGCCCGACGTCATCCTCATGCCGGGCTACGTGAACATCGGAGCGCGCGTCGGGGCCGGCACCCTGGTGGACACCTGGGCCACGGTCGGCTCGTGCGCGCAGGTGGGGCGCGGGGTGCACCTGTCCGGAGGCGTGGGCATCGGCGGCGTGCTGGAGCCGCCCCAGGCCCAGCCGGTGATCATCGAGGACTACGCCTTCATCGGCTCGCGCTGCGTCGTGGTGGAGGGGGTGCTGGTCGAGGAGGGGGCGGTGCTGGGCGCCAATACGGTGATCACCGCCAGCACGCCCATCGTGGACGTGCGCGGGCCGCAGCCGACGGTGACCCGGGGCCGCGTGCCGGCCCGCTCGGTGGTCATCCCCGGCACCCAGCCCAAGCGCTTCGCCGCGGGGGAATACGGGGTGCCTTGCGCCCTGGTGGTGGGGGAGCGCAGCCCCTCGACCGACCGCAAGACCTCCCTCGAGCGGGCCCTGCGCCAGTACGACGTCTCGGTTTGAGCGCGCGGGCGCGGCCGCCGCGCCCGGCTGCCCGCCCGTGCCTTGACAGCCCCTGCCGGCGCGCCTAGTGTGCGGTCAGCGTTGCACTTGGCTCGACCGGCTCCCCCTCTCCGCGGAGGTTCGCGTTGGCCATCATCCGACTCGAAGGCCTGTCGCTGTTCGGCCACCACGGCGCCAACGCGCCGGAGCGCACAGCGGGTAACCGGCTCGCGGTGGACGTCGAGATGGAACTCGACACCGCCCAGGCCGAGCAGACCGACCGGCTGCGCTACACGGTGAACTACGACGAGATCTTCGCCGTGGTGCGCGACCGGGTCGAGAACGACTCGTTCCACCTGCTGGAGGCCCTGGCGGGGGATATCGCCCACGCCGTCCTGACGGCTTTCGGGGGGGAGCGGGTGCGGGTGCGGCTGACCAAGCTGAATCTCGGGTGGCCGAGCGGCGGAAGGGCTATCATCGAGGTGGAGCGCCATCGGGGGCACTCGCGGGCGCCCCGCCGCGAGGGTTCCCCGCGGCGGGTCGCGGGTCGTGGGCGGGCGTCGCGTAGCGCCAAGCCGCGGGGCGTCGGGTCGCGTAGCGCCAAGCCGCGGCGCGGCCGGTAGCGCGGCGGCCGGGGGGCAGGAGACGGACATGCGGGCGTACGTCGGGCTGGGATCGAACCTGGGCGAGCGGGAGACGATGATCCGGCTCGCGCTCGAGCAGATGGCGACGCTGCCCGAGACCGCCCTGGGACGGGTCTCCTCACTGTACGACACGGCCCCGGTGGGCGAGCTGGACCAGCCCAACTTCCTCAACGCCGTGGCCGTCGTCGAAACCGACCTCACCGCCCGGCAGCTGTTGTGGAACCTGCTGCTCATCGAGCGGCGCCTGGGCCGCGTGCGCTCGCCGCAGGCGCGCTACGGCCCGCGCACCATCGACCTGGACCTGCTGCTCTATGGCGACCAGGTGATCGACGAGCCCGAACTGGCCGTGCCGCACCCGGAGCTGGAGCGGCGCGCCTTCGCGCTGGTGCCGCTGGTCGAGTTGCAGCCG
>Ga0315284_10012216_pt1 | contig 12232 bp, 25 predicted proteins | sample YL17G09_16_MG_FD_203696 | JGI IMG/M metagenome (GOLD analysis project Ga0315284, IMG submission 203696) | Sediment microbial communities from Yellowstone Lake, YNP, Wyoming, USA - YL17G09_16 | ecosystem: Environmental > Aquatic > Freshwater > Lake > Sediment | place: USA: Wyoming | collected...
TTTCCATAATTACTTTTTGTTTAAATTATTCGTACTACTTATAACAGCACCTAACCAAAAATGGCTTAAAAAAGCCAACTATCGGTTAGCTGCAAACCGTTAGCGGAGATGGTACAGAACCACCTAATCGAATAAGGACTTTTGTTTTTCATAATTTGTTATTAATATTTCTGTTCTACGATTTTTTAAGTTTTTCCTTTCGCCAATAATTATGACATTTAAACCTCGTTCTTTTGCTTGGTTAAGAATAAACTCATTATCAAATTCACTCATTGCAAACTTACATCCAGTAGCTTCTAAACAATCAAATAAATCAATGCTATCTTGTTCAGTAAATGAGTTACTATAATTGTCTGCTGTTCCTAAATATGGAGGGTCGCAATAGATAAATGCTGAATCTTTTTCTGATTCGCCACGAAAAGAAATATACTTATCAATAAATCGCCTGTAATCTTCATTTATAAATTTAACTTCAAACAAAAGTTTAAAAGTTTTTTCTATTTGAGAAAGTATTATCTTTTTATCATTACCTACACTACATTTCATTGCTTCGCCTAATCCTAAATGTGTGATATTGCTTAAAAATAAAAATCTAATTGCTTTTTTTATAGGTTCGGTTTCTTTATTTGTTCTCCAATAATATAATAAATCTGAATGAACAGGCATTAAATAAAATGCTTTTTCAAGTTCTTCTTTTTGATTCATTACTACTTGAAATAAATTAAAAACGTCTGAATCTATATCATTAACAATATTATGCTTTGCTTTTTTCTTATTAAAAAACATACCTCCAGCCCCAAAAAAAGGCTCAACATAGATTTTATGTTCAGGAAAATACTTAATTATATCCTGTGCTATTGCTTGTTTATTTCCTAATCTTCTTAATATCATAATTTCGTTTTAAATAAAACCACCTCCGCTAACACGTGCTATACAAAAGAGGCGGTTTAGTGTTCCGCAGAAACATTCTGCTATAATCAAATTTTGTTCTCCGCATCAGCTTTAGTGCTAATAATCGCCTCCTTCGTATAGCACCATACGTTATAAAACAGTTTGCTCATCAATGAAGTATTTGCAATTCTGTTCACTGTTCATCTCTTTATATCGGCATTCGGCTTTAAATCGGCAGTTATCGCAAACCGATTTTATAACAGTAGGTTGGTGCAATTTACTTAATATTGCATCTGCGATAAGTTCAAAATTATCTTCGTGTATTGCTTTTTCAGTTCTACTACGGTCAACATAACCACCGTACTCATTTAATAATTCTACAATTTCTTTCTTCGTTATCATAATCTTTCTTTTTATATTCGTAAACTTCACCAACCTACATGACGTTATAAAACATTAAAACGATTTTATAACAAATAATATAAGTAATAGTGGTACTGAACGAGTGTGTACGTCAGATTTACCAAGTTCTGAGCCCGACCACTACTACTTATATTATCAGCCGTTAGGCGAAAGGTTTATGTTCATTGTAAATTGAAACTTTCCCTTCCAAAATATCATTTGTTCGTTTTGACATTATATGAGCAAATTCAACTTGACAAAATATGCCACATTCACCAGTTACTAAATCGGTTGGATTTCCTGCTTTCGGGTCTAATTCATCTAAATAAATTTTACCTTCTTTATTTTTTAAGCAACTCGCACCTATTTCCCTTTCTGCTTTTGCCATTTGCGTAAATATTTCGGGAAAATCAACCCTTATTTTATTCCAATATCCTGCACCACCTTTTACGCATCCTATACAATTATTATTATTATAACCAAGTTTATACATCGTTGGTATTTCAATTCCAGCACCTGTTAAAATTCCAGCACATTCATTCTTTGATAGCTTGTTTTCAATCAATGGGAATAGTGGATTTGTATAGGCATATTGTTCTTGTGTTCTTATTGCTCTATTAATCTCACTTGCTTCAAATTCATATCCCCAAATTTGTGCAGATATTTTAATTGATTTCTCAAAGTCAAAACGAACATTCTTTTTTAACTCCTTCGTGCATCTTGCACCACTTGCACCATTTACATAACGAGTTGATAAAACTACGTCTAAATGGTCTGCATACTTCTTGTTTTGTATGGTTTCAATTTCTTGTCCATACCATTTTTCACAATCAGTTTTAAATCTAATTGTATCGGGGTGATGGCTTCCTGTTTCAATATAAACAAGTCTTACATTTGGATACTTCTCAATTGCTAAACGACAAGCAACAGCCGAGGTAATACCGCCAGACCACCATCCAATAACAGCACCATCGCCTATCACTGGTTTTGCAAAAGCAAGGTCTTCATCGGTTATTTCAATATTCGTAATTCCATCAATCATTAGTTCTTAATTTAAAGTTTAGTGCTTCTAATTCCTTGCCTTCGCAAAGCCAGATTTCGTTATGCAAATATAATACTAATAATGTAATAAAATGTAAAAACAAGATTATTTATATTAATTATAAATAAGGCTGTGAAATTTAAAATTCCTCGTCAAGCTCTTTAGAACGCTTTTTAAGTTCCTCCAGTGTTAACGGTTTTGAGTTGTGATTTACATTGTTGTTTTCGCTCTCAACGAACTGCAAGGATAATTTTCTTCTATCGTCGTCCTCGCATAATACTTTAAAAGCCGAAATTTGCAATGTTGGATTATCAGAGGCAACCCACTTGTTAAGCATGTATGAAACGGCTTTACTCTTATTATCCTTAATCGCCTCTTTAATACATTCCGATTTTTCCAACTCTAAATTGTAAAACTGGGATGACTTTAAGTCTGTATAATGAACAAAAATATGCTGAATCTTCATTATCTTATACTTAATAATGATTTTCAATATCTCATTTTCATGTTTTTCTTTTGCTTTCATAATTAAAATTCATTTATCCAAAAAGCTGACTGTTCTTTATTGTTTATAATTACATCAAACTTTAAATTGAATTGTTTAATAAAGTCAAAATAATAAAATTCAAAATTACTTGTCGCCAATATAATAATTGGATTAAAAGGTGTTTTTGATAATAAATATTGATAAGACATTATTTGCCCAAACGCATTAAATGTTTCTGACTTATCATGTCTTGGGTTTTTGCACTCAATTAAAATATCTCTACCCTGTTTTGTTGTAATATAAATATCAGCAAAAATTTGGAAATATCCAAATTCATTCAGCTTAAATTGCTTTTCTAGTTCAACCTTATCAACATCTAGGTTGTAGGCTGTTTTAATAATTAAGTTTAACTTAGGTAATAAATTAGATGTAAATTCTTTTTCGTTTTTGAATTTTTGTTTTAGCGAGTTACAACCATCTGTTAATGATACCTCATTTGCTTGTTTTAATATTTTACTTCTGTCGTATGCCATTTCATTTTATTTTATCTAACCATTGTATTTTTATCTGATTTGCTATTTGCGCAGTCATTACAGGTGGAACAGACATACCTATTAAATACTTAGCATCTATTCCTTTAAAATTATAGTCTAAAGGATATGTACCTACTTGGCATATTTCTTTTTTTGATATATAGTTTGGATATTTATAGTGTAATAATGGGCTGCTATCTGATGCTATTACTGTATTTGGTGTATTATTAGGGCAAACTTTAAAACTCCCAAAGTAATTACCTTTTTCATGTACACTACTTAAACTTTTCCCATTACTACATTTGTACCATAAAGGAAGCATTTGCCCTGTTATATCTTTCCCTTTATCATTGCTTTCAACATCTTTAAACGGTATTGCATCTTCATTAAACTCTAACTTCAACCTAGGTAAATTCAAGTCTTTCCTTTGACAAATAAAAAATACTCTCTCTCTTTTTTGTGGTACACCCATTGAAGCAGCATTAATTAGAAATAGTTGCACATTGTACCCAGCTTCATCAAAAGCTTTAAAAATACGCTTTACATAAAGTTTTGCATTGCCTTGAATTAATCCTTTTACGTTTTCTGCTAATACTATTTTAGGCTGTATTTTTTTTGCAAGTGCTATGTATTCAAAAAACAAATCGTCTAAAACTTGGTGCGCTTGGCCTTCTTTAAATACTTTCTTTTTTCCCCAATCTTTTTCACGATTTCCAGCCATTGAAAAACTTGAACATGGCGGAGAACCGTCTAATAAGTCTAAATTATAAAGTTCTTCAGGAATATCGGAACGCTTTACAAAGTTTCTAATATCTTCTAAATATAAATACTTTGGTTTATGGTTTTCTTTGTAAACATCTGCAATAGGTGGGTCTATTTCAACACCTCCTAAATGATTAAACCCTGCAAGTTTATAACCCATTGTTGAGCCACCACCACAAATAAAAGTGCCAAAAACATTGTAATCGTTTTTAGTTATTCCTTTGGAAGGATAACCATCAGATAAATTCCATTTATAAGGAAATAAGTGCATCGTATAATATTTTTTCAGGATTTTGTCCAAGTTGTTGTAATTTATCTTTAACGAAATTATAATCGTCTTCTGTAAATTCTAATTTAATTGTATATTTTTGTTCTTCAAAATCATTTAAATCCAATTCTTTATTTTTAGCTGAATAATCTACATCAGTTGCAAAACTTGGAATATCAACGCCCCAAGCTTCTAACTGCTCCGTATCCCATTCATTGGCTAATATATCCCAATCCCATTCACCTCCAGAAGTGTTATCTTTAATTAAAAATTCCTTTTCTTGTTCTGGAGTAAGGTTGTCGGCAATGATTATTGATACTTCTTTTAATCCAGCTTCTAAACATGCTTTTAATCGCATATTTCCACCAAGAACAACCATTTCTTGATTTACAACTATTGGACGAATATCAAGCATTTGAGGCAAATCTTTAATCGATTGAACCAGCTTTTGAAATTTTTCGTCTTTTATAAAACGTGGATTATTTGGATTGGCGTTAACCTTTCCAATTGGAACTTTAATAATTTTCATTTTGGATTATATTGAATAGTAAATTAAATCGATTAACCAGTAAAAAATACCAACTGCGATAACTCGAATTAAACTGGATTTCATTTCTTTTTTATCAAAAAGGAATTTTTGTATTGTTGTTCCGGCTACATGTGGAAGAACCAAAAGCGTTATTCTGTCTAGAATAAATACGCAAAACATTATTGGAATAATGAAAAGTCCAATTGTTATTTTTAACCATTTTTTATCTTTCATTTTGAAGTGTTTTTAGGCAAATATAAATAATTTTAGTTAATCCCTTTTATTTTAGCGTTTCGTAAAACAATCTTTTTCCAGTTTCAAGGTCTGTTAAATTCCAGTCGGTTTGCTCTTTGTATTTAAACTCTTTCTTTTGCGTTTTTACTTTGATTTGCGGAACGTTTACCTTTATTCTTATAAATACTATCACTCCAAGTAAAATAATAAAGCTAATAAACACTATCACGCTTTTTTTAAATTGTTCGTCTAAGTTCATGTTATTTGTGTAAAATGATGAAAAAGAAAAATATCGCCCAAATAACCATCTGGAATAAATGGGCGATTACTGTTAATAATGGAACTTTCATTATTTTAATGCTTTTTTAATTGCTTTTTCAAGATATGGAAGGTTCATGATTTTACTCGCTTTAATACATGCGTTTAATAATTCTTTTGAGGTTAAAATCAACTGCATATTTGCTTTCATTTCTTCTGTTGAAACATCTGCAATTTCTCCACCCCAGCAATCAATAAAACTACCTCTTTTCTCCGTGTTTAAAGAAATACAACTATCACTTTTAGTTGCAATTTTCCATTTTCCTTTTGTTCCTTTAAAATCTTTAACTTCCATAGTTTTTTTTTTTATCAGTTAATTAAAATGATGTACTAAATTCTAAACATTCAATTTCGTTATTTGCCAAAAGAGTTAAAAAACTATTGTTTGCATCTGTTTGGCTTCTTAACCATAACTTTTTTGTATCTGTTACAGTTCTAATTCCAATTGATTTTAAACCTTGCTTTTCAAGTGCTAAAATTTCAGTTCCAAAACTTTGTAAAGTATTGTGAGCTGTTTGTCTTTTAAAAGTTACAATTCTCAAAATATCAATATTTTTTAATTGCTCCTTGTTTGCTTTGCACCAAGTCTTAAATTCTTCTGTTGTCAAATTAAATTTCATGTCTCTTTGTTTTGTTACACAAATATATATATAATAAACTATATAAAACAAATAAAAATGAAATTATTTTAAAATATTTTTAATTCCCTTTGCAATTTTCTGAATAGAAGCTGTTGAAATCCCACTTTCAGCCCTCATAAACTTGTTTATAATTGCTGGATGAATACCAGCTTCAACCGATATTTTGCACTTTGTAACCTCTCCAGACTTGGTAACTGTTGAAATTACACCTCGTAATTCCTTTTCAATGTTTTCACAGAAATTTATTTTTTCTTGAATTGTCATTTTGTTTGTTTTAAAATGGCTCCAGTTTGTTTTTCTGGAGCCTTGTTAATAATTATTATTTAAAAAGGTAAATCGTCCTCTGCTGTTTCCGTTGCAACTGTTTCTACTGTTGGAATATTTGCAACCTGTTCTGCTTCATGGTTGTTTCTTTCAACTTGATTTAAGCCTTCAATTCTCCAAGCGTCTAAGGTGTTGAAATACTTAACTTCTCCAGTTGTAGGGTTAACCCATTCACGACCTCTTAAATTAAACGAAACCTCTATCAAATCGCCTTGAACAAAGCTGTCTAATAAATCAACTTTATCTTGTGAAAGCTGAAAGCTTATGTCTTGTGGATATTGACTTTGGTCTGTTATTACCAAGTCCCTTTTCGAGAATTTCTCTGTTACATTTATTGTTTCTCCAATAAATTTTACTGTTCCGGTTACTTTATACATTTTTCTTTGTTTTAAGGTTGTTTTTACTTCTATACTGGTTCTCTTGTTTAACTAGTTCCCAATTAGGGATGTTCCCCTCTTTTAAATCAAAAAAACCATTTGCCCAATATTTGTTTCCTCGCAAATAAGCTTTTAAATGTTTCTTTTCCGAATTTCTTTCTTTTTTATTAAGAAATCTTGACGTTTTTCCAAGAAATTTTCTTGGTGCTTTTTCTTCAATTACAATTGCTTTTGACATTTTACTTTTATTTATTAATTAAAATCTATAATACATCGGTAATTCTAAACTAATTATTCCGAGTTGGTTGTCGGCTTCAGCTGAATAACCTTTGTAAATACATGAATCCAAAGATTCTTTTATTTTGGTCATGTAATAAGTCAACTTGTCATCAACAAACTGCCAATCATCCATTTGAAATTCATAAAGAGTTACATTATACGGAGCAACTTTTTCAACTGCTAACCAGTAATAAGATTCCATTTTTTCAACGGCTCCTGATTGAATTGCTCCTTTCATTTGCATAACAGCTTGGATTGGATATTCTAAATTCGCAACATCTTTAGCGAATGCTTTTGGGCTTCCGTCTTTTGTTGTTTTTATATCAATGATAATTCCTTTTCCGTTCTTTCTTAAATCTGGTCTTGACTTGCATTTTAATCCAGTTGTTTTGTCTGTCCAAAAATAACTTTCTTGATAAGTTGTATTTTTAAGAACTTTCTGAATTGTGGCATCCCTCATGCAACTTTGAAGCATTTCATGAAGTGTTTCCATGCTTTCAGCTCCTGTCTTTTCTATAACGTATTTTAAACCGTTTAAGATACCTTTTTTCCATTCTTGGTTGATATTGGAAGTAATTCCTTTTGTTTGTTCTGGACGATTTTCAACATCAAAAATAATTACCTTTTCATCAAAAAACCTTGTTCCATTTATTGAATCCAAAAGCGCAATTTCAAAAACATTTCCGAAATCAAAGTGACTTTTTCTTTCACTTGGTTTTGTTCTTTGTAAATTAAAATGAGCCATTGATTTAATTCCCTCTTTTACACTTGAAGCTGAAACAAATTCTTTGTCAGTATGGTAAACGTTTATATCCATATCCAAATGGATTCCTTCTGTTATTTTATTCTGTAACTCCATTGTGATTGTTTTTTTCTTTTAAAAGTGAATTATAATTAATTTGATTCCTTCTTGAAACATCTTTTCCAAATAGCTTCCCGAACTTATCACAAGCATCTTTGATTGCGTATGTTTCAGCACTTGGAACGGCTTTTTGAACTCCATCTGCTTTTGCATGGTTCCAATCCATTGCTCCAGCACCTTTGTCGGTTTGGATTGCTTGTGCTCCAACTCCATCTTGCCAGTCTATTTCATTTGTTACTGGGTTTGTTACATAAACCCGAACTGTAACAACCATTGAATTCGCAACCTGTTGAACGTTTTTAACTTCAACCCACCACTTTCCGAAAATCCGTGTTAAAAGATATTCAACCCTTTCAATTGGTAGGTATTTATATCCTTGAATCATTGGGTGGTTTACCAGCCAATCTTCTGGAGGAGGTTGGTTCAAAAGAACCATTAAACCATTCTCTTTTAAATCCATTTCAGTATCGGAAATTAAATCCGATAGCTTTGGAATTACTTTTACTGCATTTGTCATAGTGAATTTATTTATTTGTGTTTATTGATTACTTGTTTTGAACACGTTTCCAAACGTGTGAAGTTCGTTTTCGTCATCCTCGTCTTCAACCGTAAATGTAAAAACCGTGTGAAATTCTCCTTGTGCTTTGTGTGGGAATGGAAACCTAATATCCATGTCTTTGTTAAAGTCGTTTTCGAATTGCTCCGCTAAATGGTTTGGAATTGTAATTACTGCTTTCATAATGTTTTTATTTATTGTTATAAGTATTGCACATTGCGATAAACTTTTTTCTTGGTAACTTTTTAAATTGCTCAATAGTCAATCCGTTTGCTTCTGCAATCTTTACCATTTTAGCGTTTAATTCTGATATTGTGCTTGTTGAAATCATAGTGTTTTTTTTCTTTTGTTATACAAATATATATATAACTTTTAATACAACAATACAAAAAATGAATTATTTTTGTTTTTTTATCAAATTTTTATATTTTTCAATGATTTCTTTTAATTCCTCCCTTGTGAATTTTTTGGTTTGATAAGCTTTTTCGCGCAAAATTATGAATTCCTCTGGTCCAATTAACTTTTCCAATTCAACTCCGTATTTTATAAGATTTCCGCTTAAATGGGTATTGCAATATTCGCATTGAAGATGAACATTGTTTTCATCAAAACGAACGTTCCAGTGATTATTCGCATTGAAATAGTGACCAGCATTCTCCTTTTTAGCTGTGTTTTGGCATGAAATACAATTTTTCCCAGCATCGCGCAATCTTATCCACTGGTTAAAAACTTGTTGAGCCATTTTAATATAATCCTGAACAGTCAATAAGTCCTTTTTTAATGCTGTTTTCCTTTTGTTCCAGTCTTTTTTTTCCTTTTGAACTTCCTTTTCCCTTGCGTATTCTGACAAGGCTTTCAAGCATTCATCATTCTCAATGCAAAACTTTTGATTGAAATACTTTGGAGTGAATTTAGAATTACATTCTTTACATCTTGGCATAATATCAACTTATAGGTTTATTTTTTTAATTTCTGAAACAATTATTTCATTATCCAGTATAAATTCAGAGGGCAAAACCCTACAACCAAAAATATTAATTTCAGAAACTTTTTCGGGTATTTCAATATTCGTGGTTTTTTTTACGTTGCTTATTAAGATGTTCAAATTATTTTCTGAAATTACAACTCCAATTCCATCTGATTCAACATATCCACAACGTCTTTTTTTATAAATTTCAATTCTTATTAAAATCAAAAGTTCTTCTGCATCGAATTTCATAGTGTTTTTATTTTATTAAATATTTGTTTTACTGCAATTTTATAACATTCATTTTTTACCAAGTTTTCAACTTGTGCCGGAACACCAATTAAATCTAAAAAAGCTTTTTTCTTTGCAAAATCTTCTTTATTTATTGACTTTTGATTTTCCGTTTCAACTGTTTGTTTTTTTATGTTTTCAATTGCTTCAATTTTAATTTGTTTTTTATCCTCCAGACTGAAATAATCCTTATTTTCAAAAATCAAAGTATTATAAACAATTTTCGGACTTGTGATTCCAAAATCCAAAATTCCAGTTTTTTTGTATTCATTAAAAATTGGATTGATTACATTCTCGGTGAATTCTTGATTAGTTTTTAATAGTTCTGAATCTGTAACCTCTTTTTGAATTAAAGATTGTTTTTTTTGTTCAATCCTGTTTAGTTCTAAACCAACTTTGTTTCTGCTTTCTTTGTAAGCATTCATAATGTTACCAAAGTACAAAGGGGAAAAATTTCCATAATGGTTCATGTCAACTTGATACTGTTTTTTTATACCGAGTTCAAAAGCAACCTTTATTTCTTCAACCCTAAACGCTCCATAATTTGATTTTACAAAGTTAACCAGTACGATTGTTTCCGTTTTATTCGGCATTTGCTCTGTTTTAAGCCCTATTAAAGCGAAAACATACATAAACACAACAATTAAACTTTCATCGTTGGTCAAAGTGTTTATTTTAGTTCCCTCCGTTATTGCTTTCGCCACTTGCCATTCGTCCCCAGTTACGAAGTGCGTCTTCTCGTCCTTGTGCCGTGTTATTTGGTTTTCCATTGTTTTTCGTTTTAAAGGTTTTTTCATTATTAGACCAAGTAATTAATCTCCTTTCATTTTCCCAAGTCCGTTCTAATTCAAACCTCATTTTGGTATTTGATTTATTTGGCTCGGTCCAATATAAAAAAAAGTTATTTAAAAGGTCTTTTCCATAAACAGGTAAAAAAGAATTTAAAGTTTCAGCAAATTTTAATTTGCGGTCTTCAATACTAATTACTTTTATTTCCTTTGGTTTACTTTCCTTTACTTTACTTTCCTTTATAGTATTACCATCGTTATTCGATTGTAATACGTTCGTATCATTTTGTGTTTTGTTCCAACGTTTTTGCACTGATTCTCTTGCTTTTAGACTTTTTTCGTTTCGTTGGTCCAAACGTGATTGAACTGAAATACTTCCAAAATTACTACCGTCAATAACAAATAAATCAAAGTCATTTATTATACTGTCAATAATATTTTCAGTACTCCGTAAATCAAACGCAATACTTTCGTAATCCAATCGTAATACGTTCGTATTATTATACAAATCCTCAATGATTGCCCAAAAAATTCCATAACCAGCCATTCCGTGCTTCATTATTAATTTTTTGATTTTAAAATCATTTCTAGCATTGTAATCGTGCGAAAAATAAAATGATTCCTTTGCCATTATTTCATTTCTTTATGTAGTAAATGAAGCGCACCAATTAATTTAAAAACATCGTCTTTGAATAGCTCAATTGATTGCCAATCATTACTTTCTTCCTCTTTTATAGAAAAAAGAATAACTTCGGTATTATTTTCAATTTCATCTGTTTCTCTTGATTCAACCTCCATAATTGATTGAATTACATGGTTTTCAAATTTGTAAATCATAATAAATAATTAAAATAAATAAAAAAGCCCTAATTAAATCCGTTGCATCTGACTTCAACTTCATTAAAAAGGGCAAAAATTTTGTTAAATTCCTTATTGTCAGATGGGAATTATTCGGTAAATATACAAAAATATCTATATTAAAATACTTTTTTTCTTAAAACTATTTGAGTTTGTTTTGGTCCATTCAATCCAATACAATGATAAAACCCTTTTGAGCTTACATTAATCAATGAAATTGTGTCAAAATTAAATATAGAAATTCCTTTTAAACGGCTTTGACCGTTTTCAAGTGTGTAACTATCAACTTCTAAATTTCGTATGCTTATATCCAGCGGAAAATTGATAAAAATAGTTTTTAAAAGTCTGTATCTGTTTTGAATTTTAACCAGTGTTCTCATAATTACATTTTTGATTTGAATACTTGACACAATTGCCCATTAATAAATTGTTCTGTAAATTCTTGTTCTTCAACTGGTGTTACAATGAAATCAACAAAACTGTTATAAACTGTTAATCTATCTTGCTTAACTCCATTTTTAATACAACCAACCATGAATTCAAGGCTTCGTTTTAATTCTTGATAAGAACTAAATTCCAACGATAATTCAAGTCTTTTTGTTGTTCCTTTTGCCATTTTTCGGGGGGGTATAAGTGTTTATTTTAGTACTGGATAATCCCATTTTTCTTCGTAGAAAAGTCATGGCAATATCAATTTTTTCTTGGTCCATATTGTAATTTGATTCATCAAATACTTTTGGAGCTGGTTTAACCTCATTTGGGAACCAGTCTTGAACGTTTCCTTTAATCATTTTGAATAGCTTTTGCCAGTTGTTGAATATCA
>Ga0315284_10012217_pt1 | contig 12232 bp, 8 predicted proteins | sample YL17G09_16_MG_FD_203696 | JGI IMG/M metagenome (GOLD analysis project Ga0315284, IMG submission 203696) | Sediment microbial communities from Yellowstone Lake, YNP, Wyoming, USA - YL17G09_16 | ecosystem: Environmental > Aquatic > Freshwater > Lake > Sediment | place: USA: Wyoming | collected...
GAACCTGCTCGCCGGCATTGTGTTTTATTTTGTCGCGTCCATGTGGTTCGTGCTGCACCGCTATAAATTCATCGACATCAAGCAGTTCATCGCCGCCGGCATCCACCACTGGCCGCGGCCGAAAGGGTATTGAGCGCCGATCCGATGAGCCATCTTGCGGACAGCAAACACGGACGCATCGCGATCTTCATCTCGTCAATTTTCGTGCCCGGCTCCGGCCTGGTGCTGCTCGGCAGGCCGGGACGAGGATTGATGTATCTGGTATGGATGCTGTTCTTCGGCTTGCTCACCTATAAAGCCACCACCCCCCATATCTCGATCATCGGCCGCCTCTCCGGCGCCATTGCCGTCTGGGCGCTGTCGTTGGTGGAGGTGTACCGGATATTGAGGATCAGGGGGCGGAAGCAATAAAGTGCCGGCCACCGGTGATGGCTTTGTCCCCCACCCCCCTTCGGATCGTCATCACTAGTGCGGCATAAGTAGGCCCTAACGGCACGCTGTAGAACAATTTGTTGTTCTCTACACAGCGCCTTAAGTTATTGCGCATAATAAGCTTAATAACGCCCGCTTCGGTGGTTGAGTAGGCAGGGAAGCCTCCTCGCCTCTTTCCAACGCTCTCAAGCCGTATCGAAACCACCGCACGGATAGCGCCCGTTCCCGCAAGGTTCGCCTGTTTACGCGGTGGTTTCGATACGCCGCGAAAGTAATGGAAAGAATCGAGAAGGCTCACCTGCCTACTCAACCACCGAAGCCTGATCTATGACGCAAGTGATGCGCAATTTCTTTAAGCGCTGTGTATAGAATAAATGCCACCGGGATAACTTCTGCCCGCAGGGCCACTTTCCCGTCGCGAAGAGACGGGAAAGCCTAGAAACTAGAAACTAGAAACTAGAAACTAGAAACTAGAAACTAGAAACTAGAAACTAGAAACTAGAAACTAGAAACCTGGAAACTAGAAACCTGGAACCCGGAACCTACTTACTATTCATTAAAAAATACCCCACCCCACCCCTTTTAACCGCAAATTGCCGCAAAATGCCGCATTTTGGAGGCTCCGGCGGTTAGCGGTTCTCCGGTAAAGTGTAGCTGGAATTGATCCCATTCCAGAGCAGTCGCTGGTGTCCTGAAATAGCGATATATATGATAACATTGATATTATATGTTATATTTTCGGTCTAAAAACCGGTCATCTGCGGACATCCTATCGACTTGCTTTCTCGCTCAACACGCCGTCCGCGCCGACCGTCACGCCGAACGAATACTTCCGCAGGAACGCCAGCAGCGGCCTTCTCAGCGCCGCTTTCGTCGCCACCCGCGGGCGATACGCCGCATAGGTGCAGGGGATAGCCGTCGCCGATTGCAGCTTGCCTTCGCGGAAGGTGGTCTGCACCATCATGGTGGATTTCGTCCGGGTGTTGAACACGAAATTGCCCAGGCTGTAGACGATGAGCTTGTCCCGGTAATACTCGAATCCCTGCAGGACGTGCGGGTGGCTGCCGATGACCAGGTCGGCGCCGGCGTCGATGCACTGCCGCGCCAGCAGGCGCTGATACCGTTCCGGCGAGAGCTTGCGCTCCCGCCCCCAGTGGAAATAGACGACGACCAGGTCCGCGTTCGGGCGCACCCGGCGGATCTCCTCCAGCAGGCGGGCCGGGTCGTAGGCGGAGGCGATGCCCGGCTGCTCCTCGCCGGCCGCCCACCGGTCGGTCGGCAGCACGCGCGAGGCGCCCAGCAGCGCCACCCGCTGCTCCCCCACGGTCAGCAGCGCAGGTCGATACGCCTCCTCCGCGTCCACCCCCGCGCCGACCGAGACGATGCCGGCCTTGCGCAGATTCGCGAGGGTATCCAGCAGCGCCTGCCGCCCGAAATCCAGGGCGTGGTTGTTGGCCAGCGTCACCGCCTCGATGCCGCTCTTCCGCAGGCCGGGCAGCAGCGCGGGATCGGCGCGGAAGGTGTAGGTTTTCTCTTCGCGGGCGCCGCGGGTAGAGACGGCGCACTCCAGGTTGCCGATGGTCAGGTCATCCGCCGTGAGCTGCTTCTTCACCCCGGCGAACAGGTACGGCACGCCGTGCAGCTTCGCTACCTTCCCCACGCCTTCGCTGAGCATGATGTCGCCGACGAAGGTCAGCGTGATGGGCCGCGGCGGCTCCGGCGCGGACGCCGGCGGAGTCACCACGGGCGGCGCCGGCGGCGGCAACCGCAACTGGCGCAGCGCCACAACGCCGAGCGCGAGCGCGACGCACCCCAGCGCCACGAACCACCAGGTTTTCCGCGCGGAGTGGGTTGCTTTTTTCATCTCATCCTGATCCTTTTCGTCGATCTATTTACGGGTTCCCCTGCTTGACGCCGAAAAATCGCTGTGTTACGCTCAGTGAACCCCGGGCGAGTGGCGGAATTGGCAGACGCGCCAGATTTAGGATCTGGTTCCTCACGGAGTGGGGGTTCGAGTCCCCCCTTGCCCACCATCTCTCTTATTTCTTTCTCGTGCTCTTACTCTTTCTCTTTCTCCCCCGCGTTACCAGGTCAACGGAGGAAAAAACGGATAGAGTTATCGTCAGTTTATCCGTTCTCTTCCATCGCTTACTTCTTCACGAGGGGGAGAAAGAGCAAGAGCAAGAGAAAGAATTCTACCCCGTGACGTTTCTATTTGTAGCGCGCGCCCGCCGTGGCGCGCCGTCCCCCGAATTTCAGATCCGCCTCCGGGAACGTCTTACGGCGATCACGGCTTCCGTTCCACTGCACGGATTCGGCGTTTGATGACCGGCAACGAATAGCGTTGTTGAACGGGAACAATTTAAACGTATGTTTTTTTACATAAAAGTGACAGAAATCGGTAGATACCAAAATTTTAAAAGCGCTTTTTCATAACCGCATGGTATGTGTTTCGACCCGTTTGTTAATGCCATAAAGAATATCGCCATTACTATCTACATGGACCATATATTTCAAAGAAACGGCCTCTTCTGCCGTCCTTCTTCGACTTGGCGTCAGTTGATTCGTGATCGGTTTACCGTGATCATCCTTGCCGTCCGGACCACGGCTGTAGAGTGTGAATGTCTTTCTCTCGGTGCGGTAGAGGAAGGTATCATGCTGAGTGAAAGGATCGGCCGGGAGCTTTCTGATCCACTTTTCTGTAACGAGCTTTTCCAGCTCCACGGGATACTGCCCGTGTTCCCGCCGATAGCCGTGCAAGGCCAGCGAAAGCATCACGCCGTCATGGTGAAACTGCCACATAAGCCATTGCAAATGGTCTGTATCAAGTTCGTCCCAACTAAAACAACTCCAATTGACGATGTCGTGAGGAGGCGAAGGATACGCGGTATGGCTGCTGAACGGTTTCTCGGCAACGCGGATGCACTTGGTTAAATACCGATCGGTAATGCCGGGCACTTTCGCATTGGGCACCGTCCAGTTATAAAATTGATTGACAAGCTGAGAACGGTCTTCAAGCGGGCTGGGAGTAATCATGGGTATTGCAAAGAACCAACGATTCGTTTTCCACCGATCGATTCCCTCCACTTCGACATCAGACTTCTCCAATGAAAGACCGGAGACAATATTATACAGTGTATATGGTTTTTCCAATCGCAATGAATCGGCAAACGATGGGCGAGTGGAGGCAATTTGTTCTAGCCTCGCCACGACGGCGTTTGCTTCTGTCACCGAGAGGCGGTTGGAGATCGCCTCGAGTTGATAATAACCGTTTAGATGATAGTATCTCCCGAATCCTGTCCTCGTGTTAAACTGGATGAGATCGACCAGGGCATTGGCGGCGGAGCGGGAATCAGCGGTCTGGAATCGGTAGAGTGCATTAATTTCCGATAATTTTCTGCAATCATAGACCGCTGAATAGGCTCGTGATGAACAGGCATTATTCTTGTCCCAACTGCTCTGTGGGTCCAGCGGAATGACGTATTGGTGTTCCATCCCTTCGCGAATGAGCTGAAGCGAAGTTCGATTTTCTTCCAGCAATACATTAAGTGCTTGAGGCTGTTGACTGCGATGGAGTTTACCTTTATACCAATCGGGACGAATTTCCCTTAGCTCATCCCCGTATCGCCTGGCGTCGCTCGCGCGTTGCAAGAAGGTGAGCGCATTGATCGCGGGGACGGCGGGCGGCGTGATCGAATAATGCGGAGGGCGGTTCAGATACCAGGCCCAACCGAACAGCAACAACGTGAGGACGGCGAATACGGCGACGACTTTAAGAACAATGCGGAGGATCTTGCGGAATATTCGGCGGATCTTGCTTCGCTCCATCAGCATCTCCTTCCATGCCAGCAGTGCGACGGTACGATCCCATTATATCATGCATATGGGCGTATTACGCGGGGGTACTACCAAGCGGGTTGTCGCATCCTGCGATGGTTGCGCCGACGTCCTGTCGGCGCATATATTTTGGTAGGCTTACCTTCTAGGGGTGGCCTCCGTGCCACCCCTGGCTATTGACTTTCGCCCCTACCGGGCGAGATTCCGCATCCATGCGGAATAGTAAATACGGTCACTTCCTCCTCTAGACGAAATTACCTACGATCACTTTATCCCCAAGGCACCCACCTGCACCGCATACTCCCCCGCCAGCTCCCACGCCCGCCGTTCCTCCTCCGGGGTGAACGTGCCCGGCGCCAGCTCGATGCCCAGCGCGGCATGAAAACCGGCGCAGATGGCCGCCACCACCTCGTCTTCCGCCACCTCGCGCCCGGCGGCGGTCCACAGGTCCACCATGCCCTCGCGGGCGACGGTTTCCCAGTCCGAGCGGAAGAAGACCTGCTCCCACAGCGGATAATCGACGGACAGCGGCAGCGAGTTCTGCTGCAGGATGATGCCGTCCCTGCGCAGTTGCGCGCTGCCGATGATCTTGCGGCCGTTCACCATCAGGTCGCAGCGGGCCTTCGCGGCGAAGCAGGCGGGATTGCCCACCGCCGACATCGACGGCGGGTCGCCCCCCCGCGCCGTCGCCTTGCGGTCCACCAACTCCGCGTCCAGCCCCAGCCGCCGCAGGCCGTCCACCAGCGCGGCGCCCAGCACGCGGTAGCTGTCCATGATGCTGGCGCCCGCCCGCGGCAGCTCCTCCTCGGCGATGATCATGCTGAAGGTCACCTCGCGGTGGTGCAGGATCGCCCGCCCGCCGGTGGGCCGCCGCACCACTTGGAAACCCAGCCGCGCGCAATCCGCCAGCCGCACGTTGCCTGTTGCCGGCTGGAATTTTCCCAGCGTCACGCACGGCGGCGTCCAGCGGTAAAAGCGCAGCACCGGCCCCGACCGCCCCGCGCGAATCGCCTCCAGCACCGCCACGTCCGCCGCCATGTGAAACGCCCCCGGCCCATCCGCCGGCGGCATGAAGCGCCATACCATCACCCCGTGTCCTCCAAAAGGTCCATTTCGACCCCGCTGCGCGGAAATCCTGTCCGCAGCGTGTTGACAATCCGTCTCCCTTTTGCTATCTTATAACCGTCCGGAGTGATCCCGACACCGACATGGCCCCTTCGTCTAGTGGCCTAAGACGCCTGGTTCTCAGCCAGGAGATCAGGGGTTCGAATCCCCTAGGGGCTGCCACTTCACCCCGCGAGCGATGCTCGCGGGGTTTTTTCGTCGGTGGTTATCAATGCGCTGTCACTCCACCTCGATCCCCTGGAGAATCGCGTCGTGTTCTCCCACCGCCCGCGCGCATATCGTGATCCGACCGGCGCTGTCCGGGGTGATATTAAGCCCCCGGAGATCGATGGCCATGGCCGCTTCGCCGGCGGCCGTGCAGGGATCCCAATTCGCCCACCGCGCCTGGCCATTGATCAGGATATCCATGGGCCGCTTGCCCGGTTCCTCCAACCACAATTCGGCGAATTTCAGGTGGACGGTATACAGGCCCGGAGGCAGCGTCAAGGTATACGCGACTTCACGCCCGCTCCTGGCCGTCTGGTAGGGCGCCTGGTCATACAGCGTCGGCGACGCCTGCACTACCGGACATGCTGAATGGATGGTCTGTCCTCCGTGAAAATCGCGATCCGCGTCCCAGACCACGCTGTTCCAATCGACGAACTCGGCGGCAGCACCGCAGTTGATGCGCACGACCGGTTTGATTTCGGGGAGAATCTCGATGGCCTGGATGATCGCCTCGTCGGTCGCCTGGCCGGGCTCGAAACCGCCGGAAAAGCGCAGGACGATGCGGCTCTCGGCATTCGGAACGATATACCGGAAGACGCGGTCGTGCGCCTTGCGGAATCCGCGCGCATCCTGGCAGATGTCGAAGTTGCGCAAAACTTCGCATCCGTTGATCTCGATGTTGAACGGGCGAGCGAAGAGCCATTGGTATTTCGGCTCGGTGAACCTGAGCCGCACGCTATACAGGCCCATTTCGACGGGAATCCGATAGGTGAAATCCCGACCCTGGCGACCGCGCTGATAAAGCACGAGGTCGTCTGCCCCGTCTATCTGGGCCTTGCCGGCAACCGCACGACCGCCGTGGAAGCCGCGATCCGCCGACCAGATGTTGCCGAACCGGTCGGTATACGGCCGGGACGTGCCGCAGCGGATGCGGACAAAGCTTTCCGTACGTGGCGCCGGCTGTGCGTCGGTGTAGGTGATCCGGGGCATCCAGGCGGCGATGTCATTTTCCGGATCTCCGCTTTTATCCAGCATGAACCTGATCGTATCGCCCTGCTCGACGGTCAGCGTCAGGTCGTGGACGGCGCCGACCAGATCGCCCGGGGATGCGACCGCCCAGCCTTCGGCAGGCCAGACCTGCGCGCGGCCGTGCAGGATGCGGGCGCGCAGCGGGGTGCCGGCGGCTTGACGATACCACTCCTTCATGACCCGGCTGACGATGCGAACGATGCCGGGCGAGGGAGCGACCCAGGTGCGGACACTACAGGCGTCGCGGGAGGATTGCATCCACGCCCGGCCAAGGCATTCACCCCCCTCGCCTTCCCACCACCCCTCGACGCCGCCGGACTGGTTCGGCGTTCCACCCTCATCAGCGGAGGCGGTCTGGGGTGGCGCCACCCAGCGCATCGGCGTGAAGGCAAGGCCATTCGTTGTTGTCTCCGCATACCACCCCTGGCGTCCTTGCTCGGGGAATAAGCCGCCCAGGGCACAGGCGGTCATGGGTTCATCGGCGATACGGACAGCCTCGGTCCACGCGCTCGCATTCCCATCACCATCGAGGCTTCTCACGGCATAGCGGGCGTCCGGGTTCCAGCCCTCCGCGTGATCGAAATACATAGTCCCGGTACAGACCTTCCCGAGAATGGTGTCGCCGCGGCGCACCTCATAGGCGCTGATCCAGTTGTCGTCCGTGCCGGGTGACCAGTAGACGGCAACGCCGGTATGCCCTAAATTGGTTTCACGCCGCGAGAGGACGGCGCCGGGCGGTGTGGGCGCGATTCGATCCCGTCCGCTCCTTGGCCGGTTGGGAAGGCCCAGGTAGATGAGCTCACCCGGCGGGTGATCCCGCAGGACAATCCCTTCCGCCATCAACTCGGCGCCCGTCCGCACGGCAGACCCCGGGCGCAAGTCATACTCGACTTCATACGGGTGGCCAGGCAGCAGTCCGCGGGGGAAGATCGTCACCGGGCCGGGCGACTGGTGTTTCAGGATGATGCACGCTTTCGTGCGATCGTGGCTGGTGCGCTGGGCGTAATAGAATTCTTCATCACCCGACACGACCGGATGGAAGGTATAGGACCAGCGTCCGGCGACCCCCTCGCGGCGCAGGAACCGGTAGGTGTCCAGGTCACGCCGGAGCAATTCCTGGTCTTCCAGGCCGGCACGGAGACCCCAGAAGGGCACCATGGTCATCGTCTGACGCGCGGTGGCGGGATGATACTCCGCTTTGGTGCTCCACGGCTCAATGATATCCACCCACTTATCAGGCGGCTCGATGTAGGAGAAGTAATAGTTGGTCTGCGGGCCACGACCGCCATCGGAGAAGTAATTGGTGTTGGCGCAGCGCTGGATGTCGAAGGTGTGCGAGTAGGTGCTGCCGCCGCTGCAGGTATGAAACGAGGAGCCGGGGAAGGTCTCCAGGAAGCGCAGGATCCTCGCGCGCCAGTCCCGGTCGGCCGCCCAATCAGGGAAGCTGACGGCATCCGACCGCCACTCGAAGTCGCCCCAGGCTCCGACTTTGCCGGCCATCACGCCGGGCGAGGGACGCTGGGTGAACCACGCCAGCCAGCGCATGCCCATCTTCTCCAGGTAGCGAAGGGTCTGCCGGAAATCCGGACCTTCATACCCGGAAGTGAACACGCTGTGATACGCGTCCTCCGGCAGTCCGTCGTAGGCCGACCAGCCGGCGTCGTCCCACAGCATTTCGAACCCCACGCTGCGCACCAGGTCGGCATCCATGTCCAGGCCGGCCAATCGTTCGGCGAACTGCTCCTGCAGGTTCTGCGCGCAGTAGAACCACGGCACCGCCCACTTGGGACGGGCGTAATAGTCCATGTTCGTGTAATCCCAGAGATAGCGATACTGCCAATCGTAGGAGACGACGCCCATGTCGTCCAGCGTGCCGGCGAAAGCGCCCAGGGTGACCGCGGGCAGCTCGATTGTCTCCCCGGGCTTTATCCACACGTCAGTCAGGTCGGGGATATCCGCGGACACCATCACCGCGCCCGCCGGGTCGCGCGCGACCGATATGCGCCAGTTGCCCAGGTATTCGAGCGCCATGAACCAGCCGTCGTACGGTTCATTGCCGCGCTGCAAAGCCATCCATGGCATGAACGCGGACGTGGCCTGTGCCTCGACCACCTGGCGGTAGTCCCGGGTCACGGCGGCACGCTGCATCATGCCGTGATCGGGACCGCTGTTGCCGCCGACCATCCAGTAGTGGGTGAAGGGCGTGGTTTGACCATCGCACATGGGGATCGTCAACGGCGTCGCCGCGGCGCTGATCGGCGAGTCGCCGGTGTTTTCCAGATCGATCCACTGCCGCAACACCGCGGTGCCCGGATACGCCATGACATGGAACCGGATATTGACGTTTGGACCGGCAAATGTCAGCGTGAGCATCGCCACCGGTTGCCCGCCGGCCGTCGTCTTTTCCGCACTGGCATCCTTAAATATCCAGGAACTCTGGTCCGCGGCGCCAACAGCGCATGGCGGGGATGCGGAACGCTTTGCGATATACTCCCGGATACTGCCTTCGAGTTTATTTTTGAACGAGATCACCCTGAAGCGTCCATCGCCGGCTTCGAAGGCCATCTCGACAGCTTTTGTGCCGACCGTCCATCTCGAACCGTCCGCACTGCCGCGAATAAAAGCATCACCTGTTTGAATTCGTGCCACGAAGCACCTCCGTACCAAACCGCAGGCAACTTATATTATCAGAAACCTGCTGGTACCGGCTTGATTCAGCATTATATTTTATTCTCCTGTCCCAGCCCTGGGGGTGAGGGAGCGGACTTTGGAACAGGCTCTACTTAACTGCCTTATGGCGAGTGATCAGGGGCTTAATTGGAGTTGGCGTGTCCAGGCCCACGTTCCTCTGTCAGATATCCATCGCGGATGCGCAAGACACGGCCCGCTTCGAAGGCCAGCCGTTCGTCGTGCGACACCATGACGAAAGCGGTGTGGGCGCTGCGGTTCATCTCGCGCAGCAGGTCGAAAACTTCCCGCCCGCTGATGCTGTCCAGGTTGCCGGTCGGCTCGTCTGCCAGCACCAGGCGCGGCTGGTTGGCCAGCGCTCGCACCACTGCCGCCCGCTGCTGCTCGCCACCGGAAAGGGCAGATGGGTGGTTGTCCAACCGTTCCTCCAACCCCACGCGCGCCAGCAGGTCACGCACGCGGTCCGTGTCCTCCCGGGTCGCCTCCCCCTTGCCGATGAGCACCGGCATCAGCGCGTTTTCCAGGCAGGTGAACTCCTCCAGCAGATAGTGGAACTGGAAGATGAAGCCGATGGTGGTATTGCGCAGGGCGGCCAGCTCATTTTCGGTCAGCGCGGCCAGCGGCTTGCCGTCGATGATGATCTCCCCCGCCGTCGGCCGGTCCAGTGCGCCGAGCAAGTTGAGCAGCGTGGATTTCCCCGAGCCGGACTGTCCTACCACCGCGACGAACTCCCCCTGCGCCACCCGCAGGTCCACGCTGTGCAGCACTTCCAGCGGACGCACGCCGGGATACACCTTCTTCACGCCATGAGTCTCTACAACTAATTCAGCCACGCTGAATCACCTCCACCGGGTTCAGGCGCGCGGCGCTGCGGGCGGGCAGCACGCTGGCGACCACGGTAATGAGGATGGCGGCCAGCACGGTGACCAGCACGATCCACGGCGATACCACCCCCGGCAGCAGCGGCTCGCGGGCGATGCCTGGCGCCTGCGCGGGCTGCAGGATCTGCCGCACGCCGATGATCAGTCCCGCGCCGCCGAGCGCGCCCGCCAGCGATCCCAGCACGGCGATCCCCAGGCCCTCCAGGATGAATACCACCAGCACCTGCCGGCTGCGCGCGCCCATCGCCTTCAGGATGCCGATCTCGCGCGAGCGCTTAAGCACGCTGACGATAAGGACGCTGGCGATGGCGAATCCCGCCGCCGTCAGGCTGAAGGCGGCGATCAGCAGCGCGGTGGCCGATTGCGCGCGAAAGGCCAGCATCAACTGCGGGATGTCGCGCATCCAGCTGTCGGCCTTCACCGGGAAGGACGCCTGCAGATGATCCGCCACCGCGTTGGCCTGGAACAGCTCATCGAGGGAGATGGCGATATCCGTCACCGCCGTGCCGGTATCGAACAGGAACTGCGCCGTGCGCAGCGGCACGTAGACCGTGTTGCCGCCGCCCAGGCCGCGCTGGGCGAAAAAGATGCCGGAGACGCGGAGCGACACGGTCTGCCCGCCCCCGGAGGCCAGGCGCACGCGGTCGCCCAGCCCCACCCCCAGCTTCCCCGCCAGCTCGTAATCGACGATCGCCTCCCCCAGCGATAATTGCAGGAAATCGCCTGCGATCATATTGTCGGTAATATGCGTGATCCGGTCCTGCAGCGACGGGATGACACCGTAGACGACCACCGCTTCATCGGTGCCCGCGCTGTTGATGATCGCCTGACCGATCACCTCCGGCGCCACCGCGCGGACGTGGGGAAGCGCGGCGAATTCTTGCTCCAGCACCTGCCATTGTTCAAGGCTCTTCCGCTGAAGGGTGCGCCGGGTGGTTTTCGCGATCACTTCGGCGCCGTCCTCGCGCGCCGGCGCCCGCGGCGCCGGCTCCGGCACCTTGACCGTGACCTGGGCGATCGAGCCGAGGATGGTGTCGATCAAACGACGCTGCAGACCGTAAATCAGCCCGCTGACGAAGACCACCAGCGTCACCGCCATGGCGACGCCGGCAATGATCAACACCGTCTGACCGCGCCCGGCAACCAGGTGCCGCCAGGCCAGCCGCGCCTCGAAACGCCACATGGATCACCCTCTCTCTCTCCGCAGTGTGATTATGGAGTGGAAAAGGAAAGTTGGAAGAATGGAAGGATGGAAGACTGAGAATGGGTGAGTGGGAGAATGGGGGAAAGGGAGAGACAATATCTCCCTTTCTCCCACTCACCCATTCTCCCATTCAGCCTTCCATTCTTCCAACCTTTCATTCTTCCATTCATCTATTCTTCCCTCGCCCTGACCCGTTCGCCGGGCTGCACGCTCAACGGGTCCAGCACCACCCGGTCGGATTTGCTCAACCCGGAGAGCACCACCACCCCCTGCGCGCTGCCGGTGCCCAACCCGACTGGCCGCTGCCGCACGCGGCCGTTCACCACCACCATCACCACCGCCTGCTCCCCCGTGCGAATCACCGAGGTGAGGGGCACCAGCAGATGCGGCCGCGCTTCCTCGATGATGATCGTCGCATCGACAGTTGCCCCATCACGGAGCCAGGAGACCCGGGTCACCGGTTGGATGGTAACCTGGACCGTGCCCCGCTGTGGATCGGTATACGCGCCCACCTCGATGACCCTGGCCGGTATGCTGCGATTCGGGTAGGCATCGGTGATTAACACCGCGCGCTGGCCCGGCGCCACCAGCGCGATATCCCGCTCATCCACATTGACCTTCGCCTGCATCTCCCCCGTCTGTGACAGGCTGACCACGCCCTGGCCCGGCCCGACTACGGCGCCGGGGTCGCTGAGGATTTCGGTGACGGTGCCGGCAAACGGCGAGACGATGTCCCGCGTGGTAACTGTTCACCCTCCCGGTTGACGCGCGTTCCCGCCCCGCGCATACTCGCTGCGCGGGGGATCCTTCATGAAGTCACTTGACCGGT
>Ga0315284_10012218_pt1 | contig 12232 bp, 24 predicted proteins | sample YL17G09_16_MG_FD_203696 | JGI IMG/M metagenome (GOLD analysis project Ga0315284, IMG submission 203696) | Sediment microbial communities from Yellowstone Lake, YNP, Wyoming, USA - YL17G09_16 | ecosystem: Environmental > Aquatic > Freshwater > Lake > Sediment | place: USA: Wyoming | collected...
CATTACAATATACAGCCCCAGGAGACGCAGCAGGTTATGGTACTGTAGTAACATTAGTAGGTGATGGGGATTATTTATTGTATTCAGGAAATACTAATTATTGGGTAAGAGTTAGAGTTGTAATTTTAATGATGCCCTCTTCTAGTTCTACTCTAACCACAGATGTTACAGAATTATATAATCCTCCTGTGGAAGGCTCTTCTAGATTGTATCCTGTACCTACAGCAACGGCTGAGGATAGAGTACATAGATCAAAAATTGGTTCGGGTTTACCTACTGCAAATAATCCTCATGGTTTAACTTATGATGACTTAACGGGAGGATTTACGGATGTTACAGAGCATCAAGATTTAATGCATGCAAATGGTATTGTTTCTCCACAATGGGAGAGTACTGGTGGATCTAATTGTTTAGCATGTAATGTAGTAGTAGGGAGAGTGGAAGTTCAGCAGCTAGGACCGGGAGAGGCTTATTTTGTTCATGGTTTGGGATTTACCACAGTTGAAGGAGGAACCTCTGTTGTTTGGGCTGATACAGATCCTGCAGGAACATGGTTTATTGCAATGGCAACTGATCAAAGATTATATAAGAGTCTGTCAGCCTTTGATGAAGATGACTATTTGGTTTTATGTAGTGTTGATGTGACAGTTAGTGGTGGAAATAGAATTTTAGGAAATCTTATTGATTTGAGAAAATTTGGAACTACTGCTACTGGTAATATACAAGACAAAGCCATAACTTATAATAAGATAGATGATGGAGCAATTCGACAAAGGCATTTATGGGAGTCGGGGGATGATCAAAGTATAGAGGCTTTAGTTAAAGGTCCAAATAGTAATGCTGATACTCTTCATTATCATTATATTGTAGATCCAAAAGATTTGTTTTATTTAAAGCCAATAATATATGCTCCTCAAACCACACAACCAGTTGAAACAGGTTCAGTATCTGGAGCAAGTATTGTAGGTTATAAGAATCCTGCAATAGATAAAGAGGGTAATGAATATGGAGAATTGTTTCCTGAAGATGTAATGACAGTACAGGCAGCAATTGATCAGCTGGCAAAGTTAATGGATGAAGAGTTAAAAAGAGAGTGTCCGGAAGTTCAAGAAATAATGCATACCAGCGGAAGAATGTTAAATTTAACTAGTGTCCCTTTACCAGACAATCATTTAAATGGTGGATTTTGGAAGGATGGAACCACAGAGGTATTAGAAGAACAATGTTCTTGGATAGTTAGTCCCTCATTTATGTGGGGATTTTCTGTAGTACATATTCCCTGGATTTTTGTTTGTAGTACATTTGGTACAGGTCAAGGAGGAGACTATCCTAGAGAGGATAATATTACTGAATGGCAGGGTGATATTAGTAAATGGTGGGATTTGTGGAATAGATTTTTAAATGGACAATTGTTTTATGGTAGATTTTTGATTTTACTTTTAGCTTTTGGAGCAGACAACATTATTTTAGCTTTGTTTTCAGTATTGGGCATCTGGGCCAATTTCCATATTACTGGCACCAATCCCAAGCCCATAGGACAAAGAGTACCAGCGGTTTAAAGAATATTGTATAATAAAACTAGGAAGGAGATAAGATTATGTATTATGTTGTAGGTAAGCATAGAATAGTTGTAGAGTCAGAAATTCCAGTACAAATGTCGGATTATCCAGATTGTGAGATGATAGAAGGCAGTCCTGGAGTCTCAATGATTAATTTTGAAGTATATGAAGAGGGAGGTAAGAAGAAAGTTAAAACGAAACCTCAAGATAATCCACTAAAATTAGAAGTTAAGTTGCCAGATTATGAATGTATAAATGGAGCTTATGAAATTCCCGCCGGAACTAAGGGAGTTCAGGTTGATGTTGTACTATCTGGGGAGCCATTTCTTCCTCCTATAATTAATGTACCAGAAGAAGATAAAAAGAGTCGGAGGATTGATATTTCTTGTAACAGAGGTAGATTGGATAAAAAACAATTATTTGGTTCGGGATCAGTAAGTTGGACTTCAGTTGATGAAACAATAGAAGCAGTACTAATGTTTGTTGCATTAAATTTTCCTCCAATACAAGAGTCAGTTAGAATAACATTAAAATAAAGTTGATAGGAGTAAATATGAGTGCAATGTTGGGTATTCCCGTCGGGTTTAAATCAATTTTAAAAATTAGAAATATGGCGGCAGAAATGAGAAGGGAAGCTAAGAGTAAAGAGATGATAGATTTTACCTCTTCAAAGTTTTTGGGTAAAGATTATTTTGAGGTCCATTTAGAGAAGTATGTTAGTCATAGAAGTGAAGGACAATACGACTTTTCATGCTCCTATGAGTGGATGCCATCAGGAACTATAATGGAACATTTTTCATGTGGGCATAGAGGAAGGACTCTATTACCAAATGAGGCCCAGATGTTGGCCATTTTGTTAGGTATTACAGCTCTTAAACTTAATCAAAAGGCTATACAAAGTAAAAGAGGAGTCTGCCACTGGTATGTGCCTATTGCATATAAGCGCCGTGACAAGATCCCAGAGGTAGGATTTACAGTTTTAGAGGTATATGATAAATAAAAATATAGATAATAATATATTAATAAGATTGAGATCTAATGGCTCAATCTATTTTACAAAGATATAAAAGCTCATCATTGTTACTAAATGGTGGGCTTTTTTATTTTAATTTTTTCTTGACTTGTTATAACAAACATGATATAATTATGTTAAATTAAATAATAAGTTAGGAGGAGAGTAATTTATAGAAAAGTATATAATTTGTAGAAATGAAAATAAAACTTTAAGATATCAAAGAAGGATATTAATATTAGGTTTCGCAATAATAGTTTTAGAAACAATTGTATTTATTTTCAAGACGTACTAGTTAGAGGACGAAAGAAATGATAGGCAAGTGGTTAATAGTATCAAATAGACCAAAACCAACAACTTCTAAGAAACAATTAAGATTATTTAACAAAGTTAGTAAATTGTATGGTGGGGTAGAGTTAGAGTATGATTTTCCACCATATTATTTAGATATTGCTTTACCTGCTGTCCAATTAAATATTGAATATGATCACAGATATTTTCATAAGCCGGCTAAAGATCAAAGAAGAGATGAATTTTTAAAAGAGAAAGGATGGAAAATACTAAGGTTTGTAGATACAATACCTAATAATCAAGTACTTCAGGAGTCTATTAATTATTTATTAAACACAGAAGAAAAAGTAGTTAGAGTAGAAAGAAAAGTAAAATCACAAGTGGCGATAGTTAAATGGATAGAATTAAATTAACAAAAGATAGAGTAAGACCTATATTATCTTTAACATTTCCAGAGTATAAAGGTAGAACGTTTTTCTTGACATATCAGGAGAAGTACGATCCTAAGAATTATTGGTCTGGGGGAACAAGATACTATTTCAAAGTGTTAGAAAAGAATGGAGATACCTTGAGATTACTGGAACCAACCAGAGCTATTACAAATCCTTATAATGATACTGCACACCAAGAGTTTAAAATTCAACTTAATTGGGTTGTAGTGGAACATTGTATTTTCTGTGGTCATAACATGGGAATACGACTTTATGTAAATCCTAATAATGAATTGATCCCAAAGAAGTTGGAATTAAAAGAAGATTTTGTATAATAAATTTTTATGAAAGTATAATAAAGTAGAGGTAAAGAGTATGAGAATGCCATCAGATGGTGTAATAAAAATGCTTAAAGAGTGGTATTGTAAATATGGTCATCAGGATATGAAGACAAAAGAGGGTGCTATTGTATTATCTATTCTTGAACAAGCTAGAGGAATAGAAAATTATTTAAAAGTTATAACAGATGCGGACTATTTGCAGCTGTTGGGTATAGTAAAAAGAGGCAATTGATGGCAATATGTGTTAAGTGTGGGGAAGACTTTTCTGAAAAAAGAAAAGAATTGGGATATAATATATGTTTGTATTGCGGAGAAGTTGAGGCAAAAGAATCAAAATTTAAAAAGAGTAAAAAAGTGGTTGTGGCATATAATAAAGGCCCATTGATATATGTTCCCACAGTCGAAGAATTTAAAAATTTAGGAAAGTAAAAATTTTATTTTGTATAATAAAGAATAAAGTAAAATAAAGTACTAACTTAAACCTAGGGAGGTAAGAAATGCTAAAAATAGAAGTGCCAAATTTAGATTTAGAGCTTTCTAAAGAATCACAGTATCGAGATATGACTGTAGATGAGCCTAAAGACTTTTTGGGTAGAGAGTTTTCAGAAGAAGGAATTAATTCTGTGGCGAGCTGTTGTTCTATTCCTGGCGGCTATTTAAAAAAGGTATATGAGAGTGATAAGGATTTATTTAGATCCAATGTTGAGTATTGGTCCAAAGCCACAGATTTTTTTGCTAAGTATAAGATGATAGTGAAAGGAGAAATGGTTGCAGGTTTTTGTAAGACCTCTCACCAGTTGATTTCTACGGAGAGGATTTTAAATGAGATAACTAATGTTTTTACAAAGAATAATTGGGATGGTAAAGTAGAAAAACTGGCAATAAGCCCAAAAGATTCATTTGTCAATGTTGTGTTTGAGGGTCTTTCCATTGACGCTGCTGCAGGAGAGCCAAAGAGAGGCGATCTTCTTAATGCTGGATTTTCTTTGAGTCATTCTATGCTTGGTGTTTATGCAGATAAGATGACAGCCTATGTTTCACGACTAGTGTGTTCTAATGGAATGATAGCACATGATGATAGATTAGGATGGAAGAAAGAATTGGATGAGACGTACAGTAATTATTTTCCTTTGCTAGGTGAGTATATGGGCCGGGCATTTGATACAGGTCAAGGGACATTAGAGAAGTTTGCTGAGTTGAAAAGAATTCCAGTTACGGATCCAATAAAGTCCATTAGTTCTATGGGTGATAAAATGGGGATTGGTGCAAAAGCCACTAATTCAATTTTGCAGCAATTAAATAGTCCAGATGTGAAAGTTGAAAATCTTTATGATGTCATGAATCTATTCACATTTTATTCAACCCACGTGATAGATGATCCATATTTGACTAGGAGGCTCCAGAGTAGAGTAGGTGATTTAATGGAGTCGACTCTTTGTGATCACTGTCATCAGGTAATTAAAAGATTAAAGATTAGTAACTAAGCAGGGAGACTTACTAATGTTTAGAACCAATAAAGCAACCTGCAATTGTTCATAAAACAATGTTCTATAAAGGAAGAAGTAGAACAATTATTCATTTAATTGGAACAAAGAAAGCCCATCTTTATATTTGGACAGAAGCAGATAGAAAATCCACAAATTACAAAAAAAGGTGTATGTATGTTTCAGATGCTAGAATTAGACCTGGACATGAAGGATTTACTAAGTATGTTAGAAGGATCCCCAGAAGTTGGATAAAAGAATTAGATCGTTTTGTATAAGAGGTAAGTTATGAATTTATTACTTATTCAAGTATGACCCCAATTATTGAGGTTGGACATATTAAAAGGAGGATAAGATGGTTGATTTCATTATCATATTGAGTTCTATCATATTGTGTAATTATTTATGTTCTATGTTTTTAAAATGAATTTTCTCTTGACTTGTATTAACAAACATGATATAATTATGTTAAATTAAATAATAAGTTAGGAGGAAAGAAGATGACACAAAAATTTTATAAAAAGGTTTTAATGCCAATTGAAGTGGCAGAAGGTAATTATTGTTGGGGTAGAGAAGAAAATGAGAAACACACGAGATGTTGTGGTCATTTTGATAATGAGGGTGGTCATCCTACATGTAAATTTGAACTTGATGATTATTCTTATTTAGCATATGATAAGTATGGTTATGTTCCAAAACCTAAGAGGTGCCTTGGTCTGACAGAGAAGGCTTCCGGAGAAAAAGTGCACTCAAGGAATCTGACCCGCACTTATAATCGGCTCCTCAAAAATGCTCTCAAACAAGCAGCACAGTTAGTAGATGCCACGTGTAAGAAGGAGAAAAAGAATGACAGATCAAGAAACAATGTTTGATTTATGGCAAGAGGAGTTACAAATTAGAAAAGAAGAAGAACTTGTGAAGTCCATTGCAGAGCAATTTGAATTCAATGCCAAAGAGGTAGAAGAACGGGTGATGGAAAGTAGCGCTAAGTATATTAGACAAAGGGATGCATTATATTATCCTTTGCCAGCAGAGCCTATAAAAGTAAAGGAACTTAAGTATACAGACCATGAGTGCTTTACACCACAAACTAAATTTGTTAGAGAATAAGAAGAAAAAGTATGTATTATGCCTACATAGTAAATAAGGAAAATGGAAGAAAATATTTTTGTGGAATATCAAGCACCAGGAAAGGAGTAAGGGTTGTGGCCCAAGGTAATTTAAGTTTTGTACCACAAAGATATTATGATAAAATTAGGGTGACAGAAACTGAATTTGCAATACGAAACTATCCACACGTTTCTATTTTAGAAGAACATAACTAATAGGAGATATGGATGGAAGAAACAACAGTTAAGGAAGTTTTAGAAAGGTTAAGACGTGAGAACAAAGATTTAACTCATAGATTAGAGCAGCAAAAGTTGAGAGAAGGGATGCGGGAAACTTTAATGAATGCCATAATAGTAGATGGAAATACAAAAGTAGTCCAAGATTTGGTTCAGGAAAATATGCAATTAAAGGAACAAATTTTTAATTTGAATCAAAAAATTATGGAGTTAGCAGAAGAATTAAGGAGGAAAAGTAAATGAAAAAGATAAGTCACAAAATAAATCAATTTTTTTGGAGATTGGGGGAAGGAATAATAATAGCAATTTGTGGATTTATTGGTATAGCGGGATGTATGTTTGCATTTTTGCTTTCAATTGTATTAACATTTTTACCAGTTGTAATTATAATGGGTGGTATTTGTTGGTGTGTGTGGTTTATTTTTAGATAAAAATTTCTATTGAATCTATGAACTCTGGTTCAAAAAGAAGGGAAAATTTCTCTTGACTTGTATTAACAAACATGATATAATTATAAATAATAAGTAAGGAGATTTTAACGAAGGAGGATTTAAAAATTGAGAGGAGAACCAGAATTAGAGATAACTTGTGATGGTGATTGTTGTATGGATTCTTTCTTTGTACATTTAACATCCTTAGGTAGAGGTTATGATGAGTGTAATGTGGATGCTGAGATTAAAGCTAATGGGTGGACTGTATTTGAAGGCAAAGATTACTGCCCTGATTGTTGGGAGCAAATTAGTAGTGAAAAGATTAAGAAAGGGGGTGTCTAATGGGTAGTGCAACAAAATGGATAAAGAGAAATATGATAGAGAATACGTATGGCTTTAGAACTTCAATTAGGAAGTTACGTAAAATGAAGAAAGCTTCAGAGATTCGAGCAAAAGAAGAAGCAGAAAGGAGATTGTTAAATGGAGAGTAGTATTGTAGATTCAAAAGTAACTCATATCGATGTTTGTCCTAATTGTAAAAGTAAAGTTGAGATGATACAAGTTGAGGTTTCTATGCCTAAAGTGGACAATATAGCAGGAAGAAAAGTTAAAGTATGGGTTTGCAAAAGTTGTTATGAAAGAAACAAAGTTGAAGAAAGATATTTTTAGGGACTATGAAATTTAATTGAAAGATGGAGAATTTTAAAGTAAGGAGGAGATATGAAAGTCCTATGGTTAGTTTTATTTTTGTTATTAAGTTCATTAGCATACGGTTATGAATTAGGTTTAGTTCCTTCGGGAGTGATTCCTCAAAAGGAACAAAGGGATTTTTCTCAAGAACAATCAAGCGCTCCTTCCCATTTAAATTGGGAAGATTACTTATCGGAAGTTAGAGATCAAGGAAGTTGTGGTTCTTGTGTGACGTTTTCCATATTGGGAGCTATGGAAGCAAGAATTAGAATTCAAGAAGACTCCCCAGATTTAAATATAGATTTGTCGGAGCAAGATGTGGTATCCTGTGGACCAAAGGGTTCTACTCATGATGGATGTAATGGAAATACATTTGAGAAAGTTTGTTCCTATCTTCATCAGGATGGTGTGGTTAGTGAAGAATGTTTTCCTTATGAGGCGAGACCAATAGATTGTGATAATCGATGTGAGGAGAATCCTGTTGCAAAAGTTGATCATTGGGAATATTTAAATTATTCTTATATCTGGTATGTTAGATATCAAGATACAAATTATAATTTATATCAAGGTGAATTTTATATTCCATCGGTAGAAACATTGAAAAATGAGTTAATGGATGGACCAGTCCCAGTAGGAATGGCAGCATTCAATGACTTTGGTAACTATTATGGTATAAATCCTTATGAGCCTGAAACTTTTACTTATGTGGGTTTGCACGCGGTACTAATTGTTGGATGGGATGATAGTGAAAAAGTGTGGATTTGTAGAAATAGTTGGGGCGATGAGTGGGGAAATGATGGAAATTTTACTATCCCTTGGGTAGAGGAAAGTTTTGATATTAGAGAGTATGATTATACACCCACTTGTGGGGGTACGTTGTGTATATGTAATGCAACTTTGTTTGGTTTTGATGGGGTGCAAGTTATTGCCTCTGAATTTGCTAGCAATTCTACGACCACTAGCACAATGCCAACTACGACTAGCAGTAGCACAATGCCAACTACGACTAGCAGTAGCACAAGTAGTTCTACAACCACCACTATAATTGAAGATTTTAAAATTAGTGGAATGGTAGTAGGGGATAAAGGGGGTTTTGTTAGAGGTTTATCAAATGTTAAAGTAGTTTTGGAAAGATTTATAGAAGGGGCGCAGTATAGTATTACAGATGATTTGGGAAAATTTGAATTTGATAAGGTAAAGGAGGGACAATGTTTAGTGTATGTGGAAGATGAGAGAAAGTTTGATCCCTCAGCGTATGAATTTTATTTAGAAGGAAATGTCATTTTGAGATTTCAGCAGAAAGAAAGTGAGAAATGTATTATCACTCTATTATTCAAAGATTCTTATGTGGTTGAATATTGTAGAATTTTTAGGGATGAATTTTTAAGCAAAAGCACCTTAGGAATTAGTTTCATTAATCTTTACTATGATTTAAATAAATGTTTGTATAATAATATATTGGAGTAAAAACAAATGGAATGGTTTAGAGAGGAGAAGTGTATTGTGATTTTGACTGATACAGAGAGGCAGGCCAAATCAATCTATAAATTTGTATGTAATCTCTATCAACCTAATTGTAATCAACTCAATTCTATGAAGCATGGCAGATGTGTGATAGTTAGAGTTAAGGAGGGAGAGGTTAAGTTATATGAAAAGATTTCAGATAGGATTATAAAGATGTTGCAGAGAAAAACCTATAGGAAAAATAGAGAATGAAAAGAGACATTAGAACAAATTGAGGAGATTGAGTAGTGGAAAATATATTTACAAAACCAGGAATTGTTAAGATTGAAGTATCTTTTAAACCTGAGAGGAAAGATGGAATGATATGTGAAGCCATGTCGCAAAATATTATTGTTCCAAATCTAAGTATTGTTGGAGATAGAAAATTTTATCATAATTTGTTAGATAAAGCATTGGATGATTTGAAGAAGTATGTAGAAAAGGAGAGCAAATGAAAAAGGTAGTGGTTGTTAATACAACTAAAATATTTAATCCCTTTGAAACATTTCTTACAATAGGAACTATCTCTTTTTGCCCAGATGGCTGGTGGCTTGATTGTTTAAGTTTGATTATAGCAGCCCAGCTGAGGGATGCGGGTTATGAAGTTACTTATATCGATGGGGATAATCAAATGATGGCCCCAGGAGTCATTGCTGAGGCTATTAATAAAATTGATCCAAATTATGTAATTTTTAATACTGAGACTATTGATTATTTTAGAGCACCTCTATCTAGTTATGAAAATATTAACAGAGTGGTGGATAGTATAGTGTATCATAATGGATGTCAATCTAGAGACGACGTTAGCCCACAAGTTATTGTTTATGGGACCCATCCTTGTATTGAAATTATGGGCTTAAGTAATAAAGTAGATTATGTAATTAAGGGGGAAGGAGATGCAGTTATTGTAAAATTAATTGATTATTTGGAGGAAAATGGGAGGGAAATTGAAAGTCCCAATTTAGATAGAATTTGGAGAGTAAAAGATCTAGATGAATTGCCTTTTCCAGCATATGATATGGTATTGAAAGTTCCTCAGGAATGTTCTAATTTTGCCTATTCAAAGTTTACTAGAATGAAGTTTACGCAGTCTGTGCTGTCTAGAGGTTGTAAGATTCCAAATTTGAAAGGGAAGGATGCGCCAGCGTGTACCTTCTGCTGCAGGCTTGCAACAGGGACGTGCTTTAGAGCAATGAGTCCTGGTAGAGTCGAAGAATATTTTGATTATTTGATAAGTTTTGGATATCGAAGTACCTATATCATAGACGACTGCTTTGCTGCAAACCAAGATTGGGGTAAAGAAGTTTGTAGAAGATTGATAAAGAGAAATAATGATTTGAAATTTTCGGTGCAGACAAGAATAGATGTGATTTTGGATGAAGAATTAGTTAGTTTAATGAAGAACGCAGGATGTATGATGATTGGGTTAGGAGTTGAAAGTTATAATGATGATTTGTTAGAGATTATGGGTAAGAAAGTAACCTGTGAAAAAATTGATAGTGCATTAGATATTTGTAAAAGGAATGGGATTGATGTTACAGCATTTTTGCAGTTAGGTTTAAAAGGAGAAACCCAAGATCATAGGGATAGAACAGAAAGATTTTTAGTAAAGAATTTATCAGAGGGCAGAATTTTTGCTACAGGACCATTTCTAAGTTGCCCCTATGTGGGTAGTATAGGTTGGGAGAAAAGTAAGAAGGATTATCCATATTATACTGTTTTAGAGAGCATGCAAAAAGCTGGATTATGTGAGGGTGTAGAGAATGAATATGACGCCAGGAAGATGTGGATTAGTTATGATCTCGGAATCAATGAGTTCAAAGACACACCGAGCCCAGTAACAAAGAAAAAAGTGTGGAGCCATCCCGCCTCAATCTTGAAGCAAATCAAAAAGTATCGTCCAGATGTATTTGGACAATGGTGGAAGTATATTTCCCACATAGGGTGGAGTAAAAGATTGGAGAAATATTTTAGATGACAAACGTAGTTTTGATAATATTAGTAATGAATACACTTGGGATTATTGGATATGTTTGTATGTTGAAGAGCTGGGAAAGATTATTTGGAGCTATAGTGTTAATATGGTTTGGTTGTTTGTTAGTTAGGGTGTATAAGAAAGGAGTTAGAAGGGAGATAGAAAATGGATAAAATATTAGATGAAGTGATGGAGTTAGTTATGAAAGAACAAAAGGATAATACAAAACCGCTTAAATCAACAAAAGATTCCAAAGAGTTAATAGCTATTGCAAAGGCGTTAGCTAAGTATATAGATAAGTATAAAGGAAATTGTGTTTTTACATGTAGTTTAACCGCCTTTGAGGGAGAGGAGTGCCAAGTAGTAGAAGATAGAATTTTTTGTTGGGGAGATAGGGAAGTAGTTTTGCTAGAGTTGGAAGATACATTAAAACAGATACAACGAAACACTGTGGAAGATGAATGGATAGAATGGTAAAAGGAGTTATGTGATGTATACAAAAGGTATTAGAAAAATTTTAGTAATTAGTCCTCATATCTCTGATGCAGTAATGGGTTGTGGAGGTTCTATATGTAAGTGGGTAAAAGAAGGCGTTGAAGTGCATGTTCTAAGTTTAGGACCGGAATCAGAAGTTGATTGGAATAATGAGGTAGAGGCGGGTAAGTTGTTAGGATTTATACCAGTAGATTTAGTTAATAGATTTAAAGTGGGCGCATATGAATATTCATATGCTTTTGATATAATTAAAAGTTGGATTAAGTGTGTTAGACCAAATGTTGTTATTACAGTATCTAGTAAAGAAGTACAAAACGATCATTTAGTAACACATAGTGCAACAAGGGATGCAGTGTATTATGCAGTAAGAGAAGTTTATTGGGAAACAAAAGAAAGTTATAGATGTGAGTTGTGGGTTACAGACTGTATTGAATCATTTTCATTTGTTAGGGCAGATCATTATGAGAGTTTAGCATTAGAAGATGTGGTAGAGAAAATGAAAGCTATGAAGATTTATGATTATACTCCTGATGATGGTAAAGGACCCCATTTTGATGTTGTACATGACAGAAATTGGGTAGTGTTATTGGCAAATCTTAGGGGTTTATGGGTGGGATGTAAATATGCTGAAGTGTTTCAAAAGGAGGAGTTATGACAGTTAGGATAGGAGAGGT
>Ga0315284_10012220_pt1 | contig 12231 bp, 9 predicted proteins | sample YL17G09_16_MG_FD_203696 | JGI IMG/M metagenome (GOLD analysis project Ga0315284, IMG submission 203696) | Sediment microbial communities from Yellowstone Lake, YNP, Wyoming, USA - YL17G09_16 | ecosystem: Environmental > Aquatic > Freshwater > Lake > Sediment | place: USA: Wyoming | collected...
AATCCTCTTTCCAGGAACAAGCCCAGGAAAAGGAGGGGATTACTCCTACATATAAAGTTTTAAGAGAGTCGGGGCCTGACCATGCCAAGCAATTTGTTGTCGGAGTTTTTCTGGGAAAAGAATTGATAGCCAAAGGCGAAGGTTCTTCAAAGCAGGAAGCCGAAGCAGAGGCGGCCCAAAAAGGTTTAGAAAATAAGAAATGGTAAAAATATGTTAGTTATTCGTTTATTTCGCGTCGGTAAGAAAAATCAACCGTCGTTCAAAATAGTAGTTACCAATAAAAAGAAAGCTTCCAGAAGAGGCCGTTTTGTCGAGGAAGTCGGCTTTTATAATCCTTTAACCAAAGAAAAGGTTTTAAGGAATGAAAGGGTTAAATATTGGTTGTCAATGGGAGCCAAGCCTTCAGATACGGTTTTTAATTTATTGATTTCGGAAAAAATTATTGAAGGGAAAAAGATCGATGTCCATAAGAAGCCTAAAGAATCCGTTGAAGCAACTCCGGCAGTGTCAGTATCAACAGCGCCATCACCGGAAAAACCGGCAGAAGCTCCGGCAGAGGGAAAACCCGCTACAGCTATTGAAACTCCGATACAGGAAGCTCCCAAAGAAGAAACAATAAGTCAAGAAACACCTCAAGAGACTGAAAAACCAGTTATTGAAGAAGAAAAACCGGTCTCTTGACAAACCATATAAAAAAAGAGTACAATATAGACAGTAGCTTTTCAGGTTCTCTTGTTATTAAAGAAGGAGAGAATTACGAAAGGTCGGGCTACTAGTAACGATAAAAATATCAGTAATTCAGAAAGATTATGGCAAAAACATCTAGTGACCAAGATTTCCTTGAGTATATTGTGAAAGCCTTGGTTGATCATCCTGAAGATGTCGAAATCGACCGCAAGGTTGATGAAATGGGAGTTCTACTTTCTTTGAAAGTAAACCCGGAAGACATGGGTCAGATAATCGGCCGAGCCGGATCAACTGCCAGAGCTATCAGAGGATTGGTTCGTATAGTCGGTCTTAAAAATCACGCAAGAGTGAATTTAAAGATTGAAGAACCAGCTGGCGGCAGAGTTCCGAGCAAAAAGTCCTCTTTTGATAAAGAGGGACTTGAAGAGTTAAAACTCTAAAAATATAAGTTTACATAAGAGGAAAACGGTGCTATCATCAAAAATAGCGCCGTTTTCTTTTTGTTAAATATGCTTACTTTTGACATTATTACCATTTTCCCCAAGATTTTTGATTCATATTTAAATGAATCTTTTATTAAAAAAGCCCAGGAAAAGAAACTGATAAAGATCAATGTTCATAATTTAAGGGACTGGGCTTCGGATAAACATAAGAGCGTTGATGACCGGCCCTTCGGAGGGGGGCTGGGAATGGTTTTAAAAGTGGAGCCTATCTTTAAAGCGGTTAAAGATTTAACAAAATCATCTGATAAAAAAACCAAGATTATACTCTTTACTCCCCGCGGCAGAAAGTTTAATCAGAAGATTTCCTATTCTCTTTCCAAATTAAACAGAATAATTATGATTTGCGGCAGGTACGAAGGGGTGGATGAGCGGGTGGCAAAACATATTGCTGATTTGGAATTATCAATAGGGGATTATGATTTGATGGGAGGGGAACTGCCGGCAATGGTGGTGATGGAAACAATTGCCCGATTGATTCCCAATGTTTTAGGCAAACCCCAGCTATTAAAGGAAAGGATTACCAAGGATAAAGGATTTATTGAATATCCCCAATATACTAGGCCGGAAGTTTTTAGCCCTACAAAGAGTAAGAAATGGTTAGTTCCAAAAGTATTGGTTTCCGGTAACCATAAAGAGATTGAAAAATGGCGCCAGAAACAGGGGAAAGTTATTGAAAAGTAAATATTTTCTGTTAAAATACATTAGTAATCGGGGTAGGTACCAAAGTGGTCAAATGGGCGACGCTGTAAACGTCGTGGCTTCTAGTCTTCGGGGGTTCGAATCCCTCCCTACCCATAATTTTACTAAAATTTTAAAAGATGACGGTTGATATATCCGCCATTTTTTAATTGACAATTCGGTATAATTTGCTTATAATTTGATATTAAAATCAGCAATTTACCAACTCAAAAACACACAGAAAGGGGGTGAGTAAAAATGATGAAAGAATCGGTAAAGCTGACTCAAGAGATAGATGCAGGAACAAAAACAATAGACTCAAATTTAAGCAAGAAGGAACTCATTAGTATTATTATAGGCTGTAGACCTTCGTTAAAAATATCGGCGTGGAATTTATGCAAGGGGGGATTAACCAAAGAAGATTTGTTATTAATTCTTGGAAAATGCCGACACAGAAGATTCATAAACGTCAAGGTTATTTCTACGCTTCTGGATTTAGAGGGCCAGTTGAGTGAAGAAGATTTAAGAAAAATTATAGGGAATAAATATGTTGGTGAATGGAGTAGAAAGGAAACCAATGAAATTCTCGGTCGTAATTTTCCAACGATTCAAGACATTTTACCAGAAAGTCAAGATTTAAAATTGGAAGATGGGCAGAAAGAAAACGACGTCGGATCTGTTAAGTTACCAGCACCAGCAAAGAAACGCGGGACAACCTTGCCTGGTAATGAATTTGTGGTGATAAAAAAACACAAAGAAATTGGAGATTGGAGGCGTCCTTGGGAACAGTATGATTATTAAAAAACGGCGAAAAAATAATTTTTGTCGTTTCTTTTTTTTGGAATAATCGAACTTGTATTTTATCTGTTTTTTTGCTATTCTACATTCGAAAAGGCGAAATTTGCTTCTAATATTTTGCCGAAGTAGTTCAGTGGTAGAACGCTTTCTTGGTAAGAAAGAGGTCATGGGTTCAATTCCCATCTTCGGCTCGTTACTCCCATTTTATAAAGAAAAGATACAATAAATACAATATGGCAACCAAAAAACCATTCGTAAAACTTCAATGTCAGGAGTGCAAGAGATTTAATTATTTTACTCACAAATCAAAGAAAATGGCTGAGGAGAAATTGGGATTGAAGAAATTCTGCAAATGGTGCAGAAAGCATACACAGCACAAAGAGAGCAAAAAATAATTATTGGGGGGCGTGGTGAAATGGTTATCATTGGAATCTCCAAAATTCTAGTTCTAGGTTCGAATCCTGGCGCCCCCGCTTTAACTAATTGAAATTAATCAACATGAATAAAAAAATAATCATATTGATAATAATCATTATCGTTTTAGTATTGGGGGCTTACCAGATTTTCTTGAAAAAAGAAAAACCCAGCTACACGGTGATAAATGTTGTCAGGGGAATAATTTCTCAGGAAGTTTCCGAAACTGGCCAAATCCAGAAAGGGGATAAGATAAATATCAGCTTTAGAAATCCCGGCAGAATTGAAAGCATATCAGCCAAGGTTGGCGATAAGGTTAAAAAGGGAGATGTTTTGGCCAAGCTGGACACCAGTGACTTGAGAATTCAGCTTCAAGAAGCTAATGCCAATCTTTCTTTAAATCAGGCCCAATCAAACAAGCTTCTGGCCGGAGCCGGCGTTGAACAGATAAAATCAGCCCAAACAACGGTTTCTAATGCCGAAGCTGCTTTTCAAAATGCCCAACAGAAACTAGCAGACATTACTGCCCAGGCCGCAGCCAGTTTAAATGACAGCTACGAAGACGCCTTAAACGTTTTAGAGGATGCCTATTTAAAAGCCTACAACAGTAATAATGCAGCGCTTTCGGTCCAAAGAAGCTATTTTATAGGGAATGACCAGCAATCTTTAGACGTAAAAGAAAACAGGCAGGCAATAGAAACAGCTGCTTCTAAGATAAAAACCTATCTTGATTCGGCTAAAACAAATAAATCCGAAGGAAATATTGACCTTAATCTGGCGCAAATAAGAAACGATTTATCAAATATTGCGGGCTATCTTAAGGTAATCAGGGAAACCTGCGAGAGTTCCGGCTATTCCAGCCTTGTTTCTTCAACCGATAAAACCTCTCTGGACACCCATCGGACCAACATCAATACTGCCATAACCAATATTGCCAATGCCCAGCAAGCCATTTCTTCTGTCAAGCTGGATAACGAATACGATATTAATACAGCCAGAACAAGTGCTTCTTCCACCGAAGGAACTTTACTTTCCGCCAAAGATGCCTTAGCTGTTCTTACTGCTTCTCCCCGCAAAGAAGACGTTGATTTATACAGGGCCCAGGTTGATAAGGCCCAGGCCGCAGTTCAGATATTAGACAATAAAATTTACGAGACTTATCTTAGAAGTCCAATCGACGGCCAGGTGGCGGAAATTAAAAAAAGAGCAGGCGAATTGGTCCAGTCAGCGCTTTCTGATACTGTTGTTGTTCTTTTGCCGGCAGCTGTTTTTCAGGTGGAAACAGACATTTACGAGGAGGATGTGATTAAAATGAGTATCGGCAATGAGGTTGATATTTCTTTGATTGCCTTTCCCGACCAAATCTTTAAAGGAAGAGTGGTTTTTATTGACCCGGCGGAAAAACTGGTTGACGGCGTAGTTTATTACCATACAGTCATTGATTTTGAGCAAATGCCCGACGAAGTTAAGCCGGGAATGACTGCTGATTTGGTTATTAAAACCGCTTCGAAAGAGAACGTTCTGATGATTCCCGGAAGCGCTGTAAAGAAAAAAGACAATAAGATTATTGTTGAAGTATTAAATGGTAAGAATATAGAAGAGAGAGAGGTGCAAATCGGTCTGGCGGGAAACAACGATGCCTTAGAAGTTATTGCCGGCCTGGAAGAAGGAGAAAAAGTAATCATTAGGTAAAAAAATGCCGGAACTTATTTTGAAACTAGAAAATGTCTGGAAAACATATAAATTAGGAAAGATAGATCTGGTTGCTTTGAAAAATATAAACCTGGAAATTACTCCAGGTGCTTTTGTAACCATTATGGGGCCTTCCGGTTCAGGCAAATCCACTCTTTTGAACATGGTGGGTTGCTTGGACGTGCCCAGCCAAGGGAAAGTGTTTTTAAAAGGCAAAGACATTTCTTTATTGTCGGAAGACCAATTGTCGCAGTTAAGGGGAAAAACAATTGGTTTCATTTTCCAGGAATTTAATTTGCTTCCCAATATCAATGCTTTGGAAAACGTAATGCTGCCCATGACTTTTCAGGGCATGTCTTTAATTGAGAGAGAAAAAAGAGCCAGGGAGCTTTTAATCAGCGTAGGATTAGGGGAGAGGGTTTTGCACCAACCAGCCGAGCTTTCGGGTGGGGAGCGCCAAAGAGTGGCAATAGCCAGGGCTTTTGTCAATGACCCGGAATTGGTCATAGCCGATGAGCCGACCGGTAATCTGGATTCCAGCACCGGCAAAAAGATAATGGAGGTCTTAACCGATTTTCACCAAAAACAAGGAAAAACAATCATTGTCGTTTCTCACGACCCCAACATAGCTTCTTACACCAAAGACATTATTAATATCAAAGACGGTGAAATTATTACCAACCATCAGCAAGCCACAGAAGTTTTATGGAGCAGGCAATAAACCCCCACACCAATGCGGAAAAGAATAATTCAGAATTATCAAACCGGCAAAATGGTTCGTCGTTTGGCGTGGGGGTAAAAGAATATTTTCATATTGCCGTCAGGAATATCAAAACCCGGTCCTTGAGGAGCTGGCTGACTATTTTAGGAATCGTTATCGGTGTCTTTTTGATCGTCAGTTTGCTTTCTTTGAGCGAAGGAATTAAAGAAACCATTACCAAGCAATTGAAAGCCATGGGCGGAGAAATGATTTTTATTATGCCGGGCAGCGAAAACAATCTTATGACTATGATGATGGGTGGCGAGAAATTGGAAAACCAAGACATGGTGGCAATTAAAAAAACCCCTGGAGTGGATAAGGTTTTGGGCATGTCTTACAGCGGAAGCGTGATGAGATACAAAGAAGAAAGCAAATCCGCATTTTTAGCCGGCATTTCCTGGAAAGAAGGCCTGGATATTGTGCAAAAATATCAGGGTTGGAGCTTGTCCGAAGGCAGATGGCCTGTTTTAGGCAAAAAAGAAACAATTATTGGTCAGCAGCTGGCCAATCAAACATTTAAACAAAAAATTAAAGCGAATACAGAAATAACCATAAAAGGAAGAAAATTTGAAGTTGTCGGCGTTTTAAACTCTCTCGGCAGCAAAACAGACGATAGCTTTGCCTATATTGATATGGACATATATCAGAGTTTGACTGGCGAAAAACAGGGTTCGGCTCAGGTTGCCATGGCAAAAATAAAAGACGGAGCACCTGTAAATCAGGTGGCCGAGGATATAAAACAAAATCTTAAAAATACTAGAAAAAGAAGAGTCGGAACCGATGAGGCTGATTTTGCCGTTATTACTTCCGATAAAATGAGCGACATAGCGGGAAATGTTTTGGGAGTTATTCAGCTTGCCATCATGGCTTTTGCCAGCATTGCTATTATTGTCGGTGGTATTGGGATAATGAATAGTATGTTCACTTCCGTACGAGAAAGAACCAGAGAAATAGGAATAATGAAAGCCATAGGTGCCAAAAATTCTGCAGTTCTAACTATTTTCATGTTTGAGGCGGGCATTATTGGTTTTAGCGGAGGCATTGGGGGCACAATATTGGGCGTTTTAATGGCAAAAACTATTGAATACTACAGTCAGATTCATCCTTTGTTTTATTTTTCTGCTTCCATATCCCCGGGTTTAATTATTTTTGGCTTAGTTTTTTCTTTTGTCGTTGGTTGCCTTTCGGGATTTTTTCCGGCGCGAAAAGCCTCACATCTTAAACCAGTGGAAGCACTAAGAAGATATGAATAGAGATATTATAAAATATCCTAACGCTTTGCTCAAAAAAAGATCAGAAGAAGTTAAAGAGATTTCGGAAGACGTTAAGAATTTGATTGAAGACATGAAAGAAACGATGGTTAAAAATAACGGTATCGGTTTGGCCGCGCCACAGGTGGGCGAATCAAAAAGAATAATTGTTGTTCAAAACGGGCAAGAGATTAAAGTTTTTGTTAATCCTGTTATTATTAAAAAAAGCTGGAACAAGGAAATTATGGAAGAAGGTTGTCTGAGTTTGCCCAATGTTTATTTTAAAATAAAAAGAGCAAAAGAAATCAAAGTTGAATCGTTGAACGAAAAAGGGGAGAGGGTAAGAATAAGAGCCAAGGGAAAACCGGCAAGAATCATCCAGCACGAGGTTGACCACCTGGATGGAATCCTGTTTATTAACCATTTGGGTTTCTGGCAAAAGTTAAAAAATAGAAAAAAATTAAATGGACTTAATTAATTCTTTAATTAAAGAAGGATGGTTAAGGACGCCGAGAATTATTGATGCGTTTAGAAAGATTAAAAGAGTAGATTTTTTGACCGAAGAGCTAAAAGACCTTTCTGAATTAAACGAAGCACTACCAATTGGCTTCGGCCAGACTATTTCCCAGCCACTAGTAGTGGCTTTTATGTTAGAAGAGCTTAAACCCGATACAGGAAATAAGATAATAGATATCGGCAGTGGTTCGGGCTGGACCACTGCGTTACTTGCTGAAATTGTCGGCCTTCAAGGAAAGGTTATTTCCATGGAATTAGTCCCAGAATTAAGGGAATTTGGAGAAAAAAATGTCTCTAAATACAGTTTTATCGACAAAGGAATCGTAGAGTTTATTTGCGGTGACGGTTCCAGGGGGTATGAGAAAGAGGCGCCTTTTGACAGGGTTTTAGTATCGGCAGCAGCTAACAGGGTGTTTGATTCTTGGAAACAACAGGTAAGAATTGGCGGTCGGATCGTCGCACCCATAAATTCTTCAATTGTAACGCTAAAGAAGAGGCAAGAGGCCGACGGAAAGATAATTTTTGACGAAAAAGACCATCCTGGTTTTGTTTTTGTACCCTTAATTACCAAATAATAGAAAATTTTTAAGTCTAAAATTTAATCGGGAAATAAGTATTAACCGATATCGGATAAGTGAATATTTTATCCACAACCAAGCCCTTGACAAGGGTTTTTTAAAAAGAGAAAATAAAATAATCCTAGAAGGTTTTAAAAAGCAAAAAAAGTTATCGGATTAGAAAAATCTTTTAAAAAATTGAAAAGATTTTAAAAAATTAATTTTTAAGAAAACAAAGAAGACTCCGCAAAAACTTTCCCAAATCTAGTCGCTAAAAAAGAAATGGCTGTTTTATATTGGAGTCTTCTTATGTAATTTTAGTAAAATCAAAACTTTTGTCAAGGTCAAAAAAATGCATGGTTGCCAAGAAAAATAAAATTAAAAAAGGAAAGGATAAGGATAATATATATATATCCTTACAGGAGGCAACTAAATACTGCAACTATTCGCAGGAATATTTATCATTGAGGGCGAGACAGGGAAAGCTGAAATCAAAAAAATTAAAGAGAGACTGGATGACCACAAGAGAATGGCTGGAAAGCTATATCCAGAGCCATCAGGATTTTAAAAAAATTCCCAGAGTTAAAAAATCAAAAACTGAAAGACCGTTAATCGTTGTTCAATATAAATCATCCCAACCGCCAGAAAATTTACCGACTGAAAAAAAACCGATACGCCGCGCCAATTTAACTGCAATCCTAATTCTTGTTTTATTTCTTGCCACCGGAGTTTTCGGCGCACCGGGTTTAATGAATGTTTTTAAAAAAATTCCCGCTTTCATTCAGGAATTTTCTCAATCATTTGATGGGGGACTTAGTACCTTGAATTCTCCAAACGGTTATTCTTACATTACTGCTGATATAGTGGATTTATTTGAAAGCTACCGCCAGTCAGTTGGAGGAAGTTTCAAGTCCAGTTATTCAGCCGTTACAGACTCTTTAAAAAATCCTCAAGAGATACCGGATGTAGTTTTTCAAAAATATCAAACTCTCAACGGAATTATTAAAAAACAAATTTCACTTTCCTGGCATAATACAAAAGATTTGTTTTCCGACTTGTTTTCTAAAGCTTTTCAATTCGGTAAGTTGGTTCTTTCTCCCTGGCTGGAAAAGCCTCAACCGGAAAAATATGATCTCGGCGCTTTCTGGAAAGAAATTGAAAAAATAAAAGAAGAAGGGCTTAAAATAAAAGAAGTTTCTAGGATTACTAAAATTGAACCGATAAAGGAAATCACCAAAGAAAAAATAATTAATGTTGTTGATGATGAGTCAGTAAAAAAGCTCCAATCCCTTGAAAGCAAATTAGACGGTTATGACAAACAGATCAGCGGCCTCCAGTTGGATATGTCTAGGCGTTCATCAGGTTTTATGGTTAGTCCGGCAACGGTTCAGCCGGTTTTTCAAACACCTTACTCTCCCAAGCTTTCCGTTGAGAACGGAGAGGTAACCTTGCAAACAATTGGCAGCGGAAACATTGTTTTTTCAGCAGCTTCTAATATTGTTGCCAGCGCCCAAAACTTAATAATCAACGCCAATCTAATTATCTCTGGCGGCGAGACGTTTTCCGCCAACAGTTCCATCACCGCTCTTACGGTTTCCCAATCAGGGACAGGCAATATTGTGGAATTTAAAGATAGCAATACTTCGGTCTTTACAATTGCCGACGGAGGATACGCCACCTTTGCAATCAACGCTTCAACCACCCCGGCCGTACTGATTCGTCAACAAGACACTCTTTGGACGCAAGCCAGTTCTACTTATTTTGCCATTGCCGCCTCCTCTACTTTTATTGGCAGGTTTATTGATTTAGAAAAAGGAATAACCAGCATTTTTTATATTGATGATTTTGGTAATGTTGTTTCTGCTGGAACTTTGTCAGTTGCCACCTCTTCCATTATTGGAGACCTGACGATAGCTGGCAATATTCTTCCATCTACTTCCACTGTTTATAACCTGGGTTCCTCGGCTTACCAATGGTCCAATGTTTACATTGCTACAGCAACAATAGCCAATGCCATTACCATCAATTCAACAGACATTACTTCCTTGGGGGCACTAAACCTTAGCGCCAACGCAACTTCCCAATGGCAGGTTATTGGAGCTGATTTAACCCTTCAAACCGCTACCTCGGGGCATATCTACATTACTTCTGCCAGCTCAACACAAATCTCTGCCGGCTCTGATTTGTTTCAGACATTTGCCGCCAGTTCAACCTATGTTTTACAACAAGGGGAAGTGGGAAGATTGAGCATTGACTCTTTAGGAAATATTTCAGCCACTGGTACGACAATTGCTTTAACCGCAGATTCTTCAGCCATAAATCTTACAGCTGCCACCACCAGCATTTTTGGAAAACTTACAACCACTGGAACTACCACTTTGGCTACTGCCGGCAATTACGTTGGCATCGGAACAAGTTCGCCAGCTTCTGCTTTTGGCGTTTACGGAACCTCAACTTTTATGGGCGGATATGTGGGGATCGGGACGACGGATCCTCAGTACGGAAAGTTAGAGATATATAGCGTTTCTGATGGAGCTGCTTCTGGTTTAGCTATTTGGACCGGAAGTGACACCACAACAAGGCTGTATGACGAGTCAAATGTATTTAAAATAACCAGGGGTACAACGTTGGGAATAGCCCTAGATAGCGGTGGTAACGTCGGCATCGGCACCACTACCCCTGCTTCAACTTTACAGGTCTATGGTACTTCAACTTTTATGGGAGGATATGTGGGGATCGGGACGACGGGGCCAGATAGCCCTTTGGATATTAAAGATGTTATTAGGGGTGGAATAACCCAATCTGAAAGAACTCCTACAGCATTAAATTCTTATTTTGATATAGGAGGGTTATCTTTTAGCGGGAATTATCCAGGTATTTATTTCAACGCTTATTATAATGGTTCTGATATTAAATATACTTCAAGTTATGATGCTTTTCAGATTGGTCACGAAATGAGCACGGTTAGCGATTCTGGGTATTTAGCGTTTAAATACGCTGCCCCAGGAACATTGGGAAATACTGTTACTTATACAAACGGCATGGTTTTAACAAATACTGGCAATGTCGGCATCGGCACCACCACTCCTGCTACAACTTTACAGGTCTACGGAACCTCAACTTTTATGGGAGGATATGTGGGAATTGGAACTACTACTCCCAATAATGCGCTCACGGTAGTAGGCAATATGCTGGTAGTTGGTTCGGGCACCACGACTGCAAATTTTGAGGTTGGTGGAACTGCCAGTTTTGCCACCACCACAGTCACTGGCGATATAAGGGTTAGAGGCAATCTTATGCCTTATGATGCTGCTGGTACATATTATGTGGGAACCGGTTCTCCGGAAGTAAGATGGGATTTTGGATATTTCGGTGAATTGCACGCTTTAAACATTGCTGCTGCTTCCACCAGTATCAGCGGAACCATGGCTGAAACTTTTACCATTAATAGCGATGCCCCTGGCAACGAAAATTCTTTTCTTGAATTCTACAGAGGGGGAGATCTTGATGCAGCTACGCTAAGCTGGTCTTCTTCCACTAATCAATTTAATTTTAACTTCCCAATCCACTTATCCGGCACCGGTCAGATTTCCGGTCCCGGTGCTGCCGGTTTATCGCTTACCAATGCCGGCAACCTGACAATTCAAGCCACAAGTCCTGGCGACCTTAATCTTTTTTCTGCTAATAATTTATATGCCTCTTCTTCCGGAAACCTTGTCTTTGTTACTGCTGGTAACGAGATAATGAGGATTGCTTCCACCACCGGTTATTTTGGCATCGGCACCACCACACCAGCATCAACCTTGCAGGTCTATGGCACTTCAACATTTATGGGAGGGAATGTGGGGATTGGGACGACGGGACCGGGACAAAAGTTAGAAGTTGCGGGAACTTTAAGGGTTTCAAGTGGTGCAAATAATTTAGATTTATCGTATGGCCTTATTACTCAAACAGGAAATGACCTTATTTTTGATAATGCCGGCGCAAGTTGGAATTTTAGAGATGTAAATGATGCATCGGTTCTATATATAAAGGGTGTAGCTGGTGGTAATGTTGGTATAGGAGGAGAGTTGACTCCAGGGAGTAAGTTGTCTGTAAAAGGTGGAATATCGGTAGGTGAAACAACGGATTATTCACAAACAGCAGCACCAACAGGGGGAATGATAATAAAAGGCAACGTCGGCATCGGAACCACCAGTCCTGCCTATACCTTATCAGTGGTGGGAAACATTTATGGAACAGGAACAGTGGTAGGCTCCAACATCACTGCTGCCTCCACCACCAACTGGAATACAGCCTATTATATTGTCAATGCTTCGTCATCCAACTGGGACAAGGGCTATGCCGGTTATGTAATTGTCAATGCCAGTTCCAGC
>Ga0315284_10012221_pt1 | contig 12230 bp, 12 predicted proteins | sample YL17G09_16_MG_FD_203696 | JGI IMG/M metagenome (GOLD analysis project Ga0315284, IMG submission 203696) | Sediment microbial communities from Yellowstone Lake, YNP, Wyoming, USA - YL17G09_16 | ecosystem: Environmental > Aquatic > Freshwater > Lake > Sediment | place: USA: Wyoming | collected...
TAAGGATTTTACCAGGTATTACAATCGGCTTATGCTTGTACAGGATAACATATACAAGCCAATATATAGGTTGTTGGTATATGGTGTACATCAGCAAAAGGATGAGCAACAAAAATTGGCAGCAATGGCAAAAGCAAAAGAGCTGTTAAAAACTTTTGTAGTAAACATATCAGAGGTAATGCAAGGCAAAAAAGACAAAGAGCTGCCCGATAGAACCTAACAAAAAACTGTAAAAGAGTAAAAAGCGTAAAGAGTAAAAAGCGTAAGTAGCAGGGATTTTTTATAATCCCTGCTATTTTTACAAAAGTAAAAATAAAGAGGGAGTATAAAACATGTTAAAAAAGACAAAAAAAACACTATGGATTTTACATGACAGACATGACAATATTGTATGTGTGGGTGATTATCGTACTTGTTTAAAGTTTGTATCTTATCATAATAAAATACAAACTCTGTTTAGGCACCTAAATAACTGGTATCTAAAAAACAAAAGAGTATATTGGTTGTGGCAATATAGCAGCACAGAGATAAAAGGTATATAGTTTATAAACCGTATAGGATTAAAAACCTATACGGTTTTTTTATTGGTATATGATTTGGAATATATACACTATTTTAGCAATACTAAAAAATCAGAATATGGTAATAAAACAAAAAACCAATTGATATATATCAATCTGCAAAAACTAAACAAAACTAAACAAAACTAAGCCTTCTCAATTCTGATTCTATAAAAACAAAAACTATACCAGAAGCATATATTCTGGAAAAATAAAATAAAAAAGTAATATAAATAGAATGGATAATATAAATAGTATAAATAGAATATATAAGATTGATAATTTAAGTAAAATACGGGATATAGGTCGATTTTATGGAATTGTTTTTTCCGGTAGAAGGGGCAATATTACTCTCTAATTTCCTGAGAAATTTTTTTATCCTTATATACTATTTATACTATTATCCTCCAATTTCCTGAGAAAAATTTTTTCCCTTATAGTATGTTTTATCAGATATTATATTACCCCAGATTTTCCTATGAAAAATTGTTTCTCTGTTATACTAAATAGTGTGTCTTGTAGAGGGTTTTATTAAAATACCTACCAGAGAAAAATAATGTTATTTGTTTATTGTTTATATTTGGATTTTTTTAAACTGATTTTTTATTTGTTTTTCTTTAAGAAAATTTTCCAGAAAAATTCTTCCCAAAATTTTGATATGGATATGAGATATGCTATTTATATGATTTAATAGAAAAACCGATAATCTGTTATTAGCAAATTATCGGTTTTTAAAGAGGATTGGATGGGCAGTTTTTTGGATGTCTGCCAACCTGCAAATGGTATGATAAAAGAAAGAGGATGTGGATGTCAAGATAAATTCCAAAAATTTTGAAAAATATTTACTTGCTTATGGAATTTGAATTATGGTATGATTCTGTAATGCCGATAAAGATTAAGGTGAATATGAGTATGCTGTTTAAGGTATATGATTATGCCAAAGAGGGGCTGTCTATTATAGCAATATCGGAGTTTATAGAAATAAGTCCGAAGACCTTTAGACGCAATGTGAGGCTTATGAAGGCTTTAAAGCTGGGCAGAAGGGTCTATAAAGCCCGTAAATCCGGTGATTTTAATATGATAGACTATGTTTACAAAAGGCTGCCTGTCCGCTTGCAGAGGGTGTGGGATGAGATTAAGGCTGTGGAAAAGACTGCCAGTGGGTATGAAAAGGTTGAGGTGATATTAAACAAGGCGGGAACCAAAGTCCGTCAGAATTTGTTTATACATTCGTGGGTATGCTCCAATTTTTGCCTGTCCAAAGCACTTCGGAAAGTGAACATATCCAGAAAAATGTTTAATAATTGGCGGGAAAATGACCCATATTTTCTTGAGCTTATAAATGAAATAGAAGTTTGCAAGAAGGATTTTTTTGAGGAAAAGCTCTGCACTCTTGTAGCCCACAATAATACCAAAGCAATTCTTCATGTTAATAAAACCAAAAACAGAGATAGGGGTTATGGGGACAAGACGGTGGTGGAAATATCCGGTCAGGTAAATCATCAGTTGATAAAACTTGATGAACTGGATTCTCTACCTTTGGAAGAAAGACAAAAACTACTGGATGCTATTAAGAGCAGACGCAAGCAGATAGAAAGCAGAACTTTGCCATTACCTGTTATAGAAAGTAAGGATGTAGAATTTGCAAATAGCAGTCAAAACTAATTCTCATCAAACGGCTCTCATAGATGAATATGACCTCATCAGAAGCGTAAGTAAGGATAGTTTCTTTAGTTTTGTACTTGAGTTCTGGGATACTATCATAACAGAAAGATTTGTTTATAACTGGCATATTCCATATATTTGCAATGAATTGCAGATGATTGCTGAAAGAGTTTTTGCAGGTAAACCTAAAGAATATGATTTAATTATCAATGTACCACCTGGTTCAAGTAAACCCGTTTGGGAACAGATGCCAATTTTAATGGCTGATGGTTCTTATAAAAAACTAAAAAACATTGTAAAAGGTAATATGGTTATAGGTAAATCTGGAAATCCCTGTAAAGTCTTAAAAGTACACAAGCAGGGGAAATTACCATGTATTCGTATTACTACTTTTGGTGGTAGGAAAATAATACTGGCTTTAGACCACCCAATCTTAACTACCTATGGATGGAAAGAAGCTGGAAAAATAATACCAAATGACCATCTTGCTTTAATGCACACGCCAAAAATAAAAGCTACAACCAATAGGGGCATAGATGAATTTCGACTTGCTGGTTATCTTATTGGTGATGGGTCTGTTTCAGGAAAAAACTGTTCCATTACAAACATAACACCAGAGTATATTGAAGATGTTTGTAGTTGTATAGAAAGATTGGGGTTTGCTTATTCTATAGCAATTACAAAACAGCACATAACACTAATCAGACTTAAAAGTAAATATCCCGAATGCTCAAATAAAGGAAAATATAAGGGAATGGGGCGGGGTTACAGAGAACCAACAGGCCCTCGTAAATGGATGTTGTCTGATGATGTTCAATTAGCTGGAAAAAATAGCAAAACAAAGAAAATTCCACCTTTTGTGTGGCGGGGAACTGATGAACAAATTAAGGCTTTTTTAGCTGCTTATTTTCATTGTGATGGTTGTGTTTCTTGGAAACATAAGGGTAAAAAGAACATTGTTGTAGAATTTGCCACAATTTCAATACATTTAGCCTATGGATTACAACGGCTTTTTTTGAGATTGGGAATTGCTATGAATGTTCGTAAAAGGATTGCAAAGAATGGATTTGCTTATAATAGAGGATTAAAAAATTATGAGTATTATGTTGTATTTACATCTGACCAGGATACTGTTTCCAGATTTGCACAAGAAATTCCTCTTTTAGGATATAAGAGAGAAAAATTTGTAGATTTTGGAAAACCCATATGTAGAACTTTTCAACAGGTGTATTGGCCGGATTGTGTCAAGATAGTCGAACCAATTAAAGAATTACCTTGCAGATGCCTAACTGTTGATAAAGATGAAAGTTTTGTAGTTAATGGTGTTGTTGTTCATAATTCCAGTTTAGCCAGTGTATTCTTTCCTGCATGGATTTGGATGAAAATGCCTACAGCTAAATTTATTGGAACGTCTTATGGTGCTAATCTTGCAGAGGATTTGAGTAGAAAAAGTAGAGATGTTATTCAGGGTGATTTATATAAAGCCTGCTGGCCGGATATTATAATAAGAGAAGACCAAAACGCCAAATCTTATTTTCTTAATACTAAGGGGGGTTTTAGAATTGCTGTTGGAACTGGTGGAATTACTGGTTATCATGGGCATTTTATTGTGGTAGATGATCCAATAAATCCTAAAGAAGCTGCATCTGAAGCAGATTTGCTCAGGGCTAATATATGGATGAATGAAACTCTGAGCACCAGAAAGGTAGATAAATCAATTACCCCTACAATTCTAATTATGCAGAGATTACATCAAAATGATCCGACAGCCAATATGCTTGAAAATTCTATTGAGGGAAAAATTAAACATATTTGTCTGCCAGCAGAAGTTAGTCCTGAAATTAAGCCTGTTGAATGTGTAAAATTTTATAGAGATGGGTTGCTTGATACACAAAGATTGTCCAAAGATGTTTTGGAGGAGTATGAAAAAAGGTTAGGTCAATATGGCTATGCAGGACAAATGCAGCAGCAACCTGTACCGCCAGGCGGTGGAATGTTTAAAATAGACAGAATACTTGTGGATACTCCACCTGATGTTGATGATGAACGCAAATGGATTAAGATAGTTCGATATTGGGATAAAGCAGCCTCACCAGGTAAAGGAATGTACACTGTTGGTGTAAAATTAGGGCAGGATTTAAAGAAGAGATTTTGGCTTTTAGATGTAAGAAGAGGTCAGTGGGAAAGTTCCAAAAGAGAAGAAATTATTAAAAATACTGCTATAGCAGATGGCAGGCATGTTTTAGTGGCCATAGAACAAGAACCTGGCAGCGGAGGCAAAGAATCTGCGGAATCAACTGTTAGAAACTTAGCGGGATGGAAAGTGATTGTTGATATTCCTGTTGGAGATAAGACTACAAGAGCTGATACATTCAGCGTTCAGGTAAATAATGGTAGTGTGAGGATGGTGCCAGCAGGATGGAATTTAGAATATCTTGATGAAATGAAATATTTTCCAATGAGTAAGTATAAAGACCAGATAGATGCTTCTTCTGGTGCTTTTGCACAACTAACCAAAACTAAAAAAATTGTGGGCAGTTTGGGTGTTAATAGCAGAGGTCGGGGTTAAGTTTTTTAAAGATAAGGAAGAATATTGATATGGCAAAGAAAATTGTAAAAAATAATGTAAAATCCATTTCTGTAAAAACAGACAGGAGAGATAAAATTATTCAGAGTCTTTTGTCTTTTAATGCTTCTTTAATAAGCAGGGCTGATTTGCTTAGAGGTTTATCGAGCAGCAGACTTATAGACATAGAAACAGAGTGTGGTTATCCCTCAGATATGACTCCGGCTGATTATAAAAAAATGTATATAAGAAATGCTGTTGGGTCAAGAGTTGTCAGACTTCTGCCTGAAGAATCATGGGCAACATCACCAGAAATATATGAGACAGAAAAAACTGAATCCACTGAATTTGAAAAAGCTGTTAAAGAAATTATTGAAAATAAGAACATCTTTTTCAACTTAAAAAGAGCCGATATTTTAAGTGGGATAGGTCAATTTGGGGTGGTGTTGTTGGGTATTGATGATGGTTTGGAATTGGATAAACCAGTTCCAACAATAAATCCGTTGACGGGTGAAAGTACAAAGCGAGGAGAACATAAACTATTGTTTATCAGAACTTTTGACCAGACAGTTGTTCAGATTTTGGATGTAGAAAAGGATACTCATAGTCCTCGTTATGGATTACCCACCAGATATTCTATCCAATTTACTGATTCGATAGGCAATACTACAACTACACAAACAAAAACAGTTCATTGGACAAGGCTTATCCATCTTGCTGATAATAGAGACAATAGTGATACTTATGGACAACCAAGAATGCAGCCTGTCTATAATAATCTTCTCGATTTGATTAAGACAAGAGGTGGTGGTGGTGAAATGTTTTGGAAGGGTGGATTTCCTGGCATAAGTTTTGAAACTATGCCAGGTATGGAAGATGCTACTATTGATGAGACAAGTTTGCGTCTTGAAATGACTAAATATATGGAAGGTTTACAAAGATACATAGCTTTGGAAGGATTATCAGCCAAATCTTTACAACCCCAAATAGCAGACCCAACGGGGCACATCAAAGCTAATTTGCAGGAAATTTGTATAGCTTTGGGATGTCCATTGAGGATATTTATGGGTGCAGAAGCAGCACAACTTGCTTCTGAGCAGGATAAAGAGAGTTGGAACGTTCGACTTATGCTGCGTAGAAATGAATATATTTCACCTATGATTATCAGACCTGTGTTTGACAGATTTATGGCTATGGGTTGTCTGCCAGTAGTTGAAAAATATAATGTCTGGTGGCCTGATTTGAATGAGCCAACAGAAAAAGATAAGGCTACAATTGCTGATTTAAAGACTACGGCTTTAACAAAATATGTTTCCGGTGGTGTAGATGCACTTGTTCCTCCAAAAGAATATCTTACTATGATTGTTGGATTTACCGATGAAGAAGCTGAAGCTATTTTACAGGCTGGTGAAGATTATATACAAGATGAAGATAATATGTTGTTAAGACCTAATCTTGCTAAACCAAATCTTACCGGAGAAGGAAATAGTGTAAAGGCAGGTAAGAGTTTAATAGATACTACACAGGATGGAAAAGGTAATAAAACTTTGCCCACAGGTGAATAAAAACAAATTTATTGATAAGGAGAATAATTATGTTTAGATATTTATTTGGTAAGAAAATTTACATTGTAGTTTTTACTGATGTTAGTGGTCGATATAGATGGCGATTGGTAGGTAAGAATAGTGAAATATTGGCAAGTAGTGAATCCTATAGTAGTAAACAGGCTTGTTTGGATACAGTTGAGTTAATATTAAATTGTACAATTAAAAAATAAGAGGTGATTAGATAATATGAAGAAGAATCCATTAAAACTTGATCCGACTCGAACTTCACTTTTGCGTAGAAAGTTTATGATTGAAATGCGTAGGCGTTTTAATAAAGTCTATGCAGGAATTGTGGATTTAATAGTGGATAAGGATGCTTTTGGTTTGGTTAGGCAGAAAATTGTAACTTTAAATGTTGTACCACAACAATGGCAATATCAAACCAATCCTCAAAAGTTAAATTCTTTTAAGACATGGCTGCAAAATATGGTTAATACAAATATTCTTGCAGTAAGTTCTACAAAAATACCTGGTCAGGCTTGGACTGCTGATTATGTGTGGGCTGCTCATAAAAGTGGTACATTAAAAGCTTATTCTGCTGCTTCAAAGACTGGTGCTGTTACCTTACCACAATATCTTGCGGGTTCGCAAGCTCAATATTTGATGACTGTCTTTTCTCGTCCGGCTACGATGGAAAGTTTGCAGATGTTATATACTGGAACTTATGATAGTTTGGTGGGAGTTACATCTGCTATGGATACACAAATGAGTAGGATATTGACTTTGGGTTTTGTTCAGGGGGATAACCCTATTGTAATAGCAAGAAGTTTAAAGAATGCTTTGGGGATAAGTAAAGCAAGAGCAGAAATGATTGCCAGAACAGAAGTAATAAGGGCACATGCTGAGGGTGCTCTGAATGGTTTTGAAACATTATCAATTGATAATGTTACACCGGATGTTGAGTTTTCAGCGGTACTCGATGATAAACTTTGTCCAGAGTGTGAAGAATTAAATGGACAAGAATATACAATCGAAGAAGCCAGGGGGATAGTTCCAGTTCATCCTAACTGTCGGTGCAGTTGGTCTCCAATTGTTTAAGATTGAGGAAATTACAATGGGGATATATCCGAGAATAATGGTAAATATTCCAAAACAGCATAAGTCAATTGGAAAAGCTGTTGATAAAATTGCAAAGCGTTGTAATCTTAGTAAGAGCAAAGTCATTGTTGCTATCTTAATAGATTTTCTGAAAAGGACTGATGAAATAAAAGTTACTTGTTCTTATGATAAAAAATATAAGCATATTAAAAAGGTAATGAAAGAATCTGAATGTTTAGGGGGATCAGAATTGATGAAAGTGTAAACTATTTGTTTTTATATAAATATAGTATGAATAATAGGTTACATTCTAAAATGACTTTATATTTTTCTATTTTTTGTAACACATCTTTGACATAACTCTAATATAGTTGTATATTTATAAATAGAAATGGCAGATATAGTAAATAATATAATAGTTGAAGTGGATGGAAAGTTTTATGTTAAATCGCATGATGGGGGAAATCTTGGTGGCCCTTATGATTCAAAAGAGGATGCCAAAAAAAGATTGCAACAGGTGGAGTATTTTAAACACATGAAAAAGAATAGTTTTCAAGAAATTACTTTTAATCTAAAACCACAGATACGCCATGACACTATGGAGGGTAAGCCTTATCTTGTTGCACCTATGGTTATGATGACAGAGGGTGTTCATAATGGAAGTAATGGCCCTTTGTTCTATCCGTCAGATGAACTTAGTAAATTGCCGGTTATTTGGAATCACAAACCTGTTGTAGTCTATCACCCCATAAAAGGAAGTGCTTGCAGTCCTGATGTTCTTAGTGCCAGAAAAGTTGGTGTGATAATGAACACTATTTTTGAGGATAGCAAACTCAAAGCAGAAGCATGGCTTGAAGAATCAAGATTAAAAATTGTAGATAAAAGGATACTCAATGCTCTTAATGAGGGCAGAATGGTAGAAGTATCCACTGGGTTGTTTACAGACAATGAGGAGATGGTAGGAGATTGGAATGGGAAGGCATATACGGCAATAGCACGAAATCATAGACCAGACCATTTGGCAATTCTGCCTGATTTAAAAGGTGCTTGCTCCATAGAAGATGGTGCTGGATTGCTGCGGCTAAATGCTGAAAATGGAGATACTGTACTTTGTGTTGATGTTGATATGGATGAAGAATTAAAAAAGTATATTTCTGAAAATCAGCAAACACTTTCAAAGCAAATTAGTATTTTGATAAATAAAAAAGGTAAAGACACAAATAATAATAAATTGAGTAGAAAGGATAATAAAATGGAAAAAGGTCAGATAATTGAACAACTTATTTCTAACAAAGAAACTAAGTGGCAGGAAACGGACAGAGAGTATTTGACATCTTTGACGGAAGAGATTTTGGAAAAGATGATACCCGTTGAAAATGCTACGGATGAGAAAAATGTTGCTGATGCTGCTGCGATTGCTGAGGAAAAGAAGAAAAAAGAAGAAGAAGCAAAGAAAAAAGAAGAAGCGGCAGCGGCGGCAGCTAAAAATGCTGAACAGCCCCAAACTGTTCAGGATTATGTAGCTAAAGCACCCAAAGAGATTCAAGATGTTTTGACTAATGGCCTCAGTTCTTACAATAAGGAAAAGGCAAAACTTATCGGTGTAATAACAGCCAATAAGAAAAACACCTTTACCAAAGGACAACTTGAGGTCAAAAATCTTGAGGAATTGCAGGCAATTGCAAGTTTGGCTATTCCTCCCAAAGAGGTTTCCTATGATGGTCAGGGCGATGTGGATGATGTTATCTCCAATCAGGAAGAGCCTCTTTCTACTCCTGTGATGAATTTCAAAAGTGACAAAAAAGTGGCATAAAGTAAAAAAGTAATTTGAAATAAAATAGGACAAAATGGTAATTAGGGAATTAAAAGAATTAAAGAAAGGAATATAATATGGCAAATCGAATACATTCTAAAGGTGCTTTTCGTTATGAAGAGTTTGACGCAGGAGAAGCAGGTATCTATCCTGGTATGCTTCTTGAAGTAAATTCCTCTGGTGATGTTATAAAACATAACACAGAGGGTGCTCGTGCAGAAAAAATGTTTGCACAGGAAGATGCCTTGCAGGGTAAGACTGTGGATGATGTTTATACTGCTAATAATCCTGTTGGTTGCATACTTCCAGTTTCAGGTTCTGAAGTGAATGCCTTGATTGAAGATGGTCAAGACATATCCATTGGTGAAGAACTGATAAGTGCTGGCAATGGCTGTCTTAAATCTGCATCTGACCTTGAAAGTGGTGAAACACTTTCTGAGGTTATTGCTATAGCAGCAGAAGCCTGTGACCTAACAGGTTCTGGTACTTCAAACACCTTAGCTGCTGTAAGAGTTAAGTAATTAACAAATCAGAAAATGTAAGTGAATAAGTACAGAAACAAATAATGAAGCAAATACAAAAACGAATAGAAGAATAGAAAGGAATGTAAAATGAATATAGCGGAAATCAATTTGAATGCTGCGATGGGTTCTGGTAGTGTGGCCGCCAAACTAATCAATTGCGGATTCAATACTAATTGTCTTCGTCCTTGGATAGGCAAAGATGGCAGGTCGTATATTTCTGCAACAGAAAATGGTAAGTTAATAGCAAAGCCTGTTAATAACGCCGTTGCCACATTGAGGAAAGAAGACTGGATTAAACTTGATGAGGTCATTGTTCCGGCTGCGAAGGCTCGTCTTAAACTGGTTGCAGATTTGAGAGGTGCCGGTCTTGAATATGGTCTCAATGGTATGGGATATACTGTATTGCAGACTGAAAGAATGAGTGATATTGGAGACGCATCTATCAGTATGGATGGTCTTCGTGAGGGGGCAAACGACAGGCCAGAGTTCGATTTGATTAACCTGCCGCTTCCCATCATTCATAAGGATTTCTCTTTCTCTGCTCGTCAAATTGCTGCAAGTCGTAATGGTCAAACACCCTTGGATACCTCAACGGCTGAATTGGCTGCAAGGAAGGTTGCTGAAGAAGCTGAAAAGCTTGCAATTGGTGTTGCTTCCAGTTATACCTTTGGTGGTGGGACTATTTATGGTCTTATCAACTTCGGGAGTCGTATTCTTGCTGATATTACCGATCCGACCGCAAGTGGTTGGACTCCGGTAACACTGATTGATGAGGTGCTGTCAATGATTCAGCAGGCTCAGGATGCTTATCACTATGGCCCGTATATGCTCTATATGGGTTCATCGTGGAATCAGTATCTTGACAGAGATTACAGCACCAATTATCCAGGCATTACACTTCGCAGTCGTTTGAAAATAATCCAGGATATTGGAGATGCTCGAACACTTGACTATCTTACTGGCTTTAATGTTGTGCTCGTGCAGATGACCAGCGATACAATTCGTGAAGTCGTTGGAATGGATATTACAACTGTTCAGTGGGAAACCAATGGCGGGATGTTGATTAACTTTAAGGTTATGGCAATTCTCGTTCCGCAGGTTCGTGCTGATATAAATGGCAAATGTGGTATTGTTCACGGTTCATAAATCGAGAACAATAGCAATAAAACAGTTTGTAATTTTGGAAAGGTAAAATAACAATGGCAAATTATAGGTTGTTAGGTTGTTCATATAAGTCTAAAGATGGCAAGACTTATGAAAAAGGTGATATTGTTGAATCAAATAGGGAATTGGATAAAAAATTTGTTGGTTTGTTTGAAAAACTGCCGGAAACGGTAGTAGTTGATAAACAACCGGAAACGGTAATAGTTGACAAACAATCTGATATAATACCCTCATCTGAGAGTGGGGAAGAAATCTTTACTTCCCCACTTTCGGAAAAGGATGTAACAAAGCAATTTCCTTATGCCAAAAGAATAGGTGGCATAAATATCATTAGGGTTACTGATGGAGACAAAGAATATTACAACATTGTTGATAGTGGGAATGGACAACTACATAACAGCAAACCAATTTTGTCCATAGTAAAAGTTAATAAATTTCTCCGTAATCTGGTGACTGAAGAAGTAGTATAAAAACAGGAAAATAATAAAATGCCTGTTTGGAATATAACTCCGATTTGGAAAGACAAAGAGTGTTTTATAATTGGTGGTGGTTATTCATTAAAGAAAAGTTCCTTTGATTGGAATTTGTTAAAGTCTGAATATACCATCGGTTGTAATGATGCTTTCCAACTTGGTGTCTCCATTTGTAAAGTCTGTATATTTGGGGATAAAAAGTGGTTTTTAGGTGATACAACAAGAAAACTTGCAGGTCATCAAAAACAATTGGAGTTATTTACGGGGATGGTTTTTACTAATCTACCGAAATTACTACACACTGATATTTCTTGGTTAAATACATTAAAACGTAGTGGTAGAGGTTTACATACAGACTGTCTTGGTTGGAATCAAAATACTGGATTTGCAGCTATAAATCTTGCTCTGCTTTTTGGTTGTAGTGCTATCTATTTGCTCGGTTTTGATATGAAAATGATAGATGGAAAACACAACTGGCACAATAACAGAATGGACAGTAGTGGTGATGAAGTCTATTGTAATTTTTTACAAACTCAAAAGAGAGTTCAAAAAGATTGGAAGGAAAAATTTCCGAACCAACAAATTGTAAATTTGGTAAAACCACCTCCATTGGATAGTAATCTTACTATTTTTCCCTGTGCTGATTTTGATAGTTTTTGGAATAAAAGGAAGAGTGCATGAGAACTTCAGCTTTATTAGTAGGTGAAATTGTAAAGGTAACTACTGGTGCAGATTTAACACCATTTATGGAAGTTGCTAATGAATTAGTTACTGAAAAATGTATCAATTCCAGTTATTCTGATGAAAGACTTATTAAAAT
>Ga0315284_10012223_pt1 | contig 12228 bp, 12 predicted proteins | sample YL17G09_16_MG_FD_203696 | JGI IMG/M metagenome (GOLD analysis project Ga0315284, IMG submission 203696) | Sediment microbial communities from Yellowstone Lake, YNP, Wyoming, USA - YL17G09_16 | ecosystem: Environmental > Aquatic > Freshwater > Lake > Sediment | place: USA: Wyoming | collected...
ATCCTCCCTGGCCCGGGCTGGTTGACTGCTCCGCCGTGGAGCCGGCGCGGGGGTCTTCCCTGAACGCCACGCGATATCGGAACTTCCACCCCACGCTCGGGCGATGGATCGAGCGCGACCCCGCGGGTTACATCGACGGGATGAGCCTGTACGAGTACGTCTCCTCGAACCCCGCCGGCCTGACCGACCCGATGGGCCTGTGCCCGGGGGCGGGGACAACGGCACCGACCCTGAACCTCTCCTACGGTGATGCCCAGGGGGCCGGGGGAACGGACTACCGCCCGGCTTTCGACACCACGGATTTGTTCCTGCGGCCCTCCGGCGGCGATGAGGGGCCTGGTGGCGCTGAATCCCAAGGTGCGAGCGGTGGCCCCAGGCCAACGTTCTGGGGGATGCTCGGCTACGAAGTGACCCACCCCCTTACGACAATCGGCCTTGGGCTGAAGACCTTGGCAGGGTTTGCCACTTTCGACAAGGACAGGATTGTGCGTGCCGGCGAAGACCTCGCGTTTGCTGCGGGAACAAACTACTCCAGCGGCAACGAGTACCTCATGGGAGTGAAGGCCCGCGCCCAGGGCGTTTTGAACACGGTGAACGGGTTGCAGGATGCCGTGATCGGGCTTGCCAATCTCCCTGCCCTGGCCGTCAACGCGGCTGCCTGGGCGGCTGGGTCGGACCTTCGCCTCTCGTACACTGAGTCACCGGATTGGAGCGAGGATCTAGCCTGCACGGAGTACGGGGGCCATGGCGCGAGCAAGTTCATTGGGGGCCAGTCGGCCTTCACTCTCCTGACACTGGGCTTGAGCCAACTCGGAGCGGCAGGAGAGGCAGCGCGTTTGGGGCACGTCACCTCAAGCGCCAAAGCGCTTGAGATAACAACGGCTGAAGTGCCGACTCTACGAGCACCGGGCGGTATCTTCGCTTTGAGCAATCCGTCCACGAGCAGTACGGCGAACGCCGCTCGCGCTATAGTTGGACTTGCGCGCCACGCAGAAGAAACGGTGCCAATCACGGGGCAGGCTGCTGCGGCTTTTCGGCCGGTGGCCGTCACGGGACCACTGACGGCCTTGCTGCGCCTCAACGGAGCCTACTTTGCCGAAACCACCTCCCTGACACTTGGCACAGGAGCAAGAGGCGCTGTGCCGTCGCTCTGGAGGACGGCTGCGATGCCAGTGACTGACATGGCCCTACACAGTGTATACCAAGGCGCGTCGCAGGACATCACCCAACACAACATGAAGACGGTGCGGGGCGCAGTGGACCTATACCTTAAGTGGTAGTCATTGGGGTAAGATATGCAAACACCAAGGCATGCCTGTGGTTCCGCCCCTTTATGGCCCAGGCTTATGGTTATAGTTTTTTTCATCCTCATGATCGGCGCAATTGCTGCCCCGGCGCTCAATGCGCGCTGGCTCATAACCATCTTCTTGATATATACCCTTGTATGCGCGAGCGTAATGGGGGCTCTATTCTTCCGCGACCGACATTTGAAAACCAAGTGGGTCCGCCTGCCAGGCCCCCCGGGGAAGAACGATCCTGGGAGCGGGGAGAATAAAGACACGAAGATATAAAGGTTGGTGGTGCAAGGCAGGGGTGTAGTAAGCCGGCGAGACTTAATTTGGCATTCCTGAAGTGGGCCAGCGAGAATGGGTGTGCTGGCCCAACGGAATTGAGTCAGGGCCATGTTGGTGCCGAAAGACGCACTTGAGATGAAGCAGAGCCATCAAGGAGCCGGCCTTGGGGTGCGAACGTGCGTTTTGTGGGAGCAGACCTCGCCGGAAACGCGCGAGACCCGGCGTGTGAGCGCACTACGGGCGAGGCCGGGCGTAAGGACAAACAGCAGCCTGCCGGTGAAGGTCAGGCCACGCGGCGCAGCGTGATAATCGGCAGATGCTTCCGCCCGGCCTCAAACGTGACGGCCGGTTCGAGCCGGACGCCGGGCTTGCCCTTGACGAGCGTCTGCGGCTTGGCGCCTGTCAACGAACACGGCGGCGGGCAGGCGGATGGCGTAGAGATAGACGGTTCGCGCAAAGGATCAGTGCAGCGGTATCCAATCCCTGCAAGAAGAGAGCGCCGGCGAGAGTTCCGAGGGAGGTTGTGCCCGGGGAGCCAGACAATTCGCCGCGGAAGACGCGGTCCAAGTGGTTAACGCAAAACCCCGCGCCGAGAGGCGGCGGGGTTTTCGCAATCCTGGCCCATAATCGCGGCCCTTTTCGCGTTTGCCGCTCTTGCCCCCGCGCTCTCTGTTATGAAGTGGCTCGTCTGGGGTACGAGTGATACACGGGGTGTGCGCTCTCTCCGACCGCCTAAACTCTCGCGCTCTCTGCCCCGGAAGGCGAAGTGGTTTACACCGGTGTATCGACCGTACCCCAGACGTACCATATTTCGAACCTGCGCCTTCGCAAACTCAGGGATGGCTCGCCCAAGGAAGCGAGAGGCGTTTGTCCTTGTGCAGGCCTGCCGACACGTGGCGGCGAGCTAGGTATAGGCGCCCCCCACGGCACAACCCCCGTGGCTCGCACAGACAGCCGCCAACCTTGCGGGCACCGGTGCCTGGGAACAGACACTGTCGGACGCTTGGTCGAACCGGCAAACGTCGCTGTTGACTTCTTGGCAGGGATTTGGGAGTATCTCTGGCGCGAGTGAGAGACGACGGTCTGAGCGTCGTGGCTGCCAGACGCCGACGCTGGGAGGTGGTAGCTTTTCGCTCTTGTCGGGGAATATCTGCCGCAGTGCGCAGATGGCATCGCGCGGGGCTCTCCTTGACGGCCACGAGCGACGTGGCAGGACCCGCCAGTTCAGGTCGACGAGATAAGCAAGGCGAGGCAGCACGCCGGCTCCGTTCCCAGCACTGAACATATGTAAGAATCGGCGCGAGGTTTCGATGGACGCCTTTCTCCAACATCTCGGGCTAACTGCCTGGCCATTTTCCGTGGTGCCGCGGCCTGACCACTGCACTTTCATAGCAGGTCGTCCGACACTGCGAGAGGATATTGACTTTCTACTTCGGACCCTTTCTCGGAGAGATACTTCCTCGATCCACGTGCTCTGGTCTTGGTTTGGTGCAGGCAAGACGCATTCACTATTCTACTTGGCAAATCAAGCCAAGCTGATTTCGGCTGGCCTCACCCCCTTGCCTTTGACGGCCGTGTATACGGAGTTCCCTAAAGGAGTGCGCAGTTTCTTCGACCTGTATCGATCATTTGCCTCCTCCCTCGATCTTGGTTTTGTTACCGAGTCCTTCTTGGAGATAATCACGTCTCGTCAAGGAGATGAGTTCCAGCAGTGTCTTCAGGCTCGCGATCCTGACTTGGCTGCAGCGCTTAGGGTCTCTACGATGGGCAGTGCACAGGAACAGGCTGTTGCTGCGCGATGGCTACGGGGCGACGCGCTCCCCGCAGGCGACTTCCGCAAGATCGGCATTTCGCAAAAGTTGAGTTCTACGGAACGCGCTACCCAGGTCATCGCTACGTTGATTCTCATGTTATCGGATGCGGCGCGCATACAGGGGCGGCAAGGACATCGGGTGATCTGGCTGCTCGACGAATTCCAGCGGGTTGCTCAGGCAGGCAGGGCCGCTGTCACGGATGTCAATGCTGGCCTTCATTCGTTGTTCAATGCCTCTCCTACTGGCTTTACACCCGTGATCTCCTTCTCTGGGCCACCGGATGCAAAGGCGCTGCCAGACTGGTTCAGCCCGGAGCTTCGAGACCGTATAGGGACTACGAAGGTAATGGTCTTGCCGCCCTTCCAACCCAAAGAGGCCATGATATTCGTGAGCGATGTGCTGGAACACTACCGCATACCGGGGTTCAGCCATCCATCGTCCTTGTATCCTTTCAGCCCCGATGCCTGCAATGTAGTCATTAGCTTTGTCAAGGGTTGCACCGAACTACGTCCACGGGCCATCATGCATGCCTTCAATGTTGTACTCGAAGCCGCGGACGCAAAGATTGAGACGGGAGAACTCAAGATAATTGACGGCAAGTTTGCAGAGAGAGTTCTCGCGGAATGCGTAGTAATCGCCGAGTCGGATCACGAGGAACAGTGATGCCCAAGATTGCCCAAGTAGTAGCCCAGCCGGGGGCGGCCGAGGTGCTGCAGGCTCTCGCCTTGAGTCCCGACACTTCGCTCCCCCGTCGCGCAATCGAAGACCTTTTCCGAGAACACGGCGCACCCGAGCCGTTTCGGCTTGTGGATGAGTTCCTGGGGTCAAACCTCTTGGCTCCTCTGGGCAACCGACTTGGGCTTTCGATGTTTGGGGTGCGGACGGCCCTGCTTCTAGAGGCCCTAGAGGGCCGCGATCTCGACGACGTTCTCAGACGGCTTCGGCGTCTGGGCGGCGTGTCTGAAGCCTACGAACTCCTAAGGGAGGGGATGACGCATCTCTTCTTCGAGAGCCTGATTGAAAGGCCAGGCTTCGGGCGGCTGTACATTTGCTCGCCTTGGGTACACCCTTCCACGCGCGACGCCGCTTACCTCCATTACGCCACTCTCAAGGTTCAGGAACAAACGGGCCAGATTCCTGAGATCCTCGTAGTGACTCGTCCGCCCGAGTGCATGCCGCCGGGGTCGGAAGACGGACTCGCCCCCTTCGCTAATGTCGGTGCGCGGGTCTTGTTCCATAAGCGCCTGCACAGTAAATTGTACATTCGCGAACCTGGTGCGTCGGGTGGCTACCTGATGGCCATTGTCGGTTCACAGAATCTGACCCGTGCAAAAAACTTGGAGCTTGGAATCCGCATTACCGGTGATGGGCAATTGGTCGGCCAGCTCATACAGTATTTCCTTGACCTGATGGCCCACTCGAAAGAGCGAAACTAGGAGACAGCCATGGCTGAAGGAACTCAACAGATCGCAGGTGTATTCCATCTTACTCGCGACAACTTCATCCTGGATCCAGTTCTGGATCACGCGTGCTTCGCTCGTGATGACATCAACACGCACGCTATCGCGGAGAGTCTGGATATTGACGTCGTGACGGGCCTCGCGCCGAAGCGCCTTGTATGGGGGCCTTATGGTGCCGGGAAGACGCATACGCTGATGCGCACGATGGAGGAGCTTGGCAAGCTCACACCGATCCATCCTGTCCGCATAGAGTGCCCCGACCTGGCCAAGAAATCCAGGTTCCACGACTTGTACCGTGAAGGCATTATGCGGGGCCTGGGCCAGGACTTCGTCATTGACCTGATGGAGTCGGTCAAGCTAGATGTCGGCATGCGGAGACCTGCTGAGCTACGGGCAGAGCTAAAGCGGCGCTTCGGTGATGAGGAGATCGCCCGTGCAGCGGAACGGCTGTATGACCCCAACTTTGACCGATTGAAACTGTGGCGTTGGCTGTCCGGTGTCGCGATGTCGCAAGGGGACCTGAACTTGCTGGGTCAGACTCAGGACCTGACCGAGATTGAAGCGGCCAGACTTGCGGACATTCTGGTGATGCTTGGGCGCCTCTTGCGTGATCTAAAGAAGACAACTTTGGTGCTGATCCTGGATGAGATGGAGCGCCTGCGCTCGATTGGCCCAGAGACAATAACAACGTTTGTATCTGGCTTCACGCGCCTGGTTGATCCCAACCAGCGGTCTCTGTGTGTCCTGGTCGGAGCCTCTGCCCAGTTGCAGTCCGAAATGGTTGATGTGTTCAGCGGCAATAGCCCCGTAACATCCAGGCTGGGGCCTGACGCCCTTATCGAAATACCGGCCCTCCCAGACCCGGATGTGAACAAGTTCATGGCGGGAGTGCTGAAATACGTCCGACGACCGGAGGCAAACGCGCAGCAACTGGCCGAGGCGATGAAAGGCTTGACGACCGAGGAGCTGACTGCGGAGTTCTTCCCGTTCACGGTCGAGGCTGTCGAGGCGCTCAAGAGCCGAACGAAGACTCTCACACCGCGAGAGATTACGATGCAGATGACGCGTGCACTTGGACGGGCTCACCGGAAGCGCGCAGGGATTATAACAGTGGACTGTGTTGCATAGGAGAGATCTCCATGCCAGGGGCAATACAGGACGCGCGTTTTCGGCTTCCGCACTCATTTGCTGTGCAGCCCGACCTCGCGGCTGATGAGGGGCCTGCCAAGAGCATCTTGATCGGCCAGAACGCCGATCGCGGGCACTACGACGCTGTGCTTCTGGGCAAGCACGCAGAAGCGCCGAATCGCAGCGTGTGGATGGACATTCGTGGGGCGCACGTAATGTACGTGATGGGCAAGAGGCGAAGCGGCAAGAGCTACACTCTTGGAGTGATCGCAGAGGGGCTCGCCTCGAGCGGGTGGATACGCCAGGGAGATGTCCAACAGGGGGTGCTGCTGTTGGACACTATGAATGTGTTCCTGACCATGCCGTTTGGCATTGCTGACACATACGCTGAAGCAAGCCCGGAGGTAAAGGAGCTGCGGCGCTGGGGCTTACCGGCAGAGCAGCCTCCGACCGTCCTTTTCGCCCCGGCAGGCACCACCATGCCACGAGACCTGTCTGCTACGCAAGTAACCCTTCGTGCGTCTGACCTTGGCCCCGATGAGTGGTGCGGGTTGTTCGAAGTGGATCCTTTTGTGGACCCGATGGGGCACCTCATCACGCTGCTTCACTCGAAGCTCACTGCGGAAGGCATTACTGACAAGCAGACCGGCACAACTACTGCACCGAGGGCCATGTTCTCCCTTTCCGACATGATCGACGGCTTGGAGCGGGACCGTGACCTGGATGGCTTCCCTACAGAGACCATGCAGGCACTTGGACGTCGGCTGAATACTCTGACGAGGTTCCCGTTGTTTGGAGACGAGGCGTTGGATGTGCGACACCTTCTGCAACCCGGCCAGGTATCAGTCCTACTCTTGCGCGACCTTGACCCCGAGATGAGAGCTGTCATGGTAGCCCTAATTGTGAAACGCGTTATGCACATGCGAGCTGTGTCCGAACAGCAAGAGCGCATGATACCAGTACATCTCGCTCGAGCCGAGAAGCTCCACCCGACTGATCCTCAAGCCGCAGAGGTGGAGCGCGCAAAAGCTGCCGAATGTGCGCAACTTGCCAGCCAGGGGCTTCCTCGCTCGTGGCTGATTATCGACGAGGCCCACAACTACATCCCGGCGAGGGCAGCGGTACCGTCGCGTAAGCCTCTCAAGAAGTACGTGGATGAAGGAAGAAACCTTGGGTTGTCTATAGTCGTAGCGACACAACAACCTTCCGGGCTTGATCCGTCGATTCAGCGGAATGCGGATATGCTACTCATCCATGCTCTCAGCCACTATGACGATATCATGGCAGCACAGGGGATGATCAACTCTGCTGTACCAGACGAGGTCACGGTTGATGGCAAACACCGCATTTCCGGCCCAAAGAGTTTTGAGGCCATTGTGCGAGGTCTGCCACTGGGGTATGCGATTGCGTCAACGGACCGGGCCAATCGACTGTTTCCGCTATGCATCCGACCCCGAGGTACGGTCCACGGTGGCGGCGACTACTGATGCGACCACGACTGCTGGCACGCACGCACTATCAAGCTGACGAGCCGGCCTATCTCAGGCTACTTGTGCTTGCCTGTTCATCGTGCAGCCAAAGCGAGTATGCGGAGCGTGTTGCTGCGCGCCTTGTGAACCTGCTTGCACAGCGCGACCTACAGATTAATCCCGCCGCCGCAAGATACATCGTGGACCTTGCCCACAGCATCAGACTGCTGAATGAGAATAATGTCTGGACGGACCTGGCCATCCTGATGTATACCGTGTGTCGAGAGCTGCCTGATCCGGCAGCGTTCGAGTTAACTCTTCCTGAACGCCTGTTGTTCTTTCGGCTATTCCTCGAGGCCGACGGCGCAGCCATGATTTTCTTCGGACGTGCGCTGCAAAGTCACAAGATCCTCCCGCCTCCAGGGCAAACTTGGGCTGACATGGCCAATGAGATGTTCGTCTCGTGTTTCAGTGAATACCTGGGGTTGGTGGGTGACACAGCAGAGCGTGTGGCGCTGCGCGAAGTGATACAGCGTAGGAAGGCCCGCCCATTTCAGGGAAATTCGGGACGCCATCAGGTGCGGGTACACATACAGACCATGTACCGTCTTCGGCTGCTCATACGAGATGAGCGCGAGGGTTCGCGAGCATACTCCACTCCTCATCCACAAGAGGGCTTTCCGCAAGGATTGCTGGCTCTCGTGCGTGCACTCCCTGATGCGATGGCCCTGGAGACGGTCATCGAGAAACGGGCTTGGCCGGAGGTCGCAGTGCAGGTGTTCCGAGGCGATCTCCCGTGCGAGGGAACCGTCGATGAGGATGCTCTGGCTCGTCACTTCCTGGGCCATGTGCACCGCATTTACGACACAATCCTGGCAGCCGGCGTGTCCCTGTGCCCACTGACTTCGCTCATCGAGTCGATCCAGATTGAGCAACTCTCGGGCTTGGGCGCAGCACTGACTTATGCCAAGGCCCTCGGCCTCCTGACGGGACTTCAGCGGCAGCGCCCGCGGGAGATCCACTTCCATGTCGACCGGGCCGGGCGCCCCGCATTCATCAAGCTTTCAGAAGGCTTTGTCCCATAGGGTGCGACAAGAGTGCATCGCGTTGTACTCACCGGCGCTCCAATACTATAACGTATTCCGTATCGATATTGGCACCGTTGTGCCGCGAATACGACATATAACGGTTCTTCAGAGGATACCAGAACAACTTACGAACCGTATAGCACTCTTCGCCGATCTCCCTGAAGAGATCGACCGTGGGGATAGTCGTGCCGTTCCAGGCGCTCTTGCCGACTACGAGTACCGCGGGATGGCCTGAGGGGAGTCGCGCAGCCATCGCCACGAGGCATTCCCGCATCGCAACCACATAGTGTTTGAATGCGTCAGCCCGTTCGGGATCCTCCGTACGAAGGAGACACTCCCACTTCGCTGCAAGGGATGACGTCAGGGAGTGGTCTCGAACAAATGGGTTCCGCTTTGACACGCGGCTCTGCCCTATGTAGCGATGGCGAAGACTGATGCGGTCTTCGTGATTCCGAACGAGTCGAAGCCAGTACATCTCAAGGGTATGTCGGCGATAATAGTCAACCGCGCTATGATAGGGTGGAGACGTGATGACGGCGTCCGCTGGCTGCTTGAGGTGCTGGTCCAGCTTGGTGGCGTCGGCGGAGAAAACACGTGCCTGAGGGGATGGCCGAGGCAATTGAGAAGCGAACTCAGCCATGGATTCCAGTGCCCGCCGAAGAGCTCGGTCGAAAAGCGCAAACGGGTTGATGATGCGGCCCTGAGCATCCCTCCGCTTCATGTGGGATGTGACCTCCAACCCCGATATTGGGACAGGATCAGCGTTGGAGGCATTGCGGATGATCGAAGCAAGGGTCAACATGAAGAAGTCGCAGTGAGTTGTGGGGACATCAAGGGATTGGATGATGCGCGTGATTCGCGCAAGATCGACAACAACGTATCGCCGGAACCAATGACAGAGGTTGGGGATAGGAGGCACAGCCAAGTTCTCGGACTCCACAACCTCCCTATAGGTGCGTTCACTGAGGTCCCGGAACTGCCGCCTGACATACTCACTATTAGGCCTTCGGACCTCAGCGAGCTTACTGAGCAAGCAATCGGCATGGCGACCCAGTAACTGCTGGGAGAGGCGATGAGTCTTGACACGACTTACAAAGGCGGCAACTGGGTCAACATCGCTACCGATTGCGTTCCGACCTAGGACCAGTGCCTCCACCAGCAGGGTCCCGCTTCCACAGAACGGGTCAAGGATCGTGTCGCCTGGGGAGGTGAACCGCTCAACGAGCGCCCTTGCGACAGGGGGGTGGAATTTGGCTGGGTACCGAAAGAGATAGTGGGTGAGGGAATGGAAGTCCTCTGAGTGGAAGGTCAGCCGCTGACATGTTGGTTTACGCATAGGACTCAATCGCGCTCTGCCCATCTGCCCCTCAGTGTTTGGCGGTCTTGCCGAGTCCAACGGAACCGCCACGGCCAGCCCCGCGGCACAAGATGCCACACGCCTCCCTGCGTCCCTGCAAGCATGTGCGTTCACCTTCGCTCGTGAGCATACCGCCATGTTGGCGTCCTATGATAACGCTTCCTATCGCCCGTATCCAGCCCGTCCTTGGAAGCGCGCTAGACGTCCAGCGCACCGGGGAGGTCTCCGTCCTCAGACAAGAGACTCAGAAGGTTCTTCCCATGTTCCGCCACACTTGCCGCTGCTTCCCCCAGTCCGGCTCCGCCACTACACGCCGCACCTGCCGCTCCGATACGGCCTCGCACCCAGCCGTCGTGCGCGGCAGGAACAGAATCTCCTCCTGGATGTCCAGCGCCAGGTTCAGGAGGTTCATGATTTGGGTCACGCGGGCCCTTGTCACGTGGCCGAGGCGGGCCAGGCCGGCGTAGTCGCGGACCATGCCCTTGCGGATGAGGCCGTCGAAGTGGATGGCCAGGGCCATGAGGCGTGCCAGGCGCGGCACGCGGCCCGGTTCGACCGTGGCTGGCATGGGGGCCTCGCCCTGCCGCAACCGCCTGCGCCCCTGGGCGCCCGGCCTGAAGTGGACCTTGCAGGCGACCGTGATGCTCGCCCCGGTTTCGCTCGCGCTATGGTTCATGCCTCCACCTCCTCGCGGCTCGCCAGTTCGGCGACCAGCGTCTTGATGCCTGTCGGTCGGAAGGTCACCGATATCTGGCCGTCCCGGCCGTCGTAGGCCACACGTTCGACCAGAAGCTGCACCACCCGCGCCTGCTCGCGCGGCGCAAGCGATTCCCACACGGGGTCGAATTGGGACAGGGCCGTGGCCATGTCGGCCTCGTTGACCTGCTCGCGCTCCAGGGCCACCATCTCCTGGCGGATCTCCAGTGCCCGCTGCTCACCCTTACGGATGCGGTCCTGGAGGTCGGCCAGCCTTCCCCTCGCGGCTTCGTCCCGGGCGGCGGCGCCGAGCACCAGGCGGACGCCGTCGTTCAGGCGGGCGAGCTCGCGATCCAGGACGCGGCGTTCCGCCTCGAGCCGTTCCAGGCATTCCTTCTGTTGGCGTTGGGCGTGCCGAAGCGTCTCGGCCACCAAGGTGGGATCGCGGCCGACGGCGCGAATTTGGTCCACCACGAACCGCTCGATCTCGCCGGCGGGCACCGACTTCGTCGGGCAGGTGTCCCAGCCGCGTTTCTGGGCATGGACGCAGACGTAGTAGCGGTAGCGCTTGTTGCCCCTGGCCGTGAAGGCGTGGGCCATCGCGCAGCCACAGGGGGCGCACTGGAGCAGGCCCTTAAGGAGCGCCCCGTGCTTGTTCCGCATGCCCCCGCCGCGGCTCGCGCCGTTGCGGCGTAGATGCCCGTGCACGTCGTGCCAGAGGTCTTCGCCAACGATAGCCTCGTGTTCGGCGTCGTACATCTGGCCGTGGTAGTTGACCTTCCCGCGATAGGCGACGTTCGAGAGGAGTCTCAGGAGGCTGTTCTTGTCGAAGGGCTGCCCCCCGCGTTCGCGGCCCCGCCTGGTGCGCCACCGCTTGTTCGCCCAGCCGCGGCGGGCCATTTCCTGCACCGCGGGAATCAGAGCATGGTGCTCCAGGTAGAGGTTGAAGATGGCCCGGACCCGGGCGGCCTCGTCTGCATTGACCACAAGGCGGCCGCCTTCGGGCGCGACGTCGTAGCCCAGGATGGGCATGCCGCCTGTCCACTTCCCCTTGCGGCGGGCGGCCGACATCTTGTCGCGCGTGCGCTCGGCGATAATTTCCCTCTCGAACTGGGCGAAGGATAGCAGGACATTCAGCACCAGCCGGCCCATTGAGGTCGCGGTGTTAAACTGCTGGGTGACGCTGACGAACGAGACGTTGTGCCGGTCGAGCGTCTCGATGATCCGCGCAAAGTCGAGGAGCGACCGCGACAGGCGGTCCACCTTGTAGACGACGATGCAGTCGACCTTGCCGGCCTCGATGTCGGCAAGTAGACGATGGAGCGCCGGGCGGTCCATGTCGCCACCGCTGTAGCCGCCGTCGTCATAGCGGTCCGTGATACAGACCCACCCCTCGTTCTTCTGGCTGGCGATGAACGCCTCGGCCGATTCGCGCTGGGCGTCGAGGGAACTGAAGTCACGGTCGAGGCCCTCGTCCGTGGACTTGCGGGTGTAGATGGCACAGCGAGCGGTCGTCGTGGCTGGTCTGATCATTCCTTCTTCCGAATGGCATGAAGATAAGCGATAAAGCGTTGTAATGCAAGGACTTGACAAAGGTGGCCTCCAGGGTGTTTGGTGAGTTTGTGAAGAACCATCAAGCACC
>Ga0315284_10012225_pt1 | contig 12228 bp, 7 predicted proteins | sample YL17G09_16_MG_FD_203696 | JGI IMG/M metagenome (GOLD analysis project Ga0315284, IMG submission 203696) | Sediment microbial communities from Yellowstone Lake, YNP, Wyoming, USA - YL17G09_16 | ecosystem: Environmental > Aquatic > Freshwater > Lake > Sediment | place: USA: Wyoming | collected...
TGGGGGGTGGAAACCGTCTCCGTGGATGAGGCGCAGGCCAAGGAGCTGCTCGTCCTCAAGGTGTGCCTGGCGGAGATCGAGCGCAGCCGCCCGTTCCTCATCGCGCTGATCGGCGACCGCTACGGCTGGGTTCCCCCCGCGGACCGCATGGGCGCCGCGGCGGGGGAGGCGGGCTTTCACGGCGACCTCTCCGGCAAAAGCGTCACCGCGCTGGAGATCGAGTTTGGAGTGCTGGAGAGCCCTGACCAGCGGAGGCGCAGCCGCTTCTATTTCCGCGAGCCGCTGCCCTATGAGCGCATGGAGCCGGCCGTCGCCGCGGCCTACAGCGACGCCTGTGCCGGCGATCCCGAGGCGCACGATCGCCTGCAGGCGCTGAAGGCGCGCGTCACGGAGAAGCTGCGCGACTGGGGCATGCCCGACCGCGTCCGCACCTACCGGGCCGGCTGGGATGACGCGCGGCAGGAGGTGACCGGCCTGGAGGCCTGGGGCCGGCAGGTGCTGGACGACCTGTGGCAGGACCTGGAGGAGGAGACCCGTGACAGCGCCCGGCGCGCGCCGGATTCCTGGCAGCGTCGGGAAAGCCTGGTGCTGGAGCAGTTCGTCGAGACGCAATGCCGGGACTTCGTGGGCCGCGAGGAGCTGATCGCGGCCTGCCTCACCTTCGCCGCATCGCCGGCGCGCGAGGGCGCCACGCAGGGGCTGTGCATTGTAGGGCCGTCCGGCTCCGGCAAGAGCTCGCTCTTCGCCAAGCTGGTCCGCGAGCTCGGGAAACGGGCCGATATGCTTCTGCTCTCGCACGCGGCGGGGGTGAGCGGGCGATCGGTGCAGGTGGATGCGGTGCTCCGCCGCTGGATCTTCGAGCTGGCCGAGCACCTGGGCATGCCGGACCCCACGGACGAGCGCACGCCGCACGAGGAGCTGGAGGGCGAGTTGAGTCGGCTGCTCTCGCGGGCGGCCGCGGACCGGCGGGTCGTCTGCCTGCTCGACGCGCTCAACCAGTTCGAGCGCTCGCCGTCCGGCCACTACGTCACCTGGTTCCCGCGACTGCTGCACCCCAACGTCCGCCTCCTCGCCGCCGCCATCCCCGGCACGGAATCCGCGGCGCTGGCCGCGCGCCCGTGGGTGGAGACTTTGTCGCTCCCACCCCTCACCGAGTCGGAAGCGCGGGACATCGTGCGCGCCGTCTGCCGGCGGTACCATAAAACCCCCAGCGATGAAGTGGTCAAGGCGCTGATCGGCAAGCGACTGCCGGACGGCTCCCTCGCGGCCGGCAGCCCGCTCTGGCTGGAGCTGGCGGTGGAGGAGCTGCTGCTGCTGGACGCGGATGACTTCGCCCGCGCGGACCGGGAGTTCACCGGCACGCCGGAGGGGCGGTTGCACGCGCTGCTGCTGGACACGGCACGGAAGCTGCCGCCTGACGTGGAGTCGCTGTACGACAGCCTGCTGGAGCGCACCGAGGAGCTGCACGGGCAAGTCTGGGCGCACGGGTTCGCCAATCTCATCGCCCTTGGCCGCAATGGCTGGCGCGAGTCGGACCTGGCCGCGCTGCTGCCGCCGCTGGCCGGGGAGACGGCATGGAACCCGCTGCGCTTCGCCGCGCTGCGCCGGAGCTTCCGCGCCCACCTGGTGCAGCGGGGCGCGCACGGCCAGTGGGACTTCTTCCACGCGCAAACCCGCGCGACCGTGCTGCGGCGGAACCTGACCGATTCCGAGATTGTTCAACAGCTTCACTCCGCCATCGCCGACCATCTGGAATCGCTGGACCGCGGCGACCCGGTGCGCGAAACGGAGCTGATGCACCACCTCATCGGCGCCGACGACCGCCCCCGCGCCGCGCGCTACTACGCCGGCGAGTTGACCGACGGCGAGTTGGCCGGCGCTGGCCGCTGCCTGGCCGACCATGTCACCGGCTTCGGCGACGTCGAGCCGAACCCGGGGCTGGCGTGGGTGGTCTCTCTTCCTGCGCTCCAGGAGATAGCACCCGAGCAAATCGGGCTGTTGTGTCACCGTTATGTTTTCGATCTGTCGGATGTATTGGAAAACGTAACCAGACTTTCAACACGGCTCTTACTCCTGACGGTAACCGGGTCGGTATTGGAACGGCTGGCGGTTGCCGACCCGGGGAACGTGGGGTTGCAGCGCAATCTCTCCGTCAGCCAGGAGAAGGTCGGTGATTTGCAAGCGGCGCAGGGTGACCTGGGGATGGCGCTGGCTTCGTACCGAGCCGCGCTGGGCATCGCGGAACGGCTGGTGGCTGCTGACCCGGGGAACGCAGAATGGCAGCGCAACCTCGCTAGCAGGCAGGAAAGAGTCGGCAACGTACAGGCCGCGAATGGCAACCTGGGGGCAGCACTCACCTCTTTCCGCGCTGCACTGGCCATCATTGAGCGACTGGCGGCCGCCGACCCGGCGAATGCAGGATGGCAACACGACCTTTCCGTTTGCCAGGAAAGAGTCGGCGGCGTGCATGAGGCGCAAGGTGACTTAGAGGCGGCGCTAGCGTCATATCGCGCCGCGTTGGCCATAGCGGAGCGGCTGGTGACTGCCGACCCGGGGAACGCGGTATGCCAGTCCGACCTTGCTAGCAGCCAAGAAAGAGTAGGCGACGTGCAGGTGGCGCAAGGCGACCAGGGGGCGGCGCTGGCGTCATACCAGGCCGCGCTGGCCATTCGAGTGCGGCAGGCGGTCGCCGACCCGGGGCAAGTGGTGTGGCAGCACAGTCTCAATGTTAGCTATTACAAGCTTGGCGTTGTGCAAATGGCGCAAGGCGACCTGAGGGCGGCGCTGGCATCATACCGCGCCGCGCTGGCCATCCAGGAGCGTCTGGCAACCGCCGATCCGGGGAACGCGGTATGGCAGTGCGACCTTGCTCGCGGACACGAAAGAGTCGGCGACGTACAGGTGGCGCAGGGTAACCTGGGGGCGGCGCTGGCGTCATACCGCGCCGCGCTGGCCATCATGGAGCGGCTGGCGGTCGCCAATCCGGAGAACGCGGTATGGCAGTGCACCCTTGCTAGCAGTCATGAAAGAGTCGGTGACGTGCAGGCGACGCAGGGCAACCTGGGAGCGGCAATCGCATCATATCGAGCCTCGTTTAAAATATGCGAGCGATTGGCGGCCGCCGACCCGGGGAATAGCGAGTGGCAGCGCGATCTCGCCAGAAGCTACATCAAGTTCGGTGAAGTGCAGGAGGCGCAGAGCGACCTTAGGGCGGCGCTCGCGTCATACCGCGTCGCACTGGCCATCGGGGAACGGATGGCGGCCGTTGACCGGGGCAACGCAGAATGGCAATACGACTTGGGGATAATCCACGAGCGCATCGGTTCCATGCTGAAGGTTAGCGGCGACCTTTTCGGCGCTCTCTCGGCGTTCAAGCGAAAGAAAGCCATCATCGAGCGGTTGGCGGCTACCGACCCGGCGAATGCGGTGTGGCAACGCGACCTATCCGTCAGCCAGGAGAAGGTCGGTGACATGCAGATGGTGCAAGGTGACCTGGAGGCGGCGTTGGCCTCGTTCCGCGCCGCACTGGCCATCAGGGAGCGATTGGCGGCTGCCGATTCGGCGAACTCAGGGTGGCAGCGCGATCTCTCCGTCATCTATAACAAGGTCGGCGATGTGCAAGCAGCACAGAATGACCTGGAGACGGCACTGGCTTCTTATTGCGTCGCGCAGGGCATCGCGGAGCGGCTGGCAGCCTTCGACCCGGGGAACGCAGAGTGGCAGCGCGACCTTTCCTATTGCCTAGAGAATGTCGGTAACGTGCAGATGGCGCAGGACAACCTAGGGGCGGCGCTGGCGTCATATCGGACCGCGCTGGCCATTCGGGAGCGGCAGGCGGTCGCCAACCTGGGGAACGCAGAATGGCAGCGCGACTACTCCGTCAGCCTGGAGAAATTCGGTGATGTGCATTTGGCGCAAGGCGACCTGGGGATGGCGCTGGCTTCGTACCGCGCCGCGTTGGGCATCCGGAAGCGGTTGGCGGCTGCCGACCCTGGAAACGCCGTATGGCAGCGGGACATGTGGGTGTTGTACTGGAGGATGGCAGTGGTTGCCGAGCAGGCGGGCACGGGCGACGCCATGGCGTGGTGGCGGAAGGCTTACGAGACGCTTGCCGGCATGAAGGAGCGCGGATTATTCATCTCGCCGCAGGATGAGCAGCATTTGCAACAGTTGCGCAGCAAAGTGGACGGTAATGTTTCAGGCTGGGGCAGGACAGCGGGATGGCGTAACGCGTTAAGGGGCATCCGGAGCGTGTCGCGCAGGATCTGGCTCATCCTGGCGAATTACCTGTCCCGGCGCCGTGGGTAAGCCGACACGCGGGGTGATGTATGGGGGCAGCCAGTATTCGCTCTCGGCCGTGCTGGTATCCGTCCTGCCGGCGTTCTCGGCGCTCATCCCGGGCGGATTGGCTGCCTCGCTGACGAACCAGGGGGAGGTGCTGGGAGACCGGCTGAAGCACTTGCGCCGACCGAAAGGGGCATTTCTTGATTTGCAACGTGAGAACATCCTCATCTATAGCGGATGCCCGATCCGTTACCCAACACGGGAAAAAGACGCGATGCCGGCAAATTGCGCACGTCATGAATAATCCGGACTGGTCCCTACCCCCTACCTTTCACTCCCGATACACGTTCAACAGCTCGGACGACGCGTAGGTCCCGTCGGCGGCGTAGGCAACCGCCCAGACGTGCCGGGTGGCGCCGGGCTGGGGTTCCCAGGGGAGGGTCCAGCCGTCGGCGGGGGTGGCGTCCATGCCCAGGAGCCGCGGGGGTTGGTTCGTGCCGGTGGGGGTGACGAAGAATTTCACCTTCTCCGCGCCGGTCGCCTGCACGAAGAGGGTCGCGGAGCCGGCGATGATGTGCCAGCCCGCCTCGATGCGCGAGGGCGTGACGGTAATGGCGGTGATCCCCACGGGCGGCGCCGGCGGGGGGATGATCAGGCACTGCCCGGCGATGACGCGATTCGGGTCGGTCAGGCCGTTGGCCCGAATGACGGCCGACAGCGGTACCCCGTAGCGCCGGGCGATTAGCCCCAGCGTCTGACCCCGGCGGACGCGATGTTCGAGCGGCTTCGTGCGCTGCGGGATGGTCAGGTGCTGCCCGGCAATGAGGCGGTTGGGGTTGCGCAGGTGATTGGCCCGCGCGATGTCCGCCGGTTCGACGTCGTAGCACCGGGCGATGACAGCCAGCGTCTCGCCCGCTTTGACGATGTGGACGACCGGCGCCGCGACCGCGGCCAGCATGCCGACCAGTGCGAGGACAAGTATGAAATGACGGAATGACATACGCACCTCCCGTGCCAGCGTGTATCGAGTAGTGAGTAGTGAGTAGTGAATAGTGAATAGTGAGCAGCATAGTAACATATACCGTGAACAGGACTATTCACTAGTAACTAGAGCCTGTCCCAAAGTCCGCTCCCTCACCCCCAGCCCCTCTCCCACTGAGAGGGGAGCTCCTCGAATAACATGACTATCATGAAGGAGCTTATTACAGCACCAGTTTTACATTTGCCTTTTCTATCAACACTCTCGCACAAGAGCGACTCCCCTCTCGGTGGGAGAGGGGCTGGGGGGCCGTCCATCCTGGCCGTCCGAGGTGAGGGAGCGGACTTTGGGACAGGCGCTAACTACTCACTCTCAACCTTCCATCCTTCCAGCCTTCCTCCTCCACTCCATCAGCAGACTGAACGGAGTAGAACAATCTAAAATTAACAATCCAAAATTAATCTGCCGGCGTCAGCGTCGCCGCGAACAGGCAGACCTGCGGTTGATTCGGCAGCACGAGGGCGGCGAGTTTGCGTGTGGGATCGAGCGGGATGCGATAGGCGAAGACCGCACCCTGCCAGTCCCAGTCGTCCCCGCGCAGCGTGCGCAGGTAGCGCGTGCGCAGCAGCAGCGGCTCACCGTATTGCGGCGCGACCAGCCAGTGCGACAGGTTCACCGACACCTGTTGCTCCTCCCCCGCCGTGTAGCGGAGGGTCAGCGTGCACGGCTCGTTGTTGTAGAGGTTCATCGCCGCCAGGTAGAGCGCCGAGGCGTTCATGTTGGGCAGCGCCACCTCCTGCTCCGCGGCATGGATCACCGCCGTGCGGCCATCCTGTGGAAAGGGGAAGAAGAACGGCACGCCGGCGAATTCCGGCGGGGTGTCGGTTTCCTGTCCGTAATTCACCGGGTAGCCGTACAGGGACCGCGTGGCATCGGGCAGGAACTCCTCCAGCGGGTAGAGATTACCCCGGCCATCCAGCCCGCCGCCGATGAGCAGCGACTCGGACTGCGAGCCGTAGTCGCGGAGACTGAACACGCCGGACAGGTCCACCAGCAGGAACCGTTCGGGCCGCAGCACGGTGGGCCGCACGGGGCTCATGGGTGCGGCGGGGTTCATCGTCAGCGTGACGGCCTGCCCGCAACTGCTCAGCCCGAAGGCGCAGCGGCACGGTCCGGCGCCCGGCGGCAGCGGCAGCTTGATGCGCACCGTCGCCGGCCCGTTGGCCGGCACCGCCTGCTCCAGCGGCACGGACCCGCCGGCCCGCGGCATGGGCCGCCCATCCCAGGACAGCCATTGATAGGTGATCGCCGCCTCCGTCCAGTCGCTCCGCCCCTCGTTGCGCAGCGCCACCGGCACCTCCACCTCGTTCTGCTCACCGCCGATTTTGTCCGGCAACCCGATGCTTAAAAACTCCCCGCGCAGGTCGGCGTCCGCCACCCGGACCAGCACGGAATGCACGGGGACGGGCGGCCCGCCGGCCCGCGACATCTCCACGCGCACCTGATACCAGCCGGCCTTCTCCGGCGCGGACGGCAGCGTCCCCGCGTAGACGCCGATCTCTCCCGGCGCGACGGCGCCCTTCACCGTCAGCGTGCCCTCTCCCGGCAGTGGCGTCCCCTCCGGGTCGGCCCACAGCGCGCGGAAGGCAATTCTGGTCCTGGACCCCGTCCCCTTCTCCGGGAGCCGCAGCGCCAGCGAGATGGGCGCCGGTTGGCCCGCCGGCACGATCCCCGGCGCCTCGCATCGCGCCGCCTGCGCCAGCTCGTTCCCCTCGCCGATGGTGATCGGCAGGGAAACCGTGTAGACGGTGCTCGTCAGCAGCGGCATGTTGATCTGCGCGATTTTATTGCGGCGGAAATCCAGGCAGAGGGTGTATGATCCCGCCGACAGCGGCTTGCCCTTGTCCCGGGTGGCCGGCAGCAGGAAGCGCAGGCGGGCGGTGGACAGCTCCAGCAGGGCGAGACTCTCGGTGGCGATGCCTTTGGCGACCTGGCGGTCGCCTCGCAGCAGGCGATATTCCACGCGGTAACCCTCGCGCGCGGCCATTCCCTCCGTCCCGCAGTTTTTCACGACCATGTCTACCGGGTAGCGCTTTCCGGAGGCGAGCACGGCGGGCAGGTTTTGCTGCAGCACGCGCACGCCGAACTCCCGTCCCTTCACCAGCTCGATGGTGTGCAGGCGGGTGTCGTCGCGGTATTGCGCGCCGAACCGGCGGGAGGGGGCGATCTCGGTGCCGTCCCCGAAGTCGTTCCAACTGCGGATGAGGATGAACTCCGGGCGCGCGGTGGTGACCTTCAGCCAGCCGTTCCGGTAGAACTCCCCCGCCCGCCGCGAGATGAAGCGGCCTTTTCCGGCGTCCACCCCCGGCGAGACGAGCGCCGTCCGCAGCGGGCCGTCGCCGATCTGCATGCCGGCCGCCGGGTCCCAGGCGCAGCGGGCCAGCACGCCATCCGTCTCTTTTCCCCCCGGCCACGCGGCATCCAGCAACCAGCCGATGGGCCGCCCCCAGCGCTGCCGCAGGGCGACGCCCAGCAGGTTCAGCGGCGGGCAGGCGTTCATGTCGCCGGTCGAGACGACGCAGGCCACCGGGTAGCGCCACTGCCCGTCCGCGTCCGGCGCCATCAGCCGAAGCTGCGGCGGGGTGAGCAGGTAAAAATCGTCGAGTGCCTCCTGGGCCAGGCGGGGATTCGCGCCGTCGCGGATGTCGAGGATGGGCATCAGCAGCGGGGTATTGGTGTAAAAGGCCGTTGACCCGGCACGATCGTAGTCCTTCACGGCGCTCACCAGGGCGGCCAGACGCGTCCGGATCATCTCCCGCGAGGCGCCGTCCACCGGCAGCGCCACCGCCAGCGCGTCAATGCCCGCCCGGCGGCTCTCCAGGATCTGCCGCATGTGGTAGAGCGGGGTGTCCGGGCCCAGGCCGGGCCGCGTCGGCTCCAACGGCTGGTGCGCAGCCGGGCGGCCGGTCGGGTCCAGGGAATACCAGGCGGCCACCAGGCCGATCGCCTGCCGTCCCGGCGCGGGCGCGATGGGCACGGCGCCCTGGCGTTTTATGAACGTGCAGACGCCGGCGGTCATCCACTCGATGCCGTTCAGTTTGCCGTCGATATCCGGCGACCCCTGGATCAGCGTGGCGGAGGCGATCGGTTCGCGGCTGGTTACCGGCTGCGGGTTCTGCGTGAATTGCAGGCGTCCCCAGCGGGCGGGGTGGTCCAGGTCCGCTTCAGTGAGCGTTTGCGGCCAGCAGGAGACGGATTGCGTTTCCCCCTGCGAATAGCGGGCCAGCGCGAAGCCGACGGCGGGCAGCTCGGTGTCCGACCTGGGACGAACGGGCGGCAGGGCGCGCAGCAATCCCCACGCCAGCGCCAGCTCCACCTGATAACCCTTATCGGGCACGGCGGGATCGTTGATCTTGCCGTTTACCGAGACGTCGTAGCGGATGGTGCCGTAGCGGGAGGGCAGGAACCAGGCGGGGTCGTCCACCCAGGCGCCGCCCTGGCCCCGCTGCGCCGACACGCCCTTCGCCGCGCTGATGATCACCCGCACGCAATTCTCGTTGAGCACGTCGCCGTCCGTGGGATTCAGATCCAGGTAGACGGCAACCGCGTCATCCAGCCAGGGTTGGCTGCCCGGCGCGGTTTGATCGCCCACCACCATCGGATCGTCCACCTGCAGGGCCAGGTAGAGCGCGACGGGCGACCAGGCGGTATGGACCACGACGGCGTCGTGTGCATCCGCCGCGACGGCCGCGGCGCACAGGCCCGCCAGCAGGACGGTGAACAGGATTGCAAGACGCATGAATCATCCTTTCGGCAGAAAAGAACAAAGACCTTCCGCTTTTCATCCTCACTCACCGCCCCCGGCACCGAGATCGAGATCGTGGTGCGCGACAGGCAGGGCAAATACTCCAAAATGCTGGCCGAAGAAAATACCTGTTACTAATTTTTATTCATCAAAATTTGTAAATCTACTCTGGCGTTTTAATGCCACCGGAAAACTCAAAGAAGAATGGCAGTTTTTGAGTACGACATTCGGCCACCAGTATCCTGAGACGGTGCTGGGAAATGACGGCAACATCTATCGGCTCAATTTTGTTGACGACGGCATCAATGTTGTAAAATACAGCCGAGGGGATGGATAATAAATCTGAAGAGATATGTCGGAGGAGAATGACTGACGAGCAGGAATCAGCGTCACGATGCCGGCTTCTTTCGCCAATTAACAGCAATAGCGAGATGTATCCCGCATTTACCTTAACTTACCGCCTATGGTCTGGGGGATGAGGACGCGCGTCACTCGGGCAGTCCTTCCGGGTTATCCACGGTCAGCTCGCCGCTTTCGGCTTCCTCGTGGAAAGACGCGATCAGCTCGCGCGCCCGCGCTTCATCCCGCCGGCGCACCAGCAATTGGCTGTGCAGGCCTTGCAGCTTCAGCGTTTCGAGCCAGGGAATCTCCAACTGGCGCTCGACCACGTCGATACCCGCCTCTTCCAGCATCGTCCGGTAAAGCAGCGACTGCACTTCATCGGTCGCATCGAATACGGAAACCAGATCCTCGCTCCCCATGACCGTCCCTTTCCACTGCTCGAATGTGTCGCCTAAGGCAGTATATGGTACAATAGAGTATACTCAAGCTCGTGTAGTGCGTAAAGGCTCGCGCGCCGTCCAATCCGCCAATTTCGCTGTGAGGGAGATACATCGGTGCTCATCACCTCGCTGACCACCTGGGGTATCGTGCTGCTCAAGCTGCTGGTCGCCACCTTTTGCGGCGGGGTGGTGGGGTACGAGCGCGAACGGTATGATCATCCCGCCGGCTTCCGCACCCACGTGCTGGTGTGCGTAGGCTCGGCGGTCTACATGATGGTCTCGGTGGCGGTGGCGGGGAAACACTACGACCCCGGGCGCATCGCCGCGCAGGTGGCCAGCGGCATCGGCTTCCTCGGCGCCGGCACCATCATCAAGCAGGGCAGCATCGTGCGGGGATTGACCACCGCCGCCAGCCTGTGGGCGGTGGCCGGCATCGGCCTGGCCGCCGGCTACAACTTCACCACGCTCGCCATCGCCCTCCTCGGCACCCTGGTGGTGCTCGCCACGCTGTATGTGCTGAAATGGATCGAGTTTTATATCGAGCGGCGCCGCACCTATACCCTGACCCTGGTGCTGACCGACCCGCGCGAACAGCTCGACTGGATCCGCTCCGCGCTCACCACCGAGGGCATCGAGGTGACCGGCCTGACCTTTCAGGACGGGATCACCGGGCCGGCCGAGGTGGTCTTCGAGGGGTATGCCGCCACGCGCGAGAAGCTGGAGCGCGCGGTCCATGCCATCTCCCGCCATGAAGCCGTCCAGGGCATGCGGTGGGAGTATCGGTAAACGGGATGCAGCATTAGTGTTAGTGGTAGTGGACGAGCAGGAAGAGGCGCACGAAATAGAAGAGTCCCTCCACCACGAACATCAGCAGGAAATTGATGGCGATCACCAGCGACGGGTAGCGCTCCACGGACAGCACCCAGGCCGCGAACGCCCCCACCGCGCCGACGCAGATCATGCGGGAGATAAGCCTGCCCAGCTCGACTGGATCGGACAACGGCAGGAAAAACAGCGCGCGCGCGGGCATGCTGAGCAGCAGGCCAAGTTCGGCGGCGACGACGGTCATCAACAGCAACGGCAACCGCGGCCGGAGGATGATGAGCAGATTGTAGACGAAGGACGCGATCAGCGCCGCGGCGCCCCAGAACGGCCACATCGGCCAGTGCCGCGCAACCAGTCGGGCTGCGAACAGGACGATTACCCCCACCATGATTGCCACAATGCCATACGGTTGCTCGGGCTGTTCGCCGCGCCGGGGCAACTCCACGGCGCTGTATTGATGGTCATCGGGACTTAACGACATATCGGTTTCCATTGACTGTGAAATACTTGGTGCAAACGTTATCTCATTCCGGGTGAATACGTCAATTCGCCGCCGGCGGCGTGGCCGGGGGCACCGGCGTCTCCGTTGTCAGCTTCTCGATCCGTTTTTTCGCCACTTCGTCATGCGGGTCCGCGGCCAGCAGCGTCCGCCAGAAGGCGAGCGCGTCCGCGGTCCGGCCCAGCTTCTCCAGGCAGTGACCATAGAGATGGTTCTGCGGCGCCCGCGCGCCGAATTGGATCGCTTTTTCCAGATAAGGCAGGGCTGCCGCGTAGTCCCGGCGGGTGAAGAAGAAATAGTGGGCGATGATGTAGTAGCCTTCGGGGTTGGTGGGATTGTTCTCCAGCATCCGCTGGTAATAGCCCATCGCCCGATCGACCTGATCGGTGCTCCACAACAGCCACGCGGCGTTGGCATACGGGTTGATGTCCGCCGGGTGCAGGAGGATCATGCGGTCGTTGGCCGCCACGCATTTCTCCCAATTGCCGGAGTGGAAGTTTTCATCGACGAACGCCTGATTCACCGTCAGCAGCATCTCCACCGCGTCCCGGCCCACATCCCGGGCCTCCCGCGCGGTGAGCGGCGCCGCCTGCGCCAGCACGACCACTCCCCACGCCAGCGCGAATACGAACAGCATGCGTGTCATTCGGCCACCTCCAAAGGGACGGCTAGTGCAAACTGAATATAACCTGGGGGCCTGCCACGTCTTCCCATAGGCGTTAAGATAAGATGAATCACCGAGTTTTTCATGCTCTTGCTCCTAACCCGGCGGAGCCGGAACCAAAATGCGATTATTAGCCTCATTTCTCAACACGGTGTTGAGAATTTGACCGAGTAAGGATTCCTCTTGCTCTTGCTCTAAAAACATTTTTAGAGCAAGAGCAAGAGTAAGAGCAAGAGCATGAAAATGCTTAACTTAACGCTTATGCCACGTCTTCCCCTCACCCCCCCGACCCTCTCTCCCCGATGAGAGGGGGAGAGGCTTGCTCTGTATGTGTAACCGATAATCGTTTATCTCGCTCTTTCCTATTCAGTAGAAATCGGGAAATCGCCT
>Ga0315284_10012226_pt1 | contig 12227 bp, 28 predicted proteins | sample YL17G09_16_MG_FD_203696 | JGI IMG/M metagenome (GOLD analysis project Ga0315284, IMG submission 203696) | Sediment microbial communities from Yellowstone Lake, YNP, Wyoming, USA - YL17G09_16 | ecosystem: Environmental > Aquatic > Freshwater > Lake > Sediment | place: USA: Wyoming | collected...
GCCCCAAAAGTCTTCTGCGCCCACCCTGCCCCCCGCCCCAATCCCACCCGCCCCAGGCGCCTTGTAAAGCCTGGTTTAGCAGAGCGCTCGTTATCTACGCCATGTAAGTCCTTCCTGCAGATCGTCTTGACAACAAACCGGTTTGTGGTATGTTGTCGTATGAAAGAAAAATTCCACTTGGTGGCGGTCACCGCAAACCAAAAATTGGGACCGATGCCTGCTGCTTATTCGCCCTCGCATACCTGTCCTGATAGTTGTCGGTTGAAGAACAATGGATGTTATGCGGGCGAGGGTCCGATCAAGACCGTATGGAACCGCATCGATCGCGGGGAGATCGGTTCGCCCTGGAAGACTTTCCTCACGAAAGTGCGCAACCTGGAACCTGGGCAAGTGTGGCGGTTCGGGACGACGGGAGACCTGCCAGGACGCAATCGCAGTATCGACTCGGGCATGCTCGCGGAACTGGTAGCAGCGAATGCGGGCAAAATGGGGTATACTTACACGCATAAGCCGATGACTCGCCGCAATATTTCAGCGGTGGCGAAAGCGGTGGCGAAAGGTTTCGTGATCAATATCAGCGCGGACAGCCCGCGGATGGCTGACCGCTTGACGCCGCTGGGGCTGCCCATGGTCACCATGGTATCTGGTGACACGTCTGACAAGTTTATCACTCCGGCCGGGCGGCCCGGGATCATCTGTCCGGCCCAGTCCCGGGACAATGTAACCTGTAAGCAGTGCCGCCTGTGCGCGCGCCCGTCGCATATTCTGATCGGGTTTCATCCGCATGGCAATCGTCTTCAGAAAGTGGAGAAAATCATTGCGGAGGCCATATGAGCGGCCTGAGCAAGTGCGACATTTGCGGTAAACGCTGTAAGGAAAATACCGAGGGCGACCGGCGCTACTGCCAGGGACACCCTCAGAGTGAAGTGCGCAAGTGGTGCGCCGCTCATCCGGATCACGCGGTGAAGCGTCTCAACGAGATGCTGAAAGGGAAACGATGATGAAACACACGGCTGACCCAAAGAGTGCTCGACGGGTGGACCCAAAGAGTGCTCGCCCGCCGGCCCGCCGGATCTTCCCAACCCGTCGGCCCCACCGCCAGGTGGTGGAGGCGCCCGCGTCCCCGACGACGCGGGTATGGGCACTCGTTGGGTGGGAAAGTGCTGTGGAAGAATAGTAGGTTATGATGAGTCAACCTTTAACCTATAAGCAATTTCTCTGGCGGTGGATGCGGTTTAATAACATCTGCGTTTTGTTCTTCGCTGGCATTCCTGAAACCAAAGCGGCTTACGCCAACTATCGGCGCAACCGTCGAATCCCAAAAGCAAAACTCAAGCTATGACCTATCTGTATCCTTGGACCGGACGCTCGGAAATTTCACCGGACGGTCATCCCAAAGTTAGAATGACGGCTTGACAATACAGCCGCTTGTGATACCTTATAGTAGAAAAGGAAAAACAATTATGGCGATTCATAAATCCATCAATCTCGAATGCACGACGGGCGGCAGTTACAAGGAATACCGCCTAAGTATCGAGGGTTCCGGCGCCCGCTGGAACGTCAATGCCCTGTGGGGCAAGATCGGTAGCAAGATCGGTAGCCTGCGCCTGACTGTGAAGGGCGATGGGTTGGCGTTGGCGGACGCGGAGAAGATGTTTGAGAAGATTGTCCGCAAGCAACTCAACGAGTCGCCGCCGTATGTGGTCGTCGGTGCAAAGGAGGATGGGCAATCGGTAGCCGATGCGACGGAGACCCAAGCCCCCGCCGGAGCCGTCCGCAAAGTGATTGCGCGAGTTATTCCGCAACTCTGCGCTCCGGTGCAAGACGAGCGCGAGCTGGAGAAGTTTTTCCGCGACGACAATATCGCGATGGAAGAGAAGTTTAACGGCAAGCGCAAAGAAGTCATTAAAGCCAGCGAGCATCTGTCCGTCACCAACAAGCAGGGGCAAACGACTGGCGTCGGGATGCTGCCCAAGAACAAGAATGAGTTTCTGAAAGTGCCGTTTGATTTCGTGATGGATACCGAGGACGAGCCGGTCGGCGGCGGCTGTGTGCTGCTGGACGTTCTTTCCCTCCGCAATCGTCCTACGGACGCGGAGAAGTTGGTTAATCGTCGGCAGCGATTGGAAGAGTTTTATCGTGAGATTACCACGCAGCACGGCGTTGACCCCAAAGTCATTCGTTTGGCCGAGCACGTGACCGGTGAAACCGCCAAGCGGGCGTTCTTTGCCCGGTTGAAGAAAGTCAAAGCCGAGGGCGCGATTTTCAAGCGGCTTGATTCCATCTATGTGCCGGGCGAAGCCGGGCGCGACTTTTGGTGGAAGCACAAGTTTCAAGCCACGGCGAGCTTCATTGTGACCGGCGTGCGGATTGGCGGCAAGAGCAGCATTTCGGTTGCGGTGTTAGATGGGCTGACCCGCGTGTCGTGTGGCAAGTGCGCCATCCCCGCCAACAAGGAAATGCCGGAGTTGAACGAAACGGTTGAAGTGCGTTATATTTACGCCGAGCGTGGCACAAACTCTCTCAATCAACCGTTCTATATCGGCAGTCGCAAGGATGAAGTGAGCATCAAAGAGTGCGTAATTGGACAACTCAAATACAAACAGAAGGAAGCCACCAATGAATCCTAAAATGCAAGGCGTCACAACCGCCGCCACAACTGCCGTCGTCGAGGCTGCGGTCGAGGAAACAACCAAGTGTGCGTGTGGGCAAGAGCATACCCAGTTTTTGCACACCTGCGCGTCCAACAGTGAAGTCAAAACCGGTTGCCAATTTTGCGACAACCACTGCGATTTCTGCCAGGCGGATCGTTGAAAAAAGTAAGGCGACCCATTGACAATTTGCAGGAGTGTGGTAAGTTGTAGTGTGTTAGAGAACAACTGAACGAAAGGAATAGGTTATGGCAAAAGACAAAGTCAAGAGTGCGGTGAAGGATGCGGGTGCGCCGGATGCGTTGGCCTCCCTCGAAGGCATCCAGACCGTGCAATCCGCGCCGGTGAAAACCTCGAAGAAGAAGGCTCATCCGACGCTGGTTTGCACTGGCAACTTGGCCGAGGCGGTGGATGTTTATACCGCTGGTGTCAAAATTGAGAAGATTGGCAAATCCGGCAAGGAAGCCAATAACGAAACCGTCAAGGACGCGGGTCGCGATTTCTTTATCGAGACCGGTTTGGGTTTGGGCTGTGCGCCGGAGAGCCCGGTGTTGCAGACCGAGCGTTCCAGCGTCACGCATTGCGAAGTGACTGGCCAGAAGATCAAAGTCCATGTGGCGATCACCGACAACGTGGCAAAAGCGTTGGAGGATGCCGGAGTGTCGAAGCGCGTGGTAGGCGAGTTGGCTCCGCTGGTCAAGGTGCAGCCTTACACGACCATCCACTCGCTGCAAGAGTTGCGTGAGGCTCCAGAAACTCTGCCGCTTTACAATAAAGTTGTGGAGTTTCTTATGTCGCTGCCGCCGGATGAAAAAGCCCGCGTCGTTGACAACAAACCGAAGTTTGTGGTTGACCCCACGTTTTTGGACGTGATGTTTTCGACCATCAAGGGCGGGCGAGCGTTGGCGGGCAAGCCGTTGGAAACCGCCAAGACCGAAGTGGCTGCGGTAATGACAGTCGTGGCTCCGCAAAAGACGACTACTGGCGTTGACTTCCGTGGTTCGGAAGAGCAGGCGTTGGAAGTCCTGCACAACGCGGTCACTGATTCCGAAACGACCAAGACGGTTAAGACGGTCAAGACGGTTACGACCGAGAAGGTGGCGGCGTAGGTAGCGATCTTCACGCGGCGGCTGTCCTGGCCACGGAATACTGGACAGCCGTCCGCGAGACGCCTAAAATGGTTGGCGTCTTCGTTCAGCCGCTGTGTGGCCGCAGCGGCGAAAGATTTTGGTAGCGTGTAGCGTTCTTTGCAGTTGTAGCGTTCTTTGCAGTTGTAAGTTTGTCGCCGAGGTGTTCCGGCGGGTAGGTGCGGGCGCGATGGAAGCAGCGCCCACGCAATGACCTGGCTCCGGACAAGTGGAAGGCGTGGATGAAAGCCAGTGGCCATGGTAACGCTGGTGAGTAAGGTAGGCGGCAGACCTTTCGGGCGTCGGCGCCCGACGTTGATCTGTTTGACATAGGTTCCCCCTTTGGCATGACCGATCAGCCTACGGCGCCCGCCCCAATTTTTTTGTTAAGACCTTGACAAATCACTGTTCTCATGGTAGGTTGCCTTATGATAACCATCAAAGATGTGTTAGAAGCCATTGGCACTGGAACGCTTGACGCTCACGAGGAAGCGATCTCTCATGCGTTTCGCCTACGGCGTCAGACGAAAACTGCCACCCTCGCCGCCACGATCTTGATCGGTCAAAAAGTCAAGATCGGTCGCATCAGTCCGAAACGCTATGAAGGCTTGACTGGTAGCGTGAAATCGCTGCCCCGCACTGGCAACAGCATGCGGTTCGACATCGAATTGGATTCTGCTTCGGCCGGCTTGGTCATGGCGCATGAGAAAGTTATCCATGGCATCCCCGCGGCCTGTCTCATTCCTCAATAAAGGAGCGGCGCAGGTGACCACTAAAGGAGCGACGGTGCAGGTGACGCAGGGGACCAGTCAGGTGACCAGTAAAGAAGCGGCGGCGCAGGGAGCGGCGGTGCAGGTAGCTGTTTGTAAGCTGTGTGGCGAACCGCTTACTGAAAAAAAGATTAAGGCTAAAACTCGCTTCTGTGATGGTTGCATGGACAAACGTCTTGGCGTCATTGTAAACCGCGACATCGGAAATGAGTGGGCTGTTGGCTGGCATCCCCTTGGCGACGGCAACTTTCAGCGATTAGCCCACAACAGTTAGCCCACAACAGCGATTAGCCCACAAGGGACACGAATGATGAATGTTGAGAAAGGCGTGAAGCCATCCCAAGGAGTGCCCAATAAAGTGACCAAGAAAGTCCTGGTCTACATCACGCCGGCAAGTGGTGTCGGCGGCGAGTTCCCGCGACCCATCCCATTCCGCAGTCGCCGCCAGGCGCGAGATTACGCGGTGGAATGCCGCCGCCGCGGTATGAAAGTTCGTGTCTCAAGGAGTGCTCTGTGACAGGAGTGCTTTGTCACAACCGAGCGTGCGCAACAGCACTGACAGATCGTAGCACTGATTGATCGTAAGAAATCTGACGAACCTTGACAAATCGCCAGAAGTGAAGTATTGTTAGTCAATCAAATGGATTCCACTATTGAAACCCTATCTGCTGTGACTCAAGGAGTGCTCGCCCCCACCACCGCCTCTGCCGTCGCCATCTCCACCCTCACCGTGTTGAGCTTCGGCGGAGGACAAGATTCTCATGCCATCCTCTATAAGTATGTGTATGACAAGGAGTTCCGCGCTAAGTATGCTCCGAATGATTTTCTGGTGGTGATGGCAGAAACGATGGACGAGCATCCTCAAACGAATGTGGCCGTCAGTGAAGCCAAGAAGTTCTGTGCGGATCATGGGATCGAGTTTGTGCATATCACCCCGGAGATGGGGCATCATAGCGCGACCTGGCAGGGGTTGCGGCAATTCTACAATTTGAAGATGGCTGTTGGTTCGAAAGCCTATCCAAAAACTTGCACTGACAATTTGAAGATCAAACCGATCTATCGTTATCTTGAGCAGTGGCTCGGCCAGCAATACGGCGTGGAGGTTGGCCGCAAAAAAGCCTTTTATCAATTTGCTGGTCGGCATGGCAAGGTGCGAGTCATCATTGGAATTGCTAAAGGCGAGGAGAAGCGCGTGGCTGGTGTGTCCGACGAGAAATGGCGACGGGAGACGATTGAGATTGTCTATCCGCTGATTGACCTGGGCTTGGACCGGCAGGGTTGCCAGGACTACATCCGTTCCGTCGGACATACCGTGCCGCCACCAAGCAATTGTATGCTCTGTCCGTTTATGAGCGAAATCGAGTTGCTTTGGCTCTACCGTTTTTATCCCAATGACTACGCGGATTGGGTTCGCATCGAGCGTCGCAAGTGGGAAGAATCGCAGCGACGCGGAGTGGAAGCGAAACGAAATCTGGGCGTCTGGGGAAAGCGATTGCTGCCGCAAGTGTTGGTCACCGCCCGGGTGAAGTTCGGGCATTTGACGGATGAGCAGTTGGTAGAATACAAGATGAGTCACGGACACTGCGTGGCGAGTAAATACTAGGAGTTTTTACTAGGAGGCTTATGATCATTATTTACAAAAAAGTCAGCAAGAAACAGATCGCCAAGGATGTGAAGGAGACGACGCCAAAACTTGAGCAGTGGTTTGTGGACAATCCGAAGCGTCGTATTTGTCGGGCGACTTTGTGGTATGGACGCATGGTGGGAATTCGTCGCGGGCATGTGCCAGAAGATGTGCGAGCGGCGGCGAGCGCGGCAAATGGAGGCGGAGATTTTCATGGGCGAAGATATTGACATTCTAGCCGCCTGTGCTATATTGGAGATGCAATGAGAAAGAAGCCAGCCGACCTTCAGAGTTCACCCCCGCGCCAGCGGTCGCAGCCAGCCGATCTCGTGATTGAGGTGCGCGGTGGCGTTGTTGAGGCAGTTTTCTTGGGGCGGTGGATGCTCGCGAATTTCAATCACCCAGTGGTGGTGCGCGACTGGGATAACATCAAGAGCGGTGAGCCGGACCCAATGTGTGGACTGTCCATGTCCCGCCAACGCAACTGGAAGCAAGTGTTATGACCTATGGGCGTGCCAAATCCGGTGAGGCGATTTTCACGCTTTCAGCGGAGGAGACTAAGCGGTTTGAAGCCGGTTCTCCTATCAAACATGTGGTGCGATAAAGGAAATTCAACCTGGAGGAATGAATCAATGACCTTAATGAGTAATCTAGCAGCCTTCCGCGATCGGGCCGTCGCTCTCGGCGGTCATACCCTCAAACCCAAACGTAATGGCGGCAAGACTTCGCTGGCCTTTACCTTCCCTGACCGCTCTGTCGCCGAGCAATTCGTTGTATGGGCGCAGTCGGCGGGCGCCAAGGTGTCGCCTCCTCGTGGCACTTACCGCGCTTGCCTGGTCACCGCCGAAGTCTAGCCACCTAGCTAGTTTACCAGGCTTTCCACCTCGGTTGCCCACTGAATGCGTGTGCCCGCGCGCCACAACCCAAGGAGTGGTCGTCCCAAGGAGTGCTCTTGCCGTCTTTTTGTGGTCCCAAGGAGTGCTCTTGCTGTCTTTTTGAAGTTGAAGGGTCCCGTGGATTAAGCTTCAACTTAAACCAGGTCAGAATAAGGTTCAGCTTAAACCGTCAGAATAAATCTCACTGGTCAAAGAGCACTCCTTGGAAGAAGATAGCGGCACCCATCCGCTAGACAAGTCGTTGGTCTTGGTCGCTGGTCTTGACAAGCTGCCGTCTTGATGCTATGTTGTAGCACGATGAAGGTATTTGTTCTACTGGACGACCAAGACCAGCATGGCGCGGGCTGTGAGTGCGGCGACTGCGATGCTAACGGCAAGTCCCATGGCGCCGGGATCTTCAAGGTGGGTCAGCCTGATGATTGCCTCGAACGCTTGTATGCTTGTAATGAGACCGAAGCCATCCGCCGTGCTGAGGAACGAGCCAAACAAATAGGGGAACTGGTTGTTCTCAAGGAGTGACATGACTCGACGTTTCGCTAATCAATTACACAACGGCGATGAGGTAACCATCAAACAAACTGGCGAGGTTTGCAAAGTTTTGCAGGTGTCCAAAGATACTGACCTCGGACTGGGACGCACTGCGACCATGATCGCGGTGCAAACCAAGCGCGATGGCTACCAAGAATATCAACACACCCTACTCAAATGAAAACCGGCAGCGACATTATCAAGACCATCAAGGTCGGCAAGGTGGAGGTGGATATCGTTGGCTGCTTTGATAGCGATACGCCCGAAGGGAAGTATGACTTTTACGACCTGTTCATTGGCTCGAATTGCATCAACGAAGGTGACCCGTTTTACATCAAGCCGACCATCAAAACAATTCGTCCTTATGTGATGAAATGGCAGAAGAAATGATTGACCTTCTCTTCTTGACAATATCAACCGCCATGCTATATTGAGATATGGAAAAGAAGACAAAGTATGTAACTGCGCCTGATGTTCGCATGGTTTGGCATTGCACTTTGGATGGATGTTCGCAACACAACAAACCAGTCCTCGTGGAGAACTGGAACTGGGAAGATGGGACGCTGATTTGTGGCGAGTGTGGGGTGGACATGACCTTCGACCGTTACGAGATTCCGGCGACCGCCACCAACGACGCCCTGAACGCCATGCTGCGTTGCTTTGACTATGGCAAATCGACCAAGCCCGCCGAATGGGAAGCCGCGGCTGCTCAGGCTCGCGTTGCGTTAGGCAGTGCGGCATGAAGGCCAAGTTTGCAACCGCGACCATCTCGCCAACTGTTTACGCTAAAAGCGTGCAGCGTTTGCGCTTCTTTTTGGGCAAGAAATCCACCTTGGCGACCATTTGCCTCAAACGCAGCCGCCGTGGCGATGGCGGCACTTACGCGGTGCTGGTTGCCCGACCTGACCGGGCGATCGTCAATATCAGTGGCTTGGTAAGCGACCTGACTGGTCGCACTTGGGATACTCAAGGTGCTGTTTGGTCGGGAAGTGACACTGCAATCATTGAAGAACTGAAACGAATTATCAATCGTCCAATCGAACATATCTCGCTATGAAAACCAAGAATCTCGCTATGAAAACCAAGAAGAACGCGATGGTCGCGATGGTCGGCCGCTGGGAGCGCACCGCGCCCGCCCGACCGCGCAAGGACAAGGCGGACAAGCCGTTGAAGACCTACCGATTCTACTGGGACGTCGAGGCCGCCTCGCTCCGCGAGGCCCGCCGGGAGTTCCGCAACGGCGTGGAGCATGTCTGCGTTGAGGACGGGAATCCGCTGGACACCACCTTCCTCCATATGGTTGTCTACCAACTTCATCGGCGGCACCACGATAAGAGCGTCCTTTACCTTCTTACTTGACAAAATGCTGGAAATGACATATTGTAAGTCATAATGAAGCCCACTTCACTCCACCTGATCCTACTTGGTAACTATGCATGCTCGCTGCCATTGCGGTAAATTATTCGACACCCACGACGGTGGAACCATCTGCCGCAAGTGCGACCGCACTTTCTGCCCGCAGTGCGAAGAGAAACAATGTCCGAAGTCAGAAGGCCCATGCCGAGATTGCATAGCAGCGGCGGTAGTGACGGACTTGCTGGCTCGACCCTTACTGGCTCGTTCCTCGCGCCCACGGAAAGCGCACCCAACCGCGAAGATAGCACACCTGTTCGCGATGGCTGACCCATTCGACGCGGGGTTGCCTTGTTATGGTTATGTTCCGCTGACCGTCAAGACTGTGACCGCCTTGCTGACACGCATGGCCAGTGTCCCGCGCACCGCGGGTTACCTGGGCTATGTGGATGGGCTGGTGCGTTGGTATCAGTATCACCCTGCGCTCACTGAATTGGTGGACTGCACACCACGCTTGTTGACCGAGGAAGACTTTAAGACCGTCAAGCAGGCAAAGTTGGCGGACACGGAATGTCACTACATGGAAGTCTACCACGATGTCGTGCAGTTCATGTGCCAGCGCCAGCACGCGGGCGCAGAGCCGTTTTCCATGTTCAGCATCACCAAGAAACAACTGCAAGCCATTTTGAAAGGATTGAAGCGATGAAACTGCGTCGGGGATTGACCCGACCGTATTGTTCGGCGACTGCGAAAGCTGAAATACGCCGGGCAATCAACATGATACACCGCGAAGATAACTATGATGGTGGAATGGAGCTACTCTGCAAACTCGCCGGAGTCAAAACCAAAAGAGTCTCGACCAAAATAGCGACGATGGCAGACCTAGAAGCCAGTTCGCAGAACGAAGCGGGGAAGGAGACGATATGACTTGTCCACACGGCAAAGAAGGCAATCAGTATTGTGCTGACTGCTGGGCAGCTCAACTAGAGCGAGACAACGCCAAGCTGCGCGAACTCTCAAAATTCTCCCGCCAACGACTTGCGATCAACGGGGAAGGAAAAGATATGAGTGACTGGACAAGAGAGAAGACCTTGAAACGCTTTGTCATCGAACGAACCACTCAAGTCATCCAAGACGATTTCATTTTCGCCGCAAACGCCAAGGAGGCTTCTCGCGCTTATCCAGCCGCTCCCAATGAAACGGCGCGGAAGGTGAAGATCGTTGCTTTCAAGGATTGTCGCGACCCCCGCTTCGTCAAATTGGAAGGGAAGCGTGTGTTGGTTACTTTCCGCGGAGGATTCGACATTGCTTGCAAACAAGTGAAGGTATGGGTGACCCCGTTTGGACAAGGCACGCTTTGCGCTTTGAATAGCCAGATTCACACTGCCCTCTCACACACTCGCCGATGGGATTGCTCATGGAGTCTCTTGGGCAGCGACGGGCGGAAGCCGGATCCGCTGGTGAAAGATGTGCAGCCATTATGACCAGCGACCACGACCACGACCACGGTCATTCCAATCGTCGTTCCCAAGGAGTGCCCGATCCAAAATCCCCCATGAACTGGCGCGTGGTCCCGTTTCTCGTCCTGGCTCTTTGCTTGGTGCCTTTTTTCAATCCACCCATCTGGTTTGCCCAGGTGGCGGCGGTGCTGGTTACGGTCGTAATCGGGTGGGATTTGTTTCTGCAAATCTTCCACGCCTTCTTTGGTTGACGCAAGGAGTGCTCCCTTTTTTCGCCCCCGTCGCTTGAGAGCAGTTCGGCGGAGGAGCGGTGGCGGAGGGGCAGGGCACTCCTTGGGATGCCTCTTCTGGAAAAAGACGACCTTGACATTATCAGGAAACAAGGGTATGTTGTTGCATGAAATGGATGAACGATTCTGAAATCGAAGAAGCCAAACAGTTATTCGAGTTCGACCCGATCCTTGGCCCCGCCGCCCAATTCCTCGCTGATTACCGCGACCTCGTGGACGCGAATAGCGACGGTTGGCCGCACTGGGGTTACGGCGTGAAGTGCGCGGGCGACCTTTGCGAGATGCTTTCTGCGGCGATATTGCAGCGTTACCGCCACGACCGCAACTATGTGAAGCCGACTTGGGCTGAAATGCAGCAAGCGACGAAGAAAGTTGTAACCTTCGTGCGTCGCTGTAAGCAGACTAAACACTGGACACCGCCTACGCTGGAGACCGCGACGCAAATGGTATTGACTCCGTCGCAACCGCCGTCGCGTAAGACCAAGGTGTTTCAAGTCATTGGGGTATCGTCCAACAGCAACAATTTTGGGCTGCATCAGCATATCTTGCTGGCGCAAGACGGCACCGCCTACATCGTCCTTATTACCGGCCAGTTCAAGAAAGCCGTGGGCGACCGCCTGACTCTGAAATGCGACGGCGACTCCTACAACTTTGGGGCTGCGGGAATGGAAGCTCCGAGCCGTTTGCCCGCGCCGCCCGTTGTGCTGCTGGCGGAGGTGTGGAAGTGAACGAAGTTTATGTCAGCGTATTTTCCGAGAACGAACACCAATTCAACCTGCGAGCGACGCATCCTACGACCAACGATTTTCGGAAAGCGTGGGACACGGCCTTGGAAGTCGTGCGGCAGAAGTATCCGCATGAATGGCAAGTGGCCGATATCGAAGATGAATTACGGATGCAGGGCTGGACACTCAAGCGGCAACACGCGGTTGAGGTGAGTTACTAATGAGCGCCAAGCATTTTCTCAAAGCGTTTCCGGCAACCTCGACCATCAACCACAACTGCTTGGTGGATATGGGATGCCCCAAGTGTGGGCAGCGCGACTCTTTTAAGGTGTTCTATTCGACTCGCGGATTATTCACTGATGAAGGAATGGAAAGCGAGATTGGCAGCGACCAAGAATGGGACAGTAAGGGCGTGGAGTGTGGAGCGTGCCAGCATACGACTGCGCTGTCGGCGTTTCGTCATCCCGGCTTGGATGACGCCTTGTGGCAACTGCGTTGCACGACTCCTGACGTCAAAGTGACTGAGCGCGAAGTAGCGCGCCGGGGCATCGAGTTGGGCTACAAGGGCGAGCATGAACTTCGCACTAGCGGGAAGCACGACGAAGACGAAGTGGACATGGTCTTCGCCGAAATGCAACACGACTTCAAAAGCGTGCCACGACGCAGCCTCGACGACGCGATCCATGAAGTTGTCCGAACTCGCAAACACCGGGAGCAACAATGAAACGCACTATTACTGATTATCTCGCCGCATTGAAGCGCGACGGATGTGTATATGTCTCCAAACATACTGCCGTCCAAAT
>Ga0315284_10012227_pt1 | contig 12227 bp, 31 predicted proteins | sample YL17G09_16_MG_FD_203696 | JGI IMG/M metagenome (GOLD analysis project Ga0315284, IMG submission 203696) | Sediment microbial communities from Yellowstone Lake, YNP, Wyoming, USA - YL17G09_16 | ecosystem: Environmental > Aquatic > Freshwater > Lake > Sediment | place: USA: Wyoming | collected...
AATTGATATTAAAAAAGATTTCACTTTTGCTTTGTAAAAGGTTATATTATACTTACAAGGAAAGGAAAATGAAACTTCATCTCATCACGCTTACTACTGCAGGGAATAATAAGGGTACGACAGCCATAGGAGCGAACATGTAGCCTCCTGATTCAAAATGGATGAAATCAGGAGGCTCCAAAAAGGAGCCTTTTTTGTTGTATATGGTACAAAGAATGAAGGGTTTAAAGGCTGGTTCTGGACTCATTAGAAGGAGCAGGATTGATTTTGAAGGGCTAGCTTAATAGATATCATTGGTTCTTTGAAAGGTGTCAAATTTGATGAAAATTTGAACTTAAGAAAGGGTCAAAAATATGCAGGAAGCTATGGAATATTCGGAACGTGGTGGATTCCGAATAAAGATAAAGAAAAATTTCTAAAGTTTTGTGAAGAAAGGAAATTTATCTTTAAAGAGATTAAGTACAAAGTAGATTTGATTTACTGCTTCAGAATGAAAACCTCTGAAGCGACAATGTTCTTTGACTTAAAGGGAGTGGTTTGAGGGTTTGAGGCCCTCTCCGTGCTGAGAAGCTCGGATATGCCAAGTAGATAGAGCAGCTCCCTATATTGCGGATGTAACTCAATGGTAGAGTTCAAGTTTTCCAAACTTGATGTTGCCGGTTCAAGCCCGGTCATCCGCTTAAATTTGCTGCCATGGCTTAGTGGCAAAGCGCCTCTTTGGTAGGGAGGACACTCCGGTTCGATTCCGGCTGGCAGCTATAAAGTTCTTTGACATAATTAGAATTATTCCCCGGTAGCTCAGTTGGTAGAGCGTACGGCTGTAATTTTTAGTTGCAGCTCTTATGGGAAACTATAAGATGAAAATTGGGTTAATTCAGGGAAACCTAAAGTTAAGTAACTATGGCAATCCTGAGCGAAGCCTTTTTTAAAAGGAACGTGCAGAGACTATTCCGTAAGGAAGTAGCGAAAGCGAAACGCCCAACACCTAAAGTAAAACTATGGTGATGAGATAGTCCAAGCCTTTAAGAAATTAGAGGGAACTTGTAACCGTATGGTCGGAGGTTCGATCCCTTCCCGGGGAGCTTTTTTAAAAGGAGAATTATGCATTTATCTGAAAAACATAAAATAGCAATTGGGACAGCAATGAGGAGAGCTCACAAAGAAGGCAGAGCTTGGAATATTGGAAAAAGTAGATGGAATAACAAACCATCTGCTGCAGAAAAGATGTTTATGAGATTTTTGAAAAATAATAATTTTAAAGAAAGACAGGATTATTATAGAGAATTTCCATTTTCTATTTATTCAGCTGATTTTTATTTTCCTAAATTAGCTTTAGTAATAGAAATTGATGGTGTTCAACATGAAAGATTTGAAGAATATAAAAGAAGAGACGAAAGGAAAGAAAAAGTTATTAGAGATTTCGATATTGAAATATTGAGAATAAAATGGCAAGCAGTATGTAGGGATTCAAAAAAACAATTTGAAAGCATTTTGGCTATTTTGAATAAAAGAGAAAATAGAGAAATGAGTATTAAAGCTTTTTCAGATAAACAGTTAACAATTTTGAATTTAATGACTGAAAGAGAAAAATTGAAGAAAGAAGAAAATGAACGAAAATTAAAATTGAAATTAGAGCAAAAAGAAAGATTAAGATTAGAAAGAGCGAAAGATTTAAGTACAATTGCTTTTAAATTAGGAGTGATTACCAAATTGTGTAGAAAATGGCAAGTAAGTCATACTGAAGTTAGAAGATATATTAGAAAATATTTTAAAGAATATGACATTGAATTGAAAAGAAGCTCTTTGAAATAGAATTACGGGGCATTAGCTCAGCTGGTAGAGCGGCTGTTTTGCAAGCAGCAGGTGACCGGTTCGACTCCGGTATGCTCCATAAATTAGGGCCCGTAGCTCAGTCGGTTTAGAGCAGCGGTCTCATAAACCGCGGGTCCACAGTTCAAGTCTGTGCGGGCCCAAATGAAAATCGCGGGGTAGTTCAGCCCGGTAGAATTTGAGACTCATAATCTCAAGGTCCTTGGTTCAAATCCAAGCCCCGCTATTAAATTTGCGGTAGTGGCAGAACGGTGATGCATCTCCTCGCCATGGAGAACCACGCCCGTTCGACTCGGGTCTACCGCTTTAAGCTTCCATAACACAGTTGGTTAGTGTACTAGACTCTTAATCTGGGAACCCTGGTTCAACTCCAGGTGGAAGCAATAGAAATTATAAATGGTGATATAATACTTAACTTTAACCATGCATGGAGGAAAACAATGAAGTGCATTAAAAATCAGAACGGCAAAATCGAAAGAGTCAAGGACAAACTTGCTCAGCAACTTGTCAATGCAGGTCAAGCAACTTTCGTCAAGAAATCAGAATGGAGAAAAACTGATTCTGAATGGAAGTCACGTTCTGATGCTTTGAAAGCTTTCGAAGCGAACAAGAAAAAGAAAGAAGAGCCAGTAGTTGATTTAACTGAGGAGAAGCTGAAAAAGAAATGAGAGCTTTTCTTAGATGGCTCCAACTTTGGAGCTTTAGAATTTCGAAGAATTATGCTGTCGATATTATGCTGCTTCATAAGTTCAGGCAATTTTCTGATGGCGTAACTGTTTTGGATTGTGATATCAATTTAGATTTATATGAAGCAGATCACAATCCAAAGTTCGAATTAAGATTGGCGTTTTGCAACGTCTATATATTTCAGTTTGAGGTGTATAATGTAAATCATGTGCCTCTGTAGCTCAGTCTGGTAGAGCAGCGCACCTGTAATGCGAAGGTCGGTTGGTTCAAATCCGCCCAGAGGCTTTTTAGAAAGAAACAAAATGTATCATATCGAAATCGTAAACTGCTCTCATAGTTCAGTTTGGTAGAATAGCCGTTTCGTAATCAGCAGACCCTCGGTTCGATTCCGGGTGAGAGCTTTAATGTAAAATTTAAATGATATACATTATATGCAATATAAATGGAAAAAAGAACAAGGTAGTTGGTTTCTGTATCGTATTGGCAGACTCAAAAGCAGACGAATTGCTCAATTACTAAACAAACAAACATTGGAGCCCTGCAGCACAGCTCGCTGTGGAGGTTACATGGGCAAAAGTGCTTCCACTGGTTTGTATTGTTGTTCTTGGTGTTTGCCTTATTCGAATGACGTTATTCAAGGTGTTTATGGTGATGGCAAAAAAGAAAAAATTTCAAATATTACTTCAGTCTATATTATTGAACGCAAGAAGACAACAAAGATAATAAAGCTCGAAATGCCGAAAGGATATTTATGACAATGTTCACAAAAAAACCATCGAAAAGTCTTTTGAAAAGATTGAATTACCACATGTCTAAGCGAACTCTTGCAGAAAAAGTAAAAACTGCAAAATCGTCTCAATTCGTTGGGAGAATAACATGCATACACTATTTTGTACTAAATGCGGTTTTATCAGCGAACCTGATGTTGCAATGAAACCTGAATGTCCTGTTTGCAAAGAACATTTGAAACTGACTTCAGACATAGATTTGTGTTTGATTTTAAAGATGATTAGACTGCATAAAGACATCAACATTGAAAACACTAAAATGGCTTAAAGTGATGATGAACAAAAATGACCATCACTTACTTAGGATCTGAAATAGATAAAAATTTTATGGTTGATTTTGCTTTTGAACATGGCGTAGTTGAAGATTATGACGAAACTTACTCTAGAACATTTATTGGAAAAATATCACTTGAGGCTCTTTATTATTTGAGGAAGAAAAGATGGCAAAAATAACTGTAGAAGGTGTAAGAGACAAATATATTATTGAAGCAGATGCAGATCATATTCATTTAAATCAACGCAGAGATCTTAATCATAGACGAGATCATTTCGGACAAATAGTAGAAACAATACCCGGCCCGTCGATGCTAGCCATCACAGTAGACGCTCCTTACACGATAAAACTTGCAGATGAAGAAGCTGTAAAATCAGATCAACCTGAACTAATGAAACAGACCTTAGCAAAAATGAAGTTCATAGCAAAATGAATTACAAGGAGAATTAAAATGCCTGAAAAACTCTGTACTGCGCGCTTGCATATAGGTGATGATTTCGGTGATAATTCGGCGACAATACGCTGTCAATTACCGAAAGGGCATGAAGGATTGCACAAGGAAGCATTTGAGCATTCTGTTTATTCTAAAGATTATAAAAGTATAAAGGGCATAAATTCTGTTACTATAACTTGGAACGTCGATGAAGGTGAAGAGTAAAATTAGAATAGATTTTGACAGTTGGTGGTATAAAAATTGTTGTATACAGCGAAAAAGAAAAGCAAAGATATGGTGAATGCCCATTTAGAAAATTTATAGAGCAAAGCGAAAAAGTAGCTAAGGGGAGAAATTATGACTGAAGTTACAAGAGCTGAATTGAACAAAGTCAAAAAGAAGATTGACGATTTAATCTTTCTTCTAATACTTAATAAGGTAATAGGAGATGCGCCCGGTGTAATAAACACATTTGCTGAAGAAGAACAACGAAAGACATAAATGGATTTTTTTGCTAGACTAATTTTAGGCCATCTTGTTGGTGACTATGTTTTTCAGAATTCATGGATGGCTATGAACAAATCGGGCAGTTCATTCAAATGCTTTATTCATTGTCTGATTTACACTGCTTCAGTCTGTTTATGCACTTTTGATTTTCGTATTTCTTGGATTGTGTTAGTGTTCTTGTCACATTATTTTATTGATCGTTACAGTCTTGCAGATAAGTGGCTGTATTTTTTCAAATCACGTTCATTAAAAGATTTTCTTGCTAACGGAAAGAAAAATATTCCAACAGGTGTAGATGAATTTAACTATTGGGCACTTAGAAGCGGCTTTACTACTTTTGTTTATATAGCGACTGACAACACATTTCATTTAATATTAATGTATTATGGATATTTATTGTTAGGAAAATTATGATTACTCAAATTGCAATTAAAGATTTTGAAAACAGTGTCATTCCTTGGGCAGAGAAAATAGAATTTTTTCAGAAGCCCATCAAGTTCGCTGATGGCATCAATATTCTGTTCGGAAAGAATGCAACTGGTAAATCGACATTGCTGACAGCTATTGCAAAGATGATGTTTTGCTATCAGGGTGGCAAAAGTGTTGTAACTCAAAACAGTCTTCATGAGATGTTTCCAATTGCTCTTTCATTTGGTGAAAATAAAGACAGCAAAGAAAAGAGAATGAAAAGTATTGAAGTTCTTCATGATGGAACTTCTGTCAGGTATTTTGCTGCATTGAAAAACTATGGATCTATGGGTGCAAGTTTTGATGATGACTTTTTTGATTTGGGTGTAGCATCACTTAACAATAAAGAACTAAGCGCTGGTCAACAGACATTGTATTGGTTCAACTTGATTGTTCAACAGAAACTGACTAAGAAAATTGAATATTCAATGGATAAGAATCATGTGAATGATTTATGGAAAGAATACATTGAATTGGCTGAAAAAGCTTTGAAGCCAAAAATTCCAGAAGGCAATCCTACTCTTTTGATTGATGAAGGTGAAAAAGGACTAGATTTTGTGAATGCATCTAATTTTTGGCAGATGATCAAGAAATCAAAAGGTGTGCAATTAATTATTGCAAGTCACAGTCCATTTTGTCTTTTTGTTGAAGGCGCTAATTACATTGAAATGACAAAAGGGTATTTAGAAGAAAGCAGAAAAATTTTCAAAGGAATGAAAACATGAAAGCTATCATCGAACTTTTTGAAGAAAGTCCGTTTGTTGCAATAGTTGCATTTGTTCAACTAACATGACGACAGAGGAACTGTTTCAAGAATATTTAGAACAATTAACTGTTGCAGAAAGAAGAGCTTACTACAAACAAGGATTTGCAAAACTTCGTCAAAGCGAAGATTTTAAAAAATGGTGCAAATGGCAAGTCATAGCAAAAGATTTGAAGAAGGGCAAGCGAAAAATGCGGAGGATAGCAAATGAGTGAGAGAGGCACAAAGACGAAATTTTAGTTTATATTGGTTCGTAACAGGAGAAACAATGAAAAAATTTGTCGCGAAATCTGACATTATTGTAAAAGATTTAATACTTTCAAAGGGCACAGAAGTCATAGTGAATGACGCGTTAGAACCTCTTTTTCCTCCCGAATCCTGGGGGCAGCCGTTAGTTAGAATTATAGTTCCTTTAACTGATAAAATCAGTTATAGCTGCGTGATCGGTCCGCAAGTTTATTTCAACAGGAATTTTGAGGAAGTAAAATGAGTGAAGAATTAAGAGGGTGGTCTTCTTCAGAAACGATTGCATTGGGAATTACTAACCCTGGTTCTTGTGTAGTAATTTCAGGAGATCCTGAATTTCTTAAAACACTTGTAACTATTCTTGAAAAAGAACACCCAGAATGGACAGATGAAGATGAACAAAATGAAAGCGACAGAAATATAATTTCAATAGCTCTGGATCAGAAGAATTTTGACATCTTTCGATTAGAACATCCAGAAATTTTTAATAATCAAAACAAAAAATTGAAATTTAAATATATAGCGAATGAAAAGGAGACAAAATGAATATTATCATGCAATGGCCAGCTGATGATTGTGATCACGAAATTACAGTATGTATTGAATATCTTTCTGTTGATCAAGCAGAAGAAGATTTTAAAACAGCTTTTGAAACATATAAGCCAATCTATAAACAAAAGTTACAAAGTCTCACAAAAGAAGAAAGAAAAGATCATTATGGTCAAGATTTTTGTTATTTCAAATTTAATGGAGTAGAATTCAATATTGAAGATTTTATACGCGAAATTGCTGTTAATCCAGAAAAAGATCTTATGAACGCTATTTTCAACGAACCAGTTAAAAGAGAGATGAGAGAAATTGATATCGAACCTGAGTTTACAGAATTAAACGAATGGTTTCAAAAAAATAAAATCGTTCCTAATGATACGCCATTTAAATTTGATGTAAGAAATCGTATAAAAAAATACTTAGAATGAAAAAGAAAAAACCGAAAATCCCACGTAATCCTATTGCCGTTGCGCATGGCAAAAGACGGGGCGCAGGAGCTGGTTTTCATTCTAATTTGAAATACTCTAGAAAAGCCAAACACAAGAAAATTTATATATAATCTTTATATGCCCTGGTTCGGAAAATGTTCAGATTTTGAAACTGATAAAGAACGTCTTGAACGCAGAGTAGAAAAACTTGAAGAAGAAAAACGTCGTCGTGATGCTGCTGACGATAATTTTTCAATGACTTCACAGTGGTGCGGTGGAGATGATTAAATTAGGGGAGGGCCGTCGTGAGCTTCAGGCCAGTCGAGGACGAAACCATGTGTTTGAAGTGGTGGGATCACGGCCCACAATTTAGCATGGGAGTAGATACGAGAGTGGCGAATGGGCAATAAGGTCCTCCCTTTTTAATTACTTTATGGCAAGAACAGAAGTTCCAATGGCAATAGCTCCCATGAAACCAAGTGATTTATCAATTACAGCAGATGGTATTGAAATAGGAAGAATTCAATCATGGGAGCCAGTAAAACCACCAACAGGAGTTAGAATTCCTGTTAAACGAAAATTTAGATTTATAGCAGGAGAAAGCAAATGACAAAGACATATTCGTTCGGTAATATTTACATCTTTGAATGGTCAGAATTTAAAGCTCCAAATTACACAGACCGAAATGAATCTTTTGCTGTCGCAGAAATATTTGAATTTGACACAACTGTAGATGCATCACCCGGCAATTCGTTAGTGATGGAACCTGCACAAAAACCTAACACTTTTTATGCACGTTTTAATGGAACAATACACAATATTTACGATTATAAAGAGGGCGGATGTTTTTATTTAGGTAAAACATTAAGAGAAGCTCATGACAAACTTTATCAATTAGAAAGTGAAGACAGGAAGAATGGCTAATCTAAAACTTACTATTGCTGATATTTGTTTAGAAGCTCATGATAATGCGAAGAAAAAAGGGTTTTATAAGAAGAATGCGAATATCTTGGAGAAATTAGCTCTGGTTCATTCTGAAGTTTCTGAAGCTGTAGAAGATTATAGAAACGGCATGATGCAAACATATGAACCTACACGACATAAACCCTGTGGGTTCCCCATTGAACTTGCCGATATCATTATTCGAGTTTGTGATTTAGCAGAATATTTGAAGATTGATTTGAACGAAGCAATTATCTTTAAAATGGCTTATAACAAAACAAGACCGTACAAACACGGCGGAAAGAAAGCATGACTATTCACAAAGGTACTAAAGCACAGATAAAAGAAGCTAAAGAAATACAAGAAAAGATTAAAAGTGGAAAGATGAAGATTGAGTTTGCTCAAGAAAGCAAGATCAACAAATATCTTCATTCAAATCTTTCAAAGAAATTCATTGAAGAAGTATTGTTCTATAAAGAAGAAGACATTCTTATTTCTGATTTGTCAAGACTTACAGATTTTCCTCATGATGAAGATTTCTATTTGAAAAAAATCAAGAAAGTGTTTGGAGTTACAGTGAAGGGAGATAAGTTTATATGGCAAATTCTAAAACAAATAAAAGACACAGTTTACAAATGAACCAATATGCGATTGATTTTGATAAAGGGTTGCTTTTAGGAAGAGCAGTCAAGATTGTCAAGAAGCTTGCTGAATCACCGTTAGCAGATTCAGATGGTGAACCTATACCAGAAAAAGAATTCAGTAAAATAGTACATTTGATAATTGACGCAAGAGACATAGCAAATAACGAATTATTCAAAGAATATTTTTGTAAGGAGAAACTATGGCTACGAAATGGCCGTTGTTAAATTATACAGGAACGTGTATTGTAAAATTTAAAGTCAAAGCAGTTTCAGATGGAGCTGCTGAACGAAAAGTTTTAGATGCAATACGTGCTATCTATAAAGACGTAAGAATAACAGGAAAAGAAGTAGATTATTTAGAGTGGCCAGAGGAGAAAATGATAAAGATCGCAAATAATAGATGCAATAATCACCTAAACCATCTCTGATTCAGACTTTATAGACTCGAGTGATCCCAACTGTCTTATTTCTGAGTCTAAGGGGTTATTATTCGACCCTTGATTAATCTCAAATCTCCTCATGAGAACAGACTTGATTTCATCTTTACCAACGCAGTTTAATAGCTCTGAATCCTTAGAACGTCTAAGAATGTTACCTGAAGCATTTATATCTGCATTGGCTTTATAGCCACAATTAACACATTCAAATAGCCATTGCTTCTTACGATTAGCTTCTTCAATACAGCCACAAATAGGACAAAGACGACTAGTATAAGCAGGATTAACTTCAATAAGTTTTATGTTGTATTCTTCTGATCGTCTTTTTAGTAAATTGATAATGTATTTCTTTCTCCAAATGTTCAGACGTCTAATCATAGTTCTAGACATCTTTCTCTTCACTTTCTTATCTCTCTTCTTTTTTGTAAAATCTAATTTTTCAATTACTATCATTTTATTATCTAGAACTTTATTAACTTCTGCTCCCATAAAACATTTCTGTAATTGTTTTCGTTTGTCTTCAAGATGTTGCAGTTTTTTAGATGTGTGCAGCTTTTGATAATCTAAACTTTTTTTCAATAAACTAATAACTTTATCAAGTTTGTTCATTTTAGAATTATACAATTTAGAACTTTGATAACCATCAGTTGTATTTATCAATCTCTTATATCCCAAATCTATACCAATTTCATTATTTGAATTATTTTCTTTTGTTTCTACTTCATAAACACCTTGAAAATAGTAATTGCTGTAACAATCTTTTCCTAATATAAATGACTTTGCTAATTTCAATTTGTCTTTTACGTAATCGTTAATTTTAAAAGGTAAATAAATTATTTTATGAAACTGAAGCTTTTTAGTTTTCTTTAAAATTTTAGATGTTTTTAATTCAAACCAATAATCAAAACAACTATCTTTACTTTTTTGCATTTCAACTATTCTAGCATCTAGTTGAATAGTATTAGCTTTATATTCTGGAATTTCTTTAAATTTAGCTTTACTTTCTTTATAGTATTTATGAAAAGTTTCTTGTAGTTCAGCATAATTTTCTTCACAATATTTGATAACATTAACAATCTCTTCATCTTTAAATTTCTGTTCTTTTAAAGCTTCAAAAAATTCTTCTTTCTTATTAAAATTCAAACTAATTCTTAATTCATCATAACAATTAATCCATCTTAATAAGTGTTTATTTAATTTCTTTTCTTTGTTAAAATCTATTTTGTCATAAATATCATGATAAAACTTAGAAATTATTACAACAGCTCTAGATCTTGCTTGTTGATTATAATGAGAATCAAAATAATCTATTTTAATATTTATCTTTTTTGAATAAGTATTATTGTAATATAAATCTTCATAAAAATATTCATTTTCAAAATAAACTTTAATGTGTTCGTTGACTAAATTTCTATAATCAACAAAAGTCTGATCAACGAGATTTAATTTCTGTTGATTAGATTCACCTATATGAAATCTTACAGATTTAACTAGTTTAGACATTTTTCTTTTTCTTTTCTGTGTCCCAATAAGCGCTCTTACATTTCGGGCATAATCTTACATCATCTTTTTTGCGTGGAGACCACTTCCAACCACACCTTTTGCATTCAAGGATTACAACTTCTCTACCACTGTTCCTCATTTTCTTACTCCTTAAGATTAACTTTTAGTTATTATTTATAAGTAAATTTTATAAAAGCTTTAGAAAATAGTATAAAATTAAAAAATGCCTTATATTAGTAAAAGTGAACGTATCTATTTTGATAAATTTCTAAAACAAATTGATAAGATTGTTACAAAAGGACAACTTGAGTACTGTATATATTTTTTAATGTTAAAATATATGAAGACAAGAGATGAACGATTCACTGAACTTCATGATGCTGTTTATGCTGCATATCATTGCGGTCACGAATTTCAACGACATCGTCTTGATAAACGAGAAGATAAAGCAAAAGAAGAAAATGGAGATGTGATAGTAGAATGAATATTGTCAAAAGCCAAGCAGGAATTTTATCAGGGTTGTATTTGTTCTTTGACAATGGTCTAGATATTTGTATTTTTTTAGATCAGTTCAGATTTAAAATCATGAAGTCATTTGTGTGTTTTAAATGTGGTCGAAGACAAAGCGCGACTCTGGGAGACAAACTTGCTAATAAGTTCGGCTGGAGAAAAATGGAAAACGGAAAATGGATGTGTCCCTTTTGTTGTGGTAATACAGATATGTTGTTTGGGTTTTTTGACAAACAGAGTGAGGAGATACATGAGTGACTTGTTTGATTTGATGTCTCAGATTATTATACTAGGGAAAGAACCTATTGAAGTGCCATTTTTTACTATTTGGATATTCATAATTTTTGTTGCATTTTCAATCTGGTGGGGAACAAGAAAATGAAATTGAAAGAAAAAATAAGAAATAAGCTAGCTGCATTGAAAGAAGCTATTGTGAACGCAAAAGGAATTACGATAAATATAACACAAGAAAGAGTCACTGTGAATGGAATAGAAATAAAAGATGAACGACGTAAAAAAATCATAAAAGATCAAATGAAAACAGCATTGGACAAAGCGAACTTAGAAATGAAAGTTGCTTTTGATGAAATGGACAAACAAATGAATGAGATGTTCAAGTGAAACAAGCAAAGCGAAAATTTAGATTCATAGCGAAAGCAGCGAATGATGGAGATACAGTTGAGGAAATAATCAATTTTAGAAATAATCCTGAATATACTAATCCAAAAGAATATATTCGTAAGATTAGCAAATTGAGATTATCACCTGATTTTGTGTTGGCTTTATGCGGTGGCAAATGGCCGAAAGATAAATATGGAGCAAGCTTCGGCGCTGTTGCTTGTTGGAAAATCGATACAGACAGAAGAGCTCTAGTACCTCTTGATAGCAGCTCTGGAAATGATGCAGATCATGAATGCCCAGTTCCTGATTTAGAATTAAAAATGGTTGCAAAGGAATTTCAATGATATGGGTGGCTATTACGTAAAAAGATTGGCATCTTCGGAGTTTGATACTTTTCTGCAGTCTAATGAATTTTTGAGGACAGCTGAATATGATCAAGAGCATGTAAGAAATGTGTTTGATTTTGTGAAAGAAGAAGAAAAGTCATTGTTTAATGAATCACTATTTGTTGAATTAAAAATTACATATAATGTTCTTGGCATTGAAAGTGTTTTAAAAGTCAGAGGAAAGAAACATTTTCGATGGTCAGGTGCAAAA